>ERZ1673753.220-NODE-220-length-80573-cov-23.030701_pt1 | contig 80573 bp, 81 predicted proteins | sample MGYA00580201_ERZ1673753 | MGnify/ENA primary metagenome ERZ1673753 (study PRJEB41218, sample SAMN15661747) | gut metagenome | host: Homo sapiens | place: Canada: London | collected 2015-08-20/2019-03-30 | study: EMG produced TPA metagenomics assembly of... | reverse complement strand
ATACTCGGCGGGCCACCGCCCGGGAAGATAACTCGTTGCCAGCACCTTGTTTAAAAAAGAGAATTTGAAAACTCAAATTCTCTTTTTTTATTATATAATTTATTTATGAAGTTCAAATATAAAAAAAAGATTATAAATTTTATTATTTCACTCGTGTTAATAACTTCAGGAATGTATTATTTAGGGCTTAATTATGTCCCTAAAGAGTTGTACGATACAAAAGCTATGCAGCCTGATATGCCTGAAAGTTTTTATGTTAATCAGTGGTGCAGCCCGGAATTTGGGCGCAGAGAAGCGCTTTTGTGGGATATGACCAGAGTTGATTGCTTAACTAAAGATTATGCAATTGAATTTGATTTTGCTAAAAAATGGGCTGAAAGTGTCGGACAATCTTTATATTATGCAAAGATGACAAATAAGTTACCTGCAGTTGTACTGATACTTACAAAATGGTCTGATATGAGATATGTCAAAAAGATTGAAAGGTTAAATAACGGTATCAAGATATTTCTAGTAAAAGCTTTTTAAATTTAATTGACAATTTTGTGAATATTATTATAAGAATAGTATGACTATATTGGAGTTATTTAAATTTCATAAAGTTTGTCAGCATTCAAAAATCAGCCCTGATGTTGATTATGCATATTGTCCTGATTGCGGTGAGCTTATCGAAAATCAGTGGTATCTTATAAGATGTGCTTGTTGTGGAGTAAAATTAAAAGGGATTATAAAAAATAGTGAAATTATTCCTGACAAAAATTTTTGTCATAATTGCGGAGCAAAGGACTATGTTATAGAAAGAATTAATAAAATTAATTTTATTGATATAAGTTATGCTGTTTTAGTTAAAGCAGTAGTAAGTCATAACCATACGCGCTCTACTCAAAGTTGGGTTGAAACTGACTTTAGAACATCAAATTACAAACCGCGATTGCTGCAACAATTCCGATAAAGTCAGCAAGCAGACCGACAATAACTGCATAGCGCAGTTTTGAAATTCCAACAGCTCCAAAGTATACTGCAAGAATATAAAATGTAGTTTCACTTGAGCCGACCATTATGGCTGAAAGTTTTGTTGCGTAATCATCAGGACCAAGATTGTTTGCAATATCAGAAAATACTCCAAGAGCTGCTGAACCTGATAGTGAGCGTACAATCATTATTGGAATTGTGTCTGCCGGGACATTGAAATGTGATAGCAGCGGGCTTAAAAGTCTTCCAGTATATTCAATTATTCCGGATGCTCTGAACATTGATATTGCAACTATTATTGCAACAAGGTATGGAATTATGTTAACTGCGACTTTAAATCCGTCTTTTGCTCCGTCAGTGAAAGTCTCGTAAAGAGGTACTTTTTTACATAGACCTGTTGTAAGTATGATTATTATAATAGCAGGAAGCGCCCAAAGGGAAATGATATTCATTAAAGTTTGAAACATTAATTATCCTCCTTTGAATTTTCCTGCTGTGGAATCCATAATTTTTGAAAAATTTTTGCAAGTATTATGGCACTAATGAATGCTATTGATGTTACTAGAAGAGTTGGAGCAATTATTTCTGTAGGATTTTTATCGCCAATGCCTATTAAAATTGCAATTACTGTTGCGGGAATTAATTGAAAACCTGCAGTGCTCATTGCCAAAAGCATGCACATTGCATTTGATGCTGAGGATTTATCTTTATTGTGTTTCTGTAATTCTTCCATTGCTTTTATACCAATAGGTGTTGCAGCATTTGCAAGCCCAAAAGCGTTAGCCGTGAAAGTCATTGCAATATCTCCTATTGCAGGTGAGTCTTCGGGAATTTCATTAAATAGTCTTCTAGTAACAGGTTTGATTAATTTGGCGATAAATTTAATTATTCCGCTTTTATCGGCAATTTTCATCATCCCGAGCCAAAATGCCATTATTCCTATTAGTGAAAAAGCAACTTTTACTGATAACTCTGCCCCTGTTAGAATTGAATTAACAACATCTGTTAGCCTTCCGTTTGTTGCTCCGAAAATGATAGATATTACAATTAAAAAATAGAAAATGTAATTCATAGGTAGATTATAGCATAAATTTTATTTTTTAATTATGCATATTTTTCCACATTTTTAGTGAGGATATACCACCTTTTTCATAAGAATTTATCCCACATCCGTTAGGAAATAATGTATAATTATTGCCTTTTTTAGAAAAAGATAACTTAAATAAATCATGTCCCCATTTATTAGGACCTTTTTGTCCGTTAACATCTATAAGCATTGAAATAGGTACAGTATCGTTGTAATAAGATATTACAATAGAACCGTCATTTAATACGTATACAAGATTTTCATTATTTATGTTATTTTTGTTTAAGCCTCCGCAGTTCTTATTATTATTTTCAAGTTCATCTTCGCTGTAATCAGGTTTATCAGTTATCAGCGTGTCCAGACCTTTATATTGATCTTGCTGTAAACAACCGTTATCTGCAGCTTTTGTGGTACATATTTTACCTATTTTAAGATTATTTTCTAATGCTTTCCGAAAATCAATGCAGGAATTTGTTGTTCCAATTGTCCCAAATTCGCCTGTAACAATGTCTATATGGAAACAATCAGTAACACCTCCTACATCATATACAGATTTATTATAAGCCTGGTATAAAGTGGAGTAGAGTTTTTTATACTGGTTTTTCAATACAATTTTTTTATGGTTGCTTATTAATGCCGGTATTGTCATTGCGGCTACAACTCCTATAATGCCGAGTGTGATTAAAACCTCTGCAAGAGTAAATCCTTTATCAATTGTCATATGACCTCCATTGCATATATATATATAATTATATGCTATACACTGCATAAAGTCAATAAGATAATGATAATTTTAGCATGTTTTTTTATTCTAAATCCTAGTATCCTCTATTAAAAGGAGCTCTTATGAACAGAAAGCTTTTTGGGCAAAAAGTTAAAAATTTAAGAAAACTGCATAATTATACACAGGAAAAAATGTCAGAATTAATTGATATAGATGTTCGTCAGGTTGCAAGGATTGAAGCAGGAGAAAGTTTGCCGTCTGTTGAAACTTTACAGAAAATGGCAAAAATACTTGATGTTACTCCAAATGATTTACTAAATTTTGATAATAATGAAACAAATAGCTCAAAATTATCTTTGAAATCTGACATAAATGACATTTTATCTTTAGCTAAAGAAGAACAATTAATCTTAATAAAAAAATTAATTCTTGCTGTATTATAGCTTAATGTCTGTGGTGTCTGTGATGATGATGGTGGTGGTGACACGGAGGTGGCGGCGGATACATAATTCCGGGGAGTGTGAATAGTTTAACAAAATCAGAAATTTGTTTTGCCTCCATGTAATCATTCATTATCGCTTTATATTCATTATAATTAATTGTATTTGGATTTGAATCTTCTTCATTATATGCTTCAGACAATGCATTAAACTGAGCTTCTGCATGTTGTGCCTGATAGGAATTGAAAGGGTATAAAATGTTGTATCTGTTCCAGTTATTGCTTTCTGTTTTTAATACTTCTCTTGAAGAAATTGTACCGCTTTCATTAGTATCTAATTCATTGAAAACTCTGCGCATGGATTTATTGTAATTAACTTTACTGTTATCTCCTACTATAAAACAATTTGGGACAGGATTTAAATTTATTGTTGGAGGCGCAGGTATCGCATAAGACGGAACTATTGGCGGATAATAATAAATTTGAGCTTCAGCCTCCTCGACAGGAACAACAGATGCTAAAGCTATAGCTGCTGCACCTGCTGCATTCTTTAATTTGTTTGTTTTGTTAGATCCTTCACCGTTGAAATGCGGATTTGTTTGATAACTCTTAATTGCTGAAATTCTCATAAATACCCCTTTTATTTAGACCATATGATTATAATATGCAATAAAAATTTTTTTTCTTTGTTTTTTAAGAAATTTTTACATTTATAATAAAAAAAATAAAACCGGTTAAATTATAACCGGTTTTATTTTTTTAGTTTAATCCAAGATTAGTGGCAGCAAGAGCATTCAGAACAAGTACATCCTAAAGCTTCTTTTGCTTCTTCTAATCTTACTTTAATACGACCGTCTACAGCGATTCCTTCGCCTGTAGCTTCAGAAATTAACAATGGGTTAATATCTAATTCGTCAATGAATTTGAAATCGCTTACTAATTGAGATAATCTCAATAAAGTTTCTTGTATTTGATCGATTTGTGCAGGTTTAGTTCCTCTTGCACCTTCTAACAATTTGTATGCTTTTACTGATTTAATCATATCCATTGCATCAACATCTGTTAAAGGAGCAATTCTGAATGTTACGTCTTTCATAACTTCTACGAATACGCCGCCTAAACCGAACATCATCATAGGTCCGTATTGAGGATCTGTTGCAATACCGCAAACCATTTCACGGCTGCCTTTTACCATTTCCTGAATGATTACGCCTTCAAGACCATCTAACAAACCTTTTGCTTCAAGTCTTTCAAGAAGTCCTTTGTATTCTTTTCTCAATTGTTCTTCTGATTTAATGTTTACAACAACACCGCCTACGTCTGTTTTGTGAGATGTTGTTTTTGAAGTCATTTTCATTACAACAGGGTAGCCGATTGAGTTTCCTAGTTCAGCAACTTCTTCTTCGTTTGTTGCTAAACCGTATTTGCAAGCTCTGATTCCGTATGCTTGTAATACATCAATTGATTCAAGTGTTGTAAGTTGAGCTCTGCCTTCAGCGAGCGAGTTTTTAATAATTTTTTCAACTTTAGCTCTGTCAACATCGTAGCATGGAATTTTACCTTCAGGTCTTTCCATCCATAATCTTTGTTGATTTAATCTGTTCAAGCCGTCTGCAGCTTCTTCTGCGTACATAAAGAACGGCATATTAACATTCATATCTGAAAGTTTTGAGAAGAATTCATTCTTAGTCATGAATACACCAATTACAGGTTTTTCAGGATGTTGAGCTTTAATTTCCATTAATGCTTGAGCAACATCAATATCTTTCAAGCCTAAGAACGGAAGATAGATTGTAATAATCATATCAACATTTTCATCTGCAATAACAGTTTCAAGTGTTTGTTTATAGTGTTCGATAGGAGCTGATGCAATCATATCTATCGGGTTTTTAACAGATGCAGCTGATGGTAAGAAACTTCTTAATTTTTCTTTTGTTGCATCTGAAATTTTAGCCATTTGCATACCGTATTCACATACAGCGTCTGTTGCCATAATTCCGGGGCCGCCAGAGTTTGTAATAATTGCTACTCTGTCGCCTTTAGGAATAGGGCAGTTTGCAAATACTTTTGCTGTTGCAAATAAGTTTTTCAAAGAAAATTCTCTGATAACTCCTGACTGATGTAACAATGCAGCAGCAGCTTTATCAGCACCTGCCAATGATCCTGTATGAGAAGATGCAGCTGATGCACCTGCAGCAGAACGTCCTGATTTTAAAGCTAAAATTGGTTTCTTTTTAGTAATTCTTGATGCTAATTTCCTGAAGTTAGCAGGATTTTGAATTGATTCCATATAAAGAAGAATTTGTTCAACGTCTTCATCATTTTCCCAGTATTCGATAGCTGTTTCTGCGTTAACATCAGCCTGGTTTCCGATTGAGATGAATTGAGCAAAACCTAAGTTAAGGTCTTTCAAAATATTCAAAATGCCGCCGCCTAAAGCTCCTGATTGAGAAACGAAACCGATGTTTCCGCGTTCAGGTAATGATTCCGCAAAGCAGCCGTCCATACGGATGTCGGGGTGAGTGTTTACAACGCCTAAGCAGTTAGGACCTACGCATCTCATACCGTATTCTTTGATTTTTTCAACTAATTGTTTTTCAAGTTCAGCACCTTCTGCTCCTGTTTCTTTAAAGCCTGCTGTAATTATACAAATACCTTTAATACCTTTTTCGTGGCACTGGTCAATTGTTGATAAAACAAATTTAGCGTTTACAACAATAATTGCAAGGTCTACTTCGCCGGGAACTTCAGTGATTGAAGTATAAGCCTGCAGACCTTCAATAATTCCGCCTTTAGGGTTTACAGGATAAATTTTACCGTTAAATTTGTATTCCTGTAATCTTTTCATAATATCAGAACCAATGGTGTGTTCTTTTGTTGATGCACCGATAACCGCAACTGATTTCGGTTTCATAATTTTGTCTAAAAGATTCATTTTTCGTCCTTTCTTTTCTTCTTATTTTAATTTATTCATCTTGCATTATTGCCATAAATTTTCTTCCGAGTTTATTAAAAAACTTTTTGGATTTTTCTGTAAATGTTTGAGGTAAATTTTTTAATTTTGCATCAAATTCTTCTATAGCATACTTAGCGGCTACATCATAAAATTCAAGATTTTTATTCATTGTGACAATGTGTTTTGCTGCTTTACGTTTGCCTAAATCTTTTTCTCTTTGAGCAATTACGCTAACTGTATTATCAGCATGATTTTGTTTAATAAATAAATCATAGGGCTTCTCTGCTATCATATTCTGCATTGTTTTGAGATGTTTTCTTACAAAACGGCAAGGATAATAACTTAAATCAGGGGCAACAAAAACTTTACCTTGAAAATTTTGATTATTTTTCGTGCTGTTATTTGCTATACTTTGTATTTGCATTGCTGTATTCCTTTATTAGTATCCGTTGGGAATCCATTCTCTTACACGGAATTTAGCACCTAAATCTTTTGCTATGTTTTCGCAGATTATAAGATCCAGGTGTCTGCCTTTGTAGCCTTCAACAACACTTGCAACAACAGAAATATTTTCATCTGCGCAAGCTCTTATAAATTTTTTCGTTTCTTCATACGCTTCGCTAAATTTTGGTTGTGAAAGCTCATTGTATTCTTTTTTTGTAGAAGCATTTAAGCTTACTGAAAATTCGTCAATCAATCCTTTCAGCTCCGGAACAATATTTCTTTGATATACAAAGTTTGCATGTCCGTTTGTATTAACACGAATTTTAATATCAGGGTATTTTGTTTTGATATATTGTGCAACTTTTTTTAGTACTTCAAACTTAAGTAAAGGTTCTCCGTAGCCGCAAAATATAACCTCTTTTGTAGGTTCAAAAGAATTGAATTGTTTAATTACATCTTCAGCGTTTGAGTCTTCATTGTCTAACCACAATTCCTGCCCTTTAACATCATCTTTGTCTTTTCTAAGGCAAAAAATACAGTCATTTGTACACCGGTTAGTAAGGTTAATATAAATTTTTCCGTCCAATAAATAGACTAAAGTGTTTGCCATAACAAGCCTTTCGATATTAAAATTATCGCATGGGCAAAAATATTTTACAAGCTAATATTAATTACTTTTTAGCATTTTTTTCTTGAGAGTAATCTGCTGTGCCCGGAAATTTATCTTGTCCTGTAGTCATTTTTGTTATCCAATACTGCATTTTTGGAATCAAAGTGGATAGGAATAATGCAGAAATTGCAAAACCCACACCCCAGTTAAATGCATTTTTGATAAAGTTTTCGCGGCAGAATTTTTTCAATGTGTTTGAATCAATTTCTTTACCTTGTTTTTCTGCTTTTTCGACAAGTTTTGTTACGTAATGAACTATGTCTTCTTTCAAGTCTTTTAATTCTTCATAATTTACGTATTTGTATTTATCGGTGGATGCATTTTGGGTTGCTATGCTAAATACGTTTTGCAAGAATTCAGGCATGTTAATTGCGCCTTCTCTAAATACATCTTTAATTTGATTTTTAGTAAGAACTGCAACTCCTTCAACTTCAGGCTGGAGTTTTGACATGCGTTCTGCAAGATTTGAATATCTGCTAATGTCTTCAGGTGAGAATGTTTTATGGTTTTTCAGGTAATCTTTAAATGTATCAAGAGTTACGACTTTATGTTCATTGAATTTTTGGAGTAAATCTTTATCAATGTAGCCGACATTTGCATTATCGCCGAATACTTTTTGTGAGAATTTTTCAATACTCATTTTGCCGTGATTTTCGTCTAAGACTCCTTGAAGTAAATCTGTTACTTGTTTTGCGGCTACAGGATCTAACCTTGTTTTTCTTCCGTCTTCAAGCTGGTTTAGCCATCTGTTAATGTTCGGCATACTAAACATATAGAAATATATTGAGCTTAAATCTCTGAATAATACTTCAGTTCTTTCGTGATTATTTCTTGAACTTATCGCACGACCGCCGGCAATCCCTGCGTCTGTTGAAAGAAGCTGATATGTAGGATCATTTTCAAATTTGTTAGCAACAGATAAAAGCATATTGTAATTCATACCGAATGAAACTTTTTTATTATCTTCTGATTTAATGAATTTATCCATTGATAATTTCTGTTCAGATGTGTCTATTAAATGTTCAGCAGGTTTATTGTCAGGTTTGTTGTTGGTATGTTTTTCGTGATAAACCGCTGTTATATGTTGATTTATTTTAGGAACTACGAATCCTACTAAAACGTTTGCAAGCAGAATACTTGAACCTATTTTTAGCGCTTTAAATACTGCTATTTGATTTTTAGTTAATGCTTTTACAAATTTTCCGGTTTTGCCTTCAAGTTTTGCAGCTTCTTTTAATTTTTTATCATCATGTAAGAAGTTTGTGAGCGGTTTTCTAATACCGTCTTCCTGTGCATCAAAATTTGAGGTATGCAGATTTAGAATTTTTTTGCCGATATGGTCGTTCATTTTATTGAACATTTTTACACCGGCAAACCAAAAAGCAGCTCCGATTGATTCTTCTGTAAATCTTTCTCTTGCTTCTTCAAAACCGCCTCTTTTATATGCCTGTAAAGTTCTTCCGCCAGTTACAAAGCATTCAAGCATGATAAGAGGGGCAAGGCTTCTGCTTGCAATTCCGCGGACGAAGCGTCTCGGATAACTAAAGTTTGAAATTGTTTGAGGGGTTATATTCATAATCTTCTACCGTTCGAACATTTTATTAAATATTCCTGAAAGTAAATTTTTGCCTGATAGATTATATTTTTTAATATTTTGTTACACGAAGAGCGTTACATTGACACTAATTAAGTTTTGTTAATTTTCTAAGTTATTTTAGCAATGTTTTTTATTTATTGTTTTTGATACAATGAAAACAGAAGGTGTGTATTATGCAAATAACTTCTCTTAACAACAATATCAGTTATCAAGGGATAAAAAATAATAAGAGTGATGACAAAAAAATTAAAGCAGGAGTAGTAGCAGCATCGGTAATTGGTGTGGGAGCCGCTTTAGCACATGTTGCTAAAAGACAAGGGTTTTCGCTATCGCCTTCTGCTATTAGAAAAACTCCTGTTAAAGATTGGGCTATTTTCGGTTTGTATAATAAAAAACAACCTGAAAGAAAAGTTTTAGAACTTGATAACCCTCTTGATATTATTGAAATTGCTTCTGCTTCTGTTGCAGGAGGTCTTGTAGGAGGAGTTATTTTAGATGACAAAAAGCATATAAAAGCTAAAGTTAAAGAATCTGTTAATCAGCTTTTAGGCAATGTTTTAGTCCCGATTTCATGTGTTGCTGTTGCTTCTAATATTTTTAATAAACATAAGGAAAGAATTTTAAATCTTGTCCCGCAATTTGCACAGAAAGGTAAAACGTCAAAATTTATCAATAAAGTCCTGAAAGCTTTACCTGCGTCTGTGGCAACTTTGGGGTCTTTAGGTGTTGGAATATTTGCTGGTAACAGGGTTTCAAATATTTTAAACGAAAAGATATTCCATAAAAAAGTTAAAAGAGAAATTAAGGGATCTGACTTTGCTCCGCATGTTGATGATTTAGGAATGGCTATTTCTTTAATGTCTGATAAATCTAAATTTTCTTCATTTGTTCAAAGGCTTGTTCCATTGTTCTTATGTGTCCCCGGAATTGAAACAGGAACACACAGAGAAGAATAAGTATAAAATCTAAAATTATAAATAATCAATTAAATGAATCTGTTGATAATGTTTATTCTTCAACAGGTTCTTTTAATATGTCTGCATATTTTTGTAAATCATCAAGCAGCGGCTGATATTTTTCTGTCAAACTAGTTCTTACATTCTCTCTGTTTTGTTCTTTTTCTGCCATAACCTGCATGTCAATTTTTGCCTGAAGGGCTTTCTTTAACAATTCCGGAATATTTAATGCTGTAGGATTTTCGCTTGCAAGATTTTGATAATACTTATCTAGATAATCTGCACTAATACGTTCTTTCCAGTTTTCGGATCTTTTAGAACCGCCGATATTATAAGTAATATCAGTAATTCCCAGCAAATCAGCAAATGATATTTGAAATTTCGGGGTAGTCATAAGTTCGGCAAATTTTGCATGAATACGTTCTCTATCATTTGTTTCGTACAACTCTTTAAGTTCGTTTCTTATTTGTCCTATATTTTTTCTGCCGTCATCCATGTTTAAATAACCTGCAAGATAGGAAGAATTGTATGCATCATGTTCTCTTGTGTATTCCCCTTGTGAGCCGTTTTTCAGAGTCCCGATACGCTGCATATATGTCATTGCAGGCATGTTGTCATGTGATCCCATTAAATACCAGTCGTCTTTTCTTCCGTCTCTATATAATTTGTCCTGCGCTCTGCCCCAATCAATATTTTGTATTTTGGGTAAGTGAAGTTCTCTTTCATAAATTTGGACAAATCTGTCCGGATAACTGCAAATATCTTCCCATACAGCCTTGTCTGCCGTTATCCCTTTTTTTTGTAATGCGGGAAGTACCAAACTTGTAAGAAGTTTGGGATAAGCTGTGTCATATTCGTTACCGTCAGCATCTTTAAGTTCTGAAATATATTTTTCTACATCATGATTTTTTTCGTTTCCGTTTATAAATTCATCTTCAGCTGCTGATTTTGAAAGAAGATAAGGTTCAATAAGCCCCATAGCATGGTCAATTCTGATATTCTCACAAAATTCAAGTGCGAAATCAATTTTTTCTTTTAAAAATTTGCCGCCGATATCTAATTGAGAAGTATTAGGTTTAAATATTTTCTTGGGATCAACTACAGGAATAAACCATCTTTGAGATTTGCCTCCGCTTTCTTTTGCTCCCATTTCCCAGTCTTTTAAAAATGCATCCTGATAGCGCCATCTGTCCATTTTAGAGCATCCGACAAGCAGATCATTTATATATGTAAATCCTTGTGAGTCACGCCATTTTTTGTTTTCTTTAATCTGTTTGGTAGCAATAAATTGTTCAAATTTATATTGATTAATTTCGTTTTCATTAGCGTCAATTAAATCATAATATCTTTCCATGACATCATCTGTATCTCCTCTATGGATGTCCGTGATAAGATTTTTATCCTCTTCGTTCGGCCATTCTTCAAATCTGTCAGTTCCGTATTTGTTTGAAAAAATATGGAATAAGCCTTCGTCTGTCAATCTTTCATCATGTTTGGCAAGAAATTGATTAAATTCTTTATTTAGTGCTAAAGCTTCGGGTTGGCCTTTTGTAACTTTTGCTTTGAAATTATTATAACTCTCTTTTAATGCGGTATTATAGGTTTTGTATGCTTCGTTAAAATCTGTCAAGTCATAATTTTTTTCACCTGTTTCAGGTATTTTTGTAACATTGTTAAATGTTTCTACTGAAAGAATTTTTCCGTATTTGTCTTTTGTTAATTCTTCCAAATCTATAAACAATTTATTTTTTGCAAAAGCTGAAGAATTATATGGGGATGGTTGAACTTTTCCTTTTATAATTTCAAGTTCTCCGCTCGGTCCGAGTTGGTTGCCATTGAATCCGTAAAGCATGAGAAATTTAGTATATTCTTTTGCTGCATTTCCGTAAGGCGAGCCTATGTAAGTGCTTCTTCCCAGTGCAGGAAAGCAAGAACCATGTGTTATTGCAACACGTTCTTTTGTTCCTAGTGCTTCGTAGGTTTTGTTAACTGTTTCTTTTAAGCCCGGTTCTTCTTCTTTTGTCGGACGTCTTTTAAAAGTTATTTGATTGTTTATCCCTAATACACGCATATCGTTTCAAAACCCCAATAATATTTTTTTTGCTGATTTGTTACTCTTTATTAAATTTCTGATATAACATCTAATTGAGCGTTACATCCTATTTCTTCTCTTGAAAGCACTGTAATATTATTCATATAATTACTTAGTAAAGTAAATATCAGATGTCTGAATTCAAGAGGAACTATTAATTTTGGATATTCAACGTTAAGCTGTGACATTTTTTTTGAGAGCTTTTCTGCTAATGTTTCTGCAAAATCTGCATCAATTCTTACTATAGCATCGTCGCTTTCATCAAAATTCGGCATAAATTTCTCAAGTGTTTTATCTGAAATTTCAAATGCGCTTATGACGCCTTGTGCATTTTGATTACATTTGCAAATTTGGCGAGAAAGCGACAATCTGATTTTTTTGATTAAGTCTGATTTTGTACTTTCTTGGGCAAAATCATTTATTTTCTCAAAAATGTATGTGATATCTTTTATAGAAATTTTTTCTCGGATTAAACTTGTTAAAATAAATCGTAAGTCAGACAATGATATAAAATCAGGAATAATATTTGCTACAAGAAAATCATTTGTATTATTGACGACATTTATGTATTTATCTAAATCTTCATAATCGAGAAGGTCATCAACATATTTTACGGAACAAAATTCCAAAGCTCTTGCTATAAATTCTGAGCCTGACATGCCTTTTTGCCAAAAATCTTTTGTTTTATCTTTTTCTATCCAAATAATTTTGCGTCCTGTTATTTTGTCAACATCACACACAGAATTTTTTATTTTTTTGTCAAGATGTAAATCGTCTGCAAAGTACATTAAAAAATTTGGATATACACAAGATGTAAATACATCCAAGCCGCGAATTCTTATTGAAAACTCATAAGGGTTTAAATTCTCGTCATCTTGAAAAACAATTTTAGGGATAACATAGCCGAGTTCTTCTGTGAGTTTTAAACGAGATTTTACTGTTTCTGCAACAAGTTCTTCCTCTAAAATTTCACTGTCCGGATCAATGTATCCTAAGATTTCTTCACTTAAATTAATAGAAAGTTTTTCTTCTTTCAATTTTGAATACATTGTATCAGGGGACGTTGCTTTTGCTAGTTTAAGTTTTAAATCTTCAAGTTCTTTCAAGCCTGCTGATATCTTGTCATTTAATTTCTTTCTGTTTACTGATGCCGGCGCTTCGCCTTCTAATTCTTTTTTTATTTTTGCAATTTTCGTTTTTTGATCTCTTATTTTACTCTGTATATCAAGGCAAATATCATAAGGGGATTGTTCGGGGGAAAGCATTTTTTCCATCTGGCTTTTAAATGTTGAAATATTTATTGTATCAGCATTGATTTCATTCCCAGAAGGTGATGCTTCACGCATAAAGATACAGTGGCATAATACTTGTCCATCATCATTTTCAACTTCCTGCATGCTATATAATTCCCAGTCATTCATTGACATTTCGTTCAGAAGATTTTGAAGTTCCTGAGTATTCTCGCTTGAGCAGGTTTTGATAACATACTGCATCTTTTTATTATACATAATTACTCCTTAATTTTTGTCATTTGCAATTAACAGTTTCAAAGCTTCTATTGCTGTTTTAATTGCTTTATCTGTGTCGTGGACTACAGGATTTTCAAGATTTTGTTTTTCTCTTTCCTGATTTGCAACTGTTAAAAATACAGAGCCTGTTTTTACTCTCAGAAAACTGCCGACTATAAACAGTGCTGCTGATTCCATTTCAGATGCAAGGCAGCCCATTTTCTTCCATGCTTCCCATTTATTGAGAAGTTCATAATTCACAGGCATTCTTTCGGGATTGTGCTGTCCGTAGAAAGAGTCTTTACATTGAACAACGCCTGCATGATATTCATAGCCTAAGTTTTTCGCGGCCTGCACGAGTGAATTTGTGACGTCAAGATTTGCAACAGCAGGAAATTCTATTGGTGCGTATTCTTTGGAAGTCCCTTCCATACGTATTGCACCTGTTGCTATTACGATATCACCGCCTTTTACATTTATATCCATGCCGCCGCATGTCCCTACGCGGATAAATGTTTTTGCTCCGACATTAACAAGTTCTTCAAGAGCGATTGAAGCGGAAGAACCGCCTATACCGGTTGAAGTTACACTTACTTTTGTGCCGTTTAAATATCCGGTATAGGTTGTAAATTCTCGTCTGTCTGCAATAAGTTTTGCATCTTCGAAATATGAGGCTATTTTTTCACATCTTTTAGGGTCGCCTGGTAAAATTACATATTCTCCGACATCACCCTTATTAAGCCCAATATGATATTGTTCTCCGTGTTTTGAATATTTCATGGTTTTCCTTTGAGTATTTGTTGATTCTTACGCAAAGCCTTATAGGCTGATGTAACGGTTAGTCGCTAGAACTGACCGCTTTTTAATTTTTGAATAACAAGGTCTGAAATATCTACGCCGCCTACAAAAATCACTCTGTAGTCAACAATTGCGTCAAGTTTTTGTTCTACAAGAACCTGTTTTGTTGCCGCCTGAATTTTGTTATAAACCTGTTCTTCTTTTTGTGCTTTTAATTTTATATAAGCTTCTTCTTTAAGTTTAAATTCTCTAGCTGTTTGAGCTTCGAAATTTTGCTTTTTCAAAGGTGTATCCAAAGATTTATATTGTTTTTCTTTGTCAACCATATATTGCTGCATTTCAAGAGCTTTTGCATCAATTTCTTTTATTGCTTGTTGAGCGAAAGGAAAACCGTCTTGAACTTTTTGATAATTAATGTAGCCTACACCTGCGGCATCAGCTTGATTGCCAAGAGTAAAGAATAAGCCTGCGGTCATTAATAGTGCTGCCAGTTTAAATTTTTTCATTTGAAACCCTCCTTAGGAATTTATATTATATTAATACATTATGTCGCCTACACCAAAAGTAAAGTAACCGTTTTTGTTACCGTTGTCACCCGGATTGGTAAGCGGGATACCGTAATCGATTGAAAGCGGTCCCATACCGGGGATATATAATTTCAAACCGACACCGGCAGATACGGCATAAAGAGGTCTGTCGTAAATGCGGTCTGTAATTGACGGGTTAAAGATTTTACCTGCATCAGCCCATACGGTAAATCTAAGATTATTTAAGAAATTAATTCTTGTTCTGTCAAGGAACGGGATAGGGGTTGCAAATTCTGCGCTACCCATAATAAATGCATCACCTGTACCTACTCCGCTCATTTTGAAACCTCTTACAGTATAAGGCCCGCCAAGTCTGTATGCCATTACTTCAGGCATATTGTCGCCGTGAATTTTTCCGCCGCCCTTTGCGGTGAAAGATAACGAAGATTTTTTACCGACAGGAATATATTGTTTAACCATACCGGTTAATTTCCCGTGAGTTTTGTTAAAATCTATAACTCCGATTTCTTCATCAAATCTCAAGCTTGCCATTGTACCTTTACGGGTTACAGTTGCGTTGTCACGTGTATCGTAAAGCAAAGCGGGACTTAAAGACAGGAATAAGCCGCCTTCCAATTGTTTTGCGCGTTCGGAAATCGGAATATTGTATTTTGAGTATAAGCTGCCGATTTTTTTGCCGTCACCTTCTGAAACATCAATATGTTCAATTCCAAGAGAGAAAGTTCCTGTAACATGCTTATTATATTTCATTCTGTGAGCAACTGTTGCTTCAGCACCTACTCTTCTTTCAATCGCTAGTGGAACTTGATAAGAACCGAAATCTCTATAGAATACTTTACTCATTAATGAAGTATCTGCATTGTAGAAATACGGTTTAAAATAGCTTAATTCAGCCTGCAGGTTCATACGTCTTTTAATAGATGAATCATTTAAGATTACACCGGTACCTGCAATACCGTTTAAAGACAATCTTTCATTCCTTCCGAGGAAGTTGTTGTCAGAAATTCCTACAGATCCGAATACTCCGGTAACAGAGTCGATACCGCCGCCGACTGAGATGCTTGCCGTTCTCTGTTCTTCAATATTAATTGTAATATCGTATTTGTCTGGATCGTCTGTAGGTTCAATTTCTCTTGTTACATCTTTAAAGGCTTGGGTTGCATACAGGCGCACCAAATCTTCTTTAAGCAAGTTTTCATTGTAAATTTGACCGGGTTCTGTAAGAATATTTCTTTCAATAACGTAATCTTTTGTTTTTTCGTTTCCGGAAATTAAGATTCTGTTTATTGTTCCTTCTTTGATACTAATGTTAACTGTCCCGTCAGGGTCATCGGAAACTGAATCTATTCTTGCAAGAATGTAACCTTTAGAGCTGTAGCAGTCTTGAATTTTGGCAATAGCTTCATTTATGTCGGCAATATTTTGAGGTTTACCTTTCATTGGTAAAAGATAGGTTAGTATTTCATCCGTAGAGATTACCGTATTGCCTTCAATTGTAAAGTCTGTAACCGGTGCATTTTCTTCTAACATTATTTTTAAAGTTACTGACCCATCAGGATTATTAACAGGAATAGCTTTCATTTTTTCCGTAAAATAGCCAAGTTGGTAGATAGATTTTAAGTCGCGCTGGATTAATTCTCTGCTGTAGACATCGCCTTGTTGAAGTTTCATTTGCTGGAGTATCACTGATGTATCAATAACATTGTTTCCTAATATTTCAATATTTTTGATAGTTCTTTTATCTGTTTTGTCTGCAGAGGATTCTGTTTTATTTACGGCAGCAGAAGCTGTAGGTGTTTCAGGTTCTGTAGCCGTTTGAGTCGCAGAAGGTGGTTGCAAATCTTGTATTTCTGTTTTTGTTTTGCTGCCCCAAAAATTTCCTTTTGCAAAACCCGGCATGGGGTATGTCATAGCAAGCAATAGGAGTATTAAAGATATATATGCTTTATTCCGTGAATTCAAAAAATCTCTACCTTAAAAACTTCAATTTATACTATCCTAAAAATATTATATCATAAATGAAAAAAAGTGGAACATGTAAATTATGTTAAGCATCTTTTGTAAATGTCGTTTTTATTGAGGTCGTAAAGCTCTGATAAAATTACGGAAATTTCTTTCGCCTTAAAGTTTTTGGATTTTAATAAAGAAATTTTTTCGTCAATATCAATATCTGAGCAGTCTTTTTCTTCTCTGAATACAAGTGCAACGATTTCTCCTTTAAGTGTATTGTTTTGAAAATGTTCAATAATTTTTTCTGTTTCATTAATTACGATTTCTTCAAAAATCTTTGTGAGTTCCCTTCCCACTGCAACGCGTGAATTCGGTCGAAATTCTTTTATTAATTCAAGTGTATTCAAAATTCTGTTGGGGGATTCGTAAAATACTAAATCTGTGGATTTGTATTTTTTTAATAAATTTTCTATTTGTACTTTTGTTTTGGGTAAAAATCCTGCGAATATAAAATCTTCACCATCTCTCGGAATTTGTGAAAGAAAAGTTGCAACTGCATTTGCGCCTGCAAGTGAGGTTACTGTGTAATTGTTTTTTCTTAATTCCTCTACTATTACCGCGCCAGGATCGCAGAATAAAGGAGTTCCCGCATCTGATACAAGTGCAATTCTTTTCCCTTCTTTTAATATGTTAAGAAAACAATTTATCCGTTCTTTTTCGTTAAATTTGTGATATGAGATGCATTTGGTTTTTATATCAAAATGGTTAAGGAGTTTTTGTGTTACCCTCATATCTTCGCAGGCAATTATATCTACCGATTTTAAGGTTTCGATTGCTCTTAATGTTATATCTCCAAGGTTTCCGATAGGTGTCGGAATTATATAAAAATCATATTCTTTCATTAATTAAATCTCGCTTCCGTATCTTTTTTTAATTTATCTGTGATTTCTCTATAATCTATGGTTACAGGTGTTGGTTTTGAGGTCTTTATTATATCTAAAAATATTTGCGCATTTTCAGGTTTTTTACCGTCCAAAAAGTAAGAAGAATTTGCTGCGTCTTCACGTGCAGGAACAATTAATCCGCTTTGCGCAAATTTTTCGCTGCTTTCTTTTGAAGATAAAAAATCTATAAGTTTTTTAGCTTCGTTTTTATGCTCTGATTGCTTTGAAATAGCCCAGCCTGATGCGTCTAATTGGACAATACTGCCTTTAGTTCCTTTTGGAAACCGGGTAATATCCCAGTCAAACGCAGCTTCCTCGCGCAATTTCGGAACCATCCATCTCCCTGACAGATACATTCCTATACGCTGCTGTAGAAACATTTGCGCCATTGTCGCGCTTGCGCTCTCTGATTTTAAAGATGCTATGTGATATTTTTTTCTCAAATCCGCATAAAAATTTATTGCATTTTGACTTTCTGTTTTTGTTATTTCATCAGGCAGAATTCCACCGCCGTTACTCATCAGGTAAGGAAGATAAAACAGCGGATCTTCTTCAAAACTTATACCAAATGTATCTTTATCGGTTAATTTTCGTGCTGTTGTAAGAAAATCTTCAAATGTCCAATTTTTGTCAGGGTATGCAATATGTTTTTTATTAAATAAATCTTTATTGTAATAGATTACTAAATTTGATACGTCACGCGGGATAGCATAAAGTTTGCCTTTCCAGCTTAAGGATTCAAGTGCCTGAGGATAAAAATCCTCATCAGTATTTAATTCTTCCAAAAGTCCCGCATTTGCATAAACAGGCAGATATAAATTATTGATAAATATTACGTCAGGTGCAGTATTTGATGCAAAAAGCAGATGTATTTTTTGAAAATAATTCTGCGGTATATGTATAAAATCTATTTTAATATCCGGATTTTCCGTTTCAAACTCTGATAAAAGAGGTTTTAAAATATCTGTTTCCGATTTAGAACCCCAGCTTGCAAATTCAATTGTTGTTTTTGTTTCTTTTTTTTCGCAACCGCACAAAAATATGCAACAGAGAAGAATTGTGCAAAATATAGTTTTATAAAATACGGCTCTCACAATTTTTTACCTGTTACAGTTCTATTAATACGCCCATTTTGTTTTCGTTAACTTCAACAAGTGATTTAAATCCGCCGGCTTTAACCATATAAACATTTGCATTATCATGTCTTACCTGAATAGGATTTGTTATGTTAGTATCAAATGTTTTCAGAACAAATACTTCATCATTAACTTTTCCTATTAAAGCAGATTTGCCGTCAAGATTTACAATATAGAAGCCTTTGTTTTCGTCAATATTGAATCCTGATTTTACGATTAATCCATTAATATATGAAGATTTTGTTTCATTGCGTAATTTTGTTATCGGGTTTGTTTGCTGCATTGGATTAGATATTTTTTCTTTATGTGCTGCAGAAGGTTGTGTTGCAGGTGCAGTTTTTTCTTTATCCATTATTGAGAAAAATTCATCAATTGATGACATTATGTATTCTGTAGGTTTAAATTTCATACGTCCACCTCTGTTTTCTACATCAGCTATATCTAAGTTTGCGTCCTTTAATCTTCTGGTATTCGAATGGAGCATTGAATTTCCCAATTCTACATTTTGTTGTTCACGTAGAGGAATTTCTGTTTCATATTTTTTAAATCTGCTTTTTATTTTATCACGGTTTGTTATATTTAATGAAGTTTTATGTGTATCAAAAGCTTTAAATTTAATAGTTTTTTGAATCGCATCTTCTTCGTTATGGACTTCAATTATTTCCGGTTTAACATTTTCTTTGATTTCCGGAGCAATATCAGAAATCATTTTTTCCAGTTCGTGTCTTTTTTCTTCGATTACTGTATTTTGGATTTCTTCAGCCGGAGTTTTAATAAAAGTGTAGTGACCTTTGTTGTTTGCTCTTGCAACAGGTTTTGCCGACTCGTCAAGATAACGCTGATATTTTTGCTGCCAGGACAATTCACTGTTATTTACGATGTTATTATATTTTATCGTATTCATTATAGGTTGTCTTACCGTTGATTCTTTATTGGTGTTTGTCCTTTTGGGTTTTAGAATATTAAAAATTATTATTAAGGCTAATAAAGGGAGCAATCCAAAGCGTACGGAGTGAGGTAATTGTATTTTGCCGATTTTGTTTTTTAGGACAGAAAGATAAGATGGTGACGTTTGTTTTACAGTAGGTGCAAGTTCCTTTATGTCTTTAACAGGCGCATTAAATGTTGTGCCTGCAATTGTTTGAACTTTTGATATTGTTTCTTTAGGTGCAGTTTCCGCTTGTTTTTCCTGTTTTACTTCACGGATAAGTTCTGCGAGCTGTTCTTTTCTGGTCTGCCTGTTATCTGGCGGATTAACTTCTGTTAACTTAATTTGCGGTTTTTGAACTTCTTTTTTTTGTGTTTCATGCTTTGAAATCTGTTTAACAGGTTCTGATTTTTTTGTGTTAACCGGTGTTTTTTCAGTGGCGGATACCTGTTTGGATGCGGGTTTTACAGCAACAGAGGCTCTGTTAACGGTAACTTCTGTTTTTGGCTGTTGCTGCGATTTTTTAGAAAGTTCTTGTTTTGCAATATTATTTTTAATAGCATTTGCCTGTGCAATAAGGGTTTTGTATTCATTTTGTTCTGCTGTAACAGGTGCACTTTTTTGAGTGCTTGTTTTAATATCAAGCGGTTTAGTCGTAATAAGTGTTACTTTTGTGTACCCTCCGCTTGTGTCATTAACGGTTTTTACATCAATATTTGAAACTAAGTCATTTACACCGTTTAAGCTTGAGCTGCTGAATCCGTTGCTTTGGATTTTAGGTATAAGGATTACGTATTTATTATCGGATTTTTTTCTAACAAGGACATTGTCGTTGTACGTATTTGATGTAAATAATGTTATATTAACGGAATTATTAGAAGCTCGCTTTAAGTCGAGCTGTACAAGGTTATTATTTTCGGCATTTGCAAACGACTCTGATACAGATGTTACTGTAAGAGCAAGCAAGAGTGCTATACCTACTATATTAGATTTTTTTACTGCCATTTTCTACCGTTAAATTTTTCCCTTATACATATATATAATACTTTGAGCAAAAAAAAATTGCCAGTTTGTTAAAAAAATATACTTTTATGTTACAATTTTTTTATGAAAAGTGGTTTTACAGCGATAATCGGACGTCCGAATGTAGGCAAATCAACTTTGCTGAACCAAATATTGGGGCAAAAAATTGTTATTGCGACTGATAAGGCGCAAACTACGAGAAAAAGAATTAAGGGTATTTATACTACAGATGAGGGGCAGATTGTTTTTATCGATACTCCGGGAGTTCATAAGCCTTTAAATAAGCTCGGAGAATTTCTTCTTGATGAGTCAAAAGTCGCTATACCCGATGCCGATTTAATTTTGTTTTTGGTTGATGGTTCCGAGCCTGCAGGAAAGGGAGATAAATGGATTGTGCAAAATCTTTTGCAGACGGAAACCCCTGTTATTATTGTCATGAATAAGGTTGATAAACTTAAAAAACTTAATAAAGTTGAAGAAAATTTGTTAACTTATAAGCTTTTATTTGAAAAAAATTATCCTGTTGTCAAAATTTCCGCAAAAACAGGCAGAAATACAGATACTCTTATCAAAAATATTTACAAATATCTTCCGGAAGGCGAACTTTTGTATCCTGAAGATGTTGTTACAGAAGAAACAATGAGGGATGTAACGGAAGAAGTTATACGTGAAAAAATCCTTTTGAATACTTCTGATGAAATTCCTCATTCGGTTGCCGTGAAAATTGAAAGTTATACAGAAAGTGATGATATTGATAGGATTTATGCAACAATATACTGCGAAACTAAAAGCCAAAAAGGTATTTTAATAGGTAAAGGCGGAAGTCTGCTAAAAAAAATCGGCACGGAAGCTCGCAAAGATTTGGAAAATATTGTGGAGAAAAAAGTTTTTCTCGGTCTTGAAGTTAAAATTGAAAAGGATTGGCGCAAAAAGCAAAGCTCTTTGAAAAATTTCGGTTATGAACAGGAAAAGTAATCTATAAATCCAATGTGTCCAATAAATTTACATCTTTATTATTATTAATAGGTGTTGAATCTATAATATCGTTAAGTGTTTTCATTGTTTTTTCCGTTGTCTCTCTGTTTATTCTCATTGCAACAAGCCAGTTTTCACCGCCGACCTGCTTAAAGCCTAAACGGGAATACTTTGATACAGTGCTGAATGGCCCGTTTAAAATAGCATCAAGGCTTAAGGTGTTAGCTTTACTGTTCAAAAAATCCGTAAACATTTGTTTAAATAAAGTTTGACCTGCAAGGGTTACTTTTTTGCCTGCTTCTACAGGCCAGGTACAGATACAATCTAAATGGTACTTGTTTCCCCCAGGGTGAAATGTTATAATGCCACACGGTTTATTATCTTTTGCTGCAATAAAACATTTTCGATCTGAGTTTAATGCTTTATCAAGTGCGACATTAAGCATTTCCTGCCAGCGTGCAAATTCCTGCTTCGTAATTTTTGAATTCGGCATAAGTTTATCCATTTTTATTGTACTTCTTAACTTTTGTAGAAATGGACGATCATTCCCGGTTATCTGATATAAGTCGATATTGGTTTCTATATTCTTTATACAGTTTTTTGAGTTTGTAACATGTATACCGTTAAATGCCGGGGTATGGAAATTTGTAAATTGGTTTTGTATTTGCATAAACTTTTTCCTTTTATTTATATGTAAAAGGAAAGTTTTGTGAATATCAGAATTTGCCTAATTTTTAAGATTGTTTAAGTTATTTTTTATATGCTTAACTTATAACCGCCGCCGTATATTGTTTCTATGTATTTTTTGCCGTTTGAAATTTTATCTATTTTACTTCTTAAATGTCTTATGTGGACTCTTATTGTTTCAATGTCATCATCAGGAGAATATCCCCAAATGTCTTTCAAAAGCTGAGCGGATGAAACCATATTGCCATGGTTTTGAAAAAGAAGATTGAATATTTCAAATTCTATAGGTGTTAATTTTGCCTGCTTTTCACCTATTTTTACACTGTAAAGTTCCGGAAGTAATGTGATATCTCCCAGTGTCAAAAGTTCTCTTGTAGATGCGCTTTCAGGAATTTGTCGTGTCCTTTTTAAAAGAGCTCTCACTCTAACCTGTAATTCTTCCATTTCAAAAGGTTTAACGAGATAATCATCTACCCCGATATTAAAACCATTAACTTTATCGTTAATTTGAGAAAGAGCAGTAAGCATTAAAATCGGAATATCTTTTGTCTCATCGTTTTTTCTTATTCTTTGTGCAACAGTAAAACCGTCAACATCAGGCATCATCACATCCAATACAACAAGGGAAGGGAGTTCCTGCTTGCACAAAGCAAAGCCTTTAATGCCGTCATAAGCCTGAATTACTTTATAACCGCATAATTCCAAATTAACTTTAATAAGTTCGTTTATTGCTAAATCGTCATCTATTACAAGGATTTTATTCATATCTGAATTCTATATATAAAATGCAAAAAATACAACCTGTATTGTTAAAAAATATTAATAAAAATAGCCTGTTCGAATGATACATTATGACTTATTTTTAGACATATTTGTTTGAAAAGATTTGTAAAAAATTTTTTTTAAAGTGTAAATTTTACAAATTTTCGGATTTTTATTGTAATATGTTTATTGCGTAAGCAATTGTAGTAGATAAGTATACATTTATAGGAGGCACATGAATTGGCAGTAACATCACCTTTTACAGCATTTCAAGAAAACGGTAAGAAAGAAATCCACTTAGGACAACACGTTTTAGCAGAATTTTTTGAATGTGATCCAAACACATTAAACAGTATTGATAAAGTAGAAAAGTACATGGTGGATGCCGCCCTTGAATGTGGTGCTACTATTGTCCAAAAATGTTTCCATATGTTTAACCCCTATGGAGTTTCAGGAGTTGTTATTATTTCAGAAAGCCATTTGGCTATCCATACATGGCCTGAATTAGGTTATGCAGCTGTTGATTTATTTACTTGCGGTGACAAGTGCGACCCAAAAGTTTCTTATGAATTTTTGAAAAAGAAATTTAATTCTAAAAAAGCAACTTTCTCTGAATTAAAAAGAGGAATTATTGACGAAGAAACTCTTAAAGTTGCTGAAAAACCGTTTGAAATAATGCAGCAATTCGCAGACTAGGAAAGTTCCGCTCCTCCCGTCAAATTGGTTTTGCAAAAACTGGTGCGGGCAAAACTAAAGAAGGAACGTAGCTGTTACACTCGTCAAGCAGGAATAGAATAAATATTTTGAAAATAAAAGACCGTATGTTATATGGTCTTTTATTTTTGTTAAATCATGTAAAAAATTTGACATCATTGCATGACAATCAAACTCTCTTTTTGTATGATTTTTATATTAGGGGGTAGAAATGCCGGAAGATTTAATTGAAAAAAAATCAAATTTTGACTTGACATCAAGAAGTGCTTTTTCAAGAGATGAAGAAGTGTTTACATCACGTTCTTATGCCGCTTTATTGGCGAAGAATGTCATTCCTTATTCTCATAGAAAATTAGCTGATAATTATGTTATTATAAAACGGGTATTTAAGTTTCAGGCTGTTATGCCGAGAATTACAAATACTGAAAAAACTCTGCTTGCAAAATATGATTTTAATACTCTTGAATTTACGACAGTAAAGCAAATGTATGAAGAACTTGCGTTATTGCAAAAGTGGTCAATATCAGGTGATGAAAATTTGAAAAAAGATTCTGATATGATTTTAGAAATCAGAACAAAAGAATTAAAATATATTGTTGCTACAAGTTATGCAAATATTTCAAATGAAATTTACAAAGGCTATCTTGCTCTAGAAAATTATTTTATTGAGATAAGTAAGTATAATGATTAATAAAATTAAAAGCATTAAAAAAGACCGACGAATAAGTCGGTCTTTTTTAATTTAGATTTATTATTATGCTTCAGCCGGAGCTTCTTCTGTAGCTTGAGCAGCTTCTGCTTCTGCAGCAGCCTTTGCCTCAGCTTCTGCTTTAGCCTTAGCTTGTGCTTTTTTAGAAAGTTTTACTGTTTCTTTTTTTACGTAATTTAATGTGCCGTCATCATTGCAGTTTTTAATTAAATAAGCAACTGTTTCTGTTGGCTGAGCACCTTTTTTAATCCACTCTAAAGCTGATACTTTGTCTAATTTCATAACTTTAGTTTTAGGATTGTAGTGACCTAATTCTTGAACCGGTCTACCTTCACGTTTTGTTGTTGAATTGATTACAATAATTCTGTATGTAGGAGCTTTTTTAGCGCCTAATCTTTTTAATCTGATTTTTAACATTTTGTTTTCCCTTATTTTTTATTCCATTCTTTTCGGGGTGTCATCCAACGCAGCCGCCGCTTTGTATGCAGTCCCTTGAACAAGGTTAAGAGGAATTACCTCATTCCACTATTATGAAACCATAAAAATATTATCTTATCAAGTATAAGTTAACAAAAATTACATAATAAATATTATTTTGCTGTTGTATATTCTTTTCTTTTGTAGCGATGCAAAAGAAAAGAATATACCGAAGAAAAGAAAACACGCTGACCAATTTACTTCCTACTAAATTCAACCTAAAACGAGTGAACTCGCTATACATTTCGTCATTGCTGACTTATCCCGCAATCTCTTATCGCTCAAACAACACTCGTTTTGTCATTGTTTCATTAAGTAGGAATTACAGTTGCCACGATAGTGAAGTGAGTAATAATTGTTGGTTAAACAAATAGCAAAGAGGCTTTTGTTTGAGCGTTAGCGAGTTAAGCCGATTTTATGTTTAACCTTTACAAATTATTAACGAACGAAACGTGTGGCTGGTTTTGTGGAACTTTGTCCACACAAAGTTCCCGCTGTCCGCGCAGGACATAATATATCATACTGTCATTCTGAACTTGTTTCAGAATCTTAATTAAATATTATAGACCCTGAACTAAATTCAGGGTGACAATTTTTTATATACCTAGAATATTTATTATGTAAAATATTTGTCAATTTGTATGAATGCATTATAATAATTTTATGGAAGGATTAGATACCAGCAGACTTGATGAATTAAAGCATAGGGTTAGAAATAAACTGGATGAAACGGATTTATTTCGATTTAAGGGTACTGTGTCTAAACTTTTGGGTTTGACGGTTGAGGTTAAGCTTCCCGGATTGAAAATTGGGGATTTATGTTATATCGAAACCTATGACGGGCGTAAAAAACCTGCGGAAGTTGTAGCTTTTAAAGGTGAAGCAGCACAATTACTTTTGCTGTATGACGGAGAAGGTATTGGACAGGGAAGTCTTGTGACTTCTACCGGTAAACCTATTATTATTCCTGTCGGGGATTTTCTTTTAGGCAGACTTATAAATCCTATGGGTGAACCTATTGATGGGATGCCGCTTGATACGACAGGTGCAACTTGGCGTCCGGTTGAGGGCCCGCCCCCCGGGCCTTTTGAAAGACCGATTATTACGGAAGTTTTTTCAACGGGTGTAAGAGCAATTGACAGTTGTATGACAATGGGATGCGGGCAGCGTTTGGGTTTATTTGCCGGCTCCGGGGTCGGCAAAAGTACACTGCTTGGTATGATTGCGAGAAATTCAGATGCGGATGTTAACGTTGTTGCATTGATTGGAGAACGCGGCCGTGAGGTTAAAGAGTTTGTTGAAGATGCACTTGGTGAAAAAGGTATGGCAAAATCCGTTCTTGTTTGTTCTACAGGTGATCAGCCCCCGTTAATCAGGCAGAAAGCTTTGCTTACGGCAACGGCTGTATGTGAATATTTTAGGGATCAAGGGAAGAAAGTTTTCTTGATGACCGATACTGTAACTCGTTGTGCAATGGCAGGGCGTGAAGTTGGCTTGTCAATCGGAGAGCCTCCTACAATGAAGGGTTATCCGCCTTCAATTTTTTCTTGGCTTCAAAAAGTTCTTGAACGTGCCGGAAACAGCCCGAAAGGCTCTGTTACGGCTTTATATACGGTACTTATGGAAGGTGACGATATTTCCGACCCAATTGTTGATATTGTAAGAGGTATTGTCGACGGGCACATTTTCTTATCAAGAAAAGTTGCCGAGATGAACCATTATCCGGCTATTGACGTATTGGGAAGTATTTCAAGGCTTATGTCATCTATTGTTACACAGGAGCACAAAGAAGCAGCAGGAAAAATGCGTGCAATTATGGCTTTGTATCGTGAAAATAAGGATTTGATTGATGTAGGGATGTATCAGCCGGGGACTAACCCGAGACTTGATATTGCAATTGAGATGATGCCCAAAATTAATGCTTTTTTACAGCAGAGAACCTCGGATATAGTAAGTATGGATACAACTATAGGGACTCTTGTGGATATGATGCGCGGGGTTGATATTTAACTTAATTCTTTTGTGGTACAATTATTCCGAAAGGAATTAATACTTATGAGTTTACCGCAGAATTTCGTCCCCGCTATGTTAATTACGCTGTTTGCAGGTTTGTCTACTGCAATAGGCGGAGCAATTGCTTTTGTTGTTAAAAAAGATAATTTAAAAGCATTGTCTGTAGGATTAGGTTTTTCTGCAGGTGTTATGATTTTTGTTTCTTTTATGGATATGCTCCCTGAAGCGGATAAATTACTTTCTTCTCATTTCCCGCATAACCATAATTGGATTACTTTTGCAGGTTTTGTTATAGGCTTGATTGTTGCAATACTAATTGACTATTTTTTGCCTGATCATATTGATACTGATGATGTTTTACACCCTGATGAACCTTCTCATCATGATTATAAGATTAAGCGTGCAGGATTATTTACTGCAATAGCAATTTGTGTTCATAATTTCCCTGAAGGTATGGCTACATTTTTTACAACAACTCAGAACATTACATTAGGGCTTTCTGTAGGGATTGCAATTGCTATTCATAATATTCCTGAAGGGATTGCTGTTGCTCTGCCTATGTATCATGTTACCGGTAAAAAACGTTATGCAATGCTTTACGCTGCATTATCCGGTATTTCTGAACCAATTGGTGCTATTGTCGGAATGTTTATTTTTGGTTTATTTCTTCCGCAGGTTTTAGTAGGAGCATTAATGGCTGCAGTTGCCGGTATTATGATTTATATATCCTTTGATACATTGCTTCCGCTTGCGAAAGAATATGGTGACTGGCACCAGTCAATTGTCGGTATCATTTCAGGTATTCTTGTTATTTGGGTAAGTTTAATTTTAATCGGAGCATAATTATGATAAATAAATTATTTAACTGTTTAAAAAATAGATTAAATAATTTGATGTTAGGTGATAAATTCTATTTAGCTAACGATGTTCCATTCGCGAAAAATATTGCACATGATAAATGGCAGAATTATTTAATTGAGCTGGCTAATAAAAATCATTGGAAAGTCTTAGAAATAGGTAGCAGAGAAGTGACCGGAGGCTCTTCAATGCGTGAAAGATTGTGTAATGCTGAATATATAGGTTTTGATTTTTATTCAGGAAGTAATGTTGATATTGTTGGGGATGTGCATAAATTATCAAGTTATTTTAATGGAACAAAATTTGATTTAATTTTTACATCTGCCTGCTTTGAACATTTCGCGATGCCTTGGATTGCATCTCAGGAAATTATTAAATTGTTAAAAGTTGGCGGGTACGTTTTTGTTGAGACTCATTATAGTTTTTCGTCACATGAAAGACCTTGGCATTATTTTCAATTTAGTGAAAATGCATTAGAAGTTTTGTTCAACAGAGAAATGGGCATTGAGTGTGTGGAAAAAGGTGTTTCAAATCCTTTGGTTGCAAAATTTTCTAAATATGCTGCCAAATATCTTAGAGGTCATAAAGTTACAGGTATGTATTGTCATAGTGAATTTTTAGGAAAAAAATTCAAGGAGGCAGATGGTTTTAGTTGGGATAATGCAGATTTAAATAATATTTATAATGGAACACAATATGTTTTTCCTAAAAAATGATTTTAATAAAAGGAGAATGATGGTTAATTTATCCAATTTATTTGATATAGGAAGAAATCTTTATGCGATGCCGGCTTATAATAATAAAAGCGGGATTGCCCCTATTCCTTTAAGATACTTTTTTGAGCTGACTTACCGTTGCAATTTAAATTGCCAGTACTGCTATGTAGGGAATGACAGGCAGAAAGAAGAACTTACAACTGATGAGTGGTTCAAGATTATCGAGCAAATTCCGTGGTATTCGTTTGTTACTCTTGTTGGCGGAGAACCTCTTATAAGAAAAGATTTTATTGATATTTTGATGAAAACCGCTAAAAAAACTTACGGGAAGTTGAATGTAGTTTCAAATGGTATTTTAATTAATGATGAAATAATTGATGCTTTTATAAGAAGTAAAATGATGCTTTTATCGGTATCTTTAGACGGTTACGGAAAAAATCATGATATTAACAGGGCAAAAGACGGGATTTGGGATAAAATTATGAATAATTTTGATGATATGAATTCCCGTAAAAAACGTCCGATGATTGATATTAAGACAATAGTTCTCGAAAACAACCTTGATGATCTTGTCAAACTTTATAAAATGTGTGATGAAAAGAATTTTAACTTTTTGTCAATTTCGTTTTTGAGAAATAATAATTTAAAGCAAAATTCGGTTTTATTTGACAGTTTTGTGCCTGAATTTAATGCAAATTATCCTATTGAAAAGTATTTTGATATGGAGCATTTTAAGGAAGTTTACAAAGAACTGATGAGTTTAAGCAGAAAATCAAAAGTTAAAATTCGTTTTTCTCCTAAGTTTGAGTATGCTAAAGAGCCGCTTGCAAAAATAGAAGAATTTTTTAATACTCCTGCTGATAAGCCTGTTTCAGAAATTTATAAACCGTGTATGTATCCATATTCAAATATGATGATTACGCCTGCAGGTGATGTATATCCTTGTTTATCTCAAAAAATCGGTAATGTTAAGGATATGAAAATTAAGGATGTATTTAATCTTCCTAACTACAGGTGCTTTAGAAAAAATTTGCATGCCGCAAAAGTTTTTGGCGCGTGTCAGATGTGCTGTGAGCTTTGTGTAAAGTGATATTCTCATCATGAAAACATGGATATTTATACATGAATATTTAATCGTGGGCTTTTCAAAAATTTAGAATACGTTATACTGAAAATGTGGTTAAGGTTCACGCTCAAAAGATAGCAAAATCGTTTGCCACACAGGGTTAGGGGATAGTAGTATGGGATATATTCACTGCTGCGGTGCCTTGCATAAGACCAGAACTTATCGTCTTGTGCCGCAGGACAGCTTCATTCTATGTGAACTGGATTACCTTACAAAATGTCCTGTTTGCGGACATACGGTTGTTCAGCTTACAAGAGTTGACAGAGATGATAATATATCTGTTGTCAGAAAAGTTAATAAGAAAGCTAAAGTATTTTTTGAAAAATTGAAGAAACTTATTTTATATGAAGTTCGTTCAATTAAGTATAATAAGGTAAATTGCGGGAAATTTTATCTTAATTATAACGAATTCGGTGTAAAGAAAAGATGTTACTCAAATTTAAGAACATTAAAAATCGGGTTAACTGAAAACAAAGATTTAAAAATCAATCCTTAAAATTATCTTACTCTCAGGGGGCGGATTAGCCGCCCTGTTTTTTTTGAACGGAAATATTATGAATGAACTGAAAATATTTTTTAGTATGCTAAATGTAAATTTAAAGTAAAAGGGAATTAGGAAAAATGGCACTATCTCCAAAGGAACTTGAAGTATTGACTTTGGTTGCACTGGGCTATTCTGATAAAGAAATCGGAGTCGAATTAAAAATAGCTTACGGAACAGTGAGAAATCATATTGATAAAGTTGTCTTAAAGTTGAACGCTCAGAATAGGACGCATGCAGTCATAATTTATAAAATGATGAATAAAAATTGGTTAGAGGACATTTATGAAAAGAATTATAATACATTGGACCGCAGGGGGATATTATCCGACAGATTATGAAAAAGAACATTATCATTTTTTGATTGATAAAGACGGTAGGGTTTATAACGGTAAATTCAAACCTGAGGATAACGAAATCTGTAAAGTCGGGAAGTATGCTGCACATACTGGCGGAGGAAATACAGGAAGTATAGGTGTGGCTTTATGCGCGATGGCAGGTTTTGTGAATAAAATTTCAACGGGTAAATACCCTATTTTAAAGAAACAGTTTGAAAGCGCAATGGAATTTTGTGCAAAGCTGACTAAAATTTACAATTTGGATATTAATCCGCAAACCATAATGACGCATTACGAATTTGGAGTTAAAAATCCTAAAACAACATCTTCAGGCAAAATTGATATTATTTATCTGCCGCCATATTCATGGGTTGCAAAAGATGAGGTCGGTAGTTTTATACGCTCAAAAATAAAATGGTACAAACTAAAAGGAGTTTAAATTTATGGAAGTTGCTTATTATAATTTGGCAGGCGGGATTAACCAGTCGTTAACAAAAACTGAACTGGGTATTGATACTAAAAAAGTTAACTGGGCAGATTCTGAAAATATTGAAATCTATCAAAATAGAGGGATTGTAAAACAAAAAGGAAACACTTTATTTTTAGACATTGGTGAAGAAATTACGGGATTAGCCGAAATTTCAGCCTACGATGTTAATAAAATGGTAATTACTACGATTTCAGGAAAAATTTATATTTATGATGAAAATCATTCAAAGAAAATATTAGTTGATAAAACTTTGAAAGGTATAAAACCTGTATTTTTGAATTTTTTAAACGGTATTTTGATGATGACCGAGGCTGACGGTTTATTTTACATAAAAAATAATTCTAAATATGAGGTTGTTGAATGTGACTTGAAGGATTTATCGGATAATACCGTAACTGGTGCATCTATGGCTGTCTATAAAGGCAGAGTTTGGGTTGCAAAAGATGCAACAATATATTATTCGGCGCTTGGTTCTTATAATGATTTCAAAACTGAAAAAGATGCTGGTTATATCAACGAATTCCATACTGATACAGGTTCTGTAACAGCTTTAAAGCCTTATAAAGATTATCTTGCAGTTTATAAAAAAGACAGTGTTTATTTGCTTACGGGAACAAGTCCTGATGATTTTGCAATTGTACTGTTTGCAAACAAAGGAGCTGTCGGTGCTGGTTCTATTGTTAATGTCGAAAATAAACAATATTTTTTAAGTAATGGTATTTTTGCTCTTGAACAAGTCGGGGAGTTAAATCAGATTCAACTCGGAAGTGAGATTTCATCGAAAATAAAACAGGAATTTTCTTCTTTCGGAAAACTTGAAGGGACTTTATGTATTCATTATGAAAAAAGAAGTCAAATGTGGTATTTTTTTCCTTATGCAGATGACAATTATTTGCATACTGTGTGGATTAACGATTACATAAACAAAGCCTGGTATAAACGTGTAATTCCGCAGGATATTGTTACTGCATGTATATATAACGGACTTGTTTATACTGCCGATAATAAAGGAAAGATTTACAAAGAAGATTTTGGTACTACTTTTAACGGCGAAGCTGTAAAATTTATGTGGAAGTCCCCTTTTCTAGCCTTATCTGATCCTCATCACAGAAAAATGATTGATGAATTTTATTTTCTTTTGGATACTGAACAAGATAATGATTTTAATTTTTCTGTTTATAAAGATTACGATAGTGAATATTCTGATGATATTGAAAAAATTTATTCGATACATCAGGATCATTTAATTTGGGCTGATGATATGATGTCAGACGATTTGCCATGTCATTGGACTCCTGATAATGCAAGTGTTCCTGTTTGGTCAGTAAATAAAGACACAATGGAAAAAGCTGAAATTTCAGAAGCCAATTATGCTGTGCAGCTTTGTGTTTCAGGTGAAGATGTTACCCAATCCTGTGCAATTATCGGGCTGCAGTTCCGAGAAGTTTATAATGATGATTAAAATTTTTGTATAACCACCACTCATTTATTTTGTAGTTAGAAAAAAAGAAAGGAAAAAACATGTCAAACAATGCTTATTCTGCATTTATCCCTGAAATTTGGAGCCAAAAACTCAACTATATGCTCTCTAAAGATTGCGTAATGCTCCAATGTGTAAACAGAAATTGGGAAGGTGAAATTAAAAATCAGGGAGATAAAGTTAAAATTATTACTCCTGCTGATGTAGCTATTTCTACCTTAAGTTCGTCAAATATTACCTATGATGAATTAGAGCCGACATCTCAAGATCTTGTAATTGATCAGAAAAAGTTCTTTGCTTTCAAAATTAATGATGTTGCTCAGGTTCAGGCTAATGCTGATATTATGGAAGCACATTTGAAAAATGCAAAAAAAGCTATTGAAGAAGTTCAAGATGCTTATATTTTATCTTTGCATGCCGAAGTTGATACAAAAAATGTTGTGGGCAGCGAAGAAGCAGCGGTTACACTTGACAAGTCCACTATTTATTCAAAATTTGTAGAACTTGCTTTATGTTTGAAAAATTCAAATGCTGTGTCATCCGGTGTAAGACCATGGGTAGTTATTAATCCTACAATTGAATCATATTTGTTGCAAAGTTCTGAATTTATCGGAGCTCATAATGTTGCCGATGAAACTTTAAGAGAAGGCGCTATTGGAAGAATTGCAGGCATGGATGTTCTTGTAAGTACTAATTTAACTGATGTTGCAGGAAAATATTATGTTCTTGCCGGAACAAATGAAGCTATCACATTTGCTTCTCAATTATCTAAAATTGAAAGTTTAAGAGATAAAGACAGTTTCTCTGATTTGGTAAGAGGCTTGTATTTATATGGTGCAAAAGTTGTTCAGCCGAAAGCTCTTGCAAAAATGGTAGTAGCTTCTGCTGCAGCCGCATAGAGTCTATCTGTACCCCATAATGCATCTTCGATAAGTCTTTCGGAGATGCATTATTATAAAATATTGAGGTAATTATGTTTGATAAATTAAAAGAAACTATAAAAGGGCTTGCTAAAACTGCGGTTTTAAAGGCTGAAAAAGCTTTGGGCAGCAGTAAAGGACAGCAGAAAAAAGAAATGGCAGTAAATTATGTCGTAGAAAAAATTCCTGTTCCGGCTCTTTTAAAACCGTTATTTTCAATATTGTTGTCATCTTTTATAGATGATGCTGTTGAACTTGCGGTTGAATATATGAAAAGTGAGGTATTATGAACGAACAAAATATACAAAATGTTTCATCCCTTGCCGGTAATCAACAAGCGGCATCAGGTATGCAGCAGCCTTTGATTAATGACGCGGAAGCAATAAAACAAATGGCTGTTAATGATCTTAAAACTATAGAAACTCTTGTGCAGACAGGTGTAATGACTCAGGAACAAGGACAAAATTTAATGAATTATGTTACTAAAAAGGCGTTTGAAAAGTATACATTAAGTCAACACAACGGTCAGTCACCTGCTGCGCCTGCTCAGTCTGCAGGACAAATGCAGCAAGCATTGCTTCAAGAAAATGTTCCGCCTGAATTTTTTAATAAAGATGGCAGAATTGATGTTTTTGATTATTTAAAAAATGCAAATGTCTCTTTTGATGAGGATGAACTCTTAAAAATATCAGAACTTGTCGAAAAAATCGAAAACAAAGCAGTTGAAAGATATTTGAGAGAATTGCAGCACGAAAAAACATTAAACAGCGAAAACGAAAGCGCAAAACAGAGATTGCGTGCTAATGCACAAAATACTGTTTCTGACTGCTTAAACAATCTGGTTTTTACTCGTGAACAAATCGGCAAAATGAGTGGTGCAGAATTTGCTAAGCACGAACGTGCGATTATGGATCAATTGAAAAAAGGTCTTATAAAATAGCAATATTCAAAAAATCTTTAGTGAAAAAACAGTCTTATAAAAGGCTGTTTTTTCTTAAAGATTTAGGAAAGGAAAATTTATGAACTATTTAGAACTTATTAATAAATGTCTTGTAGAGTTAAACTATAAACAGGTTAGCGCTTTTTCCGAGCTTACAAAAAATGATCATAAAAAATTAAAAAATATTCTAAATGTATTAAACACAGAAATATGCGGTTTTGACAGATGGAATTTTTTGCAGCGAAAAAAAGATGTTGTTTTACCGAAAAATACGGGAGAAATTGACAACCCAATAGAAGGAAGAATTGAAGCTTTAATAGTAAATGGAGTTAAATTTGATTATTATGAAGATTTTGAATCGTTTTTTGTTAACTCTCAGCCTCAAAATACGTATAGTGTATTTAATGATAAAATTTTGCTTCCGATTTTTAATCAGGACAAAAATGTAGAAATATTATATTATACAAAAAATTGTGCAAAAAATTCACAAGGAATAGAAAAACTGTTAATGGAAGATGCAGAAGATTCATCGCTTATTCCTGCAGGCTTTGCAGAACCTTTACTTGTATACGGTGCATGTATGCGTTTAAAAGGCAATCCGCAGCATGTTCGTTTCAATTACTGGTACAGCATGTATAAAGATGCTCTTGCAAACTTACGCTCAAAAGTTTCGGCAAGCATTGATGAAGCGCCTTCCGTAAAAATGTATAGAAGATAACGGCTGCTTCAATACAAACTTGTAAACTTAGTGTATGCTTGATTTTTTCGGCAAAAAAAACAGGAAGTTTAAATTTCATTTCCCCTCCTGTTAAGATTTACACTAGCCGAAATATAAATAGCATGACTATTATACAATTTTTTTTCAAAAAATTCAAATTCTACAAAGATTTGTAAAGAAAAATACATAATTTATAGCCATAAAGACAATGAAATATTTAACCAAACAACAAAAAAAATTCGTGACAGAATATATAAAATCCCTTAACGGCGAGCTTTCTGCAAAAAATGCGGGTTATAAATCAAAAGATTTAAAAGAAACCGCATCAATGCTTTTATCTCAGGATTTGATTATTAAAGAGATTAAGTTTCAGTTAAACAGCCAGATTAATTCCTTAAGGGTTAATAAAGGTTATGTAATCCAAAAGCTGTTGCAGATAGCGGAGTTTTCTCTTGAAGAGGAAGATATTCTTGATAAAGAAGGATGCATAACCGGCAAAAAGAAACTACGTGATACATCAGCCGGGTTAAAGGCTCTTGAAAGCTTATGCAAATATTTGGGATTTAATTCAAATCAGGATGAAGAAGAATATAAATCCGCAAAGATTATTACTATTTCAAATCTTGATGATGACAAAATTTAATAAGGAGAAATTTTATGAAAAACAATGAACTTGAAGAAAGACTTTTAAATAATGCTTCCATAGATGAGCTTATAAAGATGAAGATTGAAAAGGAATTTATTGAAGATTTAAAAAAATCAAAAGAAAAAATCCCGCCAAAAGAGTATACAGATATTAAAAATGTACCTTCAGATAAAATTTTTTCAAAACTTTCAGTGTACAGATATTTCAACCGCAAAACAAAATGCGAAACTTTTGTAAACGGAGTTCAGGCTGATGCATTAATTGGTATTCAAAATAACATAAGAGAAAAAATGTTAAAAGGTGAGCTCAATGCTTTTACAACTGAAAATGCTTATGTAAAGTTTGAGAAAGCGGTATTTTAATGGCTGAATTCAAAAATCCGATGGATAATCCTGCTTTTTTTGAGCAGGCTTTATTTTTATACATAAAATATTTAAAATATCTGGATGATGATTATGCTTTAAACGGTTTAAGCATTTATGATTATTTTTATAATCTTATACAGAGAACTGCTCCATTTTTTTTTGTTATAACCGAAGGGAATATAGTCAGCGGTTTTGTTTATCTTGATAATATTATCGGAGGAAATGGCAGATTACACGGAGCAGAACTTATTACTTGTTTTGATAAGCGTTTTTGGGGTAATTACACAAAAATATGTGCAGAAATTTTTCTTGATTACTGTTTTGAAAATTTCGGTTTTGTAAAAATTAAAGCTCTTGTGTATCCGGATAATTATCGTGTAAAAACTCTTTTAAAAAATGCAGGTTTTGTAAAAGAAGCACTATTAAAAAACGAAACTTTAAGAAACGGGAAATTGCAGGATATAGAGGTATACGCTGTATTTAAAAATAAAAGTGACTAAATGAAAAATTATAAAGGTGGTAAAAATGAAAATAGAAACAGAAGATTTAACAAAGAAACTTTCTGACACAGAAGAAAGTTTTTTGGTCTCAAACATAATTGAAAAGTTTGACAAATTTGATGAACAAAGAAGTGCGCAACTTACGGATATCAAGCTTGTGAGAGATGCTATCTATAATTCTGATGTTCCCAAAATAAACGGCTGGGATAACAGGGTTGAACTTCCTGATATATATGAACTTGCACAGACTTTGAAGTCTCATATCAGTCAGAATTTGTATTCGCATCCGGATGCAATGTTTGATGTTTCCGGAACGACTCCGCAAACCCAAAGTTATGCTAACAGCCAGAAAGCTATGCTTGTAAATACATTTGAACAAATGCACATTGAAGATGAGATTGAAAAAGTTATAGACGGAATAGTTGAAACAGGTGAAAGTACACTTTTTGTCGGCTGGGAAACTCGAATTAAGTCTGTCAGACGTGCAAAAACACTGGAAGAACAAATTCTTAAGCCCGACAAAAAAAGCTTTGCTATCGATGACAAAGTTATTTATGACAATGCAAAAGTAAAACATATAAAATCAGAAGATTTCGTATTTGATAAATTTAACAGGGATAACTGGGATAAGTGTGCAAAAATTTATAAAACTTATTCATCAATAGACGAGCTTTACTCAGATAAAGCAAATAATTATTTAGATGACAGAAAATTGGAAATATTGAAAGGAGTGGTGGCATCAGGTAAATCACAAAATAATGATGAAAATGCTGTAGAAGGAAAAAAGGTTGAAGTATTAGAATTTTGGGGAGATATTGAATTATCAGACGGGACATTGCTTAAAAACTGGTTAATTGTAGTCGCGGCAAGACGTGAAATAATCCGTTTTGAAAGTAATCCTTTTGTTATAAATCCGTTTATACATGCAAATATAATTGAATCACCGGTTACGGGCAGAGGAATTTCACCATTAAGGGTTGCATTAATTTTAAACAGTCTTGCATCAACAATTTTAAATAAACAAATAGATGCACTGACCTTAATGATGAATCCTCCATATCTTGCGCCTAAAGGCTGTTTTAAAGGTCAGCAGGATGTAAAGCCGGGTAAAATTATAGAATATGATGCGGCATTAATGCCTACAGCTCCGACTCCTTTAGCTTTTGATAAAGCAATGGTGGGCTGGGATTTTTTAAACTACTTTAAATCAACGATAGAAAGTGCAACCGGGATTTTCAAGAATATGGCAGGAAATATTCAAAGCGCAGAACGTACAGCAACAGAGTTAAATTATTCCGTAAGCGGTCAGGAAGCGCGATTAAATATGATTCTTGACTCCATAAACAGAAAAATAATTGTACCTATGGTTGAAAAAACAGCTGAGATAATTTCTAATTTTAAACTCGGTAAAGAATTAATCGGTGTAAATGACAGAGGCAAAACAAGCTTTATGGAAATAGATGATAATGTCAGAAACGGAAATTACATATATCGTTATGGTGACAGACGAGCGACTTTTGAACGAAAAATGAGATTGAAGGAATTATTTGAAGTTGTTCAATCATTTGCACAGGTTCCTGAGGTTGAAGAAAAAATCGATTGGCTTGAATGTTTTAAATTTGCATTAGAACAGTACGGAATAGAAAACGCAAATAACTTTTTAATCAGTGAAGATAAACCATAGTGCCGCATTTGCGGCACTTTAAAAAATAACTAAAAGTATTATATACAAATAATTCTTTTTTAGTAAAATAATCTTATTATGAAAAGAATAATTTTACTAATAATGTTAATACTCTTTCAAATTCCTGTCTTTAGTGAGGACTTTCCCCCTGTTGGTGCAGGGATTGAAGTAACCAAAGAAACAAACCCAATATACTGGGGGTACTTTGAAGATTACGCATCCTTACTTAAAGAAGCTCTTGAAGCCAGTCATATGTTTCGTCTTCGAGGCTGGGGCTCGAGCTGTGAGTTTATAGTGACCCGTAATAGAGAAATAAATGGAATTAAAACATCAGTATTTCAAAATGATTATTTTGATGAGAAAGTGAAAAATATAATCTTATCAGTGAAACCTTTACCATTTCGTGAAGGAATGAATATGGATGAAATGCGTTTTCGAGTATATCTTGGTTATGAAAAGTATAATGAAATTAGTATAAGTGTTGGCAGTTCTTTTGTAGATAATAAAAAAACATTTAGTTTAATGATAATAACAAGTAAATAGTTAAGAAAAGCTTAGAAGTATGATAATGAAAAAAATAATTTTACTAATAATGTTAATACTCTTTCAAATACCTGTCTTTAGTGAGGAATTCCCTCCCACCGGTGCAGGAATAAGAGTAACGAAAGAAACTAATCCAATATACTGGGGATATCTTGAAGATTACGGCAAAGCTTTAAAACGGGCACTGGAAGCCAAGAGAATGTTTCGTCTTCGCGGCTGGGGAGCAGAATATGAATTTATTTTAACTCGTGATGGAGAAATGAAAGATATGAAGGGCTCCATCTTTCAAAATGACTACTATGATAAAAAAGTAAAAGAAATCATATTGTCTGTAAAACCGCTACCGTTTAGAGAAGGTATGAATATGGATGAGATGTCTATGTGTATTTATTTAGGTTTTCAGCATTATGATGAAATAGATATAAGTATTGGTGGTTCTTTTATTGATAATAAAAAGGTTTTCTCTATAGGAATTAATACAAGTAAATAGTTAAGAATAGCTGAGAAGTATGATTATGAAGAAATTAATTTTACTAATAATGTTAATATTGTTTCAAATACCTGTATTTAGTGAGGAATTTCCTCCCACCGGTATAGGAATAGAAGTAACAAAGGAAACTAACCCTATATACTGGGGGTACTTTGAAGATTACGCATCCTTACTTAAAGAAGCTCTTGAAGCCAGTCATATGTTTCGTCTTCGCGGCTGGGGATCAAATTGTGAATATATAGTGACACGTAATGGACAGATAAAAGGTCTTAAAACAAATATATATCAGAATGATTATTTTGATAAAAAAGTTGAAGAAATAATATTATCAGTAAAGCCATTGCCATTTCGTGAAGGAATGAATATGGATGAGATGCGTTTTAGCGTATATCTTGGTTATGAAAAATATAATGAGATTGATATAAGTGTTGGCAGCTCTTTTATAGATAATAAAAAAACATTTAGTTTAATGATAATAACAAGTAAATAGTTAAGAATAGCTGAGAAGTATGATTATTTCAAACCGCTGAAAACAGCGGTTTTATTTTAATGTGAAAAAAATAGAAAGGAAGGTAAACATGAACAAACATGCAATGGCTAACGAATACAAAATTTTATGTTCTGAGGCAAACAAACTGTCAAAACCGTTAAACAAAGGGAAAACAAGTTCTAATGGCTGGAAAGTAGTTGACAATAAATATGATCGTCCTAGCAACTTTAAAGCAGTTCTCTATGAAAAGGACGGACAATATGCAATTTGTTTTGTCGGTACAGACAGGTTCAGTGCAAAAGACTGGGGTGCAAATGCTAAAATGGCTCTGACAGGGAATAGCAAACAAATTGAATTGGCTCAAGATTTTGCAGAGAAAATGAGAGATAAACATGGTTTAAATTCTGAAAATACCCAATCTATCGGACATTCTGAAGGCGGGACAGAGGCAACTGTTGTTGGTATCCAATATGGATTACAAACCACAACTTTTAATGCTTATGGTGTAGGCAAAAAATATTCAGGGACGGGTAAAAATTATGATAATTTGATTACTAATTACAGAGATCCTCATGATCCAATTTCAAAACTTAAAGAAAATGTAGGGACAACGTATATTACCCCTAATTTACAAAATGAATTTATGTCAAAAACTCCTTTCGGTTCTGTTCACGCTCATAGGATAGATGATATGGGCGATTGTAAGCAGGCTGTACCTGTTGATGATTATAAAAAATCTCACCCGTTTTTTATCAATAAAATTTCTGACACAGATATTTCAAGACAGGATATTGCTAATATGGATTCTGATTTATTTAAAGTTTATGAAAAAGAAATTGATAACCGTATGGCAAATAACAGAATTTTTGATTTTCGTCAAGAAAAGGTGTTAAACAAAAACTCGTCAGACAGAGGTAACGGCAATTCTTCAGAAGGTAAGTGGGTTACTATTAACGGAAATCACGTGTTAATTAAAGATTAATAAATTGCAGGGGATTATGTTGTATAAATTATTAAAGGCTCAGCGAGAATTTTTGGAAATTCCGCACGATTATACATTGGATGTTGCAGTATATCAGGGAGGTTACGGCTCGGGGAAAACTTTTGCAGGTTCTCTTTTGGGAATTTTACTTGCTTTAAAATTTCCGGGAGTTCGCGGGCTTGTTGGTGCGCAAACTTATACTCTTGTCAGAGATACGACTTTGCAGACTTATTTTGAACACTTAGAAAATTTCGGTTTTTTGCAAGGCAGAGATTACGAATGGTCATCAACTCTGCAAAAATTGACTTTTAAAAACGGCTCGGAAATACTTTTCAGGCATTTTGACGAACCAAATAAACTTAAGTCTTTAAATTTAGGGTTTGTAGAAATTGAAGAAATGTCGGATGTTCCTTACGATACTTTTAAAATGCTTCTCGGGCGTATGCGTCAGAGAGTTAAAAAGGTTTGGAAAAATTTTACCTACCGAATTTTCGGTCATACAAACCCTGAAATGCAAAGAGGCTGGATTTACAAAACATTTGTTGAAAATCCAGCACCGAACTACAGGCTTATCACTGCACCAACAACCCAAAATATTTATTTGCCAGAGGGCTTTTGTGATGAATTAAAAAAGCTTTATGACGAACAATATTATAATATTTTTGTTCTTGCGCAAAATGGAGAATATAATAACGGGCTTGTTATAAAAGATTTTACTGATGCAAATATTAAGGATATTTCGTATCAGCCCGATATGGATTTGCATATTTCCTGCGATTTTAACGTAGATCCTATGTGCTGGGTTTTTGCGCATAAAACTGATGATAAAGTTTTTTACTTTGATGAAATTGCAATGGAAAATACTACAACTGCAAAAGCCTGCGATGAGTTTTACAGACGTTACCCGAATCATAAAGGCAAAGTAATCGTAAACGGCGATGCATCAGGTGATAACAGAAGCTGCACAAGTGAATATACGAATTATGTCATAATTAAGAAAAAACTTTTGCAATACGGTTATGATGTTGAAATTCAGATAAAAGCATTTAACCCTCCAATTAAAAACCGCATTATGGCTTTTAATTCAAAGGTGCGTTCTGCAGACGGTGAGATTTGTCTGTTTATTGATAAAAAATGTGAAAAACTTCTTTATAACATTTACAACCTTAAATATAAAGAAGGTTCTTCAAAAATTGATATTCCGACGTACCAGCAGATAAAACAGTCAAAAGAACTTAAATTTTTATCTCATCCGATGGATGCAGCATCTTATCTTGTTGATTTTTACTGGCCTATAACACTTTAGAGAAAGGAAATTATGGATAAATTTATTGAGTATTCTCCGATAATTATTGTTGTTTTAATGTTTTTTGTACAGCAGAAAATTTTTGTGACTCCCGAACAGCTTGAGAAAAAGCATAGAGAAATTATTGAGGAAATAGAAGAAAAATTTGTAACGATACACAGTTTTGTAGATTTGAAAGACCAATTTTCAGAAGTAAAAGACAAGATTGATAAAATGTATGATTTGCTTATTGATTTAAAATAATGTTAATAAATCGTAACAATAAGTTTTGATTTCTAAAGTTTAATCGACAATATACCGTTATTACGAGTAATAGACATGTTGTTACTAAGATAAATCGAAAGGAAAGCGTTACTAAAATGGGATTGGCGGCTTCACAAGCAAGATTTTTAGCCATAACTGCAAGAAAGAACAGTTGCGAATTTCAATCAATGCAAATTGCGCAAGAAAAACTTTCTATAACCCGTGAACAGCAAAAAGCTGCTCAGGCGTATCAAAATTCGCTTTCTGCTACAAAACTGGTATGGGATACTGTAGATGATGACGTTTATGATTTATCTTATGATTTAATGATGAAACCTTCTGCATTAAATGAATACGATCCATACTTGATTACTGATGTACAGGGTAAGCTGGTTCTGTCAGAAAGTATGTTCAAGGCTGCCGTAGATGCAGGTATCATTGATGCAAAAACAGGAGATCCTAAAGTTTCTCGTTCAATGGGTGCTGTAGATGGATCTTCAAAAACAGATGGTTCTCGTAACGCATTTTTATACCAATTAGGTGTATATAATCAGATGGATTCTTCTACAATAGACTCTATTATAAAACTTGAGGATAAAGGCTACACTAATTCTGGTGTTGGTGGTGACATAATTGACAAAACTCTAACTAATGCAATGAATACAAATACATTTATTAATTATTTGGGCAGTGCAACTTATCCGCAAGATATAAATGGTCACAAAGCTGGTGATAAAATATATGCATTAAACTTAGTAGATACGCTAAAGGATGCAGGGCTGACCATTTGTACTACAACTTCTCCTGAACTGGATAAGTCAAAAGGGCAAGTTATTATTACAAATAATGGCACAGCTTTATCAGAAGAAGAAATTAAAAAACTTACTCTTGGGGATATTCTTGACGGTTCATACGCAATTACAGGTATTGGTATGGATGCGGCTAGATTGGAAGAGATTGCCATTAATCAGGTTTTGACAGAGATGGCACATATACTGGGGCAAGATTCCGGTGCTAATGGAAAAGTTTATGGCTTAAATGTAGATGCCGAATCTCAAACAGCTTTAGATAATGCTTTGGAATTTGGGAAACTATTGTTAAGTTCTTCTAATCCGCAAACTTCAGGTGGTAATTTCCAAATACCTTCTCAGGCCATTAAAAGTTCTATATCTGCATCACAAGGGTCAAACGGAATAATTCAAGGTGCACTTAATATGACCTCTGTAAGTATTACTAATATGTTAAAATCTTTCCTTACAAATTTTGCAATATCAATGGAAGGTTATGATTCCGGCTTATATGTGGACGATGATTCTACCGAAAAAAGTTCTTATGTCACAGATGATTTAAACTATTACTTTGTCATAAAAAATGATAATGCAATGACAGAACAAGATGCTTTAAATGCAGATTTTTATAACATGTTGTATAACCAGTTATGTATGAATGGTGCATCTACCGATAAAATGAAGCAGCAGCAGGTTACTGATCCTGAGTACCTTGCTCACGCGTTAAAAAACGGACAGTTGTTTGTTTCAACATTGAATAATGACGGATATTTCTACCAGGGACACTACACCGCAAGCGGTCATGTTGTGGAAGTAACCGATGATGATGCCATTGCTCAGGCAGAAGCTGAATATAATGTTAAAAAGAGTCAGCTTAATTATAAAGAAGAATCTCTTGAACTTAAGATGAAAAATATTGATACTGAACTTTCTGCCCTAACAACAGAATTTGATACAGTTAAAAACTTAATCAGTAAAAACGTAGAAAAAGTATTTACAATGTTTAGTACGTAATAATAAATTTTTCCTTAAGATTAAGCAAATTTTCCTTGTCCATGCTAGTATTATAATAAGTAGTACCGGAATGGAGAGGAAAATTTTATAATGTTAAGTTTTTTATTAAAGATGTTGGGCGACCCTAACGAAAAAAAAGTTAAAAGTATTATGGGTATTATTGACCATATTAATGCTTTAGAACCTCAGTTTGAAAAGTTATCAGATGATGAATTGAGAGCAAAAACTGATGAGTTTAAGGAAATCCTTGCCAAGCGTCCGACATCAAATGATTTTAAAACTGACAGAAAATTAGAAAAAGAAGCTTTGGATAAAATTCTTCCTGAAGCTTTTGCAACAGTTCGTGAAGCCGGTAAACGTGTTTTAAATATGCGTCACTTTGATGTTCAGCTGATTGGAGGATATTTTCTCCATAACGGTCATATTGCAGAGATGAGAACAGGGGAAGGTAAAACTCTTGTCGCAACTTTGCCGGCCTATTTAAATGCATTAACAGGGAAAGGTGTCCACGTAATCACTGTTAATGATTATCTTGCAAAACGTGACAGCGAGTGGATGGGAAAAATATATAAATTCCTCGGTCTTTCAGTCGGTGTAATTCTTTCAGGCGGAAGAACTGCAGATGATTTTGCGGCTAAAAAAGCTGCTTATGACTGTGATATTACATACGGTACAAATAATGAATTCGGTTTTGATTATTTGCGTGACAATATGGCTGCAAGTCTTGATATGCTTGTTCAAAGGCCTTATAATTATGCGATTATCGATGAAGTTGACAGTATCTTGATTGATGAAGCTAGAACTCCTTTAATTATAAGCGGAAGACTTGAAAAATCTGCCGAAACTTATCAATTAATGGCAAAAGTAGCGCCTCAATTGGAAAAAATTAAAGATTACGAAGTTGATGAGAAAAATAAAAATGTTATTCTAACAGAAGACGGTATCGACAAAGCTCAGGAAATTATCGGAGTTCAGGATTTATTTGATATAAATACACAGTATGCTCATCATCTTTTGCAAGCGCTGAAAGCTAAAGAATTGTTTGTAAGAGATACGGATTATGTGGTTAAAAATGATGAAGTTGTAATTGTAGATGAGTTTACAGGCCGTCTTATGGAAGGCAGACGCTGGTCTGACGGTTTGCACCAAGCTATTGAAGCAAAAGAAGGCGTAAAAATTCAAGATGAAACTCAAACTCTTGCAAGTATTACTTTCCAAAATTTGTTTAGACTTTACCCGAAACTATCAGGTATGACAGGTACGGCAATGACAGAAGAAGCAGAGTTCGGAAAGATTTATAACCTTGAAGTTACTACAATTCCGACAAATAAGCCTGATATAAGAGTTAACTACCCCGATGTTATTTATAAAACCGAACGCGCCAAATTTAATGCGGTTGTTGAAGACATTATCAGAATGCATAAAATCGGGCGTCCTGTGCTTGTCGGCACAATCAGTATTGAAAAATCCGAATACGTTTCATATCTTTTGAAACAAAAAGGAATTCCACACCACGTCTTAAATGCAAAACATCACGAAAAAGAAGCTTATATTATTGCACAGGCTGGACGTGTTGGGGCTGTTACAATTGCTACAAATATGGCAGGCCGCGGAACAGATATTCTTCTTGGTGGTAATGCTGAGTTTCTTGCAAAAGAAATGCTTGATAATAAGGGAATTACTCCTGACAGTTCAAACTATGAAGAAGAAAAAGAACTCGCGTTAAAAGAAGCTAGAACAATTACTGAAGCAGAACATGCAAAAGTTGTTGAAGCGGGCGGTTTGCACGTTATAGGTACAGAACGACACGAATCACGCCGTATTGATAACCAGCTAAGAGGTCGTGCTGCCCGTCAGGGCGACCCTGGCTCTACGAGATTTTTCTTATCTCTTGAAGACAACTTAATGAGAATATTCGGCGGAGACAAAATTACTGCATTAATGAATATGTTAAATGTTGAAGAAGATTTGGCTATTGAAAATACTCTTATCACTAAGCAAATTCAATCGGCTCAGAAAAAAGTTGAAACTTATCATTTTGACATAAGAAAATCAGTTCTTGAATACGATGATGTAATGAATATTCAACGTGAAAAATTCTATGCTCAACGCAGAAAAGTTCTTGCAGGCAAGAATTTGTCAGAAGATATTTATTATATGATTGAAAAAGAAATTGACAGATTGCTCAGAAGCTACATTGCTCCAGATTTGCACCCCGAAGAATATGTTTATGAGGATTTGCAGACAATGATTAAAGAACTTCATTCAATTATTCCTCAACTATCAGGTGTTCAGGTATCAGATGTTCAAAATCTAAGGTTTGAACCTATTTTTGACAAATTGAAAACCTTGGCAATTAATTCTTACAGACAGCATGAAGAAGAAGTTATAAATTTCTATAATCAGGTAATCTCACAATACGATCCTGATGCAATTCCGCAGGAAGCGTTCAGCGAAAATAATGTTATCAGAAATTTAGAAAAAGATATTTTATTGCGTGTCGTTGATAATAAGTGGATTGATCACTTGCATAATATTGATATGCTGAGAGAAGGTATAGGCTTAAGGGCTTATGGGCAGAAAGATCCTTTGATTGAATACAAGCGTGAAGCATATGATTTATTTAATAAGATGATGTATGAAATTCAAGGCGATACCGTAAAACACTTGTTCCGAACAAAATTTGGCATACAGGTAATCGGTCCGTCAGATGAAGATGTTTAATAAAATAGATTTATACAATCCCTTATGTTTAGTGTAGAATAATCTTATAGTATAAGGATAAAAAAGGAACATATAATGCTAAGAACAGGAATTGTCGGCTTGCCGAATGTCGGGAAATCAACTTTATTTAATGCTTTAACAAGTGCAAAAAATGCACAAAGTGCAAATTATCCGTTTTGTACAATTGAGCCGAATGTCGGTGTCGTCAATGTGCCCGATGAAAGACTGGAAGTTTTACAGAAACTTTGTAAATGTTCGGATATTATTCCGACAGCAATAGAATTCGTTGATATTGCAGGGCTTGTTAAAGGTGCAAGTAAAGGTGAAGGTTTGGGAAACCAATTTTTGCATAATATCAGAGAGGTTGATGCAATTATTCAGGTTGTCAGATGTTTTGACGATCCGAATACAATTCACGTGGCAGGAAAGGTTAATCCTTTAGATGATATTGAAGTTATTAATACAGAATTAGCGCTTGCAGACATGGCTTCTGTCGAAAAACAAATTGCAAAAGTCGCAAAAACTGCAAAATCAGGTGATAAAAATGCTGTTTTATTGCTTTCTGTTCTTGAAAAAATGCAGAAACTTTTAGAAGATGCAACTTTTATTAATGTTAAAGAGCATTTTAACGAGGATGAACTCCCTGTAGTTAAGCAATTAAATTTAATGTCAACAAAGCCTGTTATTTATGCGGCTAATGTTTCTGAATTTGATTTGAAAGAAGGAAATGCATACACTGAGCAGGTTAAAGAATACGCCTCTAAACATAATGCCGAAGTTGTTCTTATTTCTGCAAAAATAGAAGAAGAACTTGCAGAACTCGGCGACGAAGAAGCAAAGGAATACTTGAATGAATTAGGTATTGAAGACAGCGGAATAAATCGAATGATTAAATCTGTTTATAAGTTGCTAAACTTAAGAACATTTATTACAGCCGGAGAAAAAGAAGTGCACGCTTGGACAATTCCGGCGGGTGCGAAAGCGCCTCAAGCAGCAGGTGTTATTCATACTGATTTTGAAAAAGGTTTTATCAGAGCAGAAATTACTCCTTATGAAGAATTTGTCAAAAACGGCTCATATACTGCTTGCAAAGAAAAAGGGGTTACTCGTCTTGAAGGAAAGGACTATGTTGTTCAAGACGGCGATTTGGTTCATTTCAGATTTTCAGTATAAGTAACTGATTTTGTGAATTTTTCTATTTAGTCTATTAAGGTATTAAAAGTTAGAAATATATGTTTGATAATAAAAAGCCCGTTATTTAAACGGGCTTTTGGGTTATTTACTTAAAACTGCAAGTTTTTCACCTGTGTTGTTTTTTTCTTTGTTAACATTTGCATAAGGGTTAGAAACAATATTATACTGCGGGTTATACAGAACTCGTCTGCCTGTAAAACTCGGTTGATGATACAGGATTAATGTCGAATCCTTAAACTTGATAGGAGAATGATCCGGACCTGTTATCTGATTTTTGTCATTTACGTAATATATTGTTTTATCATTTTCGTCCGCATTTCTGAATTTCATTCCTGATTTTAAGCCGCCTCGCAACCCGACTTTACCACCGCGGTCGTCATTAAGGTCAATGTATTCCAATGTCAATTCTGCAGGATCGTAGTATCTGTCGTATGTGTGGTTAAGTCCTGCAGTGTTAAATACGGAAACAGTCATTGCACCGTCAGGACTTTGTCTGAGAAGTGCAGATACCTGAGTTTCGCCTTTTTCTGTATTAATACGATTTGCATCAGTTTTATTAAAATCATCTTTATAAACATCATATCTGTAGTTTGCTTTTTGTTCTTTAAGAGCAAACGGTGTTCCGTCATTTAGCGGCTGCAATTCAGGTCTTGTTCGAAGTTTCATAACATTAAGCATATTGTCTTTATGCCGTTTTACAAATTCTTTATAATCAGGGCTGTTCGGATCTGCCCATTCTTCGTGAATAACGTTTCTGTTCTGCAAGTAAATATTTTTAGTAGTTGTTTCATAACCTGTTGCACCGTATTCATCTCCGGCAAATAATGTCGGATTACCTATTAAAGCAGTCAGGAATTTTGTTTGTCCGAGCAATTTTGACATTGCAGGATCAAGAATTCTTTCAAGGGTTTTATCCTTAAGTTTTTTCTTTTCGTCATCTGTTAAGCGTTTGCCCGGTTCAGGTTCTAAATAATTCATTTCATCAAAAACGATGTCTAAAGCAATATTGTAATCTTTCGTTCCAAAGCCGTCAGCTTCAACTAATTTACCTTTATAATTTCCGTTTGACAAATTTTTCAAAGCTTCAACCATTTTGTCGTAAACATAATTTTTTCTGTTATTGCTTAAACCTATTTCTTCTTTAGCTTTACCCATACCGCTAGCGATTGATTCGCTTTTTGCAATTGCAAGGTTGCTGACTTTATTGTAATTGTAGCAGTCTATAGAATCCTGATTTACATTTTCTCCGAATTTTACGCCGTTTAAAATTCTGTATGCTCTTTCACGGTAAGGATTACCTGCCTCTGACAAGTCAGTGTATACTAAATCCATATCCATTGCGAAACCTTCTAATGCTCGGCATTTATCGTGGTTTCCTGCAAATGTATAAGAATAAAGCAATGATTCAAGAGAGCCTGAATTAAGAAAATTATCACTGCCTACCAATTTTTCAAGTATTGTAGTACCCTGTTCCAATCCTTTTTCTGGACTGCTGTTGCCGTCAAAATCAAATAATTTTCCAAAAATTTTGGTTAAATCAGATGAGAAATAATCATAATTTGCAGTGGTTGTAAATCCGGCTTCGTTAAGTAATTTTCTTAAAGCTTCTGTTTTTCCTGCAAATCTTTCACCGGATTTATCACCGTATCCGTTACCGTATATTTCTCCTAAATCGGTAACTTCTGCGGCAATATAAGCGTCAGGGTGAGATTCTTTAACTCCGTCTGTAAATTTTGACCAAAAATCTATAACTTTATTCCAAGTATATTCAAAGTCTGTTTTTTTGTTTCTCAGAGATTCGATATCCCCTATATCTTTTGTTGCATCTATTCTCCAGTCTAATCCTGCTTGTGCTCTGCCGACAATCATTTCTGCGAGTTTGAAACTTTCAAGGCTTGTTCCTTTTATAGATTTTAATAGAGCACTGGCAAGTTTTTCTTTATCCGAAGGTTGTATATTTTTAATTCCGCTTCTTATGTGATTAATAACTGAAACAGCTTCATCTTCCGGACAATCGGCGATTATACCCATTCCTAAAAGGGATGTGCGTTTTAAGTCTTTATAATCATAAGCAATTTCACCTGTATCTTTATCGTACGTAAAGTTTACTTTCGGAGCAACCGCTTTTATTACCGCAAATCTTGCAATTTCAGATGTTAATAAAGGTATAACATATTTTCCGAAAGGTGTTTGGTTGCCATATTCGTCGCGAAGTTTATTTTCCGGAGGGAGCTTTGTTTCAACGGCTTTTAATATTTCTCTGGCAAATGCATACATTTCTTTTGAATACATTTTATCAGTAAGTTCGTATGCATCTTTGTATTCGGGTTTTAAGTGCATATTGCTGTTTTGGAACATTTCATATCTTGAAACGCCTATTTGATCTTCTTGTGTTGCGCGTTTGGAAATGTATGGAGATCCGAGTGCTGATACTATATCATCTCCGACTTCAATAGAATCAAGAGGCACATCCATTAATCCCTGAACAATTGCGTCATTATAAGATTCTACGGTGTCTGTCCCTTTTAAGTCATATTTGTCAGTCAGTACGTTTTCAACAATTCTTGCGGAAACGTCTAAATTTTCAGGGAATACTTTTCCGTTGGATTGAGTTTTGATTATTTTATAAATTTCGTCAGCATTCATGTTTTTGATATTTTTTAAATGTTGTGCTGCGTTTAAATTTAAGATTTGATTTGTTTTCTTAGTCCAAAATTTTGCGGATGACACAGCATAATCTTGAACTTCTATAGTTTTTTGTTTAAGCAACGCAGTTTGTTCTGCGCGATCTTTCGGATCAGGAATGTTTTTCAAAGCCTGAGTATCTGTGTGTGAAAATACATAATTCAGTTTAGCGATATCAGGGTTTGCATCCCAGGTATAAAAACCGCTTTCATGTTTCCCGTCAAGTCCGAAATATTCAAATTGAGTAACGGTTTTTGTTCCGATTCCGCTTTTTAGCTTAATACGTTTATATTCTGGTATTGATTTATTATATTCGTTAAGATTTTCTACATTCTTTTTATAAGTTTCAGGGTTTATTCTGAAGCTGTATGGTGCAACAGTATCGTTATGGTTGTTTATGTCAAGATAATTTTTGTCAAATTTTTCATAAGCTTTTATGAGTTCTTTACTGCTGAGTTTATCAGGGAAAACAAGCCTGTCATCATAAATTTGTATATATGTCGGCTTATTAGAGTCATATTCACCTCTGCTTGGTTTAATGCTGATTGTGCCGTCATCATTTTGAGTGAATTTATAAGGAGAGTTAACCAGTCTATGTGTTACATGTTCTGTATTTTTTCCGAACACGCCGAGGCTTAGAGGGCTGTCTTGTAAGCCTGTAATTCTAAACCAATTAAAGTAAGGTGATTTATCCCCCCATTTTAAAATATGCTGGAAGTGTGTTCCTTCAAGGCCTTCGTTTACGTAAGCTCCGTCAGAAACCATGTTCATGCCTTTAGCAAACATTTTTCTTTGAATAGAAGCGTAGTTGTTAATATTCCCAAGGCTGTGTGCCATTTGGAAACAGTTTTTATTCCAGTATGCGTGGGCTGTCAAGCTGTCATCGGTAAACAGTGGTAGTGTAATAATTCTTGTAAATTGATCTAATTCTCCGTCGTCTAAAGCTTTTTCAATTCCGGCAAGAGAACCGCCGATTTTGTTGGCAAAGTTCTTTGATGAACTCATCAATTTAACAATTTCATCAGAATCTTTCATTACAACTTTGTTGTTATCATCATATTTCCATATAACATTGTGATTATCTGGAATAATTAACTTCATAGCCCCGCCTTTAGATACGGTGGATTGCCTGTCTGTTACAATATTATATACATCATAAGCATTATTTGTTTTCTGCGCTTCATTAATTATATTCCCAGGATCGAGCATGTATATCGGAGGTGCGCTGTGATTGTTTTTCGGGTAAAGTTTATAGTGATATGCAAAAGCTTCATCGGGAGAAATATCAAAATCTCCTGCCAAATCTATTTTTGTAGCTTTTCCGCTTTCTAATTTAATTCCGCGTTCTTTATTTTCGAAGTCATCCTCCATTGAATCAAATGATTCAAGTATATCTACTATTTTATAGTTGTTATTCCTGTCTTTTTCAACTGAATAAAGCTCAAGATAGCAGTCATATTTACTGTCATCATAAACATAGTTAAATTCGTACTCTTTATCGCCGTATTCTGATTTTAAGGGTTTGTAACCTTCAAATTTTATGTTATTTTTTACACTCGGTTGATTTAAATTAAAATTGACTTTCACGCGAAAACTCCTTACTACTAAATTTATAACTCAAGTAAAGATAATTTTTTGATATATTGTATTATATTATTAAGAAATTTTTACAAAAAAAAGATTTAAGATATCTTTCTTGTTATAATTTAAGAAGAAAAGGAGAAATATAAATGCAGATTATGGAAATGAAATGTGATATTAAAGATATAAATCTTGCAGATCAAGGTAAAAACCAAATAGAATGGGCATTTAAAGATATGCCTGTATTGAAACAAATTCAGGAAAGATTTATAAAAGAGCAGCCCTTTAAAGGCTTAAAACTTTCAGCCTGTGTTCATGTAACAAAAGAAACAGCGGCGTTATGCGTGGTAATGAAATCCGGCGGAGCTGATGCAATTCTTGTTGCGTCAAATCCTTTGTCAACTCAGGATGATGTCGCAGCAGCACTTGTTAAGCATTACGGAATTCCGACTTTTGCCGTTGCCGGTGAAACTGTAGAACAGTATAAAGCACATATTAAAGAAGCTTTAAACCATAACCCTGATATAATTATTGATGACGGCTGTGATATTGTATCAACAATACACGCTGAATGTCCAGAACTTGCTTCAAAAATTATCGGTTCAACAGAAGAAACTACAACAGGTATTATCAGACTTCAAGCATTGGAAGCTCAAGGACAATTAAGATTTCCTGCTGTTGGTGTAAATACAAGTTTAACAAAACATTTGTATGATAATCGTTACGGTACTGGACAAAGCTCAATGGACGGTATTATCAGAGGTGCAAATATTTTAATCGCAGGTAAAACAGTTGTAGTTTCAGGGTATGGTTGGTGCGGACGTGGCTGTGCATTGCGTGCCAAAGCTCTAGGAGCAAACGTAATTGTATGTGAAGTTGATCCGTTGAAAGCTCTTGAAGCAGCTATGGAAGGTTATAGAGTTATGCCGATAGCACAAGCAGCAAAAGAGGGGGATGTGTTCTTAACTGTTACCGGTGATAAACATGTTGTTGATGTTCAACATATACTTGAAATGAAAGACGGTGCGTTTCTTGCAAATTCAGGTCACTTTGACTGGGAAATAAATGTTGCAGGTTTAAAAGAACATACTGTTGAAATTAAAGAAATCAGACCGAATCTTGAAGAATATAAGCTTGATAACGGAAAATCTGTTTATGTATTTGCTCAAGGCAGACTGGTAAACCTTGTAAATGCAGAAGGGCATCCTGCAAGTGTTATGGATATGAGTTTTGCTAACCAAGCATTGGGAATTGAGTTCTTAGTTAAAAATAAAGGGAAATTAGAAAATAAATTATATACACTTCCTCATGAAGTTGATGTTAAAATTGCTGAATTGAAATTAAAATCAATGGGGATTGAAATTGATACATTAACTCCTGAACAGGAAGAATATCTTCACAGCTGGAAGATTGATTAATTTATCTGAAATATATATACGAAAGAAGTACCGTTGAGATTAACTTGACGGTATTTCTTATTCCGGTTTTCTTTCTTTCCTGCCACAAAAATTTAATTGTTTCGGGGCGAATTTTTAAATTGTTTTTAATATTTATTTTTGTAGTTTTGTCACTGTGCAATCTTTTATTCCCTGTAACAAGAGTGCAATTCCCTGCATTATTTTTATGCCGTCTGTAACCTATCAGAGGTGTATAAATTATTGCAGAACCGCCGATTAAGTTTGCAAAATTAAATAAAAATTTGTCGGGACAAATTCTCCACTTATCGGTATTTTTGTAATCAGATATTAATTCAATTGATGCTTTTCTAAACATTGCAGAGCTGTTTGGTGACCAGTACCAGCCTCCGAAAGATTTATGTTTTAATATTTTGAAATTCACTTTTTCAGATGCGAATAAACTGTCTAGATTATCACAATGCGGGCAGGCATTTGAATTCATTGTATGAACTTCATCATCTTCTCCTATTTCTGCAATTTGGCAAGATGTGAAAGCTACGGATGTTTCCATGTGAACTCTTATGTGCTGTTTAGTATAATCCGGCATTAATATGTCATCGCTGTCTATAAAACTTACAAATTGCCCCTGCGCAGACTTAAGTCCTTTAACCATTGAGGCAAGCTGCCCTTCATTTGTTTCATTTTTTACAAGAGTAATTTTTAAATCCTGATTGTAAGAAATAAAATCTTCGATTATTTCGCATGAATTGTCGTTTGAGCAGTCATCGACAACTATAATTTCGAGATTTTTGTATGTTTGCGCCTTAATGCTTTCAAGTGTTTTTAAAATATATTTTTCATAATTGTAAGAGGTTACAACAAATGTAACAAGCGGCAGCTTAAGCATTTTTTGTTTCCTTTTCTGCTAAAAGCCGTTCCATTTTTTTGTTGTGCATAACAGAGGAAATAAACGCAAGAACAATAAAACCTAACCCAATTCCTCCTGTTACAACTTCAGGAATTTCTTTTACCGTAGAAACAAGCATTAAACACGCTAAAGCTCCGATTGCCCAGTGTGCGCCGTGTTCAAGGTATAGAAATTGTTTTAAAGTCTTTTTTTCAACGAGCATAATTGTTAAAGATCGTACAAACATTGCACCGATTGCAAGTCCGATTGAAATAATTATAATATCTTTGCTCAAAGCAAAAGCACCGAGGACTCCGTCTAAAGAGAACGATGCATCAATTAATTCTAAATAAAGAAAGCTGATCAATCCGGTACAACCTGCACTTTTAGTTGCGCAGCTTGCAAGGCGCATTTCCTCATGTTTTTCAAGGTAATGCGTAAATCCGTCGATTGCAAGATAAGTAATTATTCCTGAAATTCCTGCAATCATAACGTGAAGTTTTTGTTCGACAGGAACAAAGTTTTGTGTAGCAAGAAGCATTAAAAGTGAAATAATAACTTCAATGCCTTTCAAATGATCCAAATGTGAAAGCCAATTTTCTATAGGTTTAATCCAGTGAACTTCTTTTTCGTGGTTGAAAAAGTAATTCAAGAATAACATAATCAGGAACATTCCGCCGAAAGTTACGATAGGAGCGTGTGTCTGATGAAGATAATATGCATATTTATCAGCATCTGTTAAAGCAATATGCGCAACATTAAGCATACTTAATTTCGCAAATATTGAAACAACAAGTATCGGGAAAACAAATCTCATACCAAATACTGCGATTATGATACCCCAAGTTAAAAAACGATGACGCCATTCGTGGCTCATTTTTTCGAGCTTCATAGCATTAACAACTGCGTTATCAAAAGATAAACTTACCTCTAAAACACCTAAAACTATTGCAATGAATACGCAGGTAAGTCCTGTTCCGCAGTGAACGTGTTCTCCCCAAAAATAAGCGCCTATGAGCCCCGCTATAGTTACTATATATGAACCTAAAAAATACTCTAACATAAATATCTCCTTTACAATCAATTTAATTATACTAAAAAAGACTTTTGCTGCAATCATCCATTATTTGTATTGCATGAAAAATTAATTCGAAAAATATTTAAAAACTGCCGAACCTGTATTTATTTCGCTATGATTAATCAAAACCCTTACGATAAAACAAAAAATATTTCCAATCGTTAAAATGACGAACACTAAATTTGAAAAATATTTTGTTCCTGATATAATCAGGGTATGAAAGATATGTTAGATAAAATTCTCCAAATTGAGAAAAAATATAATGAATTAGGCGTCACATTGTCAGATCCTGCTGTAATTCAGGATTACAACAAATTTAGAGATCTTTCCAAACAGAGAAAGTCTATGGAAGAAACTGTTAATTTGTATTATGACTGGAAAAAAGCCGTTGATGCTATAGATGAAGCAAAAGAATTGCTTAAAGCCGAACACGACGAAGAAATGCGTTCGTTTTTGAAAGCTGAAATTGAAAATAACGAAGCAAAACTTCCTGAATATGAAGAAAGAATGAAAGTTCTTCTTTTGCCTCGAGATCCGATGGATGATAAAGATATTATGCTTGAAATCAGAGGTGGTGCTGGCGGCGATGAAGCCAATATTTTTGCGGGTGACCTTGCAAGAATGTATATGCGCTACGCTGATAAACAGGGCTGGCAGACCCAGGTTTTAAGTAAAACCGAATGCGAAGCGGGCGGTGTTTCAGAAATAATTATCTCAATGAAAGGTGACAGCATATATTCAAGACTGAAATATGAATCAGGTGTTCATAGAGTTCAAAGAGTTCCGGCAACAGAATCTCAAGGCAGAGTGCATACTTCAACCGCAACAGTTGCGGTAATGCCAGAAGTAGACGACGTTGAAGTTGAACTTAATATGAATGATGTTGAAATAACAACGGCTCGTTCAGGCGGAGCAGGTGGGCAAAACGTTAACAAAGTTGAAACAGCTGCGAGAGTTTTCCACAAACCTACAGGGATTATGATTTTCTGTACAGAAGAACGCTCTCAATTACAAAACAAAGAACGTGCACTCCAAATTCTTAAAGCAAAACTTTATGATATGGAAGTTCAAAAGCAAATGAAAGAAATTACGGATTTGCGCCGTTCTCAGGTCGGTACAGGCGACAGAAGCGAACGCATTAGAACGTATAATTTCCCTCAAGGTCGTTTAACAGATCACAGAATTAATCATAACCTTAATGTGAATACTGTTATTGACGGTGATTTGGATGAACTGATTAACTTGCTTGTTGAACACGATCAAAAATTAAAATTGGAAAAATTGGCTGAGGTGAATTAGTGACAGAACGAAAATGTGCAGGCTGCGGAAAACTAAAAAACAGAGAAGAATTAATAAAAATTACTAAGGAAAACCTGCACGGAAACGTTGTTATAAACCACAGCAATAAAATATTTGGCAGATCTGTATATCTCTGCTATAATAATTCTTGTATAGAAGCTGCTTTTAAAAAAAATAGAATTTCAAAAGCCTTAAAAACTTCTGTACCGGAAGACTTGAAAGGAAGATTAATAAATGAGTTTTGATACAATAAGAATAAATGAATTAGCAAAAGAACTGGGAATGACAAGTAAAGAAGTTATAGATAAATTTGCCCAGCTGTCAATCACAGGCAAAACTCATTCAAGCACGGTTACGGTTGATCAGGTTAAAAGGCTGAAAGAATTTATTGCTTCAGGCGGAGTTAAAGAAACTAAAAAACCTAAAGCTTTTGTTGTAAAAAAAGCAAAAACTAATGATAAACCTGTTGTAGAAGAAGTTAAAGAAGAAAAAAAAGCCGAAGTTAAAAAAGTAAGTGCACCTAAAGTTGAAGTTGTAAGAACCAAGCCGCAAAGCCGTTTGGAAATTGTTAGACGTGCACCTCAAAAGCCTGCTGTTGAAAAATCCGATAAACCAGCGGAATCAAGAAAATTTTCGCCGCGTTCTGACAGAACTCCAAGGGGCGAAAGACCTTTCCCGCCAAAACGAGATGGAGCTCCTTCGCCTAAAAAACCTTTTGAAAAACCGTCAGGGGAAAGAAAGCCTATCCAAAGGACAATAATTTCTCAAGATATTTATGAAAATAAAGGTCAGGGTAGAAAGCGTACAGGCGCTGACGCTAAGAAAAAAGGTAAAGATTTTAACTCTAAAAAAGAAGAACAGGAAAGAATTTCTTTAGAAAAAGCGGCAGCCCAAAAACATAAAAAAAGAATTCACAAAGAAGAAGAAGTTAAAGAAGTTAAACAAATCGTAGTAAATCGTGCTATGACAATAAGCGAGTTAGCTGATAAAATTCAAAAAACTCCTGCTGAAATCGTTAAATTTTTAATGTTTCAGGGGATAATGGCAACTGTTAACCAGCTTATAGATATAGATGTAATTAAAAAAGTTTGTGCAGAATATGAGCTTGAAGTTCTTGATGAAGATTTAGAAGCTTATATGGAAGAAGAACTTGAAAAAGAAGAAAAAGTTAAAAAATTAACGGAAGTAGATAAAAAGTTACTTAAAAAGCGTGCACCTGTTGTAAGTATTATGGGACACGTTGACCATGGTAAAACGACATTACTTGATAGTATCAGAGCTTCTAAACATAAAATTGTATCTACCGAAGTTGGTGGTATAACTCAGTCTATCGGTGCTTATACTGTTTATCTTGATAATAATAAAGAGAAAAAGATTGTGTTTGTAGATACTCCGGGGCACGAAGCTTTTACCGAAATGAGGGCGCGCGGAGCTAAGGCTACTGATATTGCAATTCTTGTTGTTGCTGCTGATGACGGTATCATGCCGCAGACAATTGAAGCAATTAACCACGCTAAAGCCGCAGATGTCCCTATTATTGTTGCTGTTAACAAGATTGATAAACCAAGTGCAAATCCTGACAAAATTTTACAGCAATTAACAGAACACGGACTTGTTCCGGAAGAATGGGGCGGTGAAACTATTACCGTAAAAGTTTCTGCATTACAAGGAACAGGTATTGATGAATTACTTGAATATATTCTTTTGGTTGCAGACGTTCAAGATTTGAAAGCTAATCCGAAAGCTGAAGCTTCAGGGGTCGTAATTGAGGCTAACCTTGATAAAGGTAAAGGCCCTGTTGCAACACTGCTTGTGCAAAACGGAACACTTCGCGTCGGAAACTGTATCGTTGTCGGTACTGCTTGCGGCCGCGTAAGAGCGTTGCTTTCCGACTCAGGAGAAAGAATTCAAAAGGCTGAACCTTCAACTCCTGTTGAAATTTTAGGTTTAACGGAAGTTCCTCAGGCCGGAGATTATTTTGAAGTTGTAAAAAATGAAAAAGAAATGAAATCAATTGTTCAGGAACGTAAAGAAAAAGAACGTAATAAACGTCTTGATGCAATGCTTCCTGCTCACGTACGACGAGAAGCTGTAGCAGGTGAAGATGATGTTCCTCAATTGAACTTGATTATTAAAGCTAATACAAACGGTTCAGCCGAAGCTGTTTCACAGGCAATTGCTCAGGTTGAATCCGATGAAATTAAGACAAAGATTATTCACGTAGGTGTTGGTGATATTTCAGAAGCCGATGTAATGCTTGCTTCTGCCTCTAATGCATTAATTTTAGGATTTACTGTAAAAGAAGATTCTAATGCTTTAGCTGCTGCCGAAAAAGAAGGCGTTACTATTAAGAAATATGATATTATTTACCAGATTTTAGAAGATATTGAAAAAACAATGTTATCACTATTGCAGCCTGAAATTAAACATGTTGAACTTGGTAAAGCTGAAGTTCGTCAAGTATTTACAATTGGTAAGACAACAAGAATTGCTGGTTGTTATGTAACAGAAGGTAAGATTGTAAGAAGTAAGGATGCCGTTTTATACCGTGATGGAAAAGAAATCTTCAGAGGAGCAATTGATCAGTTAAAACGTTTCAAAGATGATGTAAAAGAAGTTGCTCAAGGTTTTGAATGTGGTATTTCTTTTGCAAAATGGAATGATATCGAAGTCGGTGATATCATTGAAGTATCTACTAAAGAAGAAGTTGAACGCAGTTCATTATAATATTACCATTTGACTTCTTTTCTTAGGTAGTCCATATTCTTGTTTGTTAAAAGCCAAGCACCACAGAAACTTCCATTGACAGAACCATCCCAGCTTGTCATATTTGGGTTGCATGATGTTTTAAGGCTGTAATATGGAGTTGGAGGAGTTCCATCTGGAACAATTTTGGAATCAGTTAGGATGAATTTGAATAAGTCAACTCCCCATCTATTTGGTTTTTGATTTCCGTTAATATCCACGAGTATAGTTCCACAAGCATGATAGTATGGTGATTTTTCCGTAACGCTATCCCAGGCGTATTGATTGAATCCTCTGCATTCAGGAGCATTAAAATAAAATATTACTTTCATGCCATTCATATTCCCAACAGTTCCAACAATAGTTTTGTATGAACCAACATCATATCCATTTAGTGAAGTATATGTTGTTGTTTTGGTGTTGAAGTGGCATTTTAAATCTGTTGTGAGACAAATATTTTGTAAATTTATTTTTTTTGCAAATGTTTCAGCCAGTCCAAGCCCATTTTTATTTTTGTTTTCCCAAGTATCAGGGGTGCCATCGTCAAATAGGGCTGCATTGTATGCATTGCTTAAAAGAGAGTATGCTGTTTCAAGTTTATGCAGTGTAACTTTTTCTTTATATTGGTTAATTAGAGTCGGTAATGTCATTGCAATTACAACACCTATAACACCAAGTGTGATGAGTACTTCTGCCAGAGTAAATCCATTTTTTAATTTGTGGTGATGTTCCATATCACTATAGTAGCAGTTTTTTTGTAAGTAAAGTCCTTTTTTGAAAATGCTTGTTATACAATGGTTTTTCGGGGGGGGGGCACTCTGAAAGCTTCTTGGTTAAACATTTTTCATTCTCCTAAAATAAATTCCAATCTCATTATTTCTGTTTTTTTATTTTTTGTCAAGATGATATTCAGAATCTTCATGTTATTACTGTTTATAATCTGTGAGGGTAATCAGATTGATATTCCCAATTGTCGAGTTGTAATAATCTAGAACAAAATGTACGATCTCTTTTACACAATCTTAAAAGATTATTGCGATCGTTCATGTCAGTAGTGTAATTGTCTTCTCCTTCCGGAGGTTTTATGTTGTTAATGTCTCCTCGCCAGTTATATGCATTGAAATTTCCGTTTTGTAATAAAAATACATATTGGTCTCGTCCAAATTCATTTGGTAATTTGTCACCATTCACATCATATTTTATATCTATTACGCCGCCTTTTGTCATTGAAAGTTTTGAACCGTCGTTAAAATATACTACTATACCGTTCCGCCAGTTTGTGAATTGATTTCTTGTTTTTTCGACATTAATTACATTTTGTAAATTTGGTGCAAAATGAAGCTGCCAATAATCATAAATATCGTCGGATGTGTCTTGGGGATATCCCCAGTCTTCCGGTAAAGTATTGTTTTTATTGTTATACATTAGTATTGCCTGCTGCATAACGTTATAAAATTTCGACAATCTTACTGAGTATTCTCTTTTTTTTGTATTTGCAACAAGTGTCGGCATAGTCATCGCTGCAACAATTCCGATAATACCTAAAGTTATTAATACTTCTGCAAGAGTAAAAGCTTTTCTTAATCTGTAGTGATGTATCATATCACTATTATAGCAATTTTTTTTATAAAAGTAAATATGATTCCTGAAAACAGTTGCTATACAATGGTTTTTCGGGGGGGGGGCACTCTGAAAGCTTCTTGATTAAACATTTTTCATTCTCCTAAAATAAATTCCAACCTTATTATTTCTGATTTTTTGTTTTTTGTCAAGTTAATTGTATGGATTTTAATATAGTAAGTTTGCTGATTATTTATTTTAGATATTTCATGTTATACTAATTTTACCAAGGAGATAATTATGACTTTAAGAAATGAACGTGTTAGAAAAGAATTAATGAGAGATATTTCTGACATTTTGCGTAAAGAAATTCGCGGACTTGCCGGTGTTGTTTCGGTTTTGGATGTGGAAGTTTCTCATGATAATTCTTTTGCAAAAGTGATTTACAGCGTGTTAGGTTCAGCTGAACAGGTTGAAAAAACAAAAGAAGTTATTGAAAAAAGCACTCCTAAAATTCGTTATGAAGTCGGGAAACGTATTCGTTTACGCTTGACTCCGGAATTAAAATTTGTTTATACGGATTCTTTAGAAAAAGGTTCAAGAGTAAGCGAACTTATTGACAAAATTTCCAGAGGAGAACTGTAGTAATTGATGTTTGGATTTCTGAATGTTTATAAGCCTGTCGGAATGACATCTCATGATGTGGTTGCAAAACTCAGAAAACTTACTAATATAAAGCAAATCGGACATACCGGAACATTAGATCCGTTTGCCGAAGGTGTTTTGCCTGTCTGTATAGGCAAAGCCACACGTCTTATTGAATTTTTGGATGATGATAAAGAATATTTGGCAACGGTGCAGTTTGGCGTATCTACTACAACTTATGATAGAGAAGGTGAAATAACTTTTTCTTCTGATAAAAAAGTTACTGTGGAAAATATAAAAAGTTCTCTTACAGAGTTTCAAGGTGAAATTCTTCAATATCCGCCTATTTATTCTGCGATTAAGGTTAAGGGGAAAAAACTTTATGAATATGCAAGAAGCGGACAGCAAGTTGATATACAACCCCGTAAAGTAATTATTGAAAAAATAGAATTAAAATTATTCGATGAAAAACTTCAGCAGGCTGAGATTTTAATAAAATGTTCAAAAGGAACTTATATCCGCTCTATTGCGAATGATTTAGGAAATAAACTTGAATGTGGAGCGCATCTTACAAAACTTGTGAGGACTCAGGCCGGCAAATTCAGAATAGAAGATAGTGTTAATCTTGAATCCCTTGATGCTGATAAAAATCTGATAAATCCTGTGGATATGTTGAGTTATCCTAAAGTAGCCGTGACTTCTAAGGATATTGAATATATTCGTAACGGACGGGCTTTAAAAAATCAAAATATAAAGCATGGTTCTATTGTTATTTTGATTTATAATGAAAATGAAATCTGTGCAGTAGGAACTGCCGATAATGATTGGATAAAATTAAAGAAAGTGTTTTTATAATGAAAAAGATTATCTTAATGATGGCAATACTGGCAGCAGGTCAAATTTGTCAGGCTCAAAATTGTGAAACATTATGTTGCCCGACTTCATACGAATTGACATCTGGAATTTCCAGGTTTGTAAGTAATATTACGGGGCAGAATTTTTTAGCTGAAAAGATTGGCGAAAGTTTAACCAAAAAAGCTATAAAGAAAAATATTGTAAGCGGAAAAGTTAAGGTAAATCTCAATTCTTACAGTGCAAGAGATTTGAAAGCCGGAAGGTTTAAATCACTGGAAATAACCGGTAGTGATTTAGATGTTGAAGGGATTTATATTTCTTATTTAAACGCTAAAACATTATGTGATTTTAATTATATTCCTCACGATAAAAATAATAATTATATTGTAAAAGAAGATATTCCTGTTGCATTTAAAGCCGAAATAACTGAAGAAGATTTGAATAATACAATGAATTCTTCAGAATATAAACGTTTGATAAACGATATTAACAGCATTGGCGGAACTTTTAATCTTTTTGAAATAACTTCAACGACAGTTAATTTAAAAAATGGTAAAATGTATTATATTGTAAAATATGCAATGCCTTTTATGAGAAAGTCGAAAGAAGTTGTGATAAGTGCAGACATCAATGTGGAAAACGGGAAAATTGTATTGAATAATGCAATTTTTGAAAGTAAACATAGACCAACAGATATTGATAGTTTTTCAAGTGTTTTAAATTATATCAATCCGCTTGATTTTTCTGCAAAAATATTAGAAAATAAAGATGCAAAATTTAATATAGAAAATGTTAAAATTGCAGATAAAAAAATTACAATTGATGGAAGAATGACCGTTCTTAAAGATAAGGAATAAGATTATGCGTAATAATGAAAGAGTTTTTTTAGGTGTAACAGCTGTGTTAATGGTTGCTGTATGCTGCGTTTTGGGGCTAAGAATGCTGTATCATAATGATGAAAATGTGTCAGGACCTCTTACACCTGTTCCTGAAACTGCTGTTCCTAAAGAGGAATCGCCTGAACCTAAGACTGAACCTGTTGAAAAAGTTTATGTGAATGTTTTCTTTATCGGTCAAAATGCGAACAAAGAAGAGGTCTACAGAGCAGTAAATCGCGAGTATGATAAAGATATTGACGGGGCAAAAATTAAATTTGCAATTCAGGCTTTAATATCAGGGCCTACAACTTATGAAAAATCTAAAGGTGTTTATTCTGAAATCCCAGCAGGAACTCGTGTTATATCAATAAACGAATCTTCTGATAAGGTTGTGATAAATTTAAACTCTGCTTTTGAAAATGGAGGCGGAACCGACAGCCTTTATAAAAGGCTTTATCAATTAATTAAAACAGCTAAAAGAAATACAGATAAACCTGTTTATTTATACATTGAAGGTAATAAAGCAGAAGTTATCGGCGGTGAAGGTATTATGCTTACTCAGCCTTTAAATGAAAATTCTTTGGACGGTTAATTGTAATGGCAAAAAAAGATTTAAACTATTACCTAAATTTGGATTGGACTTTAGTCGAGGGTATTGATTTGGATTTTGACGGTAAGCCTTACCATTATGTCGAAATAAAAGAAATTCCCAGCTTTTTGTTTTGCGCCAAGACGCAGGAGCGAGCACGTGAAAAATATAAACAGCAATTGAAATGGACGCTTCAGGTAATGCTGGAAAACGGTGACCATATTACAGAACCGGGTGAAGAAGATGATGAACCCGATTGGGAAAGCTTATGCCCGTAGTATATTGAAATCGGTATAAAAATATGATATACTGATAATGTACTATTGAGCAAAAGGAGCTGTTATTATGAGAAAGTTTAATTTGCATCCGTTTTGGGGTGGAAAATGTTTTAAACCCTCTTTATCATCTTTTTCTGGCTATACATTAGCTGAGATTATTGTTGTAATGTTAATTATCGCTGTAGTTGTTGCAGTATCCATAGGCATAACGAAAGCTAAATTGGATAATGTGGTTTCATATACTTATTATTCAGCTTTTTCAACATTAAGGAAAATTACAACAGAGATGCTCGCTGATTTCGACCCCAAAGATGAAGAATATATGGTCTTTAATGCGGAAGATAAAGCATTGTCTTTTAAAGACTTATTTAAGTTTTCAAACTTTGCTCCTGCTGCAAATGCAAAGTATATACCTAATCAGGGAATTGAGGAGTTTCTGTGTATAGATGGGATTAGGCCACTGTATTGCTGGGAAACAGACAGCTATGTTTGTCCTCCTTCAAAATGTCCTATAAAGTGCCCAAACGGGAGTATTTCGTATACAGGTAAATGTTCTGTAACTTGTTGGAATGGTACGGTAGTGTCTAATGCCTACAGCTGTCCCCCAAAGATAAGTTGTTGGGATGGAAGTTATGCAACAAGTCAGTCGAAGTGTCCGCCCAAGATAACATGTTGGAATGGCAGTTATGTAACAAATTCTGCAAATTGCCCGCCATATGTAACTTGCTGGGACGGCTCTAAAAAAGGAAGTTACAATGATTGTCCTGCTTGTACCAATGTTCCGACGACTATTCCTTGTGGTCAGACCTGGAATAGCTTAACTTGCAGATTAGAAGGCTCTGCAAAAGTTTGCCCTGCCGGTCAGCATTTAAATAATAATTGTAACTGTGTAAATACCTGCCCTGAATATCCCGGATGTGGTAAAACCTGCGATAATGAAACCGGTATAATATCTGATATTACAGGCTTTATTCGCACATGCGGCGATCAAACCTATGAATGGAGTGAAGAACAGTGTAAATGTATTCCTTCGCCCCGTACTTTACCTCGTAAAGGTGAAAATTTTGTTAAACTATTTGAACAACACGCTAATATAATGAGCGGAACCGAAGTTGGTAAAGGAAGTATAATCGCAGATAATACTACTGATTTTTCGAGTAAAACTCCTGATTTAGTTTTGCGTAACGGTTTACGTATTTATAATATGGCTAAAGATGCAGAAAAGATTGATCAATTAGCAAATAATACACAGGGTGGTGTTTATGACGGTGTTCCTAATACTAATGAATACGGTTATACTGTTTATGTTGATATCGATGGTGCTAAAGGTGATTCTTTGCTTTGGAGCGATGTTTATCCTTTTTACATAACTTTATCAGGTAAAGTTATTCCCGCTTATGATTTAACTGCAAATCCTGACGGAAGCGGCGGTGATAGTATACGTCATTTACAGGTAAGTGCAGAAAATGAAACTTATGTAAACGGAAAACGTACAATAAAATGGCTTGCTAAAAGTGTAAGTTTTAAAGAAGGTGCTTGTGTTACGGGATATGTTGGAGATGCAACCCCCTATTGTAAAGACGGTACATCATACACTAAAGCGGCAGAATGTACAACAAACTATAATTCTACCTGTACTGTAAAACAGATACAGCCTGTGAAGTTTTTCTTCTAACTTCAATAAAAACATATATTAAATAATTTATAAGAGTATGGTTTAGAGAATTTTAGAAACATACTCTTTTTTTTAGCTTTACAATATTGTTAAAATTAAATATAATTATATTAATAAAAGAAAGGAGTAATTTATGAAAAAATCTGTTAAGCAAATAGTTGACCAAATATTACGAATGTCACAAAACTTGTTCAGCGTCGGGGGGGGGGGCGTTTTAAGCTGGGGGCAGCTAGGAAGTGAGGCGGTAAAGCAAGGATATTTTTTCGGTGGTTGCAAAGAAAGTGCAATATGTTATAATAGTAATATGATACATCACTATAACTCTAAAAAAGCTTTTACTTTAGCTGAGGTTTTGGTTACTTTAGGTATAATCGGTATAGTTGCTGCTATGACTATGCCTACTTTGATTAATGACCAAAGGAATAAAGCTTTGGAAGCACAATTTAAGAAAGCGCATTCGTTGGTAACACAGGTTATAACTCAAATGAGCAGTGAAAATATTGATATTGCTAAAATCTATTGTTATGATTATAGAGATAGAGTTGAACATATATTTATAAAAGATTTTGCTAAATATGTAAAAGTTGTAAAAAGTGAATACGGTAGTACTGCTGATTTAACTAAATTAGGATATAAAGATGCCAAATTTAATCAGTCAGCGCCGGGGTATCATGAGTTTAATTCAGATTCACATGATAACGGTGCAATTATTTTAAGCAACGGTATGATGATTGCGTCAAGCGGCTGTTGGTGGACTACAGGTGGTGTAGGTTTAGATTTTGTTGTAGATACTAATGGCACAAAAGGACCAAATAAATTTGGGTATGATCTTTTTTATTTTCAGTTAGATAAAAGTAATAAGTTGCACCCAGATTCCGGGGATTATTTGTTTGCAACTACAGATGCACAAAAATTAGCCTGCTGTAATTTTGAGAAAGCTAATACCTGCTCTGTTCCTGCAGATACAGGCGTTTCCTGCGCTCAATTCGCTTTGACAAATACTTGGCCGCACGATAAAAAGAAACAGTATTGGGATACTTTGCCTTAGTTTTTGTAAACTTCAGCGTATTTCGGGTTAACAGCAAGCCACTTGAAAGCCTGTTCATCAGTATCCGGAATATCGATTACGAATGTTCCGCCGTAGCGGCCGCGTGAAAATGCAAGGTAACCTTCTTTTGCAAGGTTATGAAAGGCTTTTCTTATTGTATTCGGGCTTAAATCTAATTGTTTTGAAAGTTCAATGATTGACGGAAGTTTTGAACCTATTTCATAATTTTCAGCAATCATTTTTTTTATATGATTTTGAGTTCTTTCATAATAATAAAATGCAGTTTCAGGAGCTGATGCAAAAATAGATGTTTCTTTTTTTATTGCAACACTTTTATCATCAGGCATTTTTATAATAGTTGTACCGTAACGACCGCGTCTTGCAAGTAAAATTCCTTCATTAATGAGGACTTTTAAAGCGTCATGTATTGTTTTTATGCTTACCGACAGTTTTTTAGAAAGGTCTGCATGAGCAGGGAGTCTGTCGCCTACTTTCAAGTTATTTGTTATATAACTTTTTAGATCATTTTCAACTTGTTTTACAAGTGTGTTATTTGTGCTGCCAACATCTTCAATTGAAAAATCTATAGATTTTACAATCCATCCTGTTTCGTTTGAGTTTTTAAATTTATGTTCTAAAATATTTACAGTTCCGAGATATTCAAGGGCAAGCCTTGTTGTATTGGAAGAACAGCCAATGTGCGATGAAATTTGTCTTGATGACGGCAATGGATGACCAACAGAAATTTTTTTATCTAATATATATTTTTTTATTGCATCTATTGCAATTTCACGTTTTGATGTAAGTTTTCTCATTGAACAGTCAGAATTATTTCTGTCACGAATTATAGTTCCTATGCATTGTTTGGATTCGACATAACCCATGTCTTCAATGTATCTCAAAGAATTCTGAATAGTTCCTATGCTTACCCCGAGAAGGTATGCTAACTCAGGTTTTGAGGGCAAAAGTGTGTTTGGCTTAACTGTTTTATCACAATCAATCCAATGCATAAGCCATTTTGCAATTGCAATTGCTTTTGACTCAGTAATATTTTTTAAATCAGGAAGTGCAAAATTTATGTCATTGACTTTAATTTGTTTAAGTTCTGATTTTTGCGGAAGAATATATTTAATATTTTTCATACACACATACCTCATTGCCAATAATACACTATTTGTAAAAAAACATCAAATATTTTTTTGCTAATATATGAAGACAAATTTACAATTAAAAAGACCGTTTAAAAAACGGTCTTTATTCTAGCAAAGATTCTAATAATTCTGCATTTCTTGCAGATGTTGTTGATTCACGAACTTTCTGCTTGTAAATGTAGGTGCGTAAAGCTTCCCTAATCAATTCACTGCGAGAACGATTTTCTCCGTCTGCAACCTGATCAATTCTTTGTAAAAACTCTTCGGGCATAGAAATTAATACTCGTGCCATATATTCTCCTTTTCTTTATGTGGATAAAATTTTCTCTATATTCATATAAAAACAATTTTGTATAAAAAAGTGCTATTTATTATTTAAAAAATATATACAATATTTTAAAAACATTATTCTCATTGCTTTTTCGGGGTTAAAGTTTTGTTAATAAATCTTCACAATAACTAATCTTGTATTTTTTATAATCTCTTTACAAGATACTTGTTTTGCGCTAGTATTAAGTGAAAGAGGTAATATCCTATGAAATATAAACGTATATTGTTGAAGATAAGCGGAGAAGCTCTGTTAGGAGAACAACAGTTTGGTATTGATCAAAATCCTGTAAAAATGATTGCAGGAGAAATTCAAAAAGCTAGAGAACTGGGTGCTGAAATTGCAGTTGTTGTCGGCGGCGGAAATATTTTTCGAGGCATGAGAAACAGTGCGAAGCTCGGAATGGATCAGGCTTCAGGAGATTATGTCGGAATGCTTGCTACTGTGATGAATGCTATTGCCTTGCAAAGTGCTTTAAATCAAATGAAAATTCCATGCAGAGTTCAAAGCGCAATTGCAATGAATCAGATTGCAGAACCTTATATCAGACACCGTGCAATAAGACACCTTGAAAAAGGCAGAGTTGTTATATTTGCAGCAGGAACAGGCAACCCGTTCTTTACAACAGATACGGCTGCTGCTTTGAGAGCATCAGAAATCAATGCGGAAGCTATGCTTATGGCTAAGAATGGTGTTGACGGTGTCTATACCGATGATCCGAAAACGAATCCAAATGCCGAAAAATTAGATAAAATTACTTATGATGATATTATTATTAACGGTTTGAAAGTTATGGATACATCAGCCTGTGCACTATGCAAACAAAATAACATCCCTATTGTTGTGTTTGATTTTGATGCAGAAAACGGGATTGTTGATATACTAAATGATAAAAAAATAGGAACTTATATAAATTAATAAAGGAGAAAAAATATGTCTGAGGCATTAGATGAATTATTTTTATTAGGCGAAGAAAAAATGGAAAAAGCGATTGCGCAATTACATAGAGAATTTGGGTCAATCCGTTCCGGTAGAGCAAATCCTATGATTTTGGATAAAGTTCTTGTTGATTATTACGGAGCTCCTACTCCATTAAGACAAATGTCTCAGGTAAATGTACAGGATGGTACAACTCTTGTTATAACTCCTTATGACAAATCTATTTTAAAAGAAATAGAAAAAGCAATTATTAAAGCTGAAATTGGAATTACTCCAAACAGTGATGGTATTTGCATCAGACTTGCTTTCCCGCCTTTAACGGAAGAAAGAAGAAAAGAAATCGTTAAAGATGTTAAAAAAATCGGTGAAGAAGCAAAAGTTGCAATAAGAAATATTCGCCGTGATATGACAGATGACTTGAAAAAACTTGAAAAAAGTGAAAATCTTCCTGAAGATATGGTGAAAGATAATCAGGATAAAATTCAAAAATTAACTGATAAATATACAGGAACTGTTGATAAAGCAGTTGCTGATAAAGAAAAAGAGGTTATGACAGTATAATGGATGAAACTAAAGGCTTGAATAAAAACGCTACAAGAATGTTGACCGGTTTTATAATGGGAACTATCACAATGGGCTGTATTATGCTTGGTGGTGTTGCATTATTGCTTTTGTTGTCAATAGTTATATTTTTTGCTTCAAAAGAGTATGTGAAAATTCTTGAGCATAAAGGTTTTTATCCAAGCCTTAAGATCATGCTTGCGGCTGAGGCTTTGCTTGCTGTTATTACTTTTTTTGACAGAACTGAATATGTAGCTTTGGCATTAGCTCTTTGTACATTTGCAGCGTTTATGTGGGTTTTGTTTAGAGGCAGGCAGCCATATATTGCTAATGTATCTACAACAATTTTAGGTTTTGTATATTGTGGTTATTTCCCGCTTCATTTGCAGCTTTTAAGAGATATTAGTTCCGCAAAATACAATGACGGTTTGGGGTTCGTCGTAATGATGTTTACGGCAATTCTTTTGACAGATATTGGTTGTTATTATGCAGGGACAAGATTCGGCAAACATAAACTCGCTCCTGTTGTCAGTCCGAATAAAACTGTTGAAGGCTCGATAGGAGGAGCTATTTGTGCTGTTATAGGCTCACTGTTGGTTGGTGCGTTTATAAGTGTTTGTTTTGTTGAAGTACAATGGTACATCTCTGTTATGATTGGCTTGATTTGTACGACATTTGCTCAAATTGGTGATTTGTGCGAGTCTTTGATAAAACGAGATGCCGGTGTTAAAGATTCCGGAAATTCGTTGCCGGGCCATGGCGGATTTTTGGACAGAACTGACAGCTTTGTTTTTACAATTCCTGTTATGTTTTATTTCTGTAAATATTTTGTTTTTTCCAATGATATTGTAAATTATGTAAAAGGATTGTTTTAAATGGATAAATTAGAGGAAATTTACGGTATAAAAATTGATAACCCAAATTTCTTCAAACGTGCTTTAACGCATCCGTCTTATACTAAGGAACAAGATATTCCATATACTGAAAATTATGAGCGTATGGAATTTTTGGGTGATGCAGTGCTAAAACTTATAACTTCACAGATTTTATATGAAAGATATCCTGATTATACCGAAGGTGATTTGTCAAAAATCCGTTCTATAGTCGTATCTGATGCTACTTTATCAAAAATTGCTCATGATATAGGGTTATGCGATTTAATTATAATGGCGCGTCATGAAGCAAAACAGGGGCTTGCTCATATCGAATCTGTATGTGCCTGTGCTTTTGAAGCGGTTCTCGGTGCTTACTATCTTGATAATAAGCTGCAGGATTTAATTCCTTTTTTAAAAAAGGTTTTAATGGTTTATATTGAGGAAGTTGATAAGAATTTTGAAAAATATAATGCTAAAGCAATTTTGCAGGAGTATACTCAGTCTTTGACCAAAGAAACTCCTGTTTATAATCTTGTAGATGAAACAGGTCCTGATCACAATAAAACATTTGAAGTTGAAGTTTCATATCAGGGTAAAGTTATTGCAAGAGGGTCTGGAAAATCTAAGAAGGATGCGGAACAACACGCGGCTTACAGTGCCTGCAAAATTTTGGGGGCTATAAAATAATGTCAAAAATTTTTATTTCACCGTCAATTTTATCTGCAGATTTTGCAAATCTAGAAAGAGATATAAAAATTGTTGAAAATGCGGGTGCCGATTGGCTTCATGTTGATGTAATGGACGGGCATTTTGTCCCAAATATTACAATAGGTGTTCCTGTGGTTGCATCTATCAGAAAAGTTACTTCAATGCCTTTGGATGTACATTTAATGATTGAAAATCCTGAGAAGTATATTGAAGTGTTTGCAAAAGCAGGTGCGGATATTTTGACGTTTCACTATGAAGCTGTTTCTGACGTAAAAAAGATTATTAAATTAATAAAATCTTTCGGAATAAAAGCAGGTATGTCTATAAAGCCCAAAACTCATTATGATGCAGTATTTCCGTATCTTAATGAACTGGATATGGTGCTTATTATGACTGTAGAACCCGGATTCGGCGGCCAGAAGTTTATGACTGACTGCGCAGAAAAAATTCCACTTATAAGAGAAAAAGCTCCGAAAAACCTTATAATTCAGGTAGATGGCGGTATAAATGCTGAAACAGCAAGAATTTGCACTGCATACGGTGCAAATTCCTTAGTTGCCGGTAATTATATTTATAGATCTGATGATATAAAATCAGCTATTGATTCTTTAAGATAGTCCTCTTCTTGCTTTACGTTTTCTTATTTCTTCAGGATCGGTTGTTAAAGTGGGATCTGCAAGTGTAAGTTGCTGTTCCTGTTCTATTTCAGCTTCTGTTTCAGTTGTATTTTTACCTGTTTCAGCAGCATATCCCGGGGTCGGATTCATAAAAATATTTTCATCCTGTGTTGTTTCTTGTCCCAATTCTTCAGGTCTTGCAGGGTCTTTAACAGCATCTGGTTCTTCCGTTGCTGTCGGAGCTTCTGCATTTTCTGCTTGAGGTGCCGTTAAAACTTGAGCTTCTTCATCTAACCCCAGTTTAGATAAAGCATCTATTCCAACATCACCGTCGACCTGCTCATAGGTTACGTCATCAGGGATTTTTGCTAAAGCTGTCATTTGCTGCGCCCAGCTTACAATCTCTGCAGGAATTTCTTCGCCTTTACTTTCTTCTTTTATAATTTCCTGCGGCGTAAGTTTTTTCCATTTGGAAATATCTATGCCCGTAGTTGAACCTGTTACACTCATTGAATCAGCCATTAATTTTCTCCTTTCTTATATAATGTAATTAACGGCTCATTATATTCTTATCTTTAGTGGTTATTAAGTTTTGTAACAAGTTTTATATAAATTGAATATAAAAAGTCAATATTTTTTTATAAATTTTTTTTATATAAGTGTGAGAGCAAAATAAAGAAAAAGAGAGGTTTACAAAGCTATGGCAACTATGCTTTTATTTTCTAATACCGTAACTGATACTTATAAACAAACTTCAGAAGCTGTGAATTCAATAGATTTAAATAAAAAACATGTTATAAAGAAAACTCTTGTGGATATGATGCGACAGTCATTTTTCCACGGAGCGAGCAGATTCGGAACAAATTTTATTGCTTAAGTTAGAAAATCAATAGGAATAAAAGGAAATTAAATTTAGGATAGGATGGAATATAAAAGACCGGTTTTATAACCGGTCTTTATTTTTAGAAATGTTCTTGAATTGTTTGTTGAGTTTCTTCTTTATTCTGTCTGTCGGCTTCGAAGAATTTTTTAATTGTTTTTTCATTTTTTATTGCATTTTCAGTGTCAGTTCCAAGCTGTGTAAAATCAACATTAAAATACACCCAAGCTCCACCTGCAATTAACAATAAAAGAATTACCCATTTAATCATATTTAATACCTCTTATTTTTTTTCATCATAATAATTATAAATGATTTTTAAATTAATAAATCAGATTATTAATGTATATATATTAAAATTCACTTCAGATAAATATTTTTTGCAGTTGATTTAGCTATTTGTAAAATTTTCATAACAATAAGACAATTTTTACCACAAAAAGTACTTTAAATAAATATAAAGGGGATTTTGGAGGAATCATGGAGACTAATAAGATTTATTATTTTGACGGAGAATATAATAAGGTAGATAAATCGACTAAAACAGCTGTAGAAAATGCTTATCGTAAAGTTCAATCTACCATTAATCCAGATTTCACAAATAAATTATCAATACATGTAACTTCAGATTTTTCCAATTTGCCTGATAATGTGTCATTATTTAGTAATTATCTTAAAACAAATGAAGGTAGTTTTTCTTCTACTCGTGGTATAACTACTGATGATATGAACAAGAGGGAAATTTTTATTCAAGAATCAGCCTTTTGGCCAACAAAACTTTTAAATATTTTTTCGTCAAAGTTATCATTTTCTGCAAATGAAGAAATTGAGCAAACTGCAATGCATGAATTTGGACACGCGTTTGACTATTATTATGGTTCAGACAAAAACTTACAAAAAGAACATCAAAAACTAATTGAAAAATATGGTCAAAAACAGTTTGAACCAGTTGAACTTTTGCCTGAGGAAGAAAAAATTATGAAAGAATATTTAAAAAATAACGGATATAGTGATAAAAAAGACTTTAAAGAAGCATTAGCAGAAGATTTTAAATTGTTACAACTCAATTTTAGACATAGTCAAAAATTCGGTTATCTGTTCGCAGAATTCTATAACAGAGGTCTTGAAATAACCCCTGATATTAATGATATAGAATTGGCAGATTATAGCCGCGGAGAAGTTTTTGCACAGTGTTTTAGCTATGCAATGGGAACCGATGATGGAAATAAAGATGAATTTATAAAATTACTCCCTAATACATACAAAATTGTTCAACAATATATTCATAAACACTCTAAGTAGACTGAAAATTAATACTGTCAAAAAATATTTTTTCCAGTTTTTACTTTAGTATGAATATATCATCTTTAAATAAACATTTACATTTCCAAAAAATTAATCCTGTTTTTCAAGGTAGACGGCAAACTAATGAACTACGCTTAAAGACAACACAGGGAGATACCGTAGAGTTATCTTCTAAATTTGAAGGAAAAGTTCCGGATAAAATTGAGCTAAGTGAAACAGAAAAAGCTTTTAATGAGTTAGTTATTGAACGTCGGCGTTTAGATTTGAATATAGAAACACAAAAAAATATGTTGAAGCAATATTATTCTGTAGAAGATAAATGCGATTATAGAGAACTTTTAAAAAAAAGGCGAAATCTTGTTGCAAGATTAAAAAAGATGGCAGCAGGATTAGGGGTTGATATGTATGAATTTGAATATGATATTTCTGCCAAAAAAGATTATAATTTTTTTGCGCCCAAAATTTTGAGAACAAAAACTGTTAATGAGTTAAAGGAAATAATAACAACGCTAAAATCCCAAAATTTATTCATTAAAACAAGAGTTATGCTGAATATGCTTATAGAGCAGCATTTGAAAACATTAAATTAATTTTATCCACAGACTCTCATTAGTTTGCTAACAATGAATGTATGTCTGTTTTGTATCAATTGAAAGCTATAAAAAATCATTTTATAAGACGGGTTCTTGTGAATAATGGATATTGTTAATTTTCCATTCATTGTTACGCAAAACAAGAAGCTGCGTCTCACGCCCCAAAGTATGTATTTGTTCATCATTTTCTTTTTTAGTTGCATAAAAATCCCACCTAAATTCCAAGAAAGCAACTTTATCAAAAAACTTAATTGAAATATTTTTTATTTTTAAATCTCTCTTTGAAAATAATTTATCCATCGTGCCGAGGTAAAAATGCTCTTTAATTTTCTCAAAAGAATGTTCATAACCAAGCGGATGAATAAAAGAGATTGAATCTTCACTATCCCAAATTTCTCTTGCAAGTTCTAAATTACATTCATTAATTGATTGTACGTATTTATCTAATAAACTATAAATTTTATGCATATATCTATTATACATGAAAATTTCAACAAACTTGACGAAAAATTTTCTGACTTTTTGGTTGCAAAGATATTTTTTTAAGAATAAAAAATACTTTAACTATATCCTTTAACGGATGCCGAACGTCGAATATCATTTGATGGTAATGGCTTTAGTGTAAATGTAAAACTTGGTTCTAAAAAAGATGTTGCAATACCGCTAGTGAATTTAAGTCTTTAATGAATGACCTAGTACTTTATAAAAATGTTAAAGTAAAAGATGGTGATGCTACCTATAATGTACTGGATAAAAAACGAAACAATAAATAAATTGCAATGTAACGAAAAAAGATATTGCAGATTACAATGCTTGTATTTCAGGTTCAAGTGAAGAGTATAAATTCAGTACGATTTACCACCGAAAACAGTTACTTCACGCGCTTCACACTTGCCTTTTTGAATAGCAATTCTTAAAGAACGAAGTGTTGATTTTTATAATGCACAAAGTGTTGCACTTTGGTAATCAGTTGCCTGTTTTTTTTATAAGTTTAATTTGAACAATTACCCACAGATTACACACACGAATTTTCACATTAAAAAAGAGGGGATAAAACCCTCTTAAAATGGCAGGAACGATGAGGCTGTCTTGACCTGTTCGCATTAAACGTGTCTACGTGTTTTGCTACAGAGTTTTCAATTCTTTGCAAATGCACTCCGCACTCTGCTCACAGGTCGCTCGAACTATAAAGCAAGGCTTTGCCTTGCGGAGTTCTTGCCTCTTTATTCCACAACTTTTTGACAAAAAAATAAGTCCGACAAGCGGACTTTATTTTTTGTAAATGGCGGGAACGACGAGGCTCGAACTCGCGACCTCATGCGTGACAGGCATGCGCTCTAACCAAACTGAGCTACGCTCCCATATTTTTTTTTCAATGTCTTTCGACAAGTTTTATTATAATATGCTGAATTTTTTTTTGCAAGTCTTTTTTTATGTTATATTGAAAAATATGAAATTGAATAATAATATTTATTTGCCCCAAAAAGATAAACAAATTTCTTTTAATTCAAAGTGCTCTGTTTTAAAAGATGCTGACTGGGTGTGCAGATCTGTTAATAAAAATTTTCCGGCAGTATCAAATACTTGGCTTAATTATAATTTACATATAGCTAACGATAAAAATAAAAATTTTATTTCTTGTGTAGGACAAAAAATTCATAATGCTAGATGTAATAATAATTCTGAATTAATTCCTGTCAAGTTTTTAAAAATATTGTTAGAACAAGTTAAGGATAATAAAGCTGCGAATTGTTATGAAAAAGCTACGATTGCCGAACTTATTTTGAAAATGAATGGTGTAAAAAATTGTAATAGAGTTGATTTAGTGGCAAATAACGGACAAAAGAAACTAAATCATTGTGTTTTACTTGTTAATTTTGATCAACATAATTATTATCCGTCATTGCAAAAGTTGTTAATTATAGATCCTTGGTGCGGTGAAAGTGGTTTTGCTGATGTTATGTTCAAAAAATATGCAAATATGTTTAATGATTTTTTTAAGTTGAGAAATGGGGAAGATATTCAATTCGTGAAAAGAAACTCTTTAGATTTGTCAATAGAAGATATAGATTTTTTTAAGAAGGATTATTCAGAACTTCTTTTTAAGAGTTCAGATAATCATAAGTTATTTGCAAATATATAAATACAAAGACAGCCCGTTAACATTAACGGGCTGTCTTTATCTTAGTAAAATGTATTTAAGATTATTTATATAATGGTGCTAATTTTACAGATTGCTGCGGAATAACGCCTTCTTCAATTGATTGATATACTCTGTAATCTATTAGGGGGAAGCAATTATCAATACTTTCAATTTCTTTAAGCGCACTTTCATCAACATTGCCGCTTTCAATCATGTCTGCAATTTTTTCAAATCTGTCAACATGTTCACGGAATCTGTCTGTAGCGTAGTCTTTTGCTTGCCATGTTGTTATTAAGAATGGCCAGTCAGAACTTTGAAGTAACAGATTTTCTCTGGCTAATTGGTTTAGAGCTCTTTGCAATAGCTTATCTTCAGGAATTTCTGCATATTTATCGGCAATAGCACAAATTCTTTTTTCACAAGCATGGATAATAGGCCACATCCATTCTGTTAAGTGGTTATTCCATACATAGAAGTGTCCGCCTTGTCCCCAAGAACTTTCAGGAATTTGTATTGCTTCTTTAGGCGGGTGAGAGTGAACATATTCACCTGCGGTCATTCTTTCTACTTCGGGAAGATATGCTGCAAATTTTTTGATAACCTGTTTAATAAATTCAACTCCTTCAAACCACCAGTGTCCGAATAATTCTGTATCAAAGGATACCATTACAAGACCTTCTTTACCTGTAGCTTTTTTGTAGTCATTTAACATGTGGTAAATCAAAGTTGTATAGTGGTCAGAGTTTTCATTGATTTTGTTTAAAGCTAAAACAGGGTCATAAAGCATTTTATCGCCTAAATCAGTGGTTGAAGAAGTAATTCTCCAATAATGCATACCTGATTTATCATCTTTTTTATGAAATTCTCTAAATACTCCATCACCGGGGTATCCGTCTGCAGCAGACCAAACCTGATATCCGGCTCTGTCATTTCTGCCCATAACGGCAACTTGTGCATCAGGAAGCCAATAAGCAGAATATGTATCATATCCTGTTGCAGGTCGTTCAGGTAAAGGAATGTACTCGATATTTCCATATACACCGATTACACGTCTGTTTCCTATAGAATTACCGCCTTCAATTACATGAGATTCTGTGAAAAAGTATTCAATATCATTATTTTGAAGTGTAACTTCAATAGCTGGTCTCCAATGTTTCTTCCCGTCTTTGCCTATATATTCGTATCCTTGTCTGTAAGCACATTCAGGCAGCCAGCATCCGCAGGCTTTTTTGCCAAAAAGTCTTTTGGTAGTATCCGAGCCAACTTTAAACTGAGCATTTAAGTTGCTGTCAGTAGCTAAAAGTGGGGAAAATCCGTGGGTTGCTCCTGAAGTTGTTATTTCAATGCAGCCCAAATCTTGAAATTTTTTGAATTGAGCAATAAGATCCATTCCGTATTTATTTATAAACGATTCTTTAAGATTAGAAAACCAGTCAAAATAATATTTCGCAAGATATTTTAAATGTTGTGAGTGCGCAACTTTCGGGTCAGGATATCTTTCCAAATCTTTAGAAACCTGAGCAATTCTTGAATCAAGATATTTAACGAACCCATGTTTTAAGTGTTCGTCGTTAAGCTGTTCTGCAAGAATTGGCGTAATTCCGACTGTAAGTTTTGCTTTAATACCCTCATCATAAAGTTCAGAGATAGCATTTAATAAAGGAATGTATGTTTCTGCCATACATTCATAAAGGTTTTCTTCCCCGAACGGCCACATACCGGCTTTTCTGTAATAAGGAAGGTGGCTGTGTAACATAAATACGAATTGTCCTACTGACATTTGTGCCTCCATATCTCATTTAAACGAATTATTATATATAACTATAATTCTTAGTTATATATTATTTATACCACAAACGGGTAAAAAATATAATCCTTAAGAACTAATTCTTGTGTATACTGTTACAATTTTTAACAGTGAAATTTGTAATTATTATATATGTAATAATGTATTGAAAATTGAATGATTTTTTGATATAATGGTTATGTTGTTTAAATTAAAGGAGCATATGTATGAAAATGATTAAATTTCGAGATGTCGTCGGGGGGGGGGCACTCTAAGCTCCTGTAGGACAAAGCTTTGGGGGTATACGTTAGCCGAGATAGTTGTGGTAATGCTAATTATTGCGGTTGTTGTTGCTGTAACAATAGGAATTACTAGAGCCAAACTCAATAATGTAGTCTCTTATACATATTACAATGCCTATTCAACATTACGTTCCATTTCAACAGAAATGCTTGCAGATTGGAACCCTAAAGATTCTGAGTATAAACAGGCTTTAAATGATGAAAATTTATTGAGCAAACTACATGGTTGGGTGTTTAAAGATAGACTGTTTATGCAGACGGCTTATGCATTGGATTGGGAGACTCCGGCTTACTGCGCTTCTGATCCCATGAACCCAAACAGTCCGCCAAAGGAAGGATGGGATTGTACTTATGTTGGTGGGCCTAAACATTCATGTCAACCTTGTTCTTCTTATGGCGATGCCGATGTCGGTGGCAGTAGTTGTAATAAGGTTTGCTCCACTGGTTTTACTTTGGACAAAGCCAGTTGTACCTGTAAGTGTAATCGTTATTGTTCTGTTGGTTATACATTAAATAAATTAACCTGTACTTGTGAAAAGCAGCCTTGCAGTAATAAGCCTAGTACAATTCCTTGCGGTCAGAGCTGGGATGAGGCTAATTGCCGTTTGACTGGGACCGCTAAGACTTGCGGTGACGGTTATACCTTAGACGATAGTTGTAATTGTGTATGTAACCGAACTTGTTCTAGTGGTTATATCTTAAATAAATTAAACTGTACTTGCGCAAAGAAAGTCTGCGTTAATAAGCCCTCCCGTATTCCTTGCGGTCAGAGCTGGGATGAAACGAATTGTCGTTTGACAGGTACAGTCAAGACTTGTCCCTCCGGTTATAAGCTGAATGAATCGACTTGTGCTTGTTCACCTCTAACAACTTGTTGGGATGGTAGTCATGTATCATCGGAATCGGCTTGTCCACCTTCAGTCACCTGTTGGGACGGAACTAAAACAGGCAGTTATTCAG
>ERZ1673753.219-NODE-219-length-81054-cov-8.965938_pt1 | contig 81054 bp, 76 predicted proteins | sample MGYA00580201_ERZ1673753 | MGnify/ENA primary metagenome ERZ1673753 (study PRJEB41218, sample SAMN15661747) | gut metagenome | host: Homo sapiens | place: Canada: London | collected 2015-08-20/2019-03-30 | study: EMG produced TPA metagenomics assembly of... | reverse complement strand
CTATGGGACAAATATTTATGCGCGCTTCCGGAATGCAGCATATACTACATTCTACCAACCCCCCCCCCCCCCTGCGCCTGTCAAGCATTTTTAACCCCGATTTTTGTGAAATTTCATGAATTTTATTCATATAACAAAAAAGACAGGCAAACAGCCTGTCTTTTCGGGGAACTGAATTCTTATCAGGTTTCGTCCAGCAGCATTTTGTCCGCTATCAGCGCAATGAACTCGCCGTTGGTCGGTTTTTCGTTGGCGGTATAAATTTTGGTGCCGAACAAATTGTTGATGTTTTCTATTTTGCCTCTGTTCCAGGCGACCTCGATTGCGTGCCTGATTGCCCTTTCCACCTTGCTTGACGTGGTGCCGAAGCGTTTGGCAATCTCGGGATAGAGACATTTTGTTATGCTGTTGATTTTCTGCGAGTTTTCGACAACCAGCTTGATGCCGTCGCGCAGATACTGATAACCCTTGATATGCGCGGGTATGCCTACGGTTATGAAAATGTTTGAAATCTTTTCGTCCAAAGTTTTGCCGAGATTGGACGGCTTGCCCGTAGTCGTAAAGGTTGTTTTTGCCGATTGAAGATTTTGCAGCTTTTCGGCGAGCACCGCGCAGTTGACCGGCTTCAACAAATATCCCGCCGCTCCGCTTGTCAGACATCTCATCATAAAAGCCTCCGACTTCAATTCCGACAAAATCAGAAACTTCATGGATTTTTTGTTTCTGAAATGCTCCATCAAGTCGAACGCATTCAATTCGGGCAGCATAATGGGCGTTATCACCACGTCAACGTCGTTTTCGTCGAAATATTGCAGCGCCTTGTAGCCGTCCGCTTCGTCAAACACAAATTCATAATCATTGTTTTGAGCAAAATATTCCCTGATTTTGGCTTTGCTTTCCGTATCCTCACCGATTAAAGCTATTTTCAATTCTATCGGCCTCCTTGTGATAAAGTATAACACATACGATTTGCGCTTGTCTACCGTTATTGTACAAAATAAAACGCTAAATTTGTACAATTTTCTCGTTTTTTGTCGAATTTCGTTGCAAGAAAGAGAAAAAAGCACATATTTCATTCTGTTTTGTTGGTAAATGTCCTAAAAAGTCAATAAAACGGGGAACTCTCGAACATTGGCGTCATTGCAGAAAGTGTTAAATAAATTACCACAATCGCTCGGAAAAGTCAATCGCGCGCGGCTCTAAGGCGACGGACTATTCTAAACATATTGCGCGTATAATTACATTTTACATCGAATTTTGTTCTTACCGCTACTCATTTTGGGTAAAAGTGCGTTTATTTTTTCGACTTGTGTAAAATTTATTGCATGAGAATAGAACAGGAAAATTTTTCTGAAACATTGAAAGAAATCCGAAAACTCTCAGAATTGAAACAAAAAGAAGTCAGCAGCCGTTTGGGCGTTTCTCCCAACTGTTACGCGTCTTGGGAACAGGGCAGAACAGAACCGTCCATTTCGTCAATCAGAAAGCTGTGCGTAATTTTCGACGTGTCGGCGGATTATCTGCTCGGAATAAAGGATATTTAACTTCGCCCGTACTGACCCGCAGACAGCGACCAACGCTTGGGACAGGCGGGTTTTTTTGACGCGAAATTCCCCCGACCGCCGCTTAAAATGCGTCGGGCTTTTGTTTTTGCGCCGAAAGACGGGTTGCCGTCGGTCTGAATCCGCTGCGCAAAGCGGTTTTAATCGACGGCAGATTTCCCGCCTCGCAGCAGTAAAAAGCCGTCTTGCCCGCAGCACGGATGCAAGCCGCAAGCCGCGACGTCAGCGCCGCGCCCAACCCGCGCCCTCTGAACGCGGGCAGGACGTCAACGCCTATCTGAAGCATATCGGAACAGTCGCAAGACGCGCCCGCAAGCCCCGCGGTCAATCCGCCGCAGAGCGCGGCGACGGCAAAAACGTCAAGACTTTTCCTTTCTTCGCACAAAGCGTTTGACCATTGCGGGAGATAAAACGGCGGGAGACTCTCTTTTTCCAAAAAAACAAACCGCACGTTGTCGGGAGTCGGACAAGTCGGCTCGCCTAGCGGAAGGAAATACAGCGAAACCGCTCCCGCTTCAAGCCCCCTACCGAAAAGATTTTTGTCCAGCCAGCGTATTGCGTCTGCGCCGAAGCAATTTTTGCCCGAAAAAGCGCGGGCAAAACCATACGCTTCCCCGCTCAGCTCGCGAGACGCGCACACAATCGCGTTTTTGCCGAATGACGCCACGTCGAAAAAAAGTTCTCCTTTCAGGTCCTTGCGAGCGCGCTCGGAGCGGCGGTCAAGAATGCTTACGACATTTTCGTCGGCGAAAAAATCCCGCCGTGCGCAGCCGAAATCCTCCGCGCTCTGCTTCAACGCAATTTCAAGTATTTTTTCCTCTGACATGACTTTCTCCAAAAAAATTCGACGCATACACTGCCGCAAAAGTCGCCGACAGTCAGCCCTGCGTTCTCTGTCTTTGCAAAAAACGGCTTAAACAAATATCCGACAGACTTCTGTCGGATATTTGTTTTGTCTCTTTTGAGATATGGAGCGGGAGACGGGATTCGGACCCGCGACATTTGCCTTGGCAAGGCAACGCTCTACCACTGAGCCACTCCCGCGTTTCAAGTCGCGACTGTTTGATTATATAACGAACCGTCGCAAAAAGTCAACAGATTTGGCTCGGTTGAGAAAAAAATTTTCACAGCGACTCCTCGGGAAACATTTTGATTTTAAGTTTGTTCACCAACTCGCACAGCGGTCTGAACAGCAGTGCGAAAAGAATAAAGTTGGATACAATGTGCACTGCAAAAAATACGATTCCCCTTGCGTAAAGTATGCCGAACCGCAGAAAAAAATCCTCGCCGTTGAACACAAAGCCTCCGCCGCCGAAAGCAATGAGAGTGTCGATAACGCTTGACAGCACGCCGAAAAAAAAGGTCATAGCCGCCGCAAGCCCCGCCGTAACCCACCTGTTTTTAAGGCGCGATTTGCCGATAAGCCCGAAAAGCAGGGAAACAAGCGGCCAATAGACAAAATAAAGAATCACCCATGTGTTGAAGCCCCAGAGCGCCGTTTCCACCGTGCAGAAGACAAGACTTACCGACAGGGAAAAAAGCGCGCCGAAACAATATCCGGCAACGGCAAGCAGTATGCTCACCACCTCTACGTTGGGTATGAACATAAGCGCCAGCTTGCCGCCGGAAACGAGCGCCGCGAACAAAGCCGCAAGCGCTATCCGTTTTGCCGAATCCTTCATCTCAACCGCCGTAAACTATGTAAGTAAAAATTATTACCGCCCCGCTCTCCAAGTGCATATGGGAGGCTCCCACGCCCGAGTTCACATATTTCACGCCGTCGTATTCGTACTCCGACTTGTAAGCGGACACGTCCTCGTCCTGCTTGACGGAGGTGTAAATATACAGCCATTTGTTTTCTTCGGCGTTGTTTGCGACTGAAACGGCGTTTTCTCCCTTGCTCGATATGTCGCTCAAAAACGCTCCCGTAACTCCGCCCGTAAAGTTGAAATCTATCTCATCCTTTTCGCCCAGCCAAAACAAAACGTCAAGCAGCCGCTGCCTCGTCGTAAACTCTCCCTCGGCAAGGTCTACGGTTATTTCCACCGCAGGCTCGGTCTGATTGTCAATCACTATTGTCATGACGCCTTTAAGCTCGTCTCCCGCGCAGCCCGCAAACGCAACGAGAGCGGCGGCAAGCACCGCAAACGCAAGCATAATGCCAAGCAGTCTTTTTGTTGTTCTTCTCATCTGAATGTACCTCCAAAAAAAAAATGTATTTTTCCGAAGAAAAATACACGCAAAAAGGCGGCGCCAAAGCGCTCTGCCGCAAGCGTCCACCTCCCTCCGGGTTTTGCTTTTTCCTCCTGCCGCGCGGAATATCCTGACTCAACGCCTTTGCCGCGCAGCCTTCCCCTTTCGAGTGGCGTCAAGGCGCGACCTTTAAGACGTTTACAGTAGCGGGGGCTGTGGCGGATTTTCACCGTCTTCCTCCCCGCGGCAAGGTATTCTATTGTTTTGATTATAACACGGAAACAGCCCGTTGTCAACTATCTGACGTCACGTTTGACAAAGTTGAGCATACCTACGACTCCGCACAGAGCGAGGTACACCAACGGCACAAAAACGGCGTACAGCACAGCCGAAACGCCTGACTCCCCGACTGCTGCGGAATACGCTCCCGACATCGTAAGCTTGTTTACGGTTTCAAAAAAGCCTACTACGGTTTCATTCGTGCCCAGCGGATTCGTAAGCAAATTTACAAGAACGTTGAGACCTATGCCCACGCCGATGACTCCGCCCGCCGACCTCAACATAAAGGCAAGCGCGACATAAAGCGAGGAATAGCCCGCCAATCCCAGCAGTCCGAGACCGATGTCCCCGAACATAATCCCGAGATAATCCGTTTGGGGCTTCCAGTACATCAGCCCCGCAAGATAGCTCACGACGACAGTCGCAACGTACAGAAACACCGACGCGACAAAAACCTTTAACCACTTAGAAAAATACACTCCAACGCGCCCCGCGCCCGAAGCCAGAATCTGCCGCAGCGTTCCCTGCGCAAACTCGCCCGCCACAAGCGCCGCCGCAAAAATCATGCAGAAAATCGGCAATTCGGCGTTTAAAAACGCCATCGCCGCCATCAATTCAGGCGCCATATATTCGTTCAGGTCTACGCCCGTATAAACTCCGTACTCGCCCGCCAATTCTATGGCAAAATTGTAGAACGTGGTTATCAGAAAGGAAAAGACTACCGCGACAGTCAGGCATATCCACAAAGTTTTTGAGCGTTTGAGCCTGTAAAAATCTTCTTTCAGTACGTTTTTTATCATTTCCCCTCCCCCTTTATCAGCCTGATAAAATAACTTTCAAAATCCTCTTTCAGGCTTTCTATCGAGCGTATTCCCACGCCGTTCTCCGCCAGAATTCTGCCGTACTCCAAAATTTCGTTCTGACCGCCCTCCGCGAAAATCACGTCGTTCTGCACACGCAGCACTTTGTAACCCGCCCGTCCGAGAGCCTCAACCGCCTTGACGGTGTCGGCAAGACTGTTGGCTACCGTTATCCGCACGCAGCTTGACACCGAGGCGGCAAGCTGCTCTGCCGTCACAACGCTCACCAGCCTGCCCTGTTCAAGTATTCCGAAGGTTTTTGCAAGCTTTTCCAGCTCGCCGAGATAGTGGGAAGACACTACAATAGTGGTTCCCTTTTCCGCGTTGATTTTTTTAAGCAGCTCTCTGATTTCATTGATGCCTATGGGGTCCAACCCGTTCACAGGCTCGTCGAGCATAAGTATTTCCGGCTCGTTGAGCAACGCCAGCGCAAGCGCCAGACGCTGCTTCATGCCGAGCGAAAAATTTTTCACCTTTCTGTCCCGCGCGTGTTCAAGCCCCGCCGTCGCAAGAATATCTCTTATGCGGGATTTGTCCGCGTTGACGAGCAGAGCGCGCGCTTCCATGTTTTGCTGCGCCGTAAGACCGTCGTAAAGTCCGGGGGCTTCCACTATGCAGCCCATTTTTCTGCGCTCTTTTTCGTTTTCCTCGTAGGTTGTCGCGCCGTTTACGGACACATAACCGTTGTCTGCCAAAGCAAGCCCCGCCACAATACGCATAAGCGTCGTCTTGCCCGCGCCGTTTCGCCCCACAAGTCCGAAAATATCTCCCTTGCGGATATTTAAGCAAACATTGTTGAGCGCGCAGAAACCGCGTCCGTATATCTTTGTCAGACTCTGCGTTTGTATGGCATATTGCTCCATTTTACCCCCTTGCGGAAATCGGGTTTCCTTTGATTTCGATTATTTTATTCATTTTACACCAAAACCCGCGCTCAGTCAACCGTTGGCAAAGACGCTTGCAATAATATTGTAAAATACGCAGCACACGGGCTTTCCGCTGTTGACAACCGCTCGGCAATATGCTAAACTTCAATCAAACAACAAAAAGGAGGTGAAAGACGTGAAAATAGCTCTCATTGCACACGACAAAAAGAAAGACGACATAATCAAGCTTGCAATCAAGTACAAGGACGTTTTAAAAGAACACAGGCTGTTTGCGACGGGCACGACAGGCTCTCTGATTATGGCGGAAACGGGACTTGACATTATACGCATGAAAAGCGGTCCCTTGGGCGGCGACCAACAAATCGGCTCCATGATTGCGGACGGAGAACTCGACTTGGTTATTTTTCTGCGCGACCCGCTGACAAGCCAGCCGCACGAGCCGGACGTATCCGCTCTCATGCGTCTTTGCGACGTGAGAAACATCCCGCTTGCGACAAACAAAACAAGCGCGGCGATTATGTTAAAGGCGCTGTCCGACGGCGATATAGCCGAAGCGGAAAAGGACAATTAAAAAACACAGCTCCGAAAAAGAACTGTGTTTTTATTTTTGCCTTTTTTCCGTCGGACGGTACGCACCCTTCAATCGACGACGCATCTGTAATCCACCCTAAGCACACCCTCTATGTCCGCCTTTTTTACTTCCAGCAAATTGACTCTCGGACAAAAATCCACTATTCCACCGTCGCTCCAATATACTTCCTTATAGTTTAGTACAAGCGCGTCGTCCTCCACAGCCACGCTTTGGACTAAATTACAAGCATTGGCTACGCCGACATAATAGCCGATGACCACCAAAGATTTTTTATCGAAAAAATTATAACCGCATCGACGCATGGTTTCTTTTAAATTTTCCATGCGCTCGTCCTCGTATCCGCCGGCAAGATTAATATCCCACCTTATACAAAAGTCAACGTACTCCTCCACCGAAGAAATCAACTGCTCTCCGACAAAATGGTCTTTTCCCGGCTCGCCGCTATGCCCAATCCAAACGTCAAGAAAGACCAACTCATCAAAATAAAATTCGTCGTAACTGCGGCAGGCGCACAGCGTCGCGAGGCACAGGACGAGGGAAACGGCTGTCGCAATCAGTTTTTTGAACATAGCGAATCCTCCTTCATACAAAACCGTTGTTAAAAAACCTCTTGAAGATTATTATCAGTCGAGTGCAAAGCGTAAAATGTCAAGCGAAGTTTATGCAGTCATTATAATATATTGTAGTTTGCCTGTCAAGCGTCGATACTTTCGAGCAATTCATCCACTGTTTTTTCCAGCATGGCGGCGTCGCCGTCGTTGACGATGGTTTTCGTGTCCCTGTGCGGTTTGCCCTTTAAAGCGCTCTGCCTTTCGATGATGCTCCTTATCTGCTCCTCGCTTCTGCCGTCGCGTGTCATCGCCCGTTTGACGCGCGTTTCCTCGCTTGCCGTCACCACCCACACGCCGTCGAAAAGCCCGTGCCTGTCGGGAGTAAGCAGCTGAATTTCCACAAAAACCGCGCCGTCGCTCCGCGCTATTTCCTCTTCGAGCAGAGCGAAAATTTTTCTGTGAAAAATCCGATTGAGCGTTTCCGTCTTTTTTTTGTCGGAAAACACCTCCCGCGCGAGAGCGCGCCTGTCGAGACTGCCGTCCGCTACAAATCGTTTTCCGAAAACGCGTTTGATTTCTTCAAGCGTCTCCGACTGCTCGGCTACGCGGCGGCTCAACGCGTCGCAGTCCACCACCCGAAAGCCCTTTTTCTCCAACAATCGGCATACGGTGCTTTTGCCGCTGCCTATGCCGCCCGTCACCGCAATAACTTTTCTTTTCACGTCACTTTGCCTCGAATAGATTTTTTCCGAAAGATACGTTTACGTCAAGTCTGACCTCGGAAACGTAAACGGCTTCCATTTCCTTTTTGAGCAGCGCCGCCACCTCGTCGACCTCGTCGGCCGCCGCGTCTACGATAAGCTCGTCGTGTATCTGCATGATGAGCTTGCTTTTGTAGCCCCCCGAAACAAGCAGATTGTTTACCCTTATCATGGCAAGCTTGATTATGTCCGCCGCGCTGCCCTGCAAGGGCATATTCATCGCCGCTCTTTCGCCGAAGCTGCGCAGCTGAAAATTTGAGGAGTTTATTTCGGGAATCTGTCTGCGCCGTCCCGTTATGGTAGTCACATAACCCGTCTTTCGCGCCTGCTCGACGTTGCCGTTAAGATAATTTTTTATCGTCGGGTAACGCTCGTAGTAGGTTTTTATATATTCGCGCGCCTTTGCTACGCTCACGCCTATGCTTTCCGACAGTCCGAAATCGCTCATGCCGTAAATTATGCCGAAATTGACCACCTTTGCGTTGCGGCGCATATTGGCGGTGACAAGCTCCTTGGGAATACCGAAAATTTCCGCCGCGACTATCGCATGGATATCCTCCCCCCTGTTGAAAGCGTCGATAAGCGAAGCGTCGCGGGAGAAATCGGCAAGCAGCCGCAATTCGATTTGTGAATAGTCCGCGCTGATAAGCACGTCTTGCTGCGGGACGAACATACGTCTTATTTCCTTGCCCGCTTCGTCGCGCACGGGGATATTCTGCAAATTCGGCTCGCTCGACGACAGTCTGCCCGTGGAGGTCAAGGTCTGATTGTATTTCGTGTGTATAACACCGTCTCTGACGTAAGGACGAATTCCCTCTATATAAGTGCTGTTCAGCTTGGTTACCTGACGGTACTTCAAAACAAGCGGCACGAGCGGATGCAAATTCATCAGCTTGTTCAAAACCTCCGTATCCGTGGAAAAGCCCTTTTTGGTCTTTTTGTAGGTGGGAAGCCCCAGCTTTTCAAACAGAATACGGCTAAGCTGCATGGAGCTTGAAATATTGAACCTCTCCCCCGCCAGCGAATAAATTTCCTCCGAAACGCTTTCTATTTCGGCAGTGTACTCTGCGCCCAGCCTGTTCAAAACCTCCGTGTCCGCCGCAACGCCCGTCTTTTCCATTTCAAACAGCACCTCGGCAAGCGGCATCTCTATCTCGTGATAAAGTCTGACTACCCCCGCCTCCTCCATCTGGGCGGCGAGAATTTCTTTGAGCTGCCTCAACCCGCAGGCGTGCGGCGCGACCTCGTATCTTTCAACAAGAGCCTTCAGCTCCTTAAACGCCCGATACTCCACAAGATACTGCATTATGCTTATGTCCCATTTGACGTTTGACAAGGTTATACCGAATTCGTCCAGAGCATGCTTCATGCTTTTGGAGTCGTAAACGATTTTGCCGCCTTCCCCTCCGAACAGCGGTTTAAGCGCCTCCAACGCTTCGGGATAGCGTATTCCGTCGAGAAAGTTGTGCGTGATGGGGATTTCATATTCCTTTCCGTCCTCGAAGCTGACGTAAATGTTTTCGTCTATAAATATCGCCACTTCATCGCAGCTCCTTCGGGCAAGCTGTCTCAACTCCTCCGTATCGGTGATTTTTATTACCTCCGTTTCAAGCTTTTGCTCCCGAACATCCCCGACAACGGGGAGCCGTTTGAGCAGACTCCTGAATTCCAGCCACTCGAAGTTTTTTTTCACCTCCGCTCCGTATACCTTGGGACGCTCGCACTCCTCAAACCGACAGGGTATATCGGCGTCCGTCCTTATCGTGGCAAGCTCGCGCGACATGTAGGCGGATTGCTTCCCTTCAACAAGCTTTGTTCTCAACGCTCCCTTTATTTCGTCGATATGCGCGTAAATGTTATCAACCGTGCCGTATTCCAAAAGCAACGATACGGCTCCCTTTTCTCCTATTCCTTTTACGCCGGGGATGTTGTCCGAGGCGTCGCCGCGCAGCGCCTTGTACTCCACAACCTGCTCCGCTTTGAGTCCGTAGTTTTCAAGCAGCAGCGCGGGAGTCACCGCTTCCGTCTCGCTGACGCCGCGCTTTGTGAGCAGGACGGTCGTCTTTTCGTCCACAAGCTGAAACATATCCTTGTCGCCAGTGATAATCAGCGTCGGCACGCCGAATCTTTTTGTAAGCGTGCCGATAATGTCGTCCGCCTCCACTCCCGCGCTGTCTACGGTTTTTATCTTCATGTCGGCAAGAAGCTCCTGCAAGACGGGCATCTGTCTTGCCATATCGTCGGGCATGGGACGTCTCGTCGCTTTGTATCCCTGATAAATATCCTTGCGGAAGTTGTGCCCGCGCTTGTCAAACGCCACCGCAATATGGGTGGGGTTTAGCTCGGTCATGGCTTTGACGAGAATATTCATAAACCCGTACACGGCATTTATATTTTTGCCGCCCTTGTCGTTCAAAACGGGCAGTGCGTAATAAGCCCTGTTGAAAATGCTGTTTCCGTCCAGCAACATCAGTTTGTCCATGCTTCCATTATAACCCAATTGCCGCAAATAAACAATCTTTTGAACCACATACCCTGCCGCACCGCCCCGCTCGGACGTTCAAATTGCCGCATGGCGCAAAAAAAAGACGGAACAGAGTCCCGCCTTTCGGTAAATTATTCGTTCAAAAGCCCAGCACACCCGTACTCAGAACAACAATATAGCCGATATAGAGCGCAAGCAAGGTAATGCCCTGCCAGCGCGCGAATTTCCCCGTTATCATTGACGGCACGACCGAAATGAGCACGAATCCCAGACACACGGGCATATCGAGAAACACCGTCTGCGCGTTTATGTCAAGCCCGCTTCTGCCGCTGATAAACGAACAGACGGGCAGAATAAGTGTCAGGTCTATTATGTTTGCGCCAATAATGTTGCCTACCGACAACGACGCCTGCTTTTTTGCAATCGCCGTGATTGTCGTCACCAGTTCGGGCAGCGACGTGCCGATTGCAACCATGGTGACCGCGATTATGCTTTCGGGCACGTTCATGCGCACTGCAAGCTCGCTGCCGTAGGTTACAAGCAGCTGCGCGCCGGCGACTATGAAAGCCGTGCCGAACAAAAATTTAAATACGTTTACCGTTATAGTGCGCTTGTCGCGCTTGACACCCGCCGCGCCTCCGCCCGCAGAGGACGCTTCGCCTCCGTCGGCGCCCACCTTTGTTTCGGCAAACACGTTTTGAGCGTCCGCAGAAAACTCCGCCGCGCCCTCCGATGTCGGCAAAGGCTTCAATTCGTGCTTTTTGGCGCTGCGGAGATTTTCAAAAATAAACAGTCCGAAAATAAGCAGGACTATTATTCCTTCCCAAAAATTAAGGTTGCCTCCCAGCGAAAAAATCCATAGCAGGGCTATGCTCGCAACAAGCAATATTCCCTTGCCGAGCAGGTCCCTGCGTTTCATCACCGAAGGCAGACAAACCATTGATATGCCCATAATAAGCCCGATGTTTGCGACAACCGAGCCGACGGAGTTGCCTACCGCTATGTCAAGATTTCCCTCCGCCGTGGCTATAATGGAAACAAGAAGCTCGGGCAAGGTCGTGGCTACGCTTACCACCGTCGCGCCTATGACGAATTTCGGCACGCCCGAAACTTCCGCTATCCACGTAGCCGCGTCGACAAAAAAATCGCCGCCCTTGATAATCAGAGCAAGACCCAATAAAAACAGAATTATTACCCACCAAATACTCATACCGATACACCGCCGAGCTAAAATATTTTATGTAATGCGCGGAAGAGAATATTCTAACCCCACAAAAAAACTCAAGCGCAAAACGCGCCTGAGTCTCATCATTTAAGGCAAGCCAGACCATTAGGCCGATGTGTTGACTTGTCGCGGACGTCAAAGCCCGCCAACTACTCCCTCACGAACGAAACGGATTATACGCCAACCGCAAAGTGTTGTCAAGATTTTTCGCCGCAAAACTCTTTTTACGCCAAAATTTTTTCGCGCTCGTCAAAATCCGCATAAAACCGCCGAGAAAAATTTAAACGTCTATTTCCTCGACTCCGTCCTCTATATATACGTCCGTTTCCTTTTCCACGTCAACGTCCGCGATGGTTTTGGCTGGCAGCTTGAAATAAGTCCCTTCGCTTCTCGCAAGCAAAGTTTTTCCGTCGAAAAGCTCCGCCACGCCGACATAGCCTCGCGACGTGTTTTTAGTCACGCGCCCAACCGCTTTGAGCTGCTTTCCGTAGGGGGTGGGCTTGAAAAACCTGACGTTTAACGAACCGGTGACCGCCCACGCCTCCGGCTCCAACGTCCACAGCGCGCGCCCCGCCACCTCGTCAAGCATGGCTGAAATTATGCCCCCGTGCACTCTGCCAGGATAACTTTGGTGCAGCTCGTCAAACGTCACGTAGCTGACCACCGACTTGTCCTCCATTTCGTAAAAGGGCGCTTTCACTCCGCGCTCGTTTTCCATGCCGCAGATAAAGCATTTTCTCGTGTTGAATTGTTTTTTTGTGACCTTCATTTTGCTCGTGCTTCTCCTTGATTCTTGAAATAAATCGGGATAAAAACTTAAAAACCGCCCGAAGGCGGTTTTTAAGTGTAATACATAGACATTGGAAAATTAAGGAGGGGGATTTGCTCCGGCAAACAATGAAAAAAACCGGAAAAAAAACCAATGTCTGTGCGGGCTGTTGTAAAGGAAAGCAGTCTTAAAACTTGCATTCCTGTGATGATAAGATACCACATCTGTTTTCCCTTGTCAAACGTTTTTATGTCGATTTTTATATTTTTGTAAAAATTACACCGACTTTTTTCGTCGTAATTTGTCGAGCCGCCTTTGCCCGCAATGCATTTGCCTGTCAACCGCTTAAAATTTCGTTCGGTATTTTTTTAAAACCGAGACGACGCGCGTCCGACTTGCAGCCCCCGCCGCGCGCAAACCGCGCCTTGCAAAACAACAGCCGCTCCAAATCGCGCCGCCTCAAAACGGCTTCAATGCTTTGCAAAACTTTTTCGGAAAAATGCACGCAATCGTTTGTCTTTTTTTTCTCCGTTTGCTATAATATCAAAGCTCGGGGATGTGGCTCAGCTGGTAGAGCGATGCGTTCGCAACGCATAGGCCGTGGGTTCGAGTCCCATCATCTCCACCAAATCAAAAAAATCCGAACTCAATCATAGTTATCCGTGATTGGTTCGGATTTTTTATTTATCTAATAAATCAATCGAATTGTGTCGCCAGCAGAACCGCTCGTTTATTCAAGCACCCGCCACAGTGCCATTTTTAGTTTTGGTATATGCTTTTACTTGAAAAAGTTCGCACTTTCTGTTATATTATTAATATCATACACAAAGCATAGGGTAAATTATGGATAAGACTTTTTTTGATAAGGTATGTATTAAATTTAAACATAATTATGAAAAAATTTTCGAACATATTTACCCTGCTAAAAATTCCTCAGGGTTTACAGAAAGAAATCTGTCTGTTAATTTTGCAGAAGCTTATGAAAAAACAGCTATGCAGCTAAATCAAAATTGCATAACTTGGTATGAATTTCAATTTGGAGAAAAAAATAATCAACATTATGATGCTGTTGTTGTAAATATAACAACAAAAGAAATATTGGTTATTGAAGCAAAAAGATTTAACGACCTTCCGAAAAAAATATATTCAACAGTCAATGATATTCACCGAATAAATAATTTCCCAGCAGAAATTCTAAATGAAAATTCTTGCAGAATTACTGATTTTAACTTATATAAGATATATGGCGTATTTTTAGCAGATATATGGACAGCAGGAACATCAAGTCCAAAACTAAAAAAACTTATTAAAGCACAATACCTCTCTCAAAATTTCATTAACACAAATAATCGTATACAAAAATTTATAAATGAGCATTGGAGCGACGAAGAAAAATTTGATTTAAATAATTTGGATATTATCTATAATGTCCAAGGTTTTGACGATTGTCTCGCTCTTAATCATCCTATTATTTGCAATCATTATTATCTTTTATCTATGACTTGGGAGGTATCCATATGAAACACATTCAAATGGAATATGAAATCAATAATACAAAAGTAATCGCCAAAATTGATGGGTGCGATATTCTATTGCAAGAAGAACAGATACTTGATTATCTGCGTCTCTTGGATTTAAAAGAATTTTGCAAAACTTTAACAAACCATGATGATATTATTCAGATTAAAGAGATGATTCAACGAATTGAAAAAAGGTTATCACTTAGTTAAACATAAAATTCGTTTTAGGTTACTATTTCTCCACCACAACAGGGGTATACGCACGCTTTTGACAGGTGTGCGTATTTCTTTTGTTTTGTTCCACCATTGTCGACAGAGTTTGAACACCGCAAAGACGGAATACATTTTCGTCGGCGGTATTTCGGGCTTTGTGGCATACAAATAACGAAAAAAGCAACGGATTTACCGTTGCTTTTTTCTATTGTTATTGATTATGGAATTTCTACAATTTTCAACCTGTTCTCTAAAAGCAATTTATGAGTTAAGTTTTTGCCCTGTTCTTTATTAATCAATGTTTTTCCATAGGTATTGATTAACCGATAAACTTCGTCCGTCTGTTCAAAACCTTTTGAATAATAAAATATTAAACTAACTTTGTTATTTTCATATATATTATAATAATCAAAGATACTTTGAAAATAAGAGTAATCGGCTTCACTAAGTGAGTGCCCGTAAAACTTTATTTCAATCAACCGATTATTTTTTTTCGGCAGAATACAAGTTTCCGCATTAGTATTTAGCATTTTTCTGTATGTTTTACTGAATTTATGTAGTTCAAAATTTTTCTCATGCGATTGAATTATTGAATCATCTATACCAAATATGATATTGCAAGACGTACAGTCTCTTGAACATTTATTCAAGCAAAGTTTGCCATGCACGTTATTATACAAACACGGGCTGTCAACTCCTAAAATATCAAACAAAGCGGTATAGTTAAAACTCAATATATTGACTGAACGTAAATTTGCAAATTCATGCGACAATATACGTTTCTCTCTCCAATCAGATTGACACATCGTTGGTGAAAGTGGTTTATCGTATGCTTTTTCCTGACGCTTTATAATATCGTCAATTGTTTCAAATTGGATATCAGTAAAACCTGTTAAAGTTTTTAATAAATTCATCGCATTAACGATATATTGTGTATTAAATTCATTCTCGTTTTTAGGATTAACAATATTATCTTTAATGTATTTGCAAAATCTTCTCTCAAATTTATTTAATTCCTGTAAAATATGATTTATAAGTAAAGAACATGCTTCATCGTCCGAACAAATGTTCCTTTGTAATAAAGAAAAATAGAAAGACATACAAATTTTATACAAAAATTCTTTGATGGTTTTTATTACTTCAAGCGATTCGCCTTGCCTAACGCTTTTTATAGCATTAAAAGCAATTTCTTCAATTGTCAAAACGGTATCTTTTATAATTGTTTCAATATCACACCATCTATAATTATCATTTCCAAATTTTTTATAGTATTCATTTAACAAATTTTCCCAAAAACCTATTGCTTCCGCTTTCTTTTGTCGCAAACCGTATTGTACGCCAATATTATCAAGAATTGAGCTTTGAAAAAAATCTTTATAAGACGACTTTAATCCACAATGCAGGTCAAATCCATTCCCCAAAATTAAAAGTTGCGATGAGGGCATATATCATAACTCCGTTGTTTTTTATAATTATACTAGACCTGAACATGAAAGTCAAATTGTCTTGTGTTAGAAGGGAAATATCCCCCGTCGTCTGCAATCTCTATGAGTGTAGGCGGCTTTTTTTATACTCCCGCAAATTTGATTACGGAAATATCTTTGCTTATGTCAAAGTTATATACCGCCGTTATCCGTCGACAGACCGCCCGTCCGTGTGATAAGCTATGTTTCATATATTAGAGTAGTGTTATACTTCAATACATACGTTCTGCCAATTTGCGGACGGCGCTTTTCTTCAAAACAATTTATATTGCTTTATCGACAAAAAACTTGAAAGAGTACGCGAAAAAAAGTAGCCACCGAAGCAAAAACGTAATAAAATAAATAAATCGAAGGAACTGTTGCAATCACGCTGCCGTACAGACAAGCGGCTGACAAATTTACGGAGAAAAAATGCTTAGATTAGAAAACATAACAAAGGATTACAAGGTAGCCGACACCACCGTGGCGGCTTTGCGCGGCATCGACCTCGCATTCAGAAAAAACGAATTCGTATCCGTGCTGGGACCGTCGGGCTGCGGCAAAACCACGCTGCTCAACATAATCGGAGGTTTGGACAAATACACGTCGGGCGAAATGTTCATAAACGGAAAGAGCACCCGACATTTCAACGACGCCGATTGGGACGTATACCGCAACCACAGGATAGGCTTTGTGTTTCAAAGCTACAATTTAATCCCCCACCAAACGGTACTGGGCAACGTCGAGCTGGCTTTAACCATAGCGGGCGTAGGCAAAGCCGAGCGCACGAGACGTGCCAAGCGCGCGTTGGACAGGGTGGGTTTGGAAGGTCAGTACAACAAAAAGCCAAATCAGCTTTCGGGCGGACAATGCCAACGCGTGGCTATTGCCCGCGCGTTGGTCAACGAACCCGATATTTTGCTTGCCGACGAACCGACGGGCGCGCTTGACACGGCGACTTCCGTTCAAATCATGGAGTTAATCAAGGAAATCGCGCATGAAAAGCTTGTCCTCATGGTCACTCACAATCCCGAGCTCGCCGAAAAATACTCCACCCGTATCATAAAGCTTTTGGACGGCAAAACAACCGACGACACAAACCCCTATTCCCTGACGGAAGAAATGGAAGAGCACAAGGCGGAAGAAACGTTGCCTGCAACGGCGGACGACGGACGCGAGCCTTCGGACAAAAAAGCCGAATCGACTCCACGCGCGGGCAAAAGAAAAGCCGACAAGCGCACCGGCAAAGAAAAAGCCAAAATGTCCTTCGGCACCGCGTTCAGGCTGTCTGCGCAAAATCTGTTTACAAAAAAAGGGCGCACGGTCATGACAAGCATTGCCGGAGCCATAGGCATAATAGGCGTGTCTCTGGTTCTCGCAATTTCATACGGAGTGCAGTCGTACATCCGCACAATGCAGAACGATATGCTTTCGGGCAATCCCATAACCATCGAGGAGACCACCTTCGACATGAGCGCGCTCATGTCCTCTATGACGCCGTCGGAAAAAAACGAACTGATTGTAGAAAACGGATTTGTCAACGTAAACTCTCTGATTGACACACTGGTAAAGCGCTCGGGCATGGCGGACAATCTGGTGATAACAAACAACATCACGCAGGACTACGTCGATTTCGTAAAGGCTCTCCCCCGCGAGGACGCTGCCGCCATTCATCTGGATTTCGGGCTTGACGCAGGCAACAACATTTACACCGATTTCAAAACCGAGCACGACGGGCAGGCGCAGAACATGTCTCTGACCGCGATTAGGACGATTTACACCGCCGTGCTCAAAGAAACGAAATTTGCTCAGTACGCCACATACGTAACCAATCTTACGCAAAATTTCAGGCAGGCTCCCTCCGACGACGCTTATTTGACGGAGCAATACGACCTGATTGAGGGCGGGCTTGCGCACGCCGCAGACGAAGTAATGATAGTGGTAAACAAAAACACCGAATTGACAGACCTGCTGCTGGCTCAGCTCGGATACTACTCGCAGGAGGAGTTTATGAATCTCGTTTACAAAGCTTCGGACGACCCTCTGTACGACGAGTCTCTCGACAAGGAACGCTTTTCTTATGACGAGCTTGTCGGGCGTTCCTTCGTGTGGTATCCCAACGATGAAATTTTCCTCGCGTCCGCCAATCCGTTTTCCCCTTTCACCTATCGTGCTTACGGCGAGGGACTTGAAAACGGCATAGAACTGACGGTTACGGGCATACTGCGCCCCAAGGAGGATATTTCATACGGCTGTATGTCTGCGGGCTTTTATTATACCGAAGCTTTGGCGCAGAACGCTTTGGCGCAGAACGAAAACTCCGCAATCGTCTCGTATCTCAACGAAAAAGGCGAAAAGAATTTTACAAGTCTTGTTTACAACGGCATCCCCACAGGCATAACCTTTGATTTTTCCTACACTTATCTGGGCGAAACACACGAAAATCAGACGGGGCTTGTGGGCACGCCCAACGCAATGTCGGCGCTCATGGGCAGCATGGGCGGCGGCGGAAGCGGAAACGCGCCCGACGAGTATTACACTCTTACGCTTCAACAGCTGGGCGGCGTCAAGCTCCCCTCATCTCTGTCCGTCTATCCGGTCAATTTCGAGCATAAGGACGCCGTCATCGCCTATCTCGACCGCTGGAACTCCGACGAGGATATCGTGGTAAACGGCAAACTCATAACCGCGGCGGAGCGCGACGACATAACCTACGCCGACAATCTTTCGCTTGTCATCTCTATGATAAACGATTTCATCGACGTGGTTACCTATGCGCTGATAGGCTTCACCGCGCTGTCTCTCGTGGTGTCCTGCGTGATGATAGGCATAATAACCTACGTTTCGGTTGTGGAGCGCACAAAGGAAATAGGCGTCATACGGTCGTTGGGCGGCAGAAAACGCGACGTTTCTTATCTGTTCAATGCGGAAACCTTTATTATCGGGCTTGCCTCCGGTCTAATCGGCATAGGCGTAACCTACGCTCTGTGTCTTGTCGTCAACCTGATAGTAAGCTCTGTCAGCGCAATAGCCGCCATAGCCGTTTTCCCTTGGTACGAAGCGGTGATAATGGTGTGCGTAAGCGTCGTTTTAACGCTGCTGTCGGGATTGTTCCCTTCAAGCGCGGCGGCTAAAAAGGATCCCGTTGTCGCGCTGCGCACAGAATAAAGGAAATAAAAATGAGCGACAGATTTATACGCTCGCGCGCGCTTTTCGGCGACGAAGCGTTTGAAAAACTCAAAAACAGCCGCGTGGCGGTTTTCGGTCTGGGCGGCGTGGGAGGCTACGCTCTCGAAGCTCTCGCCCGAAGCGGAATAGGCGCGCTGGACGTCATCGACCCCGACTATATAGACGAGTCCAACATAAACAGACAGCTTTTGGCACTGTCCTCTTCGGTAGGACAGAAAAAGACGCAAACGGCAGTCAAAAGACTCAAAGAAATCAATCCGGAGTTGATTGTCTCCGCGCACGAGCTGTTTTACTCCCCGGAGAACGCCGACGCAATAGACCTGAAACAATATGACGCCGTTGCCGACGCAATAGACTTTTTTCCCGGCAAGCTGGAGCTTGCTTTAAGAAGCCGCGACGCGGGCGTAAAACTTGTGAGCTGCATGGGAACAGGCAAGAAAACCGCTCCCTCCCTAATCAGGGTTTCGGACATATCCGAAACGTCCGTGTGCCCTTTGGCGCGAAAAATGCGCGCCGAGCTGAAAAAAAGAGGCGTAAACGAGCTAACGGTAATTTGGTCGCCCGAGCAGCCCGCGCCCGCGCGGGACTCCGTACAAAGCTCGGACGGAAAAAAATTCATACCGAGCGGAGCAGTCGTGCCGGCGGTTGCGGGACTGTATTTGGCGGACGCGATAATAAAATATTTGCTCAGCAGATAAAAGCAAAGCTTAACCCGTCTGTACCTGTTTCCTGTCTTTTTCCGCTCGAAAATCCGAGAAACAAAGTTTTTTATTCTTTACATTTTAAATAAAGCAAAAGTCGGGAATCCTCTCCCGACTTTTGCTTTTAAACTGTTGCTGTTTTTTGCTCGGCAAAATGAAAAACAAAAAATCACCGCCTCTCCTATCGAATCGGCATACAAATCCGCAATGCGATGCAAGTCCGCCGCGGCTTGTTTTCATGTTTTCAAATAAGCGCCTCGGGTGGCAAACCGAAACAAAAGCACATATCTTAAATTATAGATTATTTTTCGGAGGACGATATGTGCGGAATTTTCGGAGTAAGCGGCTCAACCCCCGCAGTTCCTTTAATCGCAGCCGGATTAAAAAAACTCGAATACAGAGGCTACGACAGCAGCGGGATTGCCGTAAACGGAGAAAAGGGAATCTGGCTTTGCAAGTCGGCGGGCAGTCTTTCCCGTCTTGAAAAAAAGCTCAATCAATCCGCGCCTCCGCTTTCTTCCGTAGGCATAGGACACACGCGCTGGGCAACCCACGGAAAGGCAACCGACCTCAACGCGCACCCTTTTCTGTCAGCCGACGGCATGTTTGCCGTTGCGCACAACGGCATAATAGAAAATTACACGGGCTTAAAAGCGTTTCTTTCCGAAAAAGGCTTTTCCTTAGTCTCGGACACCGACAGCGAGGTTGTCCCCATGCTGTTGGAATACTTTTACGACGGAGACGTGCTTAAAGCCATAAGACGCGCAGTTTCCGAGTTGGAAGGCGCTTTTTCCCTTGCAATAATAACCTCCCGTGCTCCCGACTGCGTTTTTGCGGCGCGAAAAGACTCCTCACTTGCAATAGGCTGCGGCAAAGGCTGTTCGTTTGTATCTTCGGACATTCCCGCCCTTTCGGGCTTTGCCGAGCAATGCTGCATCCCCGACGAAAACAGCGTCGCTGTGCTGCGCAAAGGAGAAATCAAGCTGTTCGACCGACAGGGCAACAGAACCGCACCGAGCTTCAAACCGACGGGAGAATGCGGCGGCGACGCGGAAAAAGGCGACTTCCCGTTTTTTATGCTAAAAGAAATATTCAGTCAGCCCCGCTGTCTAACCGACGCGGCGGCTCAGTTTACAGACGGAAAACGGCTGAAAAAAATTTTGTTTTCGGATGAGGAAGCAAACGCCTTTAACCGCGTCAAGCTAATCGGCTGCGGCTCGGCATACCACGCGGGAGTCGCGGGAAAAAATTTCATCGAACGGCTGGCGGGTATTCCCGCCGAAGCCGAGCTTGCGGGAGAGTTTCGCTATCGGGACGTACTTTGCGACGAAAAAACTCTCGCCCTGTTTATAAGTCAGAGCGGGGAAACCGCGGACACCCTGTTTGCGCTGCGGCACGCCAAAGCAAAGGGAGCGGCGACTCTCGCCGTCGTAAACACCCCTTTGAGCAGCATTGCGAGAGAAGCCGACAAGACGGTGCACACACGCGCGGGCACGGAAATTGCCGTTGCCACTACAAAGGGCTACACAACGCAGGTGCTGTGTTTGTTTGCCGTCGCGCTTTTGCTGGGCAAGGCTCGCGGAACGCTGCCCGCTTGCGAGGAGCATTACGTAAACGCCATGCTGAACGTCCCCCGCGCCGTGCGGGAAACGCTTAAACTTGACGACAGTCTAAAAGCCGCGGCAAAATCCATTTGCAGAGCGCAGTCCGTGTTTTTTATCGGTCGCGGACAGGACTACGCCGCTGCTATGGAGGGAGCCTTGAAGCTGAAAGAAATTTCCTACATAAACGCCAACGCCTACGCTGCGGGAGAATTGAAGCACGGCACGATTTCTCTGATTGAGTCGGGCACTCCCGTCGTCGCGCTGGCTACCGACGGCGCGCTGTTCTCAAAAACCATGTCCAACGTCGAGGAGGTAAAAGCGCGGGGCGCCGAAACGCTGCTGTTCACCGTCTCCGACGCCATGTCGGACGATGCTTCGCCCGACCGCGCCGTTGTGCTGCCGCACTGCGGGGAGCTTGACATCATCCCCGTTTCCTGCGCCTTGCAGCTGTTGGCTTACCACGCCGCAAACGAGCTTGGACGAAACGTAGACAAGCCGAGAAATCTCGCCAAATCCGTGACCGTAGAGTAAACAAAAAAACAACAATGCCGACGGCAGTTTGCCGTCGGCAATGTTGTTTTCAGGCGCGTTTTTTGATTTTTTCTCCCTTGGCGACCTGCTTTATCGTTCCCCCTCCCTTTGACGGCTTTTCCGATTTGAGAAGCACGCTGCGCCTGAGCGCGTCCACAAGGTCCATTGTCTTTTGCGGCTTGGAGCCTCCCAAAGACTTGATTTCCTTGCCCTTGACCTTGCCGTCGATAGCTTTTAACAGTCTCTCGTTGTATTCGTCCTTAAACTCGGTCGGCTCGAATTTGCCGCTCATGGAGTTTATTACCGTGCGCGCGAGAGACAGCTCCTTTTCTCCGCTTTCGCTATTGAGCTTTACGGGATTTTTTTGTACTTCCTCGTCAAAATACATCGTGTTGAGCAACAACGTCCCGTCCTTTGTCCTGAGCGCCGCAAGCGTCTCCTTGTTCCCGAGCACGCAGCGCGCTATTCCCGCTTTTTTCTCCTTTTCCATAGCCGCGACAAGCACGGCGTAAGCCTTGTCCGCCCCCTCCGGCGCAACGTAATAAGGCTTGTCGAAATAAATCGGGTCTATTTCTTCCAAACCGACAAACTTTTCTATGGTTATCGTCTTGTCCTTGGGAGTTTTCAGCTTTTCAAAATCTTCGTCGGAAAAAACGACGAATTTTCCCTTTTCGTATTCGTATGCTTTGACAATATCCTTTTGCTCTACGGTTCTGCCGTCGCACTCGTCGCAGGTTTTGAGATATCTGACCTTCGACATGGTCTTTTTGTCCAACAGCCTGAAATCCACTCCGTTTGACCTGACCGCAACGTGCAGCGAAACGGGAATATAAACGAGCCCGAAGGATATGCTTGCCTTGACCGCCATAATAGAAACCTCTTTGCATTCGATTATTGCCAAAGTTTGCTCCGATTAAACAAACCAAGGCGATAACTTTATTTCACATACAATTCGCCGTTAATATTTTTAATTCAATTTTTTATCATTTTTCTTCACAATTTGTTTGACATTTAAAATTTTTTGTGCTAATATTAAACAAGAAAAATTAAGTATTATCTCTCCTGATTTTCAAATTGTTTTTTCATGCCTGTTTTCAATTTTAATTGAAAACAACCTCCTGACGGTGGCGCACCCTTAAAAAAGGGTGCGTTTCCTCTGTACGGGCGCTGCTGCAAAAATCTCAAAGACGGCATGGCTGCGGATTTGCAGGATGCAACTTGCGTTTATATCCGCTTAAATATATTGACGCCTGAAAAATATTTGTATTTCCCCGAAAAAATGCTATAATTAAAAGCAAGGTTCAAGGTGTCTTAATTATGGATAAAAATTTAATTGCTATCGTAGGCATGTGCGGAGCGGGCAAGTCGGAGCTGACCGATTTATTCGTCAAAGCCGGCTTTTCCCGTATTCATTTCGGCGATTTGACCATGGACGAATTAAACCGTCAAGGACTCGCGGTGAACGAGAAAAACGAAAAACATATTCGGGAAGATATACGCGCCCGTTTGGGCAAATCCGCTTACGCTCAATTGGCGGCAGTAAAAATAGACGAGAGCGAAAATAAAAACATAGTGCTGGACGGATTATATTCCTGGTCGGAATATACTTTTTTGAAAAACAAATATCCCGGAATCGTCCTGCTTGCAATAATTACAAACAACTCTATACGAAAACAGCGCCTTTCAGTCAGAAAAATCCGACCGCTGACGGCTCAAGAAGTAGATAGCCGCGACGTCGCCGAAATAGAAAATCTCGACAAAGGCGGTCCGATCGCAATTGCCGATTATTATATTTTAAACAATTCCGACAAAAACAGTCTTACAAAAAGCTTTGGGGAGTTTTTGGAATGGCTCAATCAAGACAACCTAAAAAAATAATAATGTGGGCGTTAACCTACGATTGCAATGCCTTGTGCGGAGTATTGCTACTTAAAAGATTTTCGCTTTTTTCACTGTGAAACAAAACAGGCATGAAAAAACTCGTTTAAAAAGACAGTCCGTTCCGACAAACACAAAGCGTAATCAGGCAAATTTAATAACTTGTCAGATTTTTTTTCTGTATTCTTCTCTTGCGGGCACGCCGTTGACCACGTTGTCGGGATAGCCGTCGTAAAAAGCGCCGACGTTGACGGCAGCGTCGTAAACCACGTCCTGCCGCGTCTCTGCCGCCGCCCATGCGACGTGGGGCGTAATCAAACAGTTTTTGGCGCAAAGCAGCACATTGCTTTCCTTTATCGGCTCCTCCGCCACGACGTCGAGCAAAGCGGCGGCAAGGCGTCCCGAATCGAGCGCTTCGGCAAGCGCGGTTTCGTCCACAAGTCCGCCGCGCGCGGTATTTATCAGCACGGCGCGCGGTTTCATAAGCGACAGCGTGCGTTTATTTACTATTTGACGTGTTTCTTCGTTCAACGGGCAGTGCAGACTGAGAAAATCGCTGCGCTTGAACAGCGTGTCCAAATCGGCATACCTGAAATCCCTGCCGAGATTTTTTTTGCGCGTTGCGCTGTGGTACAACACCTTCATGCCCAAAGCGGCGGCGACGTTTCCTACGCTGCTGCCTATGCTGCCGAAGCCGAGTATGCCGAAGGTCTTGCCCGCCAGATTTTCTATCGGATAGGCAAAAATTGCTCTGCCTCCCTCTCTCGTCCAGCCGCCGTTTGCGACAAAGCTTTCGAAACGGGAAATATTGCGCACATATTCAAGCAGCATGGCGAAAACGTGCTGCGTCACGCTCTGGGCGGAATAGCGCGGCACGTTGCACACGGTTATTCCCCGCCTTTTTGCGGCTTCGATATCCACATTGTCATAGCCCGTTGCAAACAGGCAGATAAGTTCGAGTCGGGGACACGCGGAAATGAGCTTTTCGTCCACCCTTGTCTTGTTTACGAGAAGCACCTCGGCCTCGCGGCAGGCTTCCGTCAATTCGTCGCCGTTTAAAACATCGTAAATTTTTACGTCCCCCAGACTCTCGAATGTGCCGAAATCGACGTCGCCGTTGCTTACCGTGCATGCGTCAAGAATAACGATTTTTTTGTTCAACAATTTTTTAGTCATAAATTTTCCGCTCCCGTTCTCCCCCGCCGTTTTTTTCGGTTTTTCAAGTAAAAACCTCTCATATCGACCTTGCGGTCAAATTAACAAATTTTCGCAGAAAACTCCGTCAAAACCGTGCCCGGAGCACAAAAGACAGCTTTGCCGAAAAAGAAACCGCCTCAGCCCGCAGCCGCGTCTAAAACTATTGTTTTCGTATTGCCTGATTATTATATCAAAAAATTTTTAAAAACACAAATCTTTGAACAGTGCAACAAGCACTATTTTTTGTTTTGCGCGTAAGCCTCGCCGTTGAGTCTCAACCCGCTTTTTGTCCGAGGAGGCTTTCCGAGAAAAGAATAAAAACCGCATTCCAGCTCGGAGTTGTACAGCTTTCTCACTCTGTCCGCCCTGCGCCCGAACCACTCCTCGAATCTGTCGCAGGCGGTCAGCACAAAAAGGCTCCATTCGTCAAGCCGTCCGAACATGTTTCCGAAATCGCGATAGAGATTTTTTAGCTCTTTCCTGTCGCACAGTCTTTCGCCGTAAGGCGGATTGGTGACCGCTACGCCGTGCGCAAACCGCGAAGAAAAGTTGCGCATATCGCCGACCTGAAAATGCACCGTCCCTTCAAGCCCCGCCGCTTTCAGATGAAAACGCGCCAGAGAAACGGCGTCGGGCGAAACGTCGAAGCCGCAAATACGCAGCTTCAAATCGCGTTTCTCTTTCTGTCGGGCTTCCTCCTTCGCCCTTTCGAGCGCGGCCGCGCCGTCGGCGTTGGAAAAAGACGAAAACGCGAAATCGCGCAAAAGACCGGGCGCGCGCGACAGTCCGATTGCCGCGGCTTCGATACAAATCGTGCCGCTGCCGCAGAACATATCGCAAAACGCCCTGTCCGACCTCCATACCGACAGCAATACCATTGCGGCGGCAAGAGTTTCCTTCAAAGGCGCGGCGCCCACCAGACTTCGCCAGCCGCGCTTGTGCAGAGCCGTGCCCGTCGTATCAATCAGCAGCAGACAGGTGTCCGCGTATATGCTCGCAAGGATTCTGTATTCCGCTCCCGTTTCAGGCAGGACGGCGCTCTTATTCCCTCCGCACAAAGAGACGGCGATTGCTTTTTTCGTTATCGACTGCACGGCGCTTACACCGAACAAAGCGCTTTTCACCGACCTTGCGTCCACCGTTATCCGTGCATCTCGCGGCAGAATTTTTGTCCAATCGACGGCGCGGGTTTTTTCGAAAAGCTCGTCGAAGGTGCGGCACGCGAATCTCGCCGCCTCGACGTATATTTTGTTCGCCGTTCTGAGAAACACATTTGCACGGGCGACGTCGTCCAAACCGCCGTCAAAAAAAATTTTTCCGTTTTCGGCGGGAGAGGGCGCAAATCCAAGCTCCGAAAGCTCGCGTTTGAGCACCGCCTCCACACCGCTTGCGGCGGTAGCGCACAGTCTCATGTCGCCGTCAAAAATACTCATGCCGTTATTTTACCACAAAGCCGACGGAAAACGAATTTTTTAAAAAGAAATTTTACATTTTTTTTTGATAAATATTTTTGAAAAGCTCCCGCCTGCGCCAATAAAAAAAGCCGCCCCGCGGGGCGGCTTGAATAAACTTTCAGATATTGCCGACATATTCCATCAGGCGCAGCACCATTACGGAATAGCCGTATTCGTTGTCGTACCAGGCAACCAACTTGACAAAGTTGGGATTTAGCATGATTCCCGCTTTGGCGTCGAACACGCCGCCGCAGGTGTTTCCGATAAAATCGCTTGACACCAAGGGCAGGTCGGTAAAGCCGAGAATCCCCTTCATCTCGTTTTCGCTTGCGCGTCTGACCGCAGCGACGATTTCGTCGTAGGAGGCGGATTTTTCAAGCCGTACCGTAAGGTCTACCACAGACACGTCCAAAGTAGGCACTCTCAAAGACATTCCCGTGAGCTTGCCGTTCAGTTGGGGAATAACCTTGCCCACCGCCTTGGCGGCTCCCGTCGAGCTTGGAATAATATTCCCCGACGCGGCGCGTCCGCCCCTCCAATCCTTGCGGCTTGTGCCGTCGACCGTGCGCTGTGTGGCTGTCGTAGAGTGCACCGTGGTCATAAGCCCCTCCACAATGCCGAAATTGTCGTTGATTACCTTTGCCAAAGGCGCGAGACAGTTGGTCGTGCAGCTTGCGTTGCTGATGATTTTGGTTTCGGGCTTGCAATCGAGGTGGTTTACTCCCACTATGTGCATGGGAGCGTCCGCGCTGGGCGCAGTTATGACAACCTTTTTCGCGCCGCCCGCCAGGTGTCCGCCCGCCTTTTCCATAGTGGTGAACTTTCCTGTCGCTTCGGCGACCACATCGACTTTTTCCTCCCCCCATTTTATCGCGGAAGGCTCCGATTCGTTGAAAACGCGGATTCTTTTACCGTTGACGACAAGATAACCGTTGTCGACGTATACATCGGCGTCAAACTTCCCGTGAACGGTGTCGTATTTTAGCATGTAAACCATATAGTCCACGTTGGATGAGTGGTCGTTGACGGCAACTACCTCCACATTGGGGAAATCAAGCGAAGCGCGCAGTATCAGACGACCGATTCTGCCGAAACCGTTGATGCCGATTCTCACTTTTTTCATCTCGGAAAAACCTCCTGTAAGCCCTTGTAAAAGGATTTACAATAAATATTTTTTATGCTATATTTATTATAAGTCAAATAAAATTATTTGACAACTAAATACGGGGGTCAAATTCAAAATGCCACTGACAACAAGCAAGGAAATGTTTGCCAAAGCATACGACGGCGGATATGCCGTCGGAGCGTTCAACGTAAACAATATGGAAACCATTCAGGGCATCGTGGAGGCGGGCGTCGAGTGCCGCTCGCCCCTCATACTTCAAGTGAGCAACGGCGCGCGGAAGTATGCGAAAATGGTTTATCTCAAAAAGCTCGTCGAGGCTGCCGTCGAAGACAGCGGGCTGCCTATATGCCTGCACCTCGACCACGGCGACAGCTTTGAGCTTTGCAAGCAATGCGTGGACGACGGCTTTACGTCCGTCATGATAGACGCGAGCAAGCTGCCCTTTGACCAAAACATAGAGCTGTCCAAAAAGGTTGCGGAATACGCACACGCGCGCGGCGTGGTCGTAGAAGCCGAGCTTGGCACGCTTGCCGGCGTGGAGGAACACGTTTCCAACAAATACGGCTGCTTCACAAACCCCGACGAGGTTGAGGAATTTGTCTCGAAAACGGGAGTGGACAGTCTTGCAATCGCAATCGGCACCTCTCACGGCGCGTTCAAATTCAAGGGGGAAGCAAAGCTCCGTTTCGATATTCTTGAAGAAATCGCAGGACGGCTGCCCAAATTTCCCATTGTTCTGCACGGAGCGTCCTCTGTGCCTCAGCAGTTTGTCCGCATAATCAACGAAAACGGCGGCAATATGTCGGGAGCGCAGGGCGTACCCGAGGAGATGCTCAGAAAAGCCGCCATGTCCGCCGTATGCAAAATCAACATAGACAGCGACATAAGATTGGCGTGCACCGCAACGATAAGAAAGTATCTCAACGACAATCCCGCCCATTTCGACCCCAGACAATACCTCTCCCCCGCCCGCGAGGCGATAAAGCAAATGGTAAAGCACAAAATCCTGAACGTGCTCGGAAGCAACGACAAAATTTAGTTTTTTCATCACCGACGGACGCATAAAAGCGTCCGTCTTTTTTGTCTGTCGCGTTATGTAAAAAAATATCGTTTTTTTCAAAAAACTTTATTCAAAACGATTGACAAACAGCGCTTTTAATATATAATAAATCGGGTGGTTTAGTAAAAACTTACAAAAAGTTAATTTTTACTAAACTTTTTGCTTTTTATTTACACAAAACGGAGGAGTCAATGGAAATCGGTTCTAAAATCAGGGAATTGAGACTCAAAGCCGACCTGACGCAGGAAGAGCTCGGCGACCGTTGCGAGCTGACAAAGGGATATATCTCGCAGCTTGAAAACGACGTCACCAGCCCTTCCATAGCCACTCTCGAGGACATAGTGGCGGCGCTCGGCACGACGCTTGTCGAGCTGTTTTCCGAAAGCCAGCCCGAACAAAGCCCCGTTTACCGGGCAGACGACTATTTCGTAAAGGAGAACGACGGTTACGTCACGCATTGGCTCATACACAACGGCGTAATCAACGAGATGGAGCCTATTCTCGTCGAAATAAAAGCGGGCTGCTCCACCGACTCGGACAACCCGCACGAGGGCGAGGAATTCGGCTTTGTGCTTGAAGGAAAAATACGGCTTTTTATAGGAAACAAAAGCTACGAACTTAAAAAAGGCGACAGCTTTTATTTCAAGTCGGAAAAGGTACATTTTTTGAAAAACGTCGGCGCAAAGACCGCCAAAATTCTGTGGGTGTCAAGCCCGCCGAACTTTTAGACGAGGTGAGAAAGCATGGAAAACAACAATATAATTCAGCTTCAAAACGTAACCAAGCTGTACGGAGACAAAAAAGCAGTCAACAACATCAGCCTCAATATAAGAAAAGGCGAATTTGTCACGCTGCTCGGTCCCTCAGGCTGCGGCAAAACGACAACGCTGCGCATGATTGCGGGCTTTGAAACGCCTACCGAGGGCAGAATACTTTTCAACGGCGAGGACATAACGTCCCTGCCTCCGCACAAGCGCACCGTCAACACGGTTTTTCAGAAATACGCGCTGTTCCCCCACCTCAACGTTTTCAACAATATCGCTTTCGGACTCAAGCTCAAATACGTGCCCGACGGCACATACGTGGACAAAAAGGGCGTGGAATACGAAAAGCAACGCAAGCTCACAAAGCGCGAAATAGAGGAAAAGGTAAACGCGGCGCTGAAAATGGTCGACCTCGAAGACTACGGCCACCGCAACGTCAACAGCCTGTCGGGCGGTCAACAGCAGCGCGTTGCAATCGCGCGCGCGTTGGTAAACGAGCCTGAGGTTCTGCTGCTTGACGAACCGCTCGGCGCGCTTGACCTGAAAATGCGCAAGGATATGCAGATTGAGCTGATGAATATGCACAGACAGCTCGGCATAACCTTCATCTACGTCACGCACGACCAGGAGGAAGCTCTGACCATGAGCGACACAATCGTGGTCATGAAGGACGGAGTCATTCAGCAAATCGCCAACCCGCAAAAAATTTACGACGAGCCGGCAAACGCTTTCGTCGCGGATTTTATCGGAGAGTCCAACATACTTTCGGGCACCTTCATCAAGGACTGCCTTGTGGACGTGTTGGGACATCAGCTCGCTTGCGTGGACAAGGGCTTCAAGAAAAAGGAACCCGTCGACGTCATCATCCGTCCCGAGGACATAGAACTGTTGCCGGAAGACGACGAAAAGGCCTATCTTTTCGCAAAGGTGACCTCCTGCGTTTTCAAGGGCGACCATTTTCAGACCACGGTCGAAACGGACGACGAGGAGAAAAACGAGCTTTTAATACACAACAACTTTGCAAGCGGCGTAAATCAGCGCGTAGGCGTATACGTCAAGCCCTTCGACCTGCACATCATGCACAAAAACCGCATCATCAACGAGCTTGTCACCGTTATGTGGGACAGCAACGCGGTTGAAATCTGCGGCGGACGGTTCCCCTGCAACGCCGACCTTCCAGCGGGGACAAGGGTAAAGGTCAAAATCGACTTCGACGACGTCATTGTTCACGACGACGAGGAAGACGGAATAATAGGCGGCACCGTCGTCAACTCCATTTACAAGGGCAGCTATTATCAGTGCATAATAAGAACCGACGACTACTACGACTTTTTCGTGGATACGGACGACGATTGGTTAAAGGGAGACAGAGTAGGTCTTTCGGTGGCGCCCGAAAAGCTGATTGTTGAAATCATGCCCGAGGAGGCGGACGGAAATGATTAAAAATTTTCGTATGAGCCGAAAGGTTTTCGCTTGGCCCTACATACTGTTCATGCTGCTCTTTATCGTTACGCCGCTGGTCATGGTTTTGGTCAACGCCTTTCTTGCGGACGGAAAGCTGACACTCGACAACTTTGTTGACTTTTTTTCGGACAGAAGCAGTCTGGACGTGCTGGCAGTCAGCCTTATCGTGGGATTTGTGACCACCCTGCTCTGTCTGCTGCTCGGATACCCCATAGCGTACATTCTGAGCAAAACGGAAAGCGGAAAAATACTCGTGCTGCTCTTTATCCTGCCCATGTGGGTAAACTTTCTGATTCGCACGCTCGCCACCAAGTCCATTTTTGAATGGATGGGCGTAAAGCTCGGCATAGGCACCGTTATTTTCGGTATGGTATACAACTATCTGCCCTTCATGATACTGCCTCTGCACACTACGCTGTCAAACATAGACAAAAGCTACGCCGAAGCGGCGGGCGACCTCGGAGCCGACCCGTTTACCGTATTTCTAAAAACGGTGCTTCCTCTGTCGCTGCCGGGGATTATTTCGGGCATAACCATGGTGTTTATCCCCACCATCTCCACCTTTGCCATAAGCGAGCTGCTTTCAAACAACACAATCAAGCTGTTCGGAGATTCGATAAACCTCAAATTCAACCACATCGAAACTTACGGAGTGGGAAGCGTAATGAGTCTGATTATGCTCGCGCTGGTGCTGTTGTCCAATTTCTTTATGAACAGGTTCAACAAGGACGTTTACAACAGAGGTGTGATATGAAAAAATGGTTATCCAAAGCTTATATTTATATAATGCTTGCAATCATGTACGCCCCGATTCTGTTGGTAATTCTGTTCTCCTTCTTCAACACCAGCAGATTCAGCTTTGACAACGGTTTCAGCTTCGAGTCGTATGTCTCTATTTTCACAAGCCCCAAAAGCCCGGAGCTGTGGAGCGCCATAAAAAACACGCTTCTCATAGCCGTCGTTTCATCTTCGGCGGCGACCGTGCTCGGGACGTTTGCGACAATCGGAATATTTTGTATGGGCAAAAAAACGCGCCGCATAGTGGAAAACATAAATCAGCTGCCCGTAATAAACAGCGAAATAGTCATGGCGATTTCCCTTATGGTGTTTTTCGCCACCGTCAAATTTATCCCCAAGGGCTACGCTCAGCTGATTATTTCCCACATCGCGTTCTGTACGCCTTACGTCGTGCTGTCCGTCATGCCGAGACTCATGCAGCTTGACCCCAACATCTACGAAGCGGCGCTCGACCTCGGCGCAGGTCCCACGAGAGCGCTGTTCAAAGTCATGTTTCCGCTGCTCGCCCCCGCAATCCTGTCAGGCTTTGTCATGAGCTTTACGCTGTCCATGGACGACTTTATCATAACCCAATTCAACAAGGGCACGGGAACAAATATAGAGACGCTGTCCACTTACATTTATTCCGACGTGCGCGTCAAGGGCATGGAGCCGTTCTGGTTCGCCATATTCTCGATTATCTTCGTGGTCGTGCTGAGCACGCTGCTGATAATAAATCTGAAAAAACAATCTAAAAAAGGAGCTGTACAAAAATGAAAAAAACCGCCAAAATCTTTTCCCTGCTGCTGGCAATTCTTATGCTTGCCGCCTCTCTCGCCCTGTTTGCCGCCTGCGGCGACAGCTATGACGAAGAAATAACCGTCTACAATTGGGAGGACTACATTTACAGCAAAACGGAATTGCAAAACGATTTCAACGAATATTACAAGGTCAAGACGGGAAAAACCGTCAAGGTCAACTATTCCACTTTCGACACCAACGAAACAATGCTCACCAACATAATAAACGGCGACGCCGTGGTTGACGTAATCGCGCCCAGCGAATACGCAATCGAAAAGCTGCTGCAACACGATTTGCTGGAAAAAATCGACAAAACCAAGGTTTCCACCATTTCCAACGTAAACTCCGCCATATACGAAGCGGTGAGAGAAGTTTTCGGCACCTTTACCACCGACGGCGGGGAAACCGTTGACATCACGGATTATTTCGTACCGTATATGTGGGGAACGCTCGGCATACTCTACAACGCCGACGTAGTGACGGAAGCCGACCTCGCAAAGGGCTGGGGACTGCTCTGGAACGAAAACGGAAACGAAGCTCTCAACGGCAAAATATTCATGAAGGACAGCATACGCGACTCCTATTGCGCCGCCGTCATGTATCTCAAGGAATACAATCTGCTTCCCGACGCGCACAAAAACAAATCCGTTCAGGAGCTGATAAACACAAACGACGACGCCATGCTGGATGCCGTCGAGGAGCTGCTCGTCAGGCAAAAGGACGTGCTCAAAGGCTATGAGGTGGACTTCGGAAAACAGGAAATGATTTCCGAAAAAGGTCTCGTCGACCTCGCTTGGAGCGGCGACGCGCTTTACGCAATCGAAGAAGCCGAAGCCTCCTCCTCCGCTCCCGCGCTTGACTATTTCGTGCCCGAAGTAGGCGGCAACGTATGGTTTGACGGCTGGGTGATTCCCAAAAACGCAAAAAACAAGGAAGCGGCAAACTATTTCATCGCTTTCCTCAACGAGCCTGAAATCGCCATGAGCAATATGCTGGAAATAGGCTACACCTCCGCCGTCGACAAGTCGGTGTTTGAAAGCAGCGAAGCGGCGCTTGCCCTGCTCGAAGAAGCGGAATACGACGCGGCGGAGTTTTTTGCAGACGAAAGAAGATACCCGGAAATCACCGAGAGTCTCGGCGTCATGAAGGATTTCGGAGCAAGAAACGACGTTGTGGTAGCCATGTGGGAAAGAGTCGTTTCAAGCAACACAGATTTAACAACTTTGTGGATTATAATCGGTGTCGTAGCCGTTTTGGTCATTGCAGGCATCGCAATCTTCTTGGTCAGACGCAGCAAAAACAGGCGCGTAAAGAAATAATGACTCGCTGTGGGTATATTTGTCCTCACCGGCTTTGAAAGCAAATCAATAGACGAATAAAAATAACACGACAAAGGTTATTTTTATGGCAACCAAAAAACTTAATACAGAAATTTTTTACACAATACTTGTTGTTTCCATCGCTGTGTTCTGGGGTATGGGCTTCGTGTTCATACCCTGGGCGCAGCAGTCCAACTCGCCCTCCAGCCTGATTTGTCTGTTCAGATTCGGAGTGAGCGCGATTTTGATTGCCGCGATTTTCAACAGGAAAATCAAAATACGAAAAGAAAATATTTTGATGAGCTTCATCTGCGGAATACTGATTTTCGTGGGCTTTCTTTTCAACGTCATGTGTCAGGAGTACACGACTCCTTCCAACGCGGCGTTTTTCACGGCAACCAACGTCGTCATCGTGCCCATACTGTGCGCCATATTTTTCCGCAAATACAAAACTCCCGTCACCGTGTACGTTTGCGCGGGCGTTTCGGTCATAGGCGTGCTCGTCATCTGCATGGGCGGGGAGGGCGGAATGCAGCTTTCTTTCGGCATAGGCGAGCTTATGGCGTTGGCGTCGGCAATCCTGTTTTCCTTCCACGTCCTCGCCATGACCAAGGCATTGGAAAAAACGGACAGCATTTCCCTCACCTTTTCGATGTTCGCCGTAGCAAGCGTTCTTTTTCTTGCTTATTATCTCATTGTAGACCTGCCCAAAATTCCGTTTTCCGAGCTGAAATGGGCGCCCTTTACCGAAAACGGCGTGTTTTCGCTTGGTTTCGGGCTGAGCATAACGGGCATAACCGTCCTCTGCTCCTTTTACGCCTATCTCGTACAGACAAAAGCGCAGACGGTTATGAACCCTACCAAGGTGACTCTGATATTAAGCTCCGAATCGGCTTTCGGCGCCGTGTTCAGCATGATTTTCGGCATGGAAAGCTTCAAATGGAGCACCGTTGTCGGCGGCGCTCTCATACTTGCTGCCGTGTTTTACACCGGATGGGCGACAAGACCCAAGCCGGTTCCTTCGGCTTCCCCGCAGCCCGAAGCGGCGCCTGACGACGGCACGCACAAGGCGGAACCGCCTGCGGAAAAAGCCGAAACAGAAAACGGACGGACGCGGGAGGAACAGCCGCCCGTCGAGCTGCCCGCGATTTCGGAGGTTATAGGCGCGGCGCAGATTCCGTCAATCAGGCAGACTCTGTGCGAAACGGACAAACAGGAAAATCCGCAAAGCGACGCAGACGACAGGGAAAGCTGAAAGCGCTTTTTCAATCCCTTAACTAATTGCAACGTCAATCAACTTCAAAGGTCCGGCTTTTAAGCCGGACCTTGTCATATATTTTTCTAAAATATTTGTAATTTGTTTTAAGTTCTTTTTTTGACATTTTAATTTTTCACAAAAAACTGTGAAGAAAAGAATTTTTTATAAAATTAAGTACAATAATTTCGGAAAATTGCAAATTATACACTTTTATTTGTTTACAAAAAACAAAAGTCCTGCTATAATTACAATAAGTGATAATTTTCGCTTAAATTTTGTTGTTATATTTTTGCGTGCAAGGTTATATTATCCCGCAAAGCCTAATAATATATTATTATTGAGACAATAACAAAAGTTTGTCCGATTTGTCAAATAATACGGGCAAAAAAGCCGAAAGGGTTTTCCTTTTTCCGATACGATTTTAATTTTTAAGAGGTAATTGCTTTGAATTCCAAATACACCTACGAAAGCTTGATGGCAATGACGTTTACCGACCTTCGCGCGGTCGCCGCGCAGGAGGGCGTCCCCAGCCCCACAAACAAAACCAAGGACATTCTCGCCAGATGGATTATAGACATTCAGGAGGGACTGAAACAACCCGTGCAAAGCTCGGGCAGGGGCAGACCTCCCAAGCAGAGAATCGTATTCAATCCTCCCAACTCCTTTGTCACGCCCACGGGACTTGCGGGCGAAGGCGTAAGTCAGCTGCTGCCTGAAATTTCCATTCCCGAAACGGACGGCACGGTTGAGGACGGCAGAGAAGAACAGACCGTCCCCGAGGAAAGAGTTTCGGGCATTCTCGAAATTATGCAGGACGGCTACGGTTTTCTGCGCACCAACAATTTTTATTTGGGGACGAGGGATATATACGTACCCATGCCGCAGATAAGAAGATTTTCCATGAAGGCGGGAGACAAGGTCGAGTGCACCGCAAGGACCTACGACCGCAACCGCAATCCCTCTCTCATATTCGTACATTCGATAAACGACGTTCCGTGCGACAGGCTGTCCCAGAGACGGCATAAAAATTTCGACGAGTTAATACCCGCATATCCCGACGAAAGAATCAAGTTGGAAAACGCTTCCAACAAGTACGACTTCGCGTTGAGAGCCATAGATTTAATCTCCCCCATAGGCAAGGGGCAGCGCGGACTCATCGTTTCTCCCCCCAAAGCGGGAAAAACGGTTCTCCTCAAAAAAATCGCCCAGGCAATTTCCGCAAACTATCCCGACATACACGTAGTGGTGCTGCTTGTAGACGAGCGCCCCGAGGAAGTGACCGATTTTAAAACCAGCTTAAAGAGCGCCGAGATAGTCAGCTCCACCTTTGACCAAGGTCCCGTCCACCACATCGCCGTCACCGAGCTTGTGTTCAAAAACGCCAAGAGACGCGTCGAGTTCGGTCAGGACGTGGTTATACTCATGGACAGCATCACAAGACTCGGACGCGCGTACAATCAGACTGCCGAGCAATCGGGACGCACTCTCACGGGAGGGTTGGATATTTCCGCGTTGCAGGAGCCTAAAAGGCTTTTCGGTTCTGCGAGAAAGGTCTCCGAAGGCGGAAGTCTCACCGTGCTTGCCACAGCCCTCGTGGACACGGGCAGCCGTATGGACGACATAATATACGAGGAGTTCAAGGGCACGGGCAATATGGAAATCCACCTCGACCGCGGACTTTCCGAAAAGAGGATTTTCCCCGCCATCGACCTCAACAAGAGCAGTACGCGCCGCGAAGACCTGCTGCTGCCGCAAAAGGAGCTTGAAGCCGTTTGGCAGATGCGCAGAATGTTTTCGCGTCTTGACAGGGAGGCTGCCACCGAGCAGATTATCGACCTGCTCACCTGCACAACCAGCAACGACGAGTTTATCGATATGTTGAAGCTAACGGCAAAGAAAAACGCGGATAAATAAAAATTAAATAACCGAATAAACGAAAAGAGCCTGATTCAAAGCATGAATCAGGCTCCTTTTTCAACCTTTAAACCTGTCTTTAAGACAAAATTGAATTTGAACTGTTTCCGTCATTAAAGGACGGTATAGCCCTCTTTGTCCTTCAATATTTTGAGTATTTCCACTTCCTCTTTGGTTTCCATGTCGATATAGACGAAAAACTCCTCGCCGTTGCACATTCCTCTGAACTCGTAGCACGTCTTTTCGTCGTTTCCGACCGGTATGACGGCAAAGTTGGTGTCGGTGACCTCGAAATCATCTCCCAGCCTGTCCACTGCGGCGCCCAGCCCGTCCTCCTCGGGAAGCTGCCTAATCGTATGGTTTACCAGATAAGCAAACGCCTCCACGCCGACGACTCTGCCGGTATAGACGTCGACAACCATTTTTACGTGGTCGGGATAAAGCACGAAGCTGCCCTGCTTTGCGACGAGGTTGACGTAAATGGTATTGTCGTCGAGCGGCTTGGACACCCAATTCGCGTTCACGTCGAAGCCGAGCTTTTTTGCCATTTCCTCCGCCTTGGCGGAGCAATCGTCGCACGAAAGCTTTTCGGCTTTTTCGGGAACTTCCGCATTGTAGCTGTCAAGGCTCAAAAGTCTTCCGTCCTTCGTAAGCTCCGCGGAGTACACTCTGCCGTCCTTTGCAGTCATTTCAAACAGCTCGGCGTCCGCCTTGCTCTTGACCGAACCGACATATTCTATGCTTTCTATTTCGTAATCGGAAAATATCTCGCGCAGCTTTCCCGTCATTCTTTCGGTAGTCCATTTTTTCGACGTTTCAAGCTTTTTGTTTGTTACGCTTTCCGAAAAAGGTCCGTCGTAAATAAGCTGCGGATAATCGAAGGCGTTGTCCTCCATTTCGCCCAGCCCGTCGTTCAGGTAATTGTCTCCCTCCCCTTCGAGAGCGTTAATCAGAAGTTTGTCCGTGTTTTGAGTCGTTATACTTTCGAGCTTTGCCAAAAGTCCGCCGGAAACGCTTTTGAGGTTTTTAAAGCTCTCGCGGTGCGCGTCCGTCAAAGCCTTGCCCGAAGAAATTTCCTTTGCCGTCACCGAGCAGTAGTCGGATAACTGATTGAAAAATCTGCTTGCTTTGCCCGACAATTCGGATTCAAGAGGCAACGCCGAAATATCGCTCAGCGCGGTGTCCGCTTCGCTCTGAATTTTGAGCAGCAGCTCCTGCTGCACGGCGGGCGAATTTGATACCGCCAGCTTGGAAAGATTGGCGTCCGCGTTTTTGGTGCTGTCGCACAGTCTGAAAAGCGACATCTGATAGTGGTTTTCAAGCTGTTGCTTGTATACGTCGTCGTTGGCTACCCGCTTTAAACGCATATCGCGCATTTTAAAGAAATAAAACACCGACAGAGCAATGGCAAGAGCCGCAACCACACCCAAAAAGGTGAGCCAAATGTTTTTTTGTATAGTGTCCAGTCTACGTTTCAAATTTTCTCTCATATTTCCCCTCCCGTCAGGTGCAGAACACGTGTTTTCCGATTGTCACGACAATGGGACGCGACCTTATCCATTGGTTGGTCGCCGTTTGGGGATTGTAATAATAAATACATCCGTATGTGGGGTCCCAGCCGTTAAGCGCGTCCTGCGCGGCTCTGATACATTCGTCGTTGGTGCCCAGATTGATTTGACCGTCGGAAACGGCGGTAAAAGCGCCGGGCTGATATATCACCCCGCTGATTGTGTTGGGGAAACTGCTGCTTTTTACTCTGTTGAGGACGACTGCCGCAATGGCGACTTTGCCTGTATAGCTTTCGCCGCGCGCCTCGCCGTAAATGCAGCAGGCGAGCAGATAGAGATTGCTGTTGCTTGTCGTGCCGCTGCCCGTTCCGCCCGAGGACGACGAAAGACTGATGCCCATGGCGGCGGCTGTCTTTGTTCCCACTATGCCGTCCACCACAAGTCCGTTTTTGCGCTGAAAATACTTGACTGCGGCAAGCGTTTTGGAACCGAAAATACCGTCAACCGAGCCGGTATAATAGCCCCAGTTTTTCAGCTTGGTCTGTATTTTCCTGACCGTTTCGCCGCTGCTGCCCTGCTTGATTACCGCCGCGTCCGCAGTCGTGCTTATTAAAAACAACGCCACGCACGAGACCAGAAGGACGAGAGCCAGCATAATGCAAACAGTCTTAAACCTTTGGTTGTTCACGTTTTTCCTCCTTGTAACAAAAAGAATTTTTGCTTTTAGTTTTAGGAAAAACGCCGTTTTTATGTATCAATCGCCCTTCGACTTGAATTTTTCTATTATTTCTTTTAAAAGAGAGCGATAGACTATTCCGTCCGAGCCGTTGTCCGAGCCGTTTACAAAGCACAGCGGCGGATAAACGACGCACCACCAATTGTCGCCCTTTCCCGAACCGAGTTCGAGTATCAGAGCGTCGTACACGCCGCTTTCGAGAGTAAATTCGCCGTAGCTGCGGGTGGGGAAATCCTCTCTTTTTATCGACGCCCTGCTGGCATAGTCAAAGCCGTTGGCTTTTATTACCGCGTCGGCGGTACGCTCGATTCCGTCGAAATTGCTTCTGACGATTGCTACCGCGCGTTCCTTTGTGTCGGCGTTGACCAAAAGAGGAGTCATAAAATCCACAACCGCCTGCTTGACCTTGTATTTGAGTTCCTGATCCGCGTCGGAATTGGAGTTTGCCCTTATATGTATCCGCAGGTAGCTTTCCGTTTTGCGCGAATTTTCCTTTGAAACGGGAAGCACGAGAATAAGCGCCGCTATGACTACGATTGCAAGAATGGCAAAAACTATTTTTTTCATTTTAAAACCTCGCTTGTGCAGAGTATTGCCGCAAAAAGCGAGGTTTACGCCTTTAAAGAAAAAATTTTTTAAAGGAAAAAGCAGTATTATGTCGAAAATCGATTGAACGGGATTTAATCGACTACTTCAACGCCGCACCGCGTAGGTCTGCACACAAAGGCGCTCAGTCCCGCGCTGTTGAAAGCGTCCGCAACGCTCGCGGCACGCTCGTTACTGTCAAACGCGCAAAACATGGCGCTGCCGCTGCCCGTCATAATCAGCGGCGCTCCGAGCGACTCGGCTCTCCGCGCCGTCTCCTCCAACTCGCGGCACAGCGCGGCGGCGGGTTTAAACAAAGAATTATACGCAGTTCCGTTTATGCCGTCGGCATCTCCGTTTTCCATAAGTCCCAGCATATCGAGGCATTTGCGTTTTGCCCGAGTCATGTCCCACTTGACGTAAACCGACCTGTCAAACTCGGAAAACACGTCTTTCGTCGACAACCCTCTGCCGCATCGGACTACGACGAAGCAGACGTTTGGGGAGCAGCAAAACTCGGTCAAATCGTCTCCCTTGCCCGACATGAGCGCGGCTCCGCCTTTCATTAAAAAGCAGATATCCGAGCCGGTCCTGCGCGCCGCCTCGTCCGTTATGCTTTTTTCACAGCCGTAAAACAGTCCGAGCGCCGTGAGAACAGCCGCCGCGTCGGCGGAAGAGCCGCCCATACCCGCCATAAGCCCGATATGCTTTTCCGTTTTTATTTTCAGCCCCGTAAAGGGTACGGATGCAGTCTGAAAAAACATACGGGCGGCGCGTAACGCGCTGTCCGTTTGCTCGGGAATAAAAACGCCCCCGCAGTAATCGCTCTCTATCCTGCCGCTGTCCGTTTGGCTTACCGTGACTATATCCGCAACGTCTACGGTGACGGCGGCGCTCTCCAACGGATGAAAGCCGTCAAAGCGGCGCGCCCCTACATAAAGAGACGGATTGAGCTTGGCATACGCTTTAAGTCTGAGGGATTTCAACATAACGTAATTTTAGCATCTCCCGCAAAAATATGCAACAAAGAAAACGGACGCAAAATGCGCCCGCTGTACTCAGTCTTTTGCAATACAATGATAAACGACTAATTTTTCGTCCTTTTCCAAAGGAGTCACAAGCTCGGGATTGGCTGCCATGATGTCCTCCTTGCTCATGCGCAGACTCTTTGCTATCTGCCAAAGCGTTTCGCCCGCCTTTGCTATGCACACCTCTATTGCCCCCATGGTTTCGGAAAGCTCCTCTCCCTCTACCGCGTCGGCTACGCAGTTTTCTTCTATGTTGCGATACAAATTCGCCGAAACGCAGACAGTGAAATTCATGCTGACGTTTCTGCCCTGACGGTATTCAAACTCGGTTACCGCCGCGTCCGCCCTGACGACAAGATTTTCCGTTATATCGTCGTTTTCTACGGTGTGCACGAAGGGCACCGCAAACGGATAAGCCGCGTCGCCCCCGCCGGAAGCAAGCAGCGTTCCGGTGAGCACGCCTTCAAGCGTAAGTTTGCCGTCGAGAGGTCTGACGCTTGTCACGGCGGCTTTGAGTCCGCAGAAGCCTGTGATTTCGGCGTCGCCCGGCACGGATATTTCTCCCGCCGAATTAAACGTCGCGGCGGTCATGCCATAAGAAACAGTGCTTGCAACACGGCAGAACGACAGTTCAAGCTCGTGCGTGGCGGAATAGGCGTCGCAGATTACGTCCTCGTCCTCCTCCACGATGTTTTGCGCCCGCACCGCAATATTGATTTCCGCCGTAAATATATTGTTTTCGGCGTCTTCCAGCACGTCGAGATGTATTCTCGTATTTCTGACGCGGCAGAAGACGTTTATTTCTCCCTCGCCCGAAAAGCCTTCGGCGTTCACTTCCTCCCTGAACGGTATTTTTATCAGCTGACTTTTGAGTCCGCCGCCGACGGCTATGTAAGTCAAAACAAGCGCGCAATCCCCTTCGAGAGTCAAAACATTGTCGCGAGCTTCCGCATGCGCAAGACACACGTCGCTTTGCGCGAGCAGCACCTTTTCTATGCCGTATTTGACCTCCGCCTCTCCCGAAACGGTAAAATTGTCCGCAAGAGTCGCAGCAACTCTGCCAACCGTGATTACGTCCTCCTTGACGTATATACCCTCGGCGCGGGACAGACAGGAGTTCTGAGCCGTTTCAGCAAGGGTTCCGTTCAAGTCGGCTACTATTTCCACCTTTATCGCTCCGTTTTCGACGGCGGCGTTTGCGTCAACCACGTCCGCTTCAAATGTAAGAGAGCTGCTTGGCTCGATAAGCTCGTTTTTGTATCTGTCCGAAAAATCGGCGTTGTAATTGAGGCTGTTGAGCGCGCCCTCCGCGTCTTTGGTAAGAACCTTGACGTTCACCCTGCCGGATACGAGAGCCTCTCCGTTAAGCGGCTCGAAAGAAGTCACCTGCGGCTCCACGTCCACGCTGAGAATTTCCTTTACGTCGTCCTTTGCGGCAAGCAGCGCGTTGATGATGAGTTGAGATTTGTCCAGCGTTACGAAACGGTTTGATGTAAAATTGCCCATGGTCTTTTCCAGCATAATTTTTGCCCCCTGTAAATCATTGCGATTTGTTGTCAATGATATAATACGCTGCAAAAAACCTTTTAAGAACTGTTTTTTGAATTTAACTTTTGATTTCCTTAAACGCCACGTCCCCGCACAAAAGGTCGGAGTAGGAACAGCTCAGCCTGTCGAATATCTCGTCGAAAACCATGATTACAAACACGTTTCTGTGCGCCTCCGTTATTCTGCCCTTGAAATAACTGATTTTGTTGCGCCCCTTGTTGTACCTCACAAGCAAATCCTTGCCCTTTAACATATCCACTCTTTTTTTCGCAATGTTGATGTCCGTCGTTACTTTTCGCAATTTTTCACCTCTATATGTAGTATATGCGAAAAAAGAGTTTTGTTTCAGAATTGTGCCCAAAAACGACGTTTTTACACTCTTTTGCGCCGCCGTCGGTTGCCTCCGATACTTCGTATATTTTTTTTGAAAAAAATTCGCCTTAAACAGTTTACAATTCGGATAATTGAATATATAATATGCAGGCAAATCCGAGAACAGAGGTTTTTTAGGTTTATGAGCAAAATTACTTACATTAAATGCCCCCGCTGCGATTTAAATTATATCGACAGCAGGCAGGAAATGTGCGATATATGCAAAGCCGAGTTGGGGCTTATGCCCAAAGACATACTCCTCGACGACGACTTCGACCTCGAAGAGGAAACAAAGCTTTGCCCTGTCTGCAAAAGAAATTACATTCCGATAGAAGAAGAAATGTGCGACAGCTGTCTCAGAGCGATGGAAAACAAGGACCCGTTGGAAAACGACGACAGCTGGGTGGAATTTATCGACGACGACCCGTTGGAAAAAGACATCGTCGAAATTCCTCTCGAGGAGCTTCAGGACGAGGAGTTTGCCGACGACGAAGAGGAAGCCGAGGAGGAAACGGAAGAATACAAGGACGATTTCGAGGACGACTTCAAGTTTGACGACAAGTTCGAGTATGACGACGACGACATTGACGACGACGAGGACGACGAACTCGACGAAGACGAATAAGGATATCCATGCGCGCCGCAAAGCGGCGCGTTTTTTTGTTATAAGCTAAAATTTTGCTTCCAAAAGAAATTATTTTTTTGTTTTGTCCTTTTCGCGTTGACTAATTTTGATAAAAAGGTTAAAATCTAATAAATAAATATTTAGAGGTTATCGCTCATGAATTACCTTAAAAACCAAAAGCTTAACCGTTTCATACGCCGCGCCGAAAAGCTGTGCAAGCCCGAAAAGGTCGTCCTTATCGACGGCAGCAAAGAGCTTTACGACTCGCTTTTAAAGCAGGCGGTTTCCACAGGCGAAATGATACCGTTGAACGAACAGAAGCTGCCGAATTGCTTCCTCCACCGCTCCGCAGTCAACGACGTCGCCCGCGTCGAGGGCAGGACGTTTATTTGCTGCGACAAACGCGAGGACGCAGGTCCCACCAACAATTGGATGGCGCCCGACAAGGCGTATTCTCTGCTTGAAGGTATTTTCGACGGTTGCATGAAGGGACGCACAATGTACGTTATCCCCTACTCCATGGGCAAGGTCGGCAGTCCCTTCGCAAAAACAGGCATAGAAATCACGGACAGCCTTTACGTGGTATTTTCCATGAACATCATGACGCGCGTCGGCAGCGAGGTGCTTGACGCTCTGGGCGAAAACGGCGATTTCGTGGAAGGACTGCACAGCACCGCGCAGCTTGACGAGGAAAAGCGGTACATCTGCCACTTCCCTCAGGACAACGCCATCTGGTCGGTCAACAGCGGCTACGGCGGAAACGTGCTGCTCGGCAAAAAATGCTTTGCATTGAGAATAGCCTCCTGTCAGGCAAGGGACGAGGGCTGGATGGCGGAGCATATGCTCATACTCGGACTCACCAAGCCCGACGGCAAAACCCGATACATATGCGCGGCTTTCCCCTCCGCCTGCGGCAAAACCAACCTCGCAATGCTGATTCCTCCCGAGGGCTATATGCGCAAGGGCTACAAAATTACCACCGTCGGAGACGACATCGCATGGCTCAGACCGGGCAAAAACGGAGGACTGTACGCCGTCAATCCCGAAAACGGCTTTTTCGGCGTTGCGCCGGGTACAAACGCAAAATCCAATCCCAACGCTCTCGCCTCCACCTCGCGCGACACCATTTTCACCAACGTCGTGCAGAATCTCGACGACAACACCGTCTGGTGGGAGGGTCTCGGAGAAGCTCCTGAAAACGCTCTCGATTGGAAAGGACAGCCCTGGAACAAGGATAGCGGCGTAAAGGGCGCGCATCCCAACAGCCGCTTCACCGCGCCCGCAAAAAACTGCCCCTGCCTTTCCGACAAATTCGAGGAGCCCGAGGGAGTAAAAATTTCCGCCATTGTTTTCGGCGGCAGGCGCGCCAAAACCGTACCTTTGGTCTATCAGTCCAAGAGCTGGGAGCACGGCGTATTCATGGGCAGCGTTATGGCGAGCGAAACCACCGCGGCGGCAACGGGCGCGGTAGGCGTTCTGCGCCGCGACCCCATGGCGATGCTGCCTTTTTGCGGCTACAATATGGGAGACTATTTCGCGCATTGGCTTGAAATGGGCAAAATAAAGGACGCTCCAAAAATCTTTAACGTAAACTGGTTCCGCACCGACGAAGACGGAAAATTCCTGTGGCCCGGCTTCGGCGACAATCTGAGAGTTCTGGATTGGATTATCGACCGCTGCGAGGACAACGCGCCGGCGGACGACACGCCCATAGGCTACGTCCCCCGCCCTCAGGACATCAACCTCGAAGGTCTCGATCTGTCGACGGACAGCCTCAACGAGCTTCTTGAAATAGACAGGGAGCAGTGGAGAAAAGAAACCGAGCTGATTGAAGAGCATTACGCCAAATTCGACAGACTTCCCGAAGCCCTCAAAAAAGAGCTTGACGACCTTAAAGCAAGACTGAAATAAAAAACAAGCGCCGCTTTCAACGCGGCGCGTTTTTTTAATCAAGAAATATCCTTTTGGTTGCTACGTTGTCGGCAAACGCCTTGTCGTGCTCCACAAAAATCACGGTTGGCTGGCAATCTAAAATCGCCCTTTCAATCTGAATGCGGCTCAAAACGTCAACGTAGTTCAATGGCTCGTCCAAGACAAGCAAATGCGCCGTTTCGCACAGACATACCGCCAACGCCGTTTTTTTCTTTTGCCCCGCCGAAAAATCGGATATATCCTTATCAAAATCCGACCTTTCAAAGCCAAGCTTGCGCAGCACGGCTTTGAACAGGGATTCGTCCGCTCCTCTTTTCGCGGCGAAATCCCGCAGACTTCCTTTAAGCAAGTCGGTGTTTTGCGGCAAATACGAAATTTTCAGCCCCTGCGCGACATAAACGCTTCCCGTATACCCGATTTCCTGTCCGCACAAAAGCTTTAAAACGGAGGACTTTCCGCTGCCGTTTTTTCCGCACAAAGCGATTCTGTCCCCCCTCTCCACCGCGAAATTCAACGGGCCGCAAATCTTGCGCTCTCCGTAAAACAGCGAGCAGTCCTTAAACTCCGCCAACATACGTTTTGGAAAATCCTGCGTAAAGATTTTGAGACTTTCGTTTTCCTCCACGTTTTTCAACAGCGAGCTTTTTTCTTCCGCCGCCTTTAAATACCTCTGCTCGATAACCTTGGAGCGTTTCATCATTTTCGCGGCCTTGTGTCCCACATACCCCCTGTCGGGCTTCAAGCCTCCCGCGTTTTTTCCTTTTTTTGAGCTTTCCGTTTTGTCCGACCAACGCGCCGCCTGCCCGGCGGCGTCTTTTAACCTCTCTATGTCCTTTTTTAAACGACTGTTCCTTTCCGTCTCCGACTTGTCGCGCTCCTCCTTGTCCCGCTCCCACTCGGAAAAATTGCCTTTCCTTATTTCAATCCCCGCCCTGTTTAAGGACATGATATGGTCGACGCAGCCGTCAAGCAGACTTCTGTCGTGCGAAACCAGAATAAACCCTTTCTTTTTGCACAGATACTCAGCCAAAGCCTGCCGCGAAGCCATATCCAGATGATTTGTCGGTTCGTCGATTAGCGCAAAGCCGTCCCGTTTAAGAAACAGCGCGACAAGCATGAGTCTTGTTCTTTCTCCCTCCGACAGCGCGGAAAAACTCCGCCCCGCAATTCGGACGTCAAGCCCTATGAGATTGATTTCTCTGACGATTTCCCAATCGGCGGCTTCCGGACAAAGTCCTCTCAAAATTTCCATTCCGCTTTCGCCCAAACCGTCCGTTTGAAAAGGAAAATAGAAAAACTCCGCGTCGGAAAATATCGTTCCGTCGAACTCGTATTCTCCGCGCAGCAATTTAAGCAAAGTTGTTTTTCCCTTTCCGTTTCTGCCGACAAGACCGAGACGCCAATTTGTGTCCAGTCTGAAACTCGCGTTTTCAAAGACGTTTTCAAAGCCGTCGGGATAACCGAAGGTAAGATTTTTTACTTCTATCTCAGACATTTGCGTTTTCCTCCGATATACAAGGGAAGCCGCAGGAAAAGAAAGGTCAGTCAAGCTCCTTCTCGAAAAGAATTTCCGTAGTAAACCGCTCTTCAAACACATCCAGCTCGACTATACGCACGCATTTGAACTTCGCCCTTCCGTGCGTCGTGTAACCCGCGCTTCCGCCGTAGCAAAGCTTCAATCCTTCATAATCGAGGGCGAAGGTGTTTTCGTGGTCGTGACCGCAAAAGGTCGCAACCGTGCTTCCCAGCCTCTTCATGCTGTCAAACAGGCCCGAATCGCGTTTGCCTACGTAAATGCTTTCCTCAAGCCCTTCGACGCTGTCCCGCCCCGCGGCGTCTGCCGCCAGCGCATACTGCGGCAAAGGAATGTGGAAAAAAGCCATGCTTTTCACCGTCTTTCCCGCTTCGGCGTTTGTTCCGTTTACAAGCCACTCGTACCAGGCGACCTGCGAATCGGTAAAGGTCGCGTGCCTGCCGTCTCCCTTTTTCCCCTTTTCCCCGCTGTCCATAAAGATTAGCGAAAACAAGGTTTGTCCGTCGGCGTCGGCAAGCAGAATCTGATAGTTGCCCAGCATATAATCGTAACGCCCGTCTGCGAGATTGGTCGGCCCCTGCCTGAAAAGACAGCCCGAAAAATCTCCCAGCAGCTTGCAAAGTCTCGTTTTGTCGGCGTATCCCGTGGAATCGTGGTTGCCGAAAACGAATGCCCATTTTACGCCCTTTTCCGAAACAAAATCGTTCCACACCGAAAAGGCGTAAGCGTTGTCCGCGGCAAGCGACAGGTCGCCCGTCACGACAAGGAGGTCGGGTTTGGCGGCGTCTATCGCGCGGCCGACAAAATCCAGCGACTTTCTGTCCAACGCGCCTCCGCTTAAAATATGCAAATCCGAAACCTGCATGATTTTGAACCGACCGTCGGGCGCAACCGTCAGCGTCGGATAAAGCTCCGCGTCGTATTTGTCCGAAGCGCTCCATTCGTAGTCCGCAAGAGGCGACCTCTGAGGCGAAACGCAGAGCGCAAGAAGGACGAAAAGAATCAACGCCGCAAGAATGGCGGCTACGACAATCAAAGCGTAAAAACGATTGAATCTGTAATATTTAAAGCTGCCGTCAGGCTGTTTTTTGGTATCCTCTTCCATTTGCTTCCCGTTTTGAAATATTATAGCTTTAAACGGAAAAAAATGCAACAATAAACGGGGAATAATGAAAAAAGACGGCGAACCGTCTTTTTTTCATCGAACTCAGTCGATTTCGTAGTGCCATTTGCTGCTCTGTGTGGGAGGCAGCGTCTGTCCCTTTTTGACTTCGGCGGTATTCATCACCTTGCCGTTGGAGTCCACTACGTTGTAAGTGCCCGTTTTGGGGGCGGTTTCGCCGGGATTGAATTTCATGCGGCTATTTCCTCCTTTTTTATTGCGTTTCCGCTGTAAAAAGCATTGACAAAAGAATCGGATTGTATACTTGCGGCAAAAATTTTTTCCACATATGCTCAACTGCTCATATATGAGAGCTTTTACCCCGTTTTGCCACGTATGCGCATATACGCATATGTTCACGGCTGATTTTTTCCGAAAAAACGCTCATGCCCGAGACAGAACGGAAAAAATTTTTTCGCCTCACAAAAAAATCCGGTCTGTCTGAGACCGGATTAAAAATTTTATTCAAGCAATTCCGCCGCTCTTTCCACCATGTCCGCGACGTCGGAAATTCTGTTTTCCTCCGAAGGAGTAAAGCCCGCTCCGTGCTTGTTCACGTTTTTCGGAGTATAGAACATCGCTGCCGTGAAATATATTCCGTAAGGATATCTCATAGTGCTTCCGTCACCAAAGCGAAGAGTTTCGTAATACTCCAAAGGCATAATCGTCTGGGCTATTCCCTTGCCGTAAGTAGTCGTTCCGACGTGCACGGCGGTGCCGTAGTCCAGCATGGCGCCCAAAAGCAGCTCGCTCGCGCTTGCGCTCATTCCGTCAGTAAGCACGACAATCTGCGGCTCCTCCGCATTGACGTCGAAATAATTGGCGTATACCGACGGCGTGGAGTAGGTCGCAAGCGTCCCCGTGCGGCTTTTTAAAGTTGTGACCAAAAGGTTTGAATTGTTGGATAAGTTCTGCTTGTCGTAACAGAGATAGCCTGCTATATCCTCCGCATATTCCACGTTTCCGCCCGGATTGCCCACAAGGTCGAGCACCAGCTTGCCCTGTCCGCCGTAAGCGGTGCGGAATTTGCCCATCGCCGCCCCGAACTCGGAAGCCGCGTCCGTTTCCACATATCTCGAACCGTCGTAATACGAGGCGTTTTCAAAGGAATTGATGCGGATATATCCCGTCGTTGCGGTATCAAGCGCGTCAAGTCCGAGAGCTTCCACCATTTCGTTGGGCAGATTGGTGTTTCCGCGCCCGAAATAATATTCCACGAACTGACCGCCGTACTCCACCTTTTTCATTGAAATCTGAGTGACGCTCACCGTGTCGCCGAGGCTGACTGTGTAGAGATTGCGTATTACATCCACCGTACAGGCGGAGTTCCAGCCTCCGGAAAACGCCTGACTTATTTCCGCGTCGGTAGACGTGCGCATATCGTATTTTTTCCCGTTTAAGGGCGTTGCCGCAATAATCAGGTCGCCCGACTGCAAGCCGGAAAGATAAGCGCCGCTGCCGTATTCGACGTAATGCACGTAAAGTCCCACGTCGATTTTGACGTAGCTCATGCCGTAAGAAGCGGTGTCCGTCGCGGTAGGATTGAGCAGCGTATAATACTCCGCGGGAGAAAGCAGAAACCCGTAGCCGTCGATGGTTTGCAGCATTGCGGTGCCGCCGTTGACAATCATCTGCCTTTTGATTGCTTCCCAATTGGAGCTGTCGTAATAAAGAGAGCTTTCCTCCACGGTGTCAAGCACGGTTTGGAGTATGGATATGTCCGACCTTACCACGTCGTGTCCCACAACGTAGCCCACGAAAAAGATAACCACAAGCAATATGCAACCCAAAGTTATCCAAAGAGCTTTTTTGCTTTTGGAGCGCTGCGGCGGTACGGGCGGCGCGGCATAATATCCTCCGCCGAAGCCGTTGTTCATGTTTCCGTCGCCGCCGTCGGTGTAATACGGCGCGCCGTTGCCGTCGGGAGCCTGCCCGGAAGCGTAATAGCCTCCGCCCGCTCCGTAAGGCGGCTGTTGGGCATTGCGCAGTCTTGCCTCCTCTTCCTCTTTCTTTTTAAGCTCGTCGTCGTAAAAATCAAAATGGTTCATCGAATTCCTCCGTTAAATTAAATTTCGGCAAAAAATCCAAAATTCTTCCCCTCGCCGAAGCAGGCGAGTCGCACAGCAAAAGCGTCGAAGCGCCAAGCTCCGCGGCAAGAGCCGTTATTTTGTCGACGAAAATTTCATTCGTCGGGCCGTCAACAATAAAAAACTCCGCTTTCTTTGCCCACGCGCGCGCAAGAGAAAGTTTCAGCAAGCCCTCCTCGTCGAGAGAGGCGGCTTTTTTGCGGGCAAGCCCCTCCAGCCCGAAGCGTTTGAGCGCCTGCGCGGCTTTTAAGCTGCTTTCAGTTTTTCCAAAACCGTCGAGTCTTAAAACGCGCGACACGTTTTTGCCTACGGTTGTCTTGAAAGCCAGCGGCGGAAAACAGAAGTAGGCGATTTTTCGAGCCTTGGGGAGCGTTTCTTCGAGCGGCGCGCCGTCGGCCGTGATTTTGCCGCAGGTCGGTCTTAAAAGCCCCATAATCAGCTTTGCCGCCGTCGTTTTGCCTCCCTGAGCTCCGAGCATGACGGAAACGGTTTCCCCCTCGTTTACCTCGAAGGACAAATCGGCAAGCGCGTCGAATTCGTCGTAATGATAGCGCACCGACACGTTTTCAAACTTCAACCGCTTCATTCCAGCTCGTCTAACGTCAGCTCGAAGGACGGCGCGAAATTTTCGAGAAAAAACCTTATTTCGTCGCTGTCGAAAGCGTCAAGCTCGTTTTCGATTGCGGAAAGCGCCTTTTTGAATTCTCCGTTGCCGAGATTAAGCTCCGTTTTGCATTTGAGGTACGCAGACAATTTGTCGGCGTATTTGACCAGCTTTTTTTCGTAACGGCAGATTTCGTCCTCCTCGCGGCAGCGCTCGTCGAGAAGCGGCGCGTAACACCGGGCGTAAGCGTCGGGCAGAGAGTTGAGCAGCTTTTGCCTCGCGCCCTCCTCTATGCGCTTGTACGCCTGACGTATGTCCTCGTCGTAATACTTTACAGGCGTAGGCAAATCTCCCGTCAGCGCTTCGGTTACGTCGTGAAACAAGGCTCTCGCCGCCACGCGGTTTTCATCGGCTTTTTTGCCCAGCTCGTTTTTTGCAATAAGAGCGAGACAATGGGCAAGCACCGCCGTCTGAAAGCTGTGCTCCCACAGATTTTCGCTTTCCGTGCGGCGCATAAGCCCCCAGCGCTCGATATATTTCAGTCTGTTCACATAGGCAAAAAAATCGTTCATAAGCCTCTCCCTTTCGGGTTGAGTTTTATTGTAACACATTTTACGCGAAATTTGTTGTTTTATTTGACAGTTTTTAAAATTTTTGGTAGACTTTTTAAGCAACGAAAGGGCTTTAAGCTTTTCAAAAAAGTTTTATACAATCGGGGTGCTTTTAACGGCTGAGATTATACCCGTCGAACCTGTAAGGTAATACTTGCGTAGGAAAAATATTTTTTCGGATTTTTCGAGGTTCTGCGTGTCAAGCTCAGAGCCTCTATTGTTGCGAAAAAATACTTTCGGAGGAAAAAATCCATGTCACTTCTCAAATTTTTGGCTTTTGCGGAAGCAATAAGCGAAGAGACCACCGAGCTTGTAAGCATTATCGCAATCGCAGCCATTGCGGCGCTTGCAATAATCATGTTGGTAATTTGTCTTACCTACAAGAAAATGGACACAAAAGCCATTGTTTATGCCGCTATCAGTATAGCAAGCGCGTTTGTTTTGTCCTTTATTAAAGTTTCGCCTGTTACCAACGGCGGTTCAATCACACTCGCGAGCTTTGTGCCCATTCTCATTTACGCCTATGTCTACGGACCTGTCAGAGGGTTGGTTGCAGGACTGATTTTCGGAGTTCTTCAATTCATACAATCACCGTATATGCTTACTCCGTTAACTTTCGTTCTTGACTATTTGCTGGCGTTTGCCCCCATATTTTTAATGGGATTGGCAAGGCTGGTTTTCAAAAAAGAAAATACAAGCATTTTCGCAGGCACGGCGGCGACTTACGTAATAAGATTTATAGTACACTTCTTTTCGGGACTTATTTACTTCCAAATGGGTATAATAACCGAAGGCTTTCCTGCTGACTCTGCCGCTGTCTATTCACTGGTATACAACCTTGTCTACTTGGTGCCCGATATGATTATAACCATGGTAGTGTTGGCAGTTCTTGTTGCAACCAAAAACTTCCCCCGTCTTGTCAGACTCATGCGCCCCGATTTTTACGCGAAAAATCAGGAGGCTCCCGCCGAAGTCGCTACGGACGCCCAATAAATTTTATTTACTGAAAAATCCGAGAAATACGGCTCCCTTGCGGAGCCGTTCTTTTTTCACGCAATCGTCAAAACATTTTCAACCTTGTACGTCCATTAAAGTAGTATAATAAATATAATAAAACACGCGGCGGAAGGTACCGTCGACGCAATTTTTCGGAGGTAACAATTATGGCAAAGTCTAAAAGCGGTTATTGCGCGGCAATCGACAAGCTCCCCTGGATACTCAGACTTATTTTCGCTCTTCCTGTGCTCGACGGCATAATTTACGGTATTTATCGTATTTGCTCGGGCGTGGCAAGCGGAAGCGTACTGAAAATAATTATGGGTATCGTATGGATTTTCGTCGGAGCCGCAATTTTCTGGATTATCGATATTATCTGTGTGATAATCTGCGGCAAGGTCACCGTTTTGGCTTAACCGCCCGACTTAAAAAATCTCGAAACAGGCAGGGCTTTTGCCCTGCCTGTTTTTTAAAATTCATTCGTTTTCAAATTGCGGGCTTTTTTCGGACATTTTATTTTTTCCGTTCTCCCTCGACGACTGTCTCAGCTTCATTTTTCTCCAATTGAAATATCCGTACATATCGTTGAAAAGAAAGGCGGAAAAACAAGCGACGACAGATATGCAGCTCAAATCCGTTTTTGCGGCGAGCGCCCATAAAATTATCAGTACGACGTCGTTTGCGGCGTATCCGAGAGCATAAAACTCGCTTCTTCTTGCAGTCAGATAGACTGCGACAAAGCTCGTCGTCACGGAAACGGTACTCGGTATCAGATTCGCGGTATTAAAATATTTTAAAACGAAATAAAAACCTGCCGTTACCGCCGCGGACACGAGAAACATAAGCGCATATTCCCTCCCCTTCAATCTGTTCACCTTAACTTCGGCTTTGTTTCCGTCGTAAGGATTTTTTATCCAGGAAACAAGCGCAAACACAGCCATAGGCGCAGTCATGCCGAGATAAGTCAGCATTTCTCCGTAATAAGCCTTTTCCCATGAAATTATACCGTAAAGAACGCTGAATACAATCATCAAAAGCTGCCCTGTCGGATTGCCCTTTGCGTTAAACACAAGAGAAGTAACGCCCACAAGCGACGCTGCGAGCGTCAAAAAATTTTTACGGTCGAAAACGACGAAGGACGCAATTATCAGAACAACCGAAGCAAACCAGAGCGCAAGCTCCCCTTTTGAAAAATAAGCACCTTTCTTTCCGAGTTTTTTCATTTTTACCTCCTGCAACAAAAAAAGCACCCGCAAGCACATCTTCCAAGACCTAACGATGTGCCGACGAATGCTTAAATCGCATTGCTACCCGGTGGCAGCTCATATATTTTTTAATTATACTAACACACTGCGCCGATTTTGTCTATTCTTTTGAAAAAAAAACTCATCCGACTCAGACGCAAGCGCAATCTGTTTAAAATTTAATTTCCGACCTTTACATTTTGAGCCTTTCTCTCGCGGCGGCAAAATCAAACTCATGCTTTTCCTGAAAGCCCCAAATATCTATACCGTCATTCTTTTTGCGGGGGAACACGTGATAATGCAGATGAAAAACCGACTGCTGCGCCGCCTCGTTGTTTGCGTTCAAAATATCCACTCCGTCAAAGCCGCAGTTTTCCACGAAATGCGCGGCGATTTTTTTTGCGGCGAGTATAACGGCGCACAGCGTTTCGTCGTCGCAGTCAAGAGTATTTGCGCAGTGCTTTTTGGGGACGACAAGCGTATGTCCCCACACGTCGCCCGCAATATCCAGAAAAGCATACGTATGCTCGTCCTCGTAAATTTTGTAAGAAGGGATTTCTCCCTCGACAATTTTACAGAATATGCAATCCTTCATAAAAAACCTCCGAATCAGCTTTTTCTGGTAACAACCGTTCCGCAATAAGGGCAATTTGCGTCCGCCTCGCTTATTTCCACCGCCGCTCCGCAGTTGTGACATTTTACCGTCATTCTCGCGCGTTTCTGCCGCACGTTTTCGTTTAGTTTCAGCCGACTGTCGTCCACGAGCAAATAACCCTCGATATATCTTTTTTCAAGAGCCTTGCGGATTTTTTGCAAAACGTCCCGTTTGCTGCAATTCGTCTGACTTGCTATTTCCTCGACGGAATATACGTTGTCCCTTTCCACAAGCTCGACGACGCGGAGCAGAGAAAACCCCGAGGCGTAAGAAACCCAGACAAGAGGCATTCCGTAAAAACCCGCGACGGTGAAGATGATTCCCAAAATCATGAGCGCCCAGATTTCGTTTGTTGCTCCCAATATAATCGCAGGTATGCCGACGACGAACAAAACACTCATGACAACGGCCGCCGTCAGGACTTTTGCCTGTCTCTTTTTTAACCTTTCCATAATTCGATTTTAAACTCCGTCTTGATTTTTGTCAACAAAAAACGCCGTCAGTCGCCCTCGCAAAGCATCCACTTTTCCAAAAGAGCGTCGCACTCCGTCTGAACCTCTTGGAGCTTTTTAGCCGTTTCGTTGTAAAATTTGTAGTCCGACATCGCTTGCGGAGAGGACAGCAGCGCGGCAAGAGCTTCCGCCTCCTTTTCCTTTGCCGTCAGCTCCCTTTCCAGCCTGTTCTTTTCGGCGCGCAGCACGCGCCCCTGCTTTTTGTCCGCCTTGTAGGAGGACTCGGAACGCGCGCTCCGCTGTTTTTCAAAAACAACCGCCTTTTGAGCGGCTTTGGCGGTATACGCGTCGAGAGACGAAAAAAACCGAAAGCCGTCGGGAGTAAGCTCGGCGAGCCTTGTCGGCACGCGGTTCAGCAAAAACCTGTCGTGGGAAACCAGAAGCAGCGTGCCGTCAAAGTCGGACAGCGCTTTGTCCAGCCCCTCCATAGCCTTGTAGTCGAGGTGGTTGGTAGGCTCGTCCATGACAAGGACGTTGGGACGTTTGCGCATAAGAATCGCCAGCGCCACCTTGCTGCGGTTTGCTCCCGACAGCTCCCCCACGCGCTTTTCCACGTCGTCGCCGAAAATAAGCACCCGCGCGAGCAGGCTGCGCACGTCGTAAGGCGTAAGCAGGGAAAAATGTCTGCAAACCTCGTCGTAAACGGTGTTGGACAAAACAAGATTTCTGCACTCCTGCTCGAAATAGCCCGTCTTAACTCCCGCGCCCCAGTTTACTCTGCCGGAAAAGGGAATTTCCCCCGTCAAGGCTTTGATAAAGGACGTTTTTCCCACTCCGTTTGCGCCCACGATTGCCAGTTTTTCGCCGCGAAAAAGGGTTAAATCCACGTTTTCAAACAATTTTTTGCCGCCGACGGATACCGACAGATTCTTGACGCTAAGCGCTTCCTTGACGGGCTGCGCGTCAAAGCCGAACTCAAACCTTACGTCGCGCGGCTCCTCCAAGGGCTTTTCCAACCGCTCGGCTTTTTCCAACGCCTTTACCCGGGAGCCGACGCTGTTGACGCTTGCCGACGCCGCCAGATTTTTCCGCACAAACTCCTCCATTTTGGCAAGCTGCGCACGCTGTTTTTCGTATTCCTTTAACGCGCTCTTTGTTTCCTCTTTTTTCTGTGCGTAAAACTCGGTGTAATTGCCCTTGTAGCGTTTTAATTTGCCGTTGTCCAATTCGCATATCCCGTCGGCAATCTTATCGAGAAAAAATCTGTCGTGTGACACGGCGAGTATTGCGCCCTTGAAGGAAGAAAGATATTCTTCCAGCCAAGCGCGCGTTTCAAAATCCAGATGGTTTGTCGGCTCGTCAAGCAGCAGCAGGTCGGGCTCCTCGCACAAAAGCTTGGCCAGGGCGAAACGCGTTTTTTCTCCTCCGCTCAGCTCCCCCGCTTTCATGTCGGGAGACTTGTCGGAAAAGCCCATGCCGTTGAGCACGCGCCTGATTTTGAACTCGGTGTCGTAGCCTCCTATGCTTTGATAATAAGAAGACAGCTTGTCAAACTTTTCCGCCAAGCCCGCGTATTCCGCGCTGTCGGGCTTTGCGCAGGAAATTTTTTCGGTAAGCGCTTCGAGCTGCGCGGCAATGCGGTCGATTTCCGCAAAGCTGCGCCGAATTTCGCCGTACAGAGTGTTTTGCGACTCCACAGCCTCGACCTGTCTCAAATATCCGATTTTCAGTCCCTTTCTGACGTAAACGGCGTCGCTCGCGTTTTCGTAAGCCTCCGCTTCCAGCGCGCCCGCAATTATGTTGAAAAGCGTCGTCTTGCCCGCCCCGTTGACGCCCACAATACCCAACCTGTCCTTTTCGTTGACGGTAAGGTTTATTTTGTCCAGAACGGTTTGCGAGCCGAAGGTTTTTGTGAGATTTTTCAGTTGTACAAGCATTTGGTTTTACCTTGATTTTATTCTAAACCATACGTCGGGTTTTTGCAAGTATTTGACCGTTCCGTGCGGTTTTTGCGCTTTTTGTAGAAAAAATTTTGCAAAATTTCGCCTGAATCGGACTGTTTGTCGGTTTAAGCGGTTGCCACCCCCTCAAAAAAATGCTATAATTTTTTATAATACGCGGATTGCGCGGCAAGGAACTCATGCAAGTAAAAACAATAAACGACAAAAAAGGCATAAAAAGCTTCGTCGCTTTTGCGGACAGCATTTACAAAGGCGACGCCAACTACGTGCCGTTCATGAAAAAAGACCTTACCAAAACTTTGGAAACATTGGTGCTCAAAGAAAAGAGCTACACCGCGCTCATGGTATTCGGCGGGGACGGCGCTCCGCAAGGACGAATCCTTTTTACCGTAGGAGTAAACAAACAGCTGCCCGACAAGGCGCGCTGCGGCTATTTTTTTCTGTTCGAGTGCGTAAACTCTCAGGAGGCGGCAAACGCTTTGCTTGCGGAAATGAACCGCAGGCTTGCGGCAACGGGCGTAGAGTATGTGGAAGGCGCCTATTGGCCCTTCGACCCCGACAACCGCAGAGGCATACTCGTCAAGGGATTTGAATTTCAGCCCGTCATTTTCACCTCCTACAACCCCGAATACTATCCCGAGCTGCTTGAAAACTTCGGCTTTGAAAAGCATTTCGACACTCTGACGTTCAAAATGGAGCCGAACGAAAAACAAATCGAGCGTCACACGCGCGTTTCGGAATACGCTAAAAAACGCTACGGCTATCGCGTGGACAAAATGAACCCGTCACAAATCGACAGAGACATAAAGGACGTGCAGCAAATCATGGCGGAGGCGGCGACGGAGATTATTTATCAGGACGCGCCTTCCGTCGACGAAATCAGGCACATAGTAAGTCAATGGAAAAATTTTCTCGACCCCGACTTTATCCTGATTGCGCGCACAAACGCGGGCAGACCTGTCGGCGCGGTCATGGCAATACCCGATTATTTTCAGGTTTTCAAGGCAATGAAGGGCAAAACCACCTTGCCCTCCCTGCTCAAATTTATCAAAGCCCGCAAAAAAATAGACGCCGTGCGCGCAATGCTCCAATTCGTTGTCCCAGATTTTCAGGGTAAAGGCGTAAACGTATCGCTCTACACCGAGCTTTTGGCGTCGGCAAGAAAAAAAGGCATTCGTCTGATTGAAGCCGGCACCATGATGGAAAACAATACGCACCCGATAGAAGCTCTCAAAACCGCCGGCGGCGAGCTGTTCAAGGTTTACAGAATATATTACATGAAAACGGGGGGGGGTGCTTATGAACGCTGACTTTCTTTTATTTGCAACTGACGCGGCGCAGCCAAACCTTATTCTTACCGTCGTCGCGCTGCTTGCGGTTTTCGGTCTGCCCTGCCTGATGATACTATTGACGCGCAAAGTCAAATTTTTTAAAATCGTAGGCGCGGTTGCGCTTTGCTACGTTTTGGGCTTTGCGTTTTCTCTTTCGGGGCTAAATTACGACAAATCGCTCGTGGAAACCGTCGCCTCCGTGCTTGTGTGCATAGCTATCCCGCTCGTGCTTTTCGGCTTTGAAATGAAATCCTTGAAAAGGCTCGCCAAAAAGACGGCAGTTTCCTTCGGGCTTGTGTGCGTGAGCGCCGTCGTCGTTGCGACTGCGGCTTTTCTGATTACCAAAAACTTCCTTCCCGACGCGGCGGGACTGACCGCCATGAGCATCGGTCTCTACATAGGCGGCACTCCCAACCTGCTTGCAATAGGCAGCGCAATGCTCGGCACGGGACACGAGGCGATTGTTTTGGCAAACACGGCGGATTTGTTTGTGGGAGGCTTGTATTTCCTCTTTCTCCTGACGGCGGCAAAGCCCGTTTACTCCTTTGTTTTGGACGGCAAAAAACGCAAAAAACAAAAAGCGTCGGACGAAAACACAACGGAAAACAAAGTGTCGGTCGAAACCGCGACGGAAAACTCGGACGTTTCAAGCGACGGGAGCGCGCGGCAGGACGCAAACGGGGAAATTTCTCCCGACGACAAGCGCCTGCTTTCCGTCGCCAACGAATACGACTTTTCCGTTGTCGAGCGCAACAAAAAAAGCATTTGGCGGCTTGTCGGAGTTGTTGCGCTTGCCGTCGCCTGCTTCGGCGTAGGCGTAGGACTCGAGCTTCTCGTAAACGGAAGTCTTGCGGGCAGCCTGTTTATTCTCGTAACGGTGTCGGTGCTCGGCATAGCTTTTTCCTTTGTCAAGCCCGTAAGAGAGACAAAAGGCTCCTATCAGGTGGGACAGTATTTAATCCTCAGCTTTTCGCTCGCACTGAGCATGAGCATGGACATGAGCAAACTCGTGAGCGAGCTTCTCCCCGTGCTGCTTTTGTTCGCCTGCCTGCAAGTCGGCGGAATATTGCTCCACCTGATTTTGTGCAAAATTTTCAAAATAGATTCCGACACCGCGCTTATAACCAGCACGGCGGGAGTTTACGGACCTCCGTTCATCACTCCCGTGGCAAACGCGGCAAAACGAAACGATTTGATAGCCCCCGGCATAATCTGCGCCACTTTGGGGCTTGCAATCGGCAACTTTATCGGTATAGGCGTAGGTCAGCTGTTTTTGCTGCTTATGTAGGTTTAACGGAATTTTCAATATGGAAAAACCCCCGCCCGCGTAAAAGCGGGCGGGGGTTTTTAAGTCGCGTCAGAAATACATATACTCCCACTCGTCGTCAAGCAACAGGTAATGGCTCGGAGCAATCCCCATCCAGCCGCCTTCTCCCACAAAGGGCTTGTAAGTAATCACTTCGCTCCTGCCGTACCAGTTGTCAAACACCGTCAAATCTTCTTCAAATCCCACAGCGTCAAATATGTCCCAGAACTCGTCGAGAGAATACAATTTTACGCTCCAAGCCATTTTGACAATGTCGTAATACTCCAAAACGCCATGGCGCCAATAGGAATACAGATACTCATAGATTGCAAAGTTATCGTTCTTCATTTCGCGCAATTCGATCATGTCGTACAGCCACTGTTCGGCGTATGCGTTGCCCAATCTGTTTGTGCCTATCGCGCACATATTGGATTCATTCCAAAATTCCGTTGCCTCATAAAGGGAATCGAGCGAGCTTCCGTCGTAAAACAGGAAATTGATATTGTTATATTCCAAATAATCGAACAGTCCTAATTCTTCTAATCCGCCTCCCGTCGGTCATTATCATATATTTAAAAATATAATCCTCAAAAATCCAACTGTATATGAATTCTAACCAATCCTTTCCGAAAGATTCGTCAAGCACGAACAAAAAATTGTTTATCGGTCCGTAGTCGAAATGGATTCTTAAAATCGTATCGACAAAAAGCGTGAACATATCCGTGTTTATATGTATGTCTACATATTGCAGAAACTCGGTGTAAGGCGACGTGTCGTAGTCGAGGTCAAGCCCCAGCAGTCTTGCTTCCTCCACGCCGTTTACGAAAATCACCTTGCAGCCGTCGCTCCGCCAGGATGAAAACAGGTCGCTAAGGGTATCATTCGTCTCGATGAGCGCGTTGTATCTTTTTCCCCACGTCGTCTTTTCAAAAATGACGACGGAGTTTTCCTCAACCTCAAATCTATAAGGCGAATAATCCGATTCCGTCAGGCTGTAAGGACACTTATGCAGGTAAGGCACATTTAGATACCTCACCGTCAATTCGGATGAGATTGTTGCGAAATTTGCGTCCACCTCCCCAATATAACCGTCGCTGAAATAATAGACTTGTTCATACGGAAAGACCTCGGGCGGTTCTAAATCGGTCGAGGCGCAAACAAGCGCGGCGGGCGCAAAACAGACCAATGCCAGACAAAGGGCAAGCGTCAAAGCCAACGTTCTCGTTTTTCTTGTGTTCTTTTTCATTTTTGTTTCTCCTTTTTAAATAATATATTTTCAGCCTTTCGGCTTGAATTTAAATTTTTTCCCACACGGCGTAAAGCCTCTCAGTACCCGATTCGTAAAGCTGTTCCCGCTGTTCCTGCCCAATCGAATTTATTTGTTTTTCATACGTCTTGTGGTAAAAATACAGCAAAACCCTTACGTCGAGCATAGCAGTCGAAAGCCGAAAATCCAGACGCTCAGGCAAAACAGGATTGAATTCAAGCTCGGTTTTTTGAGGAACAAACTCCGCTTCACCTTGAGGCTCCGTCGCCCAGCCCTTGAAAACCCAACCGTTCCGCTCAGGCGCGTATCCCGTTATGCTTGTCGCCAGATAATGAGCTGTTACCTCATGTAAATTTAACGGCGCAGACACAACGTAAGGCAAACCGTCTTCGTCAAGCGCAAGCTCGCACCCCCAAACGACTTTTGGAGCTTGTCGAAAACCGTCAACAAGCAAAGCGTTCTTCCACCCGTCGGGCATAGCCGTATGCGAAGTGTATATTGTGCATAAGGATATAAAAGTCTCTTCTTTCAACTCCGTCAAACTGTCGGTTATGACGGCAGTCATACTTGTGCAATCATAATATATTCCGATTTCCTGTTCGCATACAAAAGCTTTTGACCCGACATCAGTCACGCTGTCGGGGATTTGCACGTATTCGAGTTCTATGCAGTTTGCAAAAGCGGAGACGCCGATTCTTTGCAATCCTCGCGGCAGTTTGAGTTCTTTCAGTCCCGTGCAGGAAAACGCATAGTGTCCTATATTTTTCAATCCGTCGGGAAAATCTATTGCGCCAAGCTGCGTCTGCCCGCAAAAGGCGTATTCGCCTATTTGCTCCGTGCCTGCGGGAATCTTGCTCGAAGCGCACCCCGCAATCACCGTGTTGTCCGCTTTTCGCGTCAGACAGTTGCCCTCGCCGGAAAAAGATTCGTTGTTTTCGGACACGGTTATTTTTTCAAGAGCGACGCAAAACTCCGTCAATCCGTAACCCGCATTCAAAAGCTCCGCGCCCAAAGAAAGCTCTTTCAACGAGACGCAGGTGGAAAACGCCTTGTCGCCTACACTCGTCACGCCGTCGGGCAAAGCTATGCTTTCAAGCGCGGCGCACCATAAAAAAGCATCATTGCCTATGCTTGTGAGACTTTGCGGCAGAGTTATTTCCTTCAAACGGTCGTTGTGGGCAAAAGCATAGTCTTCTATCGAAGTCACGCCCTCGGGCAAAGCTACGCTTTCAAGCGCGGCGCCTTGAAAGGCGAAGCGCCCTATGTGCTCGGTGTAAGACGGGATTTTGCTCGCTTTGCAGCCTACGACAAGCGTGTTGTCCTCCCTGCGCATGACGCAGTTGCCGTCGCTTTTGTAAGCCTTGTTGCCCTCGGCAACGTAAATTTCTTCAAGATTTTCGCAAAAAGCAAACGGATTGGCATCCGATTTTTCGTTTGTAGCCGTCATTTTGGCGACAGTGGACGGGAGACTTACCGATTTCAGTTTTGCATGACCGAACGCGTTTCCTCCCAAAAAGGTCACGCCCTCGGGCAGAACAAGCGTCTCCAATCCCGTACAGTCAAAGGCTCCTGAGTTTATTTTTCTCAACCCCGCCGACCAGCGCACGCGCGTGAGTTTCTCGCAGCCCGAAAAAGCATTTGCATCTATGTACTCCACCGTGTCGGGGAGTATAAGCCCCGTGACACCCGCGCACTCGTAAAAACCGTTTGCCTTGATTCCCACGACGGCTTTGCCGTTGATAAAACTCGGAACAATCAGCTTGCCTTGCGCTTTGGTCTTGTCAACGACGCAAAGCTCGAAACCCCTTTCGTCCGCCGTCTGATAAACCTGAAGCCAGTCGGGCATGGTCAGATTCAGGCTTGTTTGCTCCGACCAGTCGGAGCTCAACACGCCCTCCGTCACGCTGTCGGCGGCTACCCTTATCTCATACGTGCCGTATTTGTTTGTGATTTCAAACAAATCCAGACTGTTGTTTTGTGTTTTGTACTCCTCTCCGTTGATTTCCACCGTGTAGCCGTCTGCTCCCTCCACAGCCTTCCAAGTCAACACGTCGTTTGTGATTTCAAGCCCCGTAGGAGCGGCAAGCTCCCTGTCGCGCTCGCATCCCGACAGCACAAGCCCCGCAAGCCCCAGCAGCAAAACCGCCAAAACAATCATCAATGCCTTTTTCTTTTTCATTTCTTCTCTCCTTTTTTATTTGAAAATTCAAATGCGCGCCTACACTTCACTGCGCCGCCCTTTTAAATCGGCAAAACAGGCAAAAATCTCATATACATATTGAGCCAGCCGCCTTCGCCCTCATAAATGGGCTTGTGCGTAACCTCACACCTACCCGCCCAGTTGTCGTAAACGCTCATGTCCGCGTCGCAGGCAAGGGCGCGGATTATGTCGGGCAAAATGTTAAACTCAAAATAGTTTGTGCCGTGTATTTCATAAAATTCGGACGGAGCGTTGTCCACTGTCAAATCACTGCCGTTGTAGAAATAAACGGGAAAATCCCATTTCGTCATTTCCATGTATTCGACCAGAGAATTCAACCACTCGTCAAGATAATCTTCTCCCCTGAACGACGTTCCGATTGCAAAAACAAACTCGTTTGCCGCCGCTTCGTAAAATTCATAGCTGTCCCATCCGTCCGTGCAATAAATTTCTCCCGTAAGCAGATTCATATAATAATCGTCATAATCGTTTTTTTCATAACAGAAAATTTTTATATTATTATCTTCCATAAAATCCAACAACGAATTATATCCGCCTGCTTCCTGCATATAATAACGGAAATATCTCAGTATATGATAGTCAAAGGTATCTCCGGCGTAATAATCGTTGGCATTAGCCCTATATTCCCAACCTTCTATGTACCACGGAAAGCCGTAATACGACAATTCGCTCCACAAAAAGCTGCCGTCAAGCAGAATCGTAACGCTGTCCATACTTATGTCATCCTCGAACATCTTGAATATGGTATCGATAAATACGTAGAAAATATCCAGATTTACGTGAATGTCCACGTATCTCAGAAATCTGTTGGAGAACGTCGAGTAAAAGTCTCTCTGCCACATCGGCAGCATTTTGACCTCCTCCACGCCGTTGATAAACATAATTTTGCATCCGTTGGTTTTCAGGACGTCAAAAATGTCTTCAAGCAAAGCATAATTTTCTTGACTCATACTTCTCAGCTCCATTATCACCAGCGAGTCTTCCACACTGTTAAAAACGCCTAAGCTGTACATGTTTTGCAGCGTATTCAGTCCTTCAAACTCGATTTGCTCGAAATGAACGCTGTTCACACCCTGTATGTTCAGCAAAACCTGATTGTAAAAATTGCTTGCGTAGTAATAATCGCTGAAATAATAAATGTTTTCATAAACCAACGGCTCGGGCGGTTCTAAATCGGTCGAGGCGCAAACAAGCGCGGCGGGCGCAAGGCAGACCAATGCCAGACAAAGCGCAAGCGTCAAAGCCAACGTTCTCATTTTTCTTGTGTTCTTCATTTTTGTATCTCCTTTTTAAATAAAATATTTTCAGCCTTTCGGCTTGAATTTAAATTTTTTCCCACACGGCGTAAAGCCTCTCCGCCCCCGAAAGGGCTGCCTCCTTGCACTGCTCTTCCGTCATGGAGACGGAAAAGTAAAACGTCTTTTTGTACAAATAAAATTTTTCTTCCTCATTTGCGCCAAACGGCTCGAACTCAAAGCTCTTTTCAAACGAGAGGAACGCCGCCTCTCCATTCGGTTCCGTTGCCCAGCCCGCAAAACGGAAGCCGTCGCGCCCGTGCATTAAATATCCGTCTCCCTCAATCGCCGTATACCACAAATCGGGCATACCGTCTCCGCTGAAAGTATTGGGAGCGGACAGGACGTAGGGCAAGCCGTCGTCGTCATAACCAAGCTCGCACCCCCACACCGCAACGCTGCCGGGATATACGCTCCAACCCGTCGGAAGTGAAGAATATGCCGTATATACGGTATAGCTGCCGCCAATCGAAAACTGCTCCACGCTCTCGGGCACAACCAACACGAGCGGAGTTTTTCTTAGTATGCCATCCATTGTTGCCATCGAACTCTCCCTCAAAGCTATTTTTTGTGTCATGCATAAAAACGCGGCGCTGCCGATTGACTGCACTCCGTCGGGTATTCTGACGGTGGACAGACCTATGCAGTTTTGAAACGCGCCGTCCCCTATTGTCCTGACAGCAGACGTGAGTTTAAGCCTGTCAAGCCCCGCGCACATGGCAAAAGCATATTCTCCTATTTCCTCGACTTCGTTGAAATCTATTTCTTTCAAACCCGTTCTGCCCTCAAACGCTCTTTCCCCTATTTTTTTCACGCCGTCGGGGATTGCTCCGTCTTGGCAACCCAAAACAAGCGTATCGCCCGTTTTATTCAGCAAAAATCTGCCGTCGGCTGCGCTTTTGAAATGCGCATTGCTTTCGGATATTGTTATCCTTTCGAGCTTGCCGCACAGCCTGAAAACGCTCGTGTCGATTTTTTCGGTCTTTGCGCCAAGAGCAACCTCTTTAAGCTCCGTGCACCAGGCAAAAAGTCCGTAAGGCAACTCGGTCACGCCGTCGGGGATTGCTATTTTGCCAAGCGCAAAGCAATCGGAAAAAGCGTACCAGCCTATGCTTGTGAGACTTTGCGGCAAAGTTATTTCCTTCAAACGGTCGTTGTGGGCAAAAGCATAGTCTCCTATCGAAGTCACGCCCTCGGGCAAAGCTATGCTTTCCGCGCCCGAGTCACGAAAAGCGTAGTTGCCTATGTGCTCGGTGTAAGACGGGATTTTGCTCGCTTTTAAGCCTAACACAAGCGTGTTGTCCGCCTTGCGCATGATACAGTTGCCGTCGCTTGCGTAAACCTCGTTGCCCTCCGCTATTTCTATGCTTTCAAGGCTGTGACAGCCGCTAAAAGGCGGCACTCCGTAAGAGTTTCCTATTTTTGTAAGCGTAGAGGGCAGACTCACGCTTTTAAGCTCGGTGCAATTTTTAAAAGCGTTTTCAAGTATTTCCACCCCCTCGGGCAGAACAAGCGTCTCCAATGCCGTACCGTCAAAAGCGCCTAATTTTATCTTTTTAAGCCCCGCCGACCAGCGCACGCGCGTGAGATTTTGACAATTTTCAAATCCCGATATGTACTCCACAGTGTCGGGAAATATAACTCCCGTGAGACCTGTGCAACCCTTAAAGCTCACCTCGACGACCGCCTTGTCTTGGGCATAAGCGGGGATTATGACCTTGCCTTGCGCCTTGGTCGCGTCGATAACTACCGCTTCCCAGCCCTTTCCGTCGTCTGTCGGCAAAAAACCGAACCAGTCGGGCATGGTCAGAGTCAGGCTTGTTTGCTCCGACCAGTCGGAGCTTAACACGCCCTCCGTCACGCTGTCGGCGGCTACCCTTATCTCATACGTGCCGTATTTGTTTGTGATTTCAAACAAATCCAGACTGTTGTTTTGTGTTTTGTACTCCTCTCCGTTGATTTCCACCGTGTAGCCGTCTGCTCCCTCCACAGCCTTCCAAGTCAACACGTCGTTTGTGATTTCAAGCCCCGTGGGCGCGGCAAGCTCTCTGTCACCGTCGCACCCCGACAGCACAAGCCCCGCAAGCCCCAGCAGCAACACCGCCAAAACAATCATCAATGCCTTTTTCTTTTTCATTTCTTCTCTCCTTTATTTTTGGTCTGTTTTTCAGTGTCCGAAATATTCCAGCCAATCGCGTTTTTCCGAGCAATACGGCAATACTCTCATATACATATTGAGCCAACCGTTTTCGCCCGCATATATGGGTTTGTGCGTGACAACACACCTGCCGTCCCAGTTGTCGTAAACGCTCAGGTCGTCGCCCGAAGCAAACGCAAGCGCAATATCGGGGAAAATATTTTCCATAAAATATTCCGTTCCCGAAGCAGTACGGAAATATTCGTCCTCCGAAATCCATAAATCAAAGTTATTTTCGTTATAAAAATATATGGGGAAAAATTCATACGAGGTTTCCTGATACGTTCTCAAAGAATACAGCCATTCGTTAACAAAGTACTCGTCTTGCCAGGAAGTGCCTATTGCAAAAACCTGCTCATTGTAAATGTAGTCGGAAAAATCTCTGTCGTACAAGGATATTTCAATATCGTTCAGCAAATCGTAGTAATTGTTGCCGCCTGTGTGACAGATAATTTTAATCCCGTATTCAGTCAACAGTTCTCCCAAATTATCTTTCGCCATAAATTCGTCTATTTCCGCATAGCGCATATAAAAATACGGCAGCAGATAATAGTCGAGAAACCAACATTGTACTATACCGTAGTTTGCTTCCCAATACCAGTCGTTTATATAATCAGGAAAATAGAAGTTTTCCAATAAATCTCTATATACCAGCGTGCCGTCCAAGATGAACGTGGTATTCGAGATTTGCCCGTCTGTCTCGGCTTTTTCCAGAATCGTATCGACAAATACAGTGAAAATGTCCAGATTTATATGTATATCCACATAGTCGAGAAATTCGGTATACGGACAATCATACAAGTTCATATTCCAATCAAGCATTCTGACTTCTTCCATTCCGTTGATGAACATTATCCTGCAATTTTTTGAATACATGTCTTCAAAAATATCTTTCAACCGCACGCCGTAATCTGTCAGCATGTTCCTCAGTTCAAAAACAACCAAGGAGTCGTCCTCTACGGTGCAGGAAAAATTGTCGAGATAATTAACAATGTTGGAAACGTCTATCTGTTCCAAATGGAAATTTTCCACATATTCCAACTCGTCAACAAAGACCTGATTGAAAATCCGTTCCGCATCATAGTAATCGCTGAAATAATACATATGTTCGTATGTCGGCTCAGATTCAAACGCATCTGCCGACACGGCGGGCGCAAAGCAGACCAATGCCAGACAAAGGGCAAGCGTCAAAGCCAATGTTTTAATTTTGTTTGTGTTCTTGTTCATTTTGGTATCTCCTTTTTAAATAATATATTTTCAGCCTTTCGGCTTGAATTTAAATTTTTTCCCACACGGCGTAAAGCCTCTCCGCCCCCGAAAGGGCTGCCTCTTTGCACTGCTCTTCCGTCATGGAGGCGGAAAAGTAAAACGTCTTTTTGTACAAATAATAATTCTCCTTCTCCGCTTCCCCGAATGGCTCGAACTCAACGCTCTTTTCAAACGATGAAAACTCCGCCTCTCCATTCGGTTCCGTTGCCCAACCCGCAAAACGGAAGCTGTCGCGCCCGTGCATTAAATATCCGTCTCCCTCAATCGCCGTATACCCCAAATCAGGCATACCGTCTCCGCTGAAAGTATTGGGAGCGGACAGGACGTAGGGCAAGCCGTCGTCGTCATAACCAAGCTCGCACCCCCACACCGCAACGCTGCCGTAATCTACGCTCCAACCCGTCGGAAGTGACGAATAATCGGTGTAAACGGTATAGTTGCTGTCAATAAAAAACTGTTCCACGCTCTCGGGTACAACCAGCACGAGCGGAGCCATTTTGAAATTCATCCTTCCCTTGCCGACCATTTTACCTGACTTGCATACAAACGCGAAGCTGCCGATTGACTGCACTCCGTCGGGTATTCTGACGGTGGACAGACCTATGCAGTTTTGAAACGCGCCGTCCCCTATTGTCCTGACAGCAGACGTGAGTTTAAGCCTGTCAAGCCCCGCGCACATGGCAAAAGCATATTCTCCTATTTCCTCGACTTCGTTGAAATCTATTTCTTTCAAACCCGTTCTGCCCTCAAACGCTCTTTCCCCTATTTTTTTCACGCCGTCGGGGATTGCTCCGTCTTGGCAACCCAAAACAAGCGTATCGCCCGTTTTATTCAGCAAAAATCTGCCGTCGGCTGCGCTTTTGAAATGCGCATTGCTTTCGGAGATTGTTATCCTTTCGAGCTTGCCGCACATATGAAAAACGTCCTCGCCGATTTTTTCTGTCTTTGCGCCAAGAGCAACCTCTTTAAGCTCCGTGCAAAAGAAAAAAAGTCTGTAAGGCAACTCGGTCACGCCGTCGGGGATTGCTATTTTGCCAAGCGCGGTGCACCGGAAAAAAACAGACTCGCCTATGCTTGTGAGACTTTGCGGCAAAGTTATTTCCTTCAAACGGTCGTTGTCGTAAAAAGCATGGTCTCCTATCGAAGTCACGCCCTCGGGCAAAGCTATGCTTTCCGCGCCCGAGTCACGAAAAGCGTAGTTGCCTATGTGCTCGGTGTAAGACGGGATTTTGCTCGCTTTTAAGCCTAACACAAGCGTGTTGTCCGCCTTGCGCATTATACAGTTGCCGTCGCTTGCGTAAACCTCGTTGCCCGCCGCTATCTCTATGCTTTCAAGGTTGTGACAGCCGCTAAAAGGCGGCGTTCCAACGTAGTTTCCTATTTTTGTAAGCGTAGAGGGCAGACTCACGCTTTTGAGCCGGGTGCAATTTCCAAAAGCGTTTCCCATCATTTCCACCCCCTCGGGCAGAACAATGGACTCCAATGCCGTACCGTCAAAAGAGTTTCCGATTATTTCTTTGAGTCCCGCCGACCAGCGCACGCGCGTGAGATTTTGACAATTTCCAAATCCCGATATGTACTCCACCGTGTCGGGAAAGATGACGCCCGTGAGACCTGTGCAATTGTTGAAACCTTTTGCCCTGACGACGGCTTTGCCGTTGATAAAACTCGGGATAATCAGCTTGCCTTGCGCTTTGGTCGCGTCGATAACTGCCGTTTCCCAACCCTTTCCGTCGTCGGTCGGCAAAAATCCGAACCAGTCGGGTATGGTCAGAGTCAGGCTTGTTTGCTCCGACCAGTCGGAGCTTAACACGCCCTCCGTCACGCTGTCGGCGGCTACCCTTATCTCATACGTGCCGTATTTGTTTGTGATTTCAAACAAATCCAGACTGTTGTTTTGTGTTTTGTACTCCTCTCCGTTGATTTCCACCGTGTAGCCGTCTGCTCCCTCCACAGCCTTCCAAGTCAACACGTCGTTTGTGATTTCAAGCCCCGTGGGCGCGGCAAGCTCTCTGTCACCGTCGCACCCCGACAGCACAAGCCCCGCAAGCCCCAGCAGCAACACCGCCAAAACAATCATCAATGCCTTTTTCTTTTTCATTTCTTCTCTCTCCTTTTTTATTTGGTTTATTTTAAGCGACGTACAGTCGCTTGGCTGAATATTTTTCAATATTTTATCTTTCGTGAAACAGAATAAAGAAAAAACGCAGGCGAAAGCCTGCGCAATCAAGAGGAAATAAAAATAAAATATTTATTATTGAACATTTGCAAATCCCCCGAAGTTTTAAAAGTTTTATTTATTTTATCAACAATCAAACGGATTGTCAATTTTTCAAACACTCGAATTTTATTTTTATTCCTTTTTACCGCTTCATATCGACCATTTTTTTCATAATATTGCAAAATTCATGTCGATGTGACGGTAGTTGTCAAAAAACGCAAAAATATTTTAATATCCTCTAACCTTGCCGCCGCAGCAAAAACAAACCAAAATTTTTCGTTTCTTGTTGCCAAAAGGCTTTGACTATTTCCGATTTTTGTGTTATCATAATCAAGCCGACTTCGTTCGGCAGCACAATTGGAGAAGTACCCAAGTGGCTCAAGGGGCTCCCCTGCTAAGGGAGTAGATCGCAAATAAACGTGATGCATGGGTTCAAATCCCATCTTCTCCGCCAAACAGAGTCGCGTTTGAACCCGCGGCTCTGTTATTTTTGTATTAAGGGAGTTGCCGGCATCATAGTCAATACCGAAGTTTATGTCCCGCAATGGTCAGACTTCTACTTGACGCAGAAAAGAGATGAACACGGCAACTATACAAAATAGGCGGCAAATGCCGTCTATTTTATTTTCTCCAAATTTTGCCGTTTCGTTGCGGCTATCGTAGCACAGATTTCGCAGAAGTCAATGCGAAAAAATATCGCTTAAAAATCAAATATCTCTTAACTCCGAAGCCGGGAAGAAATTTCTTCTCGGCTTTTTCTTTTGCTTTGAAAATCTAACAACTCCAACTCAATATTTTTTCTTGATGCATTGACTTCTGTTTTTCATCACTTCCAATTAACAGACCTATGCTCAATCAATGCTACCTCTGCCTCTGCCGAAAGGCAAAATTAATTTGGAGGTAAATCTTATGGAAAACAAAGTTTCCCAAATTCCTGAATTCAAGAGGTATTATCTCTCGGAATTCGAACTCTACGACGGTGAAAAATTCATCACCTTCAACATCGTAGGAATCGATGCTGCCAAAAATGAAATACAGATAGCCGTCACCAACAGAGGCAAAATAAGCGTTATCACTTACGACCTTCTGACGGATAAAAACGGCAGACTGTATTTCGAATACGGCGCGATGTTTGAACACGTCCATTTGGACGACTTCGAGGAGGTGGCGTAATGCAACTTACTCTTGCAAACATCAAAGAACTGAAACGCAACTCATGCAGTCCGCTTATTAAGCGGGTTTGCAACTACGTTATCAACGAATGGAGCGACTATTCCGATAAGAAAAGTATCTTTACCGATGTACTTTATCACGGCTGTCAATCCGGTATTGTAGGAGAACTTATCTACTACACAGACACCGTGCGTTTCTACAAACAATACAAGGAAGAAATCAACAGCCTTCTGTACTACGCTATGGACGGTGCCGGACTTTACTCCCCTTCCGAACTTTTCGGAGATAAGTGGGACAAGGAAGATCCGCTGGCGCAGTACGACTACAATCAAAATCTTCTGGCGTGGTTCGGATTTGAAGAAACACTCAGAAACATCGCTTACAACTTTGAATCATTAGAAAACTACATTTAAGGAGAAAAGACTATGAAAACGACAATTACCAAAAAGGAAAAAGCAATCGAACTCATGAAGAAAATGGATATCTACAAGCCTTATATAAACGGATTTGAGCAGAAAGATAAAGTATGCTTTTTTGAACAATTTGGCGGCTTCTGGATCGACCAAGAGCCTGAACTTTACGAAAAGATGAAAGCCATCGAAGAAAAGCACAAGTGCAAGGTTTACGCCGTTACGCACGAATACACGGAATTCGGAGAGCTTTACGACTTCCTTATCGTAACCGACTATCCCGAAGAATGGGACGACTTGGTTTACAGTCAAGGAAACCGTCATACGGCTTTTGCTTACGTCTGGAACAAAGACGACAACTGGTGCTCGGAATTCGGCAGCATTACCGTACAGAGCTTCGGTGGCGGCATCAAAAGAATTGCGTGAGGTTAAACATGAAAGTTTACTTAGTGGTATTTGAATGGTCTACCGAAGATGACTCGGACGTAGATATTGAAGCTTTTGATACCTATGAAAAAGCTACTCTAAGGTTTCAAGAACGCATAAACGACGAAAAAACTGATATGTCTTGGGTTCATGACGCTTTCGATGAAAACGGCGACATTCTTGACGGATACGATTTTGATGAATGCCAACCCGATAGACGCTTAGAAACTTATGCGTATTGGAACATCACGAACAAATATAACTGGTCGATGCACGATTACATCGCCATCGTACAACTGGAGGTGAAATGAATGAATATTAAAATCGGAGATAATATTTTAATTATCTCAATGCAAGGTGAGCCTGATTATACCGGTAAAACGGGGGTTGTTACACGAATTGATTCACTTGGACAGCTTCACGGCACTTGGGGCGGACTCGCAATAATTCCCGAAGAAGATACTTTTCAAATTATAAACGGAGAAAACAAAAATGAAACCATATAAATCACAAGCGCACATCCATTCCCTAAACGGCGAAATAGACGAAATAACTATAATCGAAAAAGTCGGAGATAATGACTATATCGTTGACTACAAGGGCGTGAAATGTCACGCCCTTTTTAATTGGTTCAACTGCACCTATTACGCAGACGACGTTTACTCAATCGTCAAGGAGGTATAACACTATGGCTAAATTAGCGGAACTCAAGAAATATCTGAATTACGAATTTTCATCCGGCTGTTATACGGGCGAAGATTACAAATCCTTTCAAACCAAATACATCAACTACCTGAAAACAATGTGCAAAGAAAATCACTGGCAACTCGTCAATGTAAGCAGAAACCACTACTGCTTTTCTGCCTTTATCCAAAGCAGTCAAAACAAGTTTGTGTATATATCTATCAGCGACGTCAGGTATTTCAGCAACGAATGGTACAGCAATATCCTCATTCGCACAGCGAAAAACGAAGTCGATTACAGAGGCGGTTTTAACCACTACACAAGCCTTGAACATCTTGTCGAAAAAACTGCCGAACTATTGGACGATATTCCCTTTTAAGGAGGTACTATATGAAATCTATCATTGAAGAACTTTACTACGGAAATATCGATGCAAAAGACATTGCACTTCCCGAAAAGAAACGCAAAAAAGAACTTGCACTTTACGACAAACTAAAAGCCACGCTGTCAAAAGAAAGCGACGAGCTCTTTGAAAAATTTATCGAACTTACCGATGATCATTACGATGAGCTGATGCACATGATTTACAAACGCGGCGTTTCTACGGGAATTATGATTGCTGCCGAAGCATTTATCGAAGGAGAAAAACTATGCGATTGAATCTTGAAACTAAAACAAAAGAACAGGAACTCGTAAAGGCATTCCTTGAAGAGAACGCAAGCGAAACTCTTGTAGAGAAAATAAACAATGGTACACCTTTTGAAAAGGACGGAAAGAGTTTCATCAACAAAAAGACGCTGGACGGCTTTATGAAATACGCATCGGACGAGGCAAGGAAACTTTCCTCGAAAGGTGCAAATTCCGCTTGCGTGGAAGATAAAGTCGTATATGGCTGGGCTATCCACTATTTCGAAGAAGATAGCATCGAAGGCACGCTATTTAACGAAGACGGAACGGAATACAAACCTACCCCAAAGTCACCGCCTGCTCAGGTCAGGAAAGTCGAGCCGAAGAAACCAGAACAGCGGCAAGCGTCATTATTTGACTTTATGGAAGAGCCGAAATCCGAACCAGAAGTCAACGACGAAAGCTATGACGACGAGGACGAACAGCCTTCACAGGAAGAAATCGACGAAATCCTTTCCGAAATTGCCGAAGAAGAAAAGGCAAAGGTTGAAACGCAAAAGTCGGTCTCCCCTTTGTGGCAACAGTATCAAGACTTACAAAAGAAATATCCTGACCGTATTCTCCTGTACCGCTTGGGCGACTTCTATGAAGTTTTCGGGGATAATGCCGTAATTCTTTCCAACGAACTTGGTTTAACCCTTACAGGCAGAGATTTCGGGCTTGAAAGCCGTATCCCGATGATAGGTTTTCCTTATCACGCAGCGGACAACTATCTCCGAAAAATGGCTAAAAAACACAAAGTCGCTATTGCTGAAACGAAAGACGACATAAGACTTTTGCCCGAAGAGGAAGACGATTACGACGATCTAACCGAAGAAGAAATGCGCAAGTTTGACGGTGATATAGAAGAACCGAAAGACATTGATGATGAACTTGGCGACAGATTTGACACTTCTGCTTTTGATAAAACAGCGCTTTGCAAATTAGACGCAATCTTCGGAGATAAACTTACTTTGAGGTGAAATTATGAAAGAAACAGACATCAGACCTATCCCCAAATACATATTGAACCAAATCCGAAAAGCGGACAACAAAAACTATCCTAACCCTGACGGTCACGTTCGCTGTTATGCCTATCTTACCACTTGGAAGAACGAACTTGTAAAAGTAACCGTTGCCGTAAAGCACCGTTATAAAAAATGGTACTACAAACAGGTTGCCGTTCACGGATTGAATTCGGATAAGTGCTTTGTAAAAGATATGGAATACTGTTATTGCGCGGGTATGGGCTTTCGTTTCGGCTGGTACGAAGAAGGCTTGCAAAAATACGAGCAATGGTTTGAACGCGGTTGGTGTTGGGCAGACGATAAATATTACGATCCATACGCTACGCTTATCAATCCCCACTTAATAGACCGCTTACCGGAGTTCAAGTACAGCGCATATAAACTGTATCGGGGCTGCAATATTTTTAAGTATTTACGGCTTTATAGGCAATATCCACAGCTCGAAATGCTGATGAAACTCGGCTTTACGAGAATTGCTATGAGTACAACCATATTAAAGCGTTGCGGAACGGATAAAGCCTTCTGCAAGTGGCTGATTGCAAACAAACCATTGCTTCAAGGAAGACACTACTATATCGACGTCATTGTTCGGGCATATAAAACGAAAAAATCACTTGATCTGTTGCAGTCATACAAGGAATCCAAACTCAGACTTGTCCACGACAGCAGCCTTACTCCCATCAAAGAACTGTTCAAAGGCAAAGACCTAGAGCGGTTCTTCGACTATATAGCAAAACAACAGACTAACCCGAACACTTATCTCGACTATCTAAAAGCCTGCCAAAATCTAGGACTTGATATGAGCGAAGATAAGCACCGTTTCCCCCACGATTTCAAACGCTGGCACGATATTCGCATAGACGAATACGCTACAAAAAAGGCTATGGAAGACGAAGAAAAACGTAAAGAGCTTTATACAAAATTTGCAGAAATCGCAAACAAGTACAATGCTTTGCAGCACTCAAAAAGAAGCTCATTTATCTGCATTATCGCCCACAGCCCGGCTGACCTTATCCGTGAAGGCGAAATGTTGCATCACTGCGTAGGCAGTTTGAATTACGACCAGCGTATGGTACGGGAAGAATCGCTAATCTTCTTTATCCGAAACAAACAAGAACCTGATATACCATTCGTTACGGTCGAATACTCCTTGAAAAACAGAAAAATCTTGCAATGTTACGGAGAACACGACCATAAACCGAGCGAAGATGTACTGCATTACGTCAACAAAATATGGCTGCCTTATGCCAACAGACAAATAAGACAAATTGCCGCATAGGAGGAAAAAGCAATGGCAAACTATTTCAGAATTACAGCATATCACCCCACCGAAAACTTTTCGGTCGTTATGGACTCAAACGGAATGTTTGAAAAACTCTGGCAATTCTCGTCCTTTATGGTATCCAAAGGCTTCAAAATCATTGAAGTCGGAGGCGAAGACAAATTCAACGAAGGCGATATGCCAAAAGTCGAACCTGACAATACTCATGTTATCGTTCGTGCTTGTAAAAGCGGCCTGCCGGACATTACAGGCAACTGCATAACAGTAGAAGACAAATCTTATACGACTATATAAAATTATAAAGCCGAGAATAAATTGGTGTACACCAAGACTCTCGGCTTTTTTCATGCTAATCAATCTTATATAATTATTTTAATCTCAATTCTTAACTTAAGTACTAATTGCTAAACTATGAAATTCTATTTCCTTAATTAAATATTCAATATCATCTTTATGGTTATATCTATTCCAAGTCTTTACAACATGTTTAAAATCTATTAAAAACGTATGGATTATTTCGTGTTTTTCAGAACCGTCTTTCCATGTAGACTTTGCAAAGCCAATGTATTGCATGTTCTCATCAGATTGAAAGACCTCACGTTTTTTATCATATGGGATCAAAAAAGCATTGAATATTTGATTTATATGCATTTTTGTCACGTTCCTTTTAATATAATCTCCATATGTTATTTGTTTTTGTATAGATGTAGTTTCAGGTAAATCCGATTCATTACCCGTAAATCCATAACGATAAAATTTAGAATCCAAAACATATACATCTTCGCCATTAATCAAAATTGTATCAGGTCGTAAGTCTGTACTTTCACTTTCAGCATAACCATTTTTAACTAATTGCCATTTCGCTTTAGGATAAAAGTCTCGCATGTTTTTTACAGAACCAAATATCGAATCAATCATCCTTTCAAAAATATAATGATATGAGTCGACACCATATACAAACTCCTTGTTGTTGGAAGAATCCAATCCTGTCACAACATTTATAAAGTGCTTTAATCTCAATCTTTTATCATCATCAAATGTGTGATCCAGCTCACGCTTTAAGGTGGCTAAATACAATTTTTCTTTTGATTCAGTAAACTTTGGCAATTGAAGAAAACTGGAATTAAGATTAAACAACCACCCAATGTAATCAATGCTTCTTTTCAGACAAAAGCGATGAATCTCAACTAGCAAATTGTCAACATTGTTTTTTACCGTCACTGTAAGGTTAGGGAAAACAATATTACCATTCGATACTATAGCTTGCGACTGCATTGTGCGCTTCCAATCAATTCTACCGTTTTGATTAATCTTATAAATTTTTTCTCTATTCACATATAAACCATTAGTTAAATAATCTTTTATTACCCACAAATACGACATTATGGCAAAATCTTTTGATCCAACATACTGATTATTGGCATTTGTTAACTGAGAAGAAGATGTTTTAGCAATACTGATAGTGCGAAGTAAGTCAATAATATCATTGCGCACGTCAGGATTGTCCATAGAAAAACGATAAGTTTCTGGATAAAAAAAATGAATTTCGTTTCCTATGAACTTTAACCCGACAAACGAATCATCGACCTTATTCGTGACTGGATGCGGATAAAAATTTTTTATTTTTATGCCTTTATTAGAGGATTCCATCAATGAATACCTTTTCTCCATTGTTTACATATTCTTTTATTAATTGATCCAAAGTCTTAATATCTGGGTTAAACCAGTCAGAACGAGAAAATTTTGCGACGTCATCCCACAAATACTCAAGAAGTTTATAAGCAAATTCTTTTTTCTTAATAGGATCTTGTGCCTCTTCCGGTGTCCTACAAAGTGACTCTTCGCCAATAAAATAAACACCCAACTGTTTGTCTTCCGAAGACAATTCATCTGCTCTATTTACAATATAGTTATTGATAGCATTGACTAACTTTTTCCACGTATATGTAGGTATTCCCGGGACATAATAGTCAGCATATTTGTGATCAGGCTTAAATACATTTTGTAACTTTTCAAACTTCCAACGACGTTTGAACGCTGTATCCAAAGTAAATACATTCTGGTCGCTCGTATTCATTGTAGCAACAAGATGTAAGTTGGAAGGTAACACTATGTAATCAAAATGAAGTTTTTGCTCCTTAAAAACATTATTAAGATAATCTTGCAAGTTAACATTAACAATTTTATATTGACTCTTATGCTTTTCGTTTCTATCCAGGAGTTGGAAAATGTCTCCAAAGATACTCGGAGCATTGCCTCTATTCAACTCTTCAATAATCAACGCTACAGGTACATCCGAATGCTCAATAGCCATTTTTAGAGCAAGAGCAAAAGGCCCGGGATTAAACTCATATGTCACCGATTTATCCTCTTTAACTTTAGGGATAATCTGTCCCACAAAATCTGTGTTCGTATAGTCCTGATAAAATGTTGTTCTGATGCGATGAACTTCGTCATCACTTACCCCGAGTTCTCTTAACAAAATATTCTGAACATAATAAGATTTCCCGCAACCTGGAGTCCCATAAACTACAATATTATTTCCGTTATTTATTTTAGATTCGAAAGAATAACTTTCTTGAATGCTTTGTTCTTCGCCTGCATCATCTACATTATCCAAAGAATCTAAATTATATATAACTTTAGAGAACGCAAGAGTAGAAATACCACACTCTTTTACAAACAAAGCAATTTGCCCCATACGAACAAATGAATTTTCATCAGGTTCAGCATCAATTGCCAATAATACTTTCTTTTGCCAATCATAATTATAAAATGGCGGAAATATTTGTGGAAATAACATATGAAAATACTTCAATACCCACTGTTTATTAATAGTAGTAGGCATTGATTCGAAAAGTTTAGCATTCAACTCTGCATAATCTTTTAATTCAGCGAGTTCACCTGCAGATTGAATTATATCTACTCCCGCAATGATTTCATCTCTAATTTTTGTTCCTAAATCTATCGCCTCATCAATAGTTAAAGTTTTAGGTCTACTCGCTGATCCAGTAAGCCATGTATTCTTATCTTTACTATAAAACAACCCATATTTATATGCCGAGCCGCCGCCAATACCACCAAACTGCGTATATTGCTTGTCAAATTCAAGGACATAACATAGATTCTCTTTATCCCTAGTCTCATTAATAAAGATCTTATGTAGTAAATCTAAGCCAGAAACGGATTTAAGCACTTCCGGTCCATATTTTTCTCTAAAATCCTTGTATAACTGTTCAGCCTCAACATCTGCGGAAGAAAACTTCATTGCAGTCTTAGCAAACCATTGGGGAGAGAGGTAATCTTCACATTTATTTTCTGTAACATCACCATGCAAAATTTTGTAATTTTCCAAATAATAATATATGAAATCAGGATTAAAGGCCACAATACGTTTGCCAGATGTTTTATCAATATATATACCATTATTTTTCGCTGGCAATAAATCCTGTTTAACGTTTACACGCAAACTAGGATTGTTTGGATAATTCTTATCCATTTCTATAGGCCAAGCAACAATTATACAGTCTTTTATTTCATCTGAGTCGTACACATAAAATCCCAGAATAATAGACATTGCATTTGCAGTTTCTCTAGGATCCGTTCCGCCTAATTGAATTTTCTTCTCTTCCCGATTTCTATTCGGATCTTCTTTTCTAACATTACCATGATATAAATGAAATTCATATTTTTTCCCCATATTTTCATTAACAACTTTAACGAAATAATGGTTTTGTGAAATTTCATTTATTAACTGATACTGCCAGCCAAATCTAGAAAAAAGCTGTTCAATAAGCTTTTTCCTATCTGATGTTGTGTGTGGAATATCAATAACAAGTTTACCAGATTGATCTATTTCAAATCTTTGCTCTTTATCCATGGAACACATCCTCCTTTATCTTTTGCGCTAATTGTTTTGCAAACAATGGCGGCACGGCATTTCCAATTTGCCTCCATTTTTCCTTAAAATCACCACACAACAGATATTCATCAGGAAACGTTTGTATTCTTTTTAATTCCTCAATTCGCAAAAACCTATTCTTCCAATGAAAAGGTCCCTGATTCTGTGAAAAACTAGCCTGTATTGTCCAAGATGGCATATTAGGAGATAATTTTAACAAGAACGTCCAATATCTACTTTTCCACTTGAATTTTGGATCAGAATATCCTCTTTTTTCCGTATAATATAGATAATTATCTCCTGCAGGAATATTTACAAATAATTCATAATCTTTTCCACCTGGCCGTTGTAATCTTTCATCTTCTGTAATATTGTCAAATTCACCAATAACCTCTCCACATGTAACCCAAGCGGGTTTTGTTTTCCCATCTTTTTCATGAGTAGGCTCGGGAAATACAAACTGATTCGCCCCTTTTATTCCAACACAAATAAATCTTTTTCTCATTTGAGGAACGCCATAATCTGCGCAGTTTATAACTTTGTATGCAATATTGTAACCAAGATCATGACTTTTCTCTTTGAGAAATTCAAATGCTTCCTGATGAGTCTTAAACATAAATCCATCTACATTTTCAAAAACAAAAACTTTAGGATCTAGTTCTTGCAAAGCTCTAAAATATTCAGGCACAGCAAAGCCGGCTTTTTCATCTTGAAACCCATCTTTTTTTCCAATTAAGTAGTGCCTAGTTTGACTATAAGGCGGACACGGTGGTCCTCCTATTAAACAATCAATACTAACAAACTTTTCTTTAATAGCCTTGAAGTCTAATTCACGAATATCTTTTTCTACAACTTCATCAGCGATTTTATTAACACGTAAGGTATCGCACGCTATCTTCCAATTATCTGTCGCAAATACTGTATTAAAGCCGGCATTATGAAATCCTATATCTAAACCGCCGCAACCGCTAAATAAACTTACTACTTTTATATCCACTTCAACAACTCCTCAATTACTAATTTAGCCAACAACGGCGGAACAGCGTTACCTATTTGCTTATGAATAGAATAATAACTGCCATAGAAATTATAATCATGTGGAAATGTTTGAATAGCAGCTAATTCTTTTATATTAAGTCTTCTGTTCTTCCAATGGAACGGCCCCTCCCAATGACCCGGACTAGCAATAATTGTCCAAGACGGATCATAAGGGTGAAGCTTCAAAAGAGAAGTCCAATATCTTTTCCCTGCAACGAAGATAGGATTTGGATAACCTTCTCTTGCTGTTAGCGAAATATAATTTTTCCCCATTGGGTATGAGCACTCAAATGGACATAATAAAAAATCAAATATGGATTGAAACGGTTTATATTCGGTGTAAATCAAAAGCGGAGTTCGTGAAATGAACGGATTCCGCTTTTCCATTAGTTTTCCAACTTATACTATTCAAAACATTTTGAATGCTACATTATATTTTTCGCCTCAAGCCATTGTTACTGTAGATAAATTTACGAGGTTTTTCTGTTACTTATAGGGTGATAATCGCTATTATGAGAAGGTTGGCTCAGAAGTCAAAGATATTACCGACGATTTGCCCTTTGAGATACCAGATAATTGGGTGTGGACGAGATTTTCACAGATTGCATCTTTTGAACTTGGTAAAACACCAGATAGACATACTGATAAGTTTTGGAACAATGGAATATATCCTTGGTTTGCCATATCAGATCTTCAAGAAAGATCGACAGTATTTTCTACAAAAGAAAAAATCAGTGCTACGGCGTTAAAAGAAAAATTTGCAGGGAAACTTGTCCCACAAGGGACTCTTTTAATGAGTTTCAAACTGACAGTGGGAAGGACATCTATTTTAGGGGTTGACGCCGTACATAATGAGGCTATCATCTCCGTTTTTCCAATCATACCCGATAAAGATGCGACACGAAACTTTTTATTCAACCTACTCCCACTAATAGTTGAGTATGTTGAAACAACGGATGCAATTAAAGGAGCAACGCTAAATTCTTCCAAATTATCTTCAATGTTGGTACCTTTTCCGCCCCTCACGGAACAGATACGCATAGTTGCGGAGATAGAAAAGTTTGAACCGCTGATTGCGGAATACGACAAACTCGAACAGCAGGCGACGAAGTTAGACGAAGAGATTTACGATAAGCTCAAAAAGTCTATCTTGCAATACGCCATTCAGGGCAAGCTCGTTCCGCAGGATCCGAACGACGAGCCTGCGAGTGTACTTTTAGAGCGCATCCGCGCCGAAAAGAAAGCCAAACTCGGCAAGAAATATGTGGACAGTTGCATCTACAAAGGTGACGATAACTGTTA
>ERZ1673753.216-NODE-216-length-81608-cov-28.401788_pt1 | contig 81608 bp, 55 predicted proteins | sample MGYA00580201_ERZ1673753 | MGnify/ENA primary metagenome ERZ1673753 (study PRJEB41218, sample SAMN15661747) | gut metagenome | host: Homo sapiens | place: Canada: London | collected 2015-08-20/2019-03-30 | study: EMG produced TPA metagenomics assembly of... | reverse complement strand
ACCGACGAGTTTTTAGAGAAAAAATAATGCGTGACACAGTTTATTTTATAGTGCCCACGTTTGAAAGATTTTTTTGCATGATGCGCTTGTAATGCGAGTTCCTTTTTTGTATTAAACCTCTTCACATATCGGCATATCCATTCCTTTGTATACAACCACAATCTTATGAAGCTGTGTAGTGCTGACTGCTCTCTTTACCGTATCAGTGTCAGCATAACGATTCGCTTGGGCAATAGCTTCCTGTCGCAGTTCTTCCACGCGGCTTTCGGGATCTTTATACTTGGCATACTTCAGTTCTACAATATAGCTGTGCTTCATGTCGGAATAGATATCCAGTAGCGGATAGAGGAAAATGTCGACATAGCCTGCCTGTGTGTCCTGTTCGGAAATGGGACGGTAGAAACGGTTTTGTGCCGTCATGGTAAGCGTAAAGCCGTGGACAAAAAATTCACCTTTCTGCTTGTCGCGCTGGAAAGTGTAGTGTTTCAGGCAGTCAGCAATATAACCGAAATAGGCTTTCCAATCGCCATCGTAGGCAAGAGCGCTAGCAAGTTCGTTCTTTTCGTAACTGCTGAAATTGAGTTCGGCTTCGTTGTAGGTACTCAGCAGATAAGTGTAGATTTGTTCGCGGACTACCTGATTAGGAATGGTGAGTTTGGTCTTTCCTTTATACGTTCCGCTAATGGTGAGCATACCGAAATAGTAGAGCAGGCTCACAAAGTTGTCGGGGTTGGTGATATTGACGGCAGGAAAACCTTTTTTCAGTTCTCCGGTGACGTAGCCTTCGCTCACCAATGTTTGTATGATGGAGGCATCATGAGTAAACTCTTTGTCCTTCCGGATGAGCATACGTAATTTTTCGTAGTCGATACGGATATTGTCTTCTACCATATCCCGGGGGCTTTGCCTCGTTGAATATAATTCTTGACGAAGTAGAGTACCATGTTAAAGTTGTACATAGTGGTTTCACCACAACGTTCTTCCGCAAAGCAGTAGTTGTCATACCAAGGTTTCATTATTTCTATCAGTTCGTCCACACTGTGGTTGAATGGACTGGTGGTGGAATAGTAAGTGAGCATTTGGCGCACTTACTATTCCGTGAAACCTATCATCTCGTTAAATTCCGGTGTGAGCGAGTAGTTGGTTCCGATATTGAAACCACTTGTGAGGTCGTCCATTGTCACGGGACTTACGCCGGTGATGAAACAACGCTCGATGCTGGAATAGGTCCGGCTTTGATTTTATTGAAAAAAGCGCGCAGATAACTTTCGCCATATGTTTCGTCCGTATAGCGGTGCAGGCTTTCTATATCCGAGAGGATGGCATTGGTGAAATGGTCGTATTCGTCGATAAAGAGGTAAATACGTTGGTTGGTCTTATTACGTTCTGTGAACAGGTATTCAAATTGTTCGACAGCTCCTTCTTTTTTGTCGAGTTCTTCCTTGATGCCTTTGGGGAGATAGTCAGCGTAAATGTCACAGAAGTAGTCGAACATTGTTTGGCAATGCGCGTCCAGTCCCTTGCGGTAGTTGTGTAGTTCGCCTACTATTCCGGAGAAGTTAAGGTATAGTACCAGATAGCTGTTCCGGTCGCGCGTAGGGTGCTTTCCGATGTAAAGGTCGCCAAACAGCGCTTCGAACTTATCCTTGGCAAGTATATCATAATAGTGCTGCAACATATTTACAGTGAGGCTTTTGCCGAAACGGCGCGGGCGAATAAAGAAGAAAAACTTGTCCGCTTCTTCTATCATGGGTATAAACCGGGTTTTATCCACATAATAACAGTCGTCACGGCGGATTACTGCAAAGTTCATCATGCCGTATGGGATACGTTTTCTGTCCGGTGCTATATATTTTCCATAACTTATACCTTATTTTAGGAGCTTTCTTTGAACATAAACAAAGGTACGGGCTTTTTGTTATTTCTCCAAACAAACATTCCATAACTTCTCGCTATCTTTGCACTCTATTAAACAAACATCACCACCATTATGGAATTGAAGCATGGATATTACCATCTGATTGCGATACTTGTAGTTGCTATCTGGGGATTGACTTTCATATCAACCAAAGTATTGATTAATCACGGACTGACCCCTCAGGAGATATTCTTCTATCGTTTTCTCATTGCTTATCTGGGTATTTGGGTGATTTCTCCCAAACGTCTGTTTGCGGGTAATTGGAAAGACGAACTTTGGTTGATGGCAGGAGGTTTCTTCGGTGGTTCACTCTATTTCTTTACAGAGAATACAGCTTTGGGGATCACACAAGCATCCAATGTCGCTTTCATCATTTGCACAGCTCCCCTGCTTACTACCATTCTTTCCCTTCTCTTTTATAAGAGTGAAAAAGCCACCAAAGGTTTGATTTACGGTTCCATATTAGCTTTAATCGGGGTGGGACTGGTGGTCTTCAACGGTAGTTTTGTACTCAAATTATCTCCGGTAGGGGATTTGCTTACTTTGCTTGCCGCCCTGTCGTGGGCATTTTATAGTTTGGTGATAAAGAAAATGACAGGGCGTTACCCCACTGTATTTATCACCCGCAAAATATTCTTTTATGGAGTATTGACTATACTTCCCGCCTTTCTTCTTCATCCGTTACAACCTGATTTCGATGTACTTTTAAAACCAGTTGTATTATCTAATCTCTTATTTTTGGCCGTCCTGGCATCCTTGGTTTGTTATGTCCTCTGGAATGTGGTATTGAAACAGTTGGGAACTGTTAGAGCCTCCAATTATATCTATCTCAATCCGTTGGTAACAATGGTGGCATCCGTAATCATTCTTCACGAACAAATCACATGGATTACATTATTGGGAGCAGGTTGCATTATTTTTGGAGTCTATCAGGCAGAAAAGAAATAAATAGGTAAAACCACACAAGAAATAACAAATATAAGAGTGACAAAAAGGAAAAAGAAACGCATTAGCGAAAAGATGCGGAGATACAATCTCAGTTTACAGCGTCCCCAAGAGGAATTCCGTCGGCGTGTGATAGAGTGGGAGAGAATGAGGAAAGAAAGGGAACCGGAAGAAAGGAGGAAAGAACGGCGGAGAAAATGGAAGAAATGGCTTGGATTAGCCGATTTTACTGAATATGACGGTCCGTTTCCCATTTTTATATGTGCAGTATTCTTTTTAGTGATTTTTTTAAGTGGAATAAGTTTATGTGTTTTAGGATTGTTCAAGGACCCATATAAGATTCAAATAATACGAATCTTATTTGGTTTACTTTTAACTATTAGGAGTGCGAAAGCTTTGATAATCTTTTATCCTGTTCTAAAAGCAGTCATAATCGCTTTATTTGAAGACAGAAAAAAGTAGATTTTGCTATTCGAGACATACGGACATAAAAAAAGGGGTCAACGCCTTGACCCAACCTTTGTTAACCTTAAATCTAATACTATGAAAAACACATTACAAAGGTACGGACTTCAGTGATATTAGCAAATTATCCAAGAGAAATAATATGTTTTATAACACGTTTTAATATTATCTTCCTGTTTGTTAAGAAAAACATCTTCCCTTTTTAAAAGTATGCAACACTTATTTTGAAAATTGAAACGGGGGATACCGTTGATTCTCTGCCGGAAAACCGTTATCTTTGCAAAGATAACGCAATTGTTTACTTTAAATAAAGAAGAAAAGGAGAGAACCGTGAACGAAGAAGAAATCGTCCTTACCCCGATGATGAAACAGTTTCTGGATTTGAAGGCGCAACATCCGGATGCAGTGATGCTGTTTCGTTGCGGCGACTTTTATGAAACATATTCTACAGATGCCATTGTTGCTTCTGAAATTCTGGGAATCACACTGACAAAACGTGCAAACGGAAAAGGTAAAACCATTGAGATGGCGGGTTTTCCCCATCATGCTCTCGATACGTATCTTCCTAAACTGGTTCGTGCCGGAAAGCGGGTCGCTATCTGTGATCAGTTGGAAGATCCGAAAATGACGAAAAAGTTGGTGAAGCGAGGTATAACCGAATTGGTGACTCCCGGCGTTTCTATCAATGATAATGTGCTGAATTATAAAGAGAACAACTTTCTGGCTGCCGTTCATTTCGGCAAGGCTTCCTGCGGAGTCGCTTTTCTCGACATATCTACCGGTGAATTTCTTACAGCAGAGGGACCTTTTGATTATGTAGATAAACTGTTGAATAACTTCGGTCCGAAAGAGATTCTTTTTGAAAGAGGCAAGCGGCTGATGTTTGAGGGTAATTTTGGCAGTAAGTTCTTCACATTCGAGCTGGATGATTGGGTATTTACGGAAACGACGGCCCGCGAAAAACTTCTGAAACATTTTGAAACGAAGAACCTGAAAGGGTTCGGAGTGGAGCATCTGAAGAACGGTATCATTGCTTCCGGTGCTATCCTGCAATATCTGACGATGACGCAACATACGCAAATCGGGCATATTACTTCATTGTCTCGTATTGAAGAAGATAAATATGTCCGCCTGGATAAGTTTACGGTACGTAGTTTGGAGCTGATCGGCAATATGAATGATGGCGGAAGCAGTCTGCTCAATGTGATTGACAGAACGATCAGCCCGATGGGAGCACGTTTGCTGAAACGTTGGATGGTCTTCCCGTTGAAGGATAAGAAACCGATTGATGAACGATTGAATGTGGTGGAATATTTTTTCCGCCAACCGGATTTTAAAGCTGTCATTGAAGAACAGTTACATCTGATAGGGGATTTGGAACGTATTATTTCCAAAGTGGCTGTAGGGCGTGTGTCACCGCGCGAAGTTGTTCAACTGAAAGTGGCATTGCAGGCCATCGAACCCATTAAACTGGCATGTATTCAAGCGGATAATGCAAGTCTGAATCAGATAGGGGAACAGTTGAATCTTTGTGTCACTATTCGTGACCGGATTGCCAAAGAGATAAAGAATGATCCGCCATTGGCTGTCAATAAAGGTGGGGTGATTCAAGACGGTGTGAATGCGGATTTGGATGAATTGCGCCGGATTTCGTATTCGGGGAAGGATTATTTGCTCCAGATACAACAGCGTGAAAGTGAGTTGACGGGTATTCCAAGCTTGAAAGTGGCTTATAATAACGTATTCGGTTATTATATCGAAGTCCGTAATGTCCATAAAGATAAAGTTCCTAAAGAGTGGATTCGTAAACAGACGCTGGTTAATGCGGAACGTTATATCACGCAGGAACTAAAGGAATATGAAGAAAAGATTTTGGGAGCGGAAGATAAGATTCTGATTCTGGAAACGCAGCTATATACGGACTTAGTACAGGCATTGATGGAGTTTATTCCACAGATACAGATTAATGCGAATCAGATTGCACGTCTGGACTGTCTGTTGTCATTTGCCAATGTGGCTCGTGAGAATCGTTATATCCGTCCGATTATTGAGGATAATGACGTATTGGATATTCGTCAGGGACGTCACCCGGTAATAGAAAAACAACTTCCGATAGGTGAGAAGTATATTGCCAATGATGTAATGCTGGACAGCGATACACAGCAGATTATTATTATTACAGGTCCGAACATGGCCGGTAAGTCGGCACTCTTGCGCCAAACAGCATTGATTACGCTATTGGCTCAAATCGGTTCGTTTGTTCCTGCGGAAAGTGCGCATATCGGTTTAGTTGATAAGATATTTACCCGTGTAGGAGCGAGCGATAATATATCAGTCGGTGAATCTACATTTATGGTAGAGATGAATGAAGCGGCTGATATCCTGAATAATGTTTCTTCCCGGAGTCTGGTATTATTTGACGAATTGGGTCGTGGTACTTCTACTTATGATGGTATTTCCATTGCCTGGGCAATTGTAGAGTATATCCATGAACATCCGAAAGCAAAAGCACGTACATTATTTGCTACGCATTATCATGAATTGAATGAGATGGAGAAATCTTTCAAGCGCATCAAGAATTATAATGTATCGGTGAAAGAAGTTGATAATAAAGTAATCTTCCTTCGTAAACTGGAACGTGGCGGTAGTGAACACTCTTTCGGTATTCATGTGGCAAAGATGGCCGGTATGCCGAAAAGCATTGTGAAACGTGCAAATGAGATATTGAAACAGCTTGAATCTGATAATCGCCAACAGGGCATAGCAGGTAAACCGTTGGCAGAAGTGAGCGAGAATCGTGGAGGTATGCAGTTAAGCTTCTTCCAGTTGGACGATCCGATTCTCTGTCAGATTCGCGATGAGATATTGAATCTTGATGTGAATAATCTTACTCCTATTGAAGCGCTGAATAAACTGAATGATATAAAGAAGATAGTCAGGGGGAAATAAGCTGAAAATGTATATAATGTCTTAGGATATGTTTTCGATTGTTGTCCTGACATTAGGGAAATGGCATTTGTTTTATTGATAAAAAAGAGGGATTAGTGATGTTTGAACCGCTAATCCCTCTTTTTTTGATTTAGGCTATTTTCTTTTTCTTCTTGTCATAGAAGAACATGAAATAGACGCCTATTATGATAAACGGAACGCTTAACCATTGTCCCATATTGAACATCATGCTGTTTTCAAAATCTTCCTGATTTTCTTTTAGGAATTCGATGAAAAAGCGGAAGATGAAGATATAAGTCAGACAAAGCCCGAAGAAGAAGCCGCGATGCAGTTTCTTGCTGTAATTCTTATACAGGTAAATCATGATGAAGAACAGGATAAGATAAGCGATGGCTTCGTAGAGCTGTCCCGGATGACGGGGGAGCATATCTACACGTTCGAATATGAATGCCCAGGGCACATCAGACGGTTTGCCGATGATTTCGGAGTTCATCAGGTTGGCAAGGCGGATGAAGCAGGCGGTGATTGGAGTAGCTACGGCAATCATATCCAGCACGTCCATATAATGGAGTTTCGTCTTGCGGCAATACAGCCAAAGGGCGATTATCAGTCCTAATGTACCGCCGTGGCTGGCAAGTCCTTCATATCCGGTGAATTTCCAGTTTCCGTCCGGCATGAATTTGATAGGAAGAATCATTTCCCAAAAATGAGACAAGTAGTATCCCGGATCATAGAACAGACAGTGTCCCAGGCGGGCACCAATCAGAATACCAAAGAAACAATAAAAGAAAAGCGGGTCAAACTTCTTCTCCTCTATCTTTTTATCCCGGTACTGGTAGTGAACAACCACATAAGCAAAGAATATTCCTACTGCCCACAATAATCCGTAATAACGGATAGAAATGCCGAACAGGTTGAATAGTTCGGGGTTCGGGTTCCAGTTGATGGATAATAGCATGGTATTCATTCTATATTGGATTAATGTTAATGATTAGATTCTTTGAATTTCTCCGCAACCATCCGGTAGGTCGGTATATCTATCCCTTGCTCTTCGGCTGCCGTAATCATATCGAAGAGCAGGCCTTGTATTTCCGAGTCATGCCCGCGTGCCAGGTCTTTCTGCATGGAAGCGGTGCTTTCGGGGTCGAGCTTGTCAATGACTTTCAGATTGTAGCTGACAGGATCTTCCGGAAATTCAATGCCCAGCTTCTTGCCTAAGGCGGCGCTTTCCGTAGAAAGTCTGATAAACGTATCCCGTACCTTTCCCGGTTTCTGCACTTCTCCCATCGGAACGTCGTAATAAGCACCCGTTACGGCCATTGCGGAGATGAACGACCATTTGATGAACGTATCCCGGTTGATGTCCGGTGACAGGTCTACCTTTATGCCTGCTTCCTGCAAGTCTTGTTGGATGGCTTCCAGCAATCCGGGTTTTACAACTGTGCCGTGATGAGCGCCGTATACCAACCGGAATATCTTTCCCATTTGGGTGATTTCTCCTGTGCCGGATACGAAACCTACGATATAGATGCATCCGTCGAGGACAGTGACTTCCGGTACCAACTTTTGTATGCGTGGTCCTGTGCCGTACACATTCAGAATAGGGATGACTACTGTGTCTTTGTGTGCTGCCCTTTTAATCAGTTCTACGATAGAATCGACCGAATAACCTTTTACGCATACAAATATCACATCTGCTTTTCCATTGAATTCTTCAGCGGTAGTAGCCGGAATCCGGAGCGTATGTTCGCCCTTCAAATCCGATTTCAGTTTCAAACCGTTCGTTTGAATCGACTGCAAGTGAGCTCCACGGGCAATACAAGTTACATCTTTGCCTGCCAGCGACAAGAATCCTGCGATACTGCCGCCTACACCTCCCGTTCCTGCAATGAGATATTTCATATTGTTAGCGAATTAGTAATTAATAAGTCGTCGGTAGTTACCGATAATCACACGTTGAAACGGAAATGCATGATGTCGCCATCCTGCACCACATATTCTTTTCCTTCCACACCCAGTTTTCCGGCTTCTTTCACAGCTGCTTCCGAGCCGTATTTGATATAATCATCGTATTTGATAACTTCGGCACGGATAAAGCCTTTTTCAAAATCGGTGTGGATCACTCCGGCACATTGAGGAGCTTTCCATCCTTTTTCGTATGTCCAGGCACGTACTTCTTGTACACCGGCAGTGAAATATGTTTCAAGATTCAGGAGTTTGTAAGCAGACTTGATAAGACGTGCTACGCCCGATTCTTCCAAGCCTACTTCGGCAAGGAACATTTGACGGTCTTCGTACGTTTCCAGTTCGGCGATGTCCGCTTCTGTTTTGGCTGCGACAATCAGGATTTGAGCATTCTCGTCTTTTACGGCTTCGCGTACCATATCTACGTATTTATTTCCGTTTACTGCGCTTGCTTCATCAACATTGCAAACATACATTACCGGTTTGCTGGTCAATAAGAACAGTTCGTGAGCAATCTTTTGTTCGTCTTTTGTTTCAAAAGTCACTGTACGTGCAGATTTTCCCTGTTCCAGTGCGTCTTTATATTGAACGAGTACATCGTAAGCTAACTTTGCAGCTTTGTCTCCGCCCGTCTGTGCTTGTTTCTGTACTTTCTGGATACGGCTTTCGATGGTTTCCAGGTCTTTCAATTGAAGTTCGTAGTCAATGATTTCTTTGTCGCGGACAGGATTTACGCTTCCGTCTACGTGTGTCACATTGTCGTCATCGAAGCAACGGAGTACGTGGATAATTGCGTCTGTTTCACGGATATTGGCAAGGAACTTGTTTCCTAGTCCCTCACCTTTGCTTGCGCCTTTCACCAGTCCGGCGATATCTACGATTTCTACAGTTGTAGGAACAATTCGTTGGGGGTGCACCAATTCAGCGAGTGCGTTCAGACGTTCGTCAGGAACAGTGATTACACCTACATTGGGTTCAATTGTACAGAAAGGGAAATTTGCCGCCTGTGCTTTCGCATTCGACAAACAGTTGAAAAGTGTCGACTTACCCACGTTCGGTAGTCCAACAATACCACATTGCAATGCCATATTAATCTATTATTTCTTTTATTATCAAGTTGCTCATTTTAGTTTGCAAAGATAATCATTTTTAAACTAATAAAGGAAACTTGGTGCACTTTCTGTCTTTTCCTGACGTTTGGGTGGTTTTGAAAAGAACGTGGTTTGAGCATTAGAGAATAGAATATAGGTAGAAAGTTTCAGTTTGTTTTGTTCATTATATTATATTCCGTAATAGTAGTCAATGATTTATTTGAGATATGTCCGTCCATTGCCAAGCAGTTGGCTTGAATTTCCAATGTTTTTTCAAATATATTACGTACCCAACGGGCATTTCCAAAATTATGGTCTTTATTGACAATGGCTTTATTTATCAACCGTTTCATCTTTTCTATATTGTCTGACACCCGGGTGTTGTCATAACTGAGGCCCGAGTGTCAGATAATACTCCATTAAAAACGTTTTTTCTTTGAAAAAATTCTGGCGCTTTTATATTTATTCATAACGGTACAGAAATGAGTTTAAACGTAGTCATATTATCTAAAGTCGAGGACTGGCAAATAGAGTAGCCTCATCTTTACCTTCCGATGAATTCTTCCGGTCGTCCCGGCGAGAGCAACTCCCACAAGGAAGCAACTACCCATCCCGGTGCGAAGATATGGTTGTAATACCCTTTGCCGTTCTTGCCGTAATCCCAATTGGTGTGCTGTACCACTTCGGGATAGTACCCTTTCTTGGCGATGCCGCATTGATGTCCTTCGTAGGGCAGTAATTGACGCATGGAAGAACTGATAACTGCTGCGAAGTCAGCAAAGCGGGGTTCATTATACTCTTTGGACAGCCAGCGGAGTACGTCGGCAAAGTCGAAGATAAAGACGTCGATATGATTGTTTTCCACAGAGACATTACCCCAGCCGCGGGTCTTCAGACCGATGTCGCCCAACATCTGTCCCGGTGCGAACGGGACATCCCAGGTGTAATACCATGAGAGGGCGAAGTAAGCGGCTTTCTTTGCCAAACCTGCATAATGTGCACGCTCTGCTCCTTTGCTGGCAAGTGCCAGGTAGTAGGCAGCAGTGGAGGCGTAGAGTGAAGCCTCTTTGTCTTCACAGTTGGCGTCGAGGGTAGACGAGAAGTAGTCCGCTTTCGAGATTAGCTCCTTTTCCAGATAATCTACCGAGCGTCGGGCTGCTTCGAGATAGCGTTTATCTTTGAAGTACTTGTATCCCATCACCAGGGGAAGCGTTGCCGACGGGGTACTTCCGCCACTCTTGTCTACAATCGAGAAGTCATCCTTGAACTTGCGCGGGAAGCTGCCGTCTTCGTTTTGCAGGCGCAGGAAGGTGTCGAGCATTCCTTTCAGGCGTTTTTCCCATTCGGGGTGCTTCCTGCCTTTCTTCTTTTCATAGTTCAGGTAATAGAGCGTGGCATATATGCCTTCCGACTGGCGGCGGATGCTGTGGACAGGCTCTATGAAGTTGCGTTTGTAGTGCACTACCTCGTTGAAGAATCCTGCTGGTGAGAAACCATGCTCCAGGTAAGAATCAAAGATAGCATTGGCATTTGCCACCAGGTCGGTGCGCTGCTTGCTTTCGCCATATTCCAACGCGTTGAAAGCATTCAGCAGGGTGCGTCCCACAAAGCCTACTTCGGCTACGTCGACGTTGTTGCAAGTTGCCGTGTGCAACTCTACACCTGAGTAATAGTTGGTGGGAGTATCGCCGATGAAACTTTCTACGAAGAAGTTGCTCATCACTTCTTTCATCACTTCATCGGTATAAGGTGTTTCTACCGTTGCGGGCTTGTAGAGGTCGTAACTATATTCCCATGCTTGTTTTACGCAGTCCGAGAAGTCGGTGGGAGCGGATTCGTTGAGCTCCCAGGTCAACGTCACGCTTTCTCCTTTGCCTAAAAACTGGTAGGCTTCTACGGAAGGAGCCAGTGTCAGTTTGCGGATATAAGTTTTGGGCGCTTCTTTGTAGGGATAGCCGAAAGAAAGTGTGGCAGTGCCGTTGCAGTTCTCGAATCCGGTATAACCTATCGAAGTGGTTCCCGACAGGATGACTTCGCCCTCTTTGTGAGTAGTCAGCGCATCGCTTTCAAACTTGTCTATGCGGGCTACTGAGAACGACTTGCCGTTCTTTTCATCGAAGATAGTCGTCATCGGAGTGCTCAGGCGGTCTTCGCGCACCACCCAACTGTCTGAGGTGTGGAAAGAAGGCGCCTCTTTGGGCGAACGAAGGTTGCGGCGATACCAGAAGCCTGGCATATAGAACAGGCAGTCGTCATGGCATGCTCCGCTTTTCACCTGTTCGCCGTAGTTGAAGTAGATATTCTCTGTGGCTGTGATGAAGAGGGTAATCCGCTTGTTGGTTTCTCCGCCTTCCACTTTCTGATAAATCAGCACGGGCAGGCTCTCTGTGGCCGTCAACTGATAGTCGAACCGTTCTTTCCGGAGCTTGCGGAATTCCAACGGATAACGTACCGCTTCGTTTCCGGGGACCTTCAATGCGATGGAAGCCGATACATTGGCAGGGGTATATTCGATGGCATGCGCACTCAGTATGCCTGCCAGCAATGCTATTCCGCTTAGTATATTTCTTAAGTTCATACGTTGCTTTTTAAATGGTTATTCTTGATAAGGTTCTATTACTTCATCTCCGTTGACCGTGATGTCGTAGATGCCGCTTTCGTTCTTTTCCATGTGTAGCGGGATGATGCGCGTCTTGCGCGGGGCGACGTTTGTTTTCGACGCATGTACGTGGTACACATAATAATAGTTTCCTGCTTTGTCGGTAAAGATGTCGCCATGTCCCGAACCGTTTTCGCCTACGATGCTGCGATGGATGATGGGACTGTTCTCGTTTTTCGTCCACGGCCCCATGGGAGAGTTGGAAGTGGCATAGCCTACGGCATAGTCAATGCTCCGGTAGTCGTTGGCAGAGTAAAAGAGATAGTACACGCCGTCCAGTTTGATAACGGTGGGGCCTTCCATGACGGGGGCGGAGATGTAGGCGGCGGTTGCTTCCCACTCTTCGGTGCTCTCCATGCACTTCTTCAGGGTGCCGGGAATGATTTCACCTTTGGCGAGGTCGAACTCTGCTACCCATATAAAGTTTCCGTTACCGAAGCGCACGTGGTACAAGTAATACTTGCCGTCATCATCGCGGAACAGGAAGGGGTCGATATTCTTCTGGCTTCTGTCTATCGGCTTTATATCTGTCTGGCGGAAAGGACCTTTCCAAGAGTCGGCAGATGCCATTACGGTTTGTTCGTTGGCGGTGTAGAGGAAGTAGTAACGGTCTTGCGCTTTGAACCATTGGGGAGCCCAGAAACCTTCGGTTCCGTAGGTCTGGTCATCTTTCTTCAGGACAAATTCGTTGTTCTCCACTGTGTGCCAGCTTTTCAGGTCGGCAGATTCCAGCAGGACAAAACCTTGCTGTTGCTGGTTGCCTGTTCCTGTCAAGTAGTACATGTCACCCTCTCTGAGGATGGTAGGGTCTGCCAAGAAGATTTCGTCCCTGTATTGTGACGCTCCGTTGTAAATGCCTTCAGAGTCTTGTGCGCATCCGGTGGCAATCAATACCATTGCTCCGATTAAAAAATGTAATAGTCTCATATTCTATTTCCTCCTATTGAATGATTACTTTTAAATTTCATAAGGTTAGTTGGCTGTCGATTGCCAGTTGAATTGCGGTTTCTCTCCGGAGAAGTCCCATATCTCCATGCTCCATCCCAACGTGTTTTGGGTGACATCTATCAGGTCGGTGGCTATCAGGCCGTGGTATCTGAGAGAGTTGGCATGGGTAGTGTCGAAGCTTGCCGAAGGGCGGATATCGTCACCTGCCAGCGGATTGCCTTTTACTATCACGTCTACCTCTTTGGCATAGCAGGACTCGCCTTTGTTGCCGTTCGTCCCGTTGCCTCGGGGCATCCATCCGCAGATACGTCCCGATGCGATGTCGGTGGTAGAAGAAATATAGTCATTCCAGGCGACGCAATTGACGATGTAGTTGCTGTTGTCCGCGCTTCCTTCTCCGAGTTGGCATTGTCCGGCAATGCCGCCTGCACTTGCATGACCTTTCACAGTGGCGGTGGAGTAACAGTTGCGCACATTGCTGCCGACATACATACGTGCTGCAATACCTCCTGCGGGACCAGTAAATTCTCCATCGAATGATGACAGTGTAGAAACACTTCCGTGGCTGTAACAGTCGGAGATAAGTGCACCGTGAACACTGCCTGCTATACCGCCTGCGCTATACCGGGAGTAAACAGTTCCTTCATAGAAGCTCTTCTCTATAGTAGCTTCCACTAACTGGCCTGTCAGTCCGCCTGTACACCATTCGCCCGTGATGTCGACCTTTGCCGAACATTCGCTGATTCTGCCGGCGCGCATATCTCCTACGATACCGCCTACCGAGCCTGTGCTCCAATGGTCTCTTCCGTTTTCCACTTGGTTGAGTGTGCCGTTAATCACATGTGTATTGCTGATTTCGGTATCCGCAGCCCCGTTAGGGATAAATCCGGCAATAGCCCCGGTGGGTGTCTGGTAACCGCTGATTTCCACATTCTTGAAAGTCACGTTCCTGCAACTGCCGACTAACTGTCCGAAGAAGCTCGGGAATTTGCCTTGTGTACATTTCAGGTTACTTATCGTATGATTGTTTCCGTCGAAGTTGATGTGGAATCTTCCGTCCCTGTTAAGCGGAGTCCACTCTTCGGCTTGCATGTCGATGTCTTCTTCCATCTTGAAACAGACGGTGACATTGGGTTTCAGCAAACTGCCCATGCCTTTCAAGTCGTCCAGCGTGCGTAGACGGTATGGATTCCGGAGCGTACCCCCTTCACCGACATTCAGTATCAGGATGAGGCGTTCTTGTCCGGCGGGTACTTCTATTCTTGTGCTCGAAGAAGTGAGTTTCAACCCCAGCGCATAATTCGTAGCGGGTTCCAGTTGCTCAAGGTTGGTGAAGAGAATGTTGACCGATTGTGACTGCTCATCTTCGGCAAACTCCAGTTCGGTGCTGCTGATACGGTATAGATTGTCCGCCAGTGGCAGGTAACCGTTACCCAGTTCTTCCGCACTTATCACTGAGAGCGAGGCGGTTGTTTCTACGAAAGGATGGCTCTTTTCTATCTTGAAAGAAAAAGAGGGGCGGGTCTTGTTCAGGTCTACTTGTCTCTCTCCCGATTGTGACAGAGAGAGTGTGATGTTCAGCGGTTCGACCAGACTTTCGCCGGGCTTCACGATAGAATCATCCTCTACACAGGCAGTTACGATAAAACTGGCGAGCAACAGAGGTAGTATGAATAACTTTTTCATGATAATTCTTTTTAAAGGGTAAATGATTGTTTTACTCATAATTTCGATTAAAACGTTTCAGTTTCTTTCTCTTGTTATTTCCAGCCTTCGTTCTGTTCCATATTGGGATTCATCTGTATTTCGCGGGCAGGAATGGGCAATGTCCAGTAGTTGTTGCCGCCCCAGGTGTAGGAGTAAGTCGGGCTTCCCCAAACCTGGCGCATGCCGTTCATACGTCCTTCCTTGTCAGTGTAGAACTTCAAGTCCTTCCAGGTGCCCCAGCGTATTTCGTCGAAATAGATAACATCTTCGCCTACCAGTTCCCAATGGCGTTCGTTCATGATGCGGCGGTGCATATCTTCTTTACCGTTGACGGTGGTGTAGGCGTTGGAGTTCAAGGGAGCTACTCCGGCACGGTTGCGCACATCGTTCACTTTGCTGACGGCTCCGCCGATATCATTGAGTTCGTTCAAGGCTTCCGCCCAATTCAGCAATACGTCCGCGTAGCGGATGAAGGGGAGGTCTATCTCGGAATAGTAGGTCATTGTTTCTGTGCCTTCACCCACGAATTTGCGGTTCAGGTAGTACATCTTGGAGTTTGTGTCCGTTTCGATATCCTGCGTACCTCTTCCTCTCGAACGGTAGGGAAAACGCATGACGTAGGGCAGTGCCTCTCCTTCGATGCCACCTATAAAGGTAGAATAAGGAGTGATGACGGAGAATCCGAGGCGAGGGTCGCGGTTGGCATAAGCGGCTTTAATCCGCTCTTCATTGCCGGAATTCTTGTATTGGGTCATGTCGGCTCCCGACGCTTCGGCATTGGCACGCTCGGTAGCATTGATTTCGTTGCGCAGGAAGTAGACTTGGCGGGCGTTCGTGCTCATGGCGCTGTAACCGGGGATAATGTCGTCCCAGTTGAACGGGCTTCCGTCCTTGTTCTCGTAAGAGTCTACGAACTGCGGGTTGATGACGTAATTGTTCCATCCCAGACCTTTTCCTTCATTGTCGGGGGGAAGGCAACGGTTGCCATAACCACGGTTCTTGATGCCGCCGAATCCTTCTTCGTTGATGCACTGCAAGGAGAATATCATTTCGTCGCAACGCTCGTTGGCAGCCTTGAACAGTTGTTTGTAGGCATCGGATCCGTTTGTATATAGCTTGTAGCCGCATTTGCTTACTTCCTCGAAATCGTCGGCAGCTTTTTTCCACTCCTTCTTCCACATATAGACTTTACCTCTCAGAGCATAGGCTGCTCCTTTGGTGACGTGTCCGTAGTCTTCGCTGTCGGCTCCGTATTTGTTCGGCAGGTTGGGGTCGTCAATACAGGAAGTCAGGTCTTGAATCAGGTAATCCCAGATTTCATCTTGTGTGGAACGTGCTTTCTTGGCGCCGTCGATACTCTTTACCGGTTCGGTGTAGTAGGGCACCCCGCCGTAGAGGATATTAAGGCGGTAATACCACCAGGAGCGCAGAAACTTGCATTCGGATACGTAACGTGACTTTTTGGCCTCGCTGATACCTGCTACGGTGGGCAGGTTGGTTATTACATCGTTGGCGCGCAAGATGCCGGAGTAGTAGTTTTTCCACCAGCGTTCGCTACCGAAGTCACTAGTAGGTGTATTGTTGGCATGCAGGAAGTGGTAGCCTGCCGTCCAGTTGGCGTCGATGTCCATGATGCTCGACCACATATCGAACCATCCTTTGTTGGGGTCGGCGGTGTAATCTTCGTAGAGGCGGTTGTAAACCCCGGCAATGGTCTGTTCCGCCATGCTGGCGCTGTTCCATACATTCCCTTCGGACGGAGCATTATTCGGGGAGAGATCCAAGTCTACACATGCAGTCAGCGAACCGCCCATAACGAGTGCAACCGAGGCTGCCGCCATCATATTTTTTATTATCATCTTTTTCATCTGAGTCTTCTTTTAGAATGTAACATTAATACCGAAAGCGTATTGGCGCATCGGGGCATATCCCACGCCGCACATCATCTCAGGGTCCATACCCTTGAACTTGGTGATGGTGAACAGGTTTTCACCGGAAGCATAGAGGCGGACATTCTGCATATAAGCTTTCTTTACCCACGTCTTTGGGAAGGTGTAGCCGATGGTCAGGTTCTTCAGTTTCAGGTAATTGCCGTTGTGCAGATGCCAGGCGCTTGCCGTGCTCACTTGTCCGGCCTGGTCGGTAGTTAGACGGGGCGTTTTCGACGTGAGGTTGGTGCGGGGGTCATCCGGATTCTCCGGGTCGTAGAAGTAGTGGTCGTAAGCCACTTCCCTGCCGATGCCGTATCCGTAGGTGACAATCGAACTGTTCTGTGCTTTCTCGTACCAGTTGATTTTAAATCCGGCGGCACCGCTCCAGTTCATGGAGAGGTCGAATCCTTTCCATGCTGCGTTCATCTGGAGACCGAAGTAATATTTCGGTGTTCTGGAGTATCCCTGGAAAGCACGGTCGTCATCGTCACCATACACGCCGTCACCGTCGAGGTCATCGTAGATGATGTCGCCATACCAGATTTTATCTTTGCCTACTCCTTGTTTGGGGTAGAATTGGTAGCCGGCGGTCATCATGGCTTTCAGCCATTTCATGTCTTCTTCGGTGCGTATCATGCCATCGGTGGGGCCGCCGACAGGGTTGACCGTACCGTCTGTGTTGAAGGAATTTCCCGTACCTTTGTAGAGATTCAGCACGTAGTATTCGTTTATCATATGCCCTTCCACGATACGTTCATTGCCACCGGTGGAGACTTCACCCAAGTTGGTGTGGTACGTCCATTTGCCGTTAGCGTCCTGTTTCCATTCACGTACCAATTTTCCTTTATATTTGCTGACTTCGTTTTTGTTGAACGAGAAGTTGGCGGACACACCGTAAGTGAAGTCCTTGATGTGGTCTTGCCAGCCTAAGGTAACCTCGAATCCCCGGTTGGTGACTTCGGCGATATTCTGGCGGGGAGAGCCGAAGTAGCTCAACGTAGGTGAAAGCGTAGGATTGTAGAGAATACCGTCTGTCACTTTGTTATAGTAGTCGATTGTACCGGTCAGACGACTGTTCAGTACGCTGAAATCGAGTCCGAAGTCGGTGATTGAGGTCGTTTCCCATTCCAAGTCGTAGTTGGAGAAAGAAGACATGCCCAGTCCGGATACTTTCTTATTGCCGAAGACATATTGTGTGGCGGCATAAACCGCCTGCCATTCGTAGTTGCCGATGGAGTTGTTGCCTAGCTGTCCCCATGAGGCACGTAATTTCAAGTTGTCGAACCAGCCGAGTTTCTTGACGAAACGTTCCTCGGAGAGACGCCAGCCGGCAGAGAACGAGGGGAATAATCCCCAACGGCTTTCGGGGGCGAAGCGTGAAGAACCATCGTAACGCATATTAGCTTCCAACAGGTAGCGTGAGTCATAAGCGTAGGTGGCGCGTCCGAATACGGAACGTGAAGCGAATTCCGTGGTGGAACCTTTGATATATCTCGGGTCGGTCAGGGCGTCGAAATCCGTAAGGCTGGTGTCTACCATGCCTTTCTTATCAATGTCGGTGGTGGAACGCCATTTGCGGTACTCTTCATAACCTATCATGGCGCTTACATCGTGTTTCTTGCCGAACATTTGCGAGTAGTTGAGTACGGTGGAGCTTTTCCAGCTTTGGTCGCCGTCGTACCATAACGCTACGTGATATTCTTGCAGGGCGTCGGAAGTGGGCGGAGCGTTTTTTACTTCTCCCGCTTGGAAACTGAACTGTTCGCGATAGTCGGAACTGTTCCATTTATGCTCGTTTCTGAAGTGGTCGTAGTAGAAATTGTAACTTGCGGTGAAGTGTTTCAGGAAATTGACCTTTACATACGGGTTGACGAAGAACTTCGTCTGTTTGTAGTAGCCTTCCGCGTTGTTGATGAAGTATACGGGGTTGCTGGCGGATGGGTCTTCTTCCGTTGCTTCGGGTACACCGTATTTGCCGTCATAGCGGGGATAAATACCCGGTATGCTTTTTTGCATCTGCAAGCCGTTCAAGTTGTCTACGTCGTTACGTTCCTGGTCGGTATGGTAACCCCATGCACGCATACCTACAGTGAGGAAGTCGGTGATGCGAGATTCGATGTCGCTGCGCACATAATATTTCTTCATGCCGGCGTTCTCCACCAGTCCCGGATTGTTTAGAAAAGTGGCACTGAGGCTGTACGTTGTGCGCTTTTCGGCACCGGAGACGGTAATGGAGTGTTCCTGCATCAGTTTCGGGTTGTACACTTCGTCATACCAGTCGGTGTTGGGGTAAGCTACGTAGTTGGGATAACCGGATTCGGACAGCCCGTTGGGATTTTTGTCTGCTTCCCGCCATTTTTTGATAGTACTTCCGTTGAAAATCTGTGTTTGTCCCGAGTTGATGGATGCCTCGTTCATCAGTTCCATATAGTTAGCGTAGTTGGCAACCATGTGGATGAGGTTGGCAGGGGTGTTGTAAGAGAACTTGCCGGAGTAGGTGACGTTGATTTTGCCGTCGCTTCCGCGTTTGGTCGTTACCAGAATAACACCGTTCGCACCACGGTTACCGTAGATGGCACAAGAGGCGGCATCTTTGAGGACGGAAATAGTGGCGATGTCGTTCGGGTTGATTTCGTTGAGAGGCATTTCCATCCCGTCTACCAGTATCAGAGGACTGGAATCGTTCAAAGTTCCGTTACCGCGTATCAGGACACTGGAGCTCTCGGAGTTCGGTTTGCTGGTGGTCTGCATCACGTTCAAACCTGCCGCCATACCCGATAAAGCCGATGAAACGGTAGTTACAGGGCGTGATAAAGTCTTGTCGTTGAAGTCTACCGTGGCAACGGAACCGGTGAGGTTCACCTTTTTCTGCGAACCGTAGCCCACGACGACTACTTCTTCCAATATTTCGCTGTCGGTCTGCATAGCGATGTTCAGCGTCTGCTGCCCTTTGACGACGATGCTTTCTTTCTTATAGCCTATATAGGAGACTTCGAGTATATCGCCATTGTTTACAGGCAATGAGAAGTTACCGTTGGTATCGGTGATAGTTCCGCCCTGGGTTCCTTTCACCAGGATGCTTACTCCGATAAGGGGCTCTCCGGTGGCGGCGTCCGTAACTGTTCCCGAAAGTGAACGTTTCGCCTGCTGCGTCACCTGAAGAGTGTTGCCGGTATGGTTTGCACCGGCATCAGCCATGACGGGGATAATGCCCAGACCGAAACAGAAGAGTGAACTAATAAAAGATTTTGCTCTACCTTTCATAAGATTTAAAGTTATAATTTAACATTATTGGCTTTGACAAATTTGTTCTAGCACTGCAAATCTATGGCAAATAGGCATTGCAGGCAACAACAATACGAGCAAAGTATGGAACAAAACGCTCAAAAACCCCGTTCCCGGGGCAAGATGGAAGAATTGTTCTATTTTGTGGTTCTTTTGTTGCAGGGCGGGTTATGTCGTGATGAATTCTTTGGGCAGTACCCCGAATTGTTTCTGGAAACATTTCGCAAAATAGGACGGAGTATTGAAGCCTACCATGTAACACACTTCATTAATTTTGCAACTTCCTTCTTTCAATAGTTGGGCAGCTTTTTTCAGACGCTCGATGCGGAGATAGTCGTTGGGCGTCAGGTCGAGAAGCCCCTTGATTTTGCGGTTCAGGCTGGAGCGGCTCATACACAACCGGTCTGCCATGTCTATCAGGCTGAATTCGGGATTCTGCATATTGGTCTGGATAAGGTTGTTCAGTTTCTTCAAAAATTCTTCATCGGCTTTGCTGATGACCATGTTGTTGGTGGGGGTGAAAGGAGAGTGCATGAACGTAGCCTGCAGTTGCTCCCGGTTTTTGAGTAGGCTGGAGATGCTCACTTTCAGGTACTCCATCGAGAAAGGTTTCTCTATGTAGGCGTCTGCACCGGCTTTCAGTCCGTCTATCCTGGATTGCAAAGTGGTCTTGGCGGTAAGCAGGATGATGGGAATATGGCTGTAGTCCAGTTCTGTCTTTACGGTATCGCAGAGTTCCAAGCCGTCCATTTCGGGCATCATCACATCGGATATAATCAGATTGATGATAGATTCCTGCAATATTTTCAAAGCTTCCACGCCATTGGCGGCGGTCAGCACTTTATAGGATTCGGACAGTTGCCTGACGAGAAATTTGTTCATTTCCGCATTGTCTTCCACTACTAATAGGGTATAGCGGAATTGTGTGGAAGTGGCAGGATTACCCGGTTCGCTGGAAACGATCACCTCTTCTCTTTCAGCTTTTTCCGGTTCGGTGGGCAGCAGATGGACGGTTTGTGCCTGGTGCAAGGGAAGCGTCAGGATAAAGTGGTTACAGTCCGCTGCATCGTCCATGGTGAGCTTTCCGCCGTGCAGTTCGGCAAGCGAGCGTGCCAAAGCCAGTCCGATGCCGGTTCCCGGCACTTGGTAGGAACTGTTTCCCTTATATTGTATAAAGGGCTTGAATATTTCCTCGCGCATGGTAAGCGGGACAATCTCACCGTCGTTCGTGACGGAAAGTTGTAAGGTTTCGTTCTCCTCGTTCTGCTTCATTTCGACGTGGATACGACTTTTGCCGTATTTGATGGCGTTAGTGAAGAGGTTGCTGACTATCTTTGTAAATCCTTCCTTGTCGATGGCTGCATACAGGTTGTCGGGGACGTTTATGGTGAATTCGAATCCTTTCTCTCGTGCCAGCGGAATGAAGCGTTTATAGGTTTTCTGCAGGATTTCGGAAAGGTTGTATGCCATAAAGTTGAGGTGGAAACCCTTGGTTTCGGTCTTTCGGAAATCGAGCAGTTGGTTTACGAGGTCAAGCAGCCGGTTGGTGTTCAAATCCATAATTTCCAAATCCTCTTTGATGGCATCGTTCACATGGTCGGAAACCAAGACGTGTTCCAATGGGCTTTTGATAAGTGTCAGCGGTGTGCGTATCTCATGGGCTACGTTGGTGAAGAAGTTAATCTTGGACGTGTAGAGTTCGCGCTCTTTCTCGTATTCCAATATTTCCATGGCTTGCCGGTGCTTGCGCAGGTTGCGTTTGCGGAAATAACAGATTATATATGTGACAACGGTTGCCAACAGAATGAAGTAGATGACGTATGCCATCCATGACAGGTAGAAGGGTGGATGGACGCGTATTTTCAATAATCGTTCCTGTGGGTTCCAGACACCGTCGCTGTTGGCTCCGCGCACTCGCAGCGTGTAATGACCGGAAGGCAGGTTGGAGTAACTGATGCGGGTATTGAGCCCGTTGGTGGAGTACCATTCTTTATCAAAGCCTTCGAGTTTGTAGAGTATGGTGTTCGATAAAGGAGCCTGGTAGTTCAGCACTGCTGCCCGTAAGGAAAAAGTGTTTTGGTCAGCGTTCAGTTCGATGGATTCCGAGAGGGTGATGCTTTCCGACAGGGGAGAAGATGCTTCGCCTATTGGCAGGCGTTTGTTGAATTGGTGGAAGTCGGTCAGTACCAACGGTGAAATCTGTTTGTTCACAGTGAATGTGGCAGGATTGAAAGAGATAAACCCGTTGACGCTACCCAGGTAGATAGTTCCTGTCTTGTCTTTGTATCCCGACTGGTAATTGAACTGGTTGCTCAATAGACCGTTGGCAGTAGTGTACAGATGCTTAGTGCCTGTTTCGGCATGGAAGGATACCAGCCCTTTGTTGGTAGTGAGCCACAACAGTCCGTTGTTGTCTTCCAACATTTTATATACGGTGTTTCCGGGGAAGCCTTGCGACATATCGTAGCGGATGAAATCGTCCGTTTCGGGGCGGAAGCGGCAGAATCCCGCTCCTTGTGTCATGAACCAAAGCTGCTTGCGGCTGTCCTCGAAGATGCTTATTACCTTGTTATAGGGTAAAGAGTTCGGGTTATCGGGGTTTCGGGTATATTGTTTCCATTTGTCTTGTGGCAGGTCGTAGCAGAACACACCGTCGGAATAGGTAGCCAGCCACAATTTGCCGTGGCAGTCTTCCAGTATATTGTACACGAATATTTTGTTCATTTCGGGGATGCGTGTGAAGTCGTCTGTCTTTCGGTTGTAACGCAACAGCCCCGAAGTCGTACCTATCCATAGTTCGCCGGTGCTGCTTTTATAGATTGAGAATATGTTGTCGGCGTTGAGGGTATTGGACGCCTCGCCCTTTTCGTAGTGCCTCACTTCCCGGGTGCGGAGATGGATGCGGTTCAGCCCGCCGGAAAAAGTACCTACCCACAGGTAGTCGCCGTCGATGCATAATCCGTGGATGTTGTGGTATAGGGCAGGGTGGCGGAAAGGCGTGACCGTACCGTCGGCGGGATTGAAATGGAAAAGTCCCTTGTCTTCTGTGCCGAACCATATCGTACCGTCATTGCTTCCGCAGAATTCACGTATGCGGTGTCCCAGGTATCGCATGTCGTCCCGAGGATAATACTTCTCGAAGTAAGTATATTGGTGAGGATAATAGTTGACGCCCCCGAAGTATGAGCCTATCCACATCCCGCCTTCACGGTCTTTGAAGATGGTATAGATGGCGTTGTCGGATAATGCGTAGCGGTCGTCGGACTCTGAGGTGGTGAGATGGATATATTTGTCGGTTTCCAGGTTGTAGATGTAGATGCCTTGTTCCGTACCTACCCATAGCTCCGTGTCCGAACGCAGGCAGATGTTGCGTACGTAGTCGTTTAACAGGCGGCGTACTTTGCGGGTGGTCAGGTTGATTTCCGCCAGTCCGTTGGATGAACCTATGTAAATACAGTTGTGCAACCCTTTGACACAAGTATTGATGACAGTTCCTTTGAATGGCTCTTCTCCTTCGGCATCCCGGAAAGTGGTAAAGTGGGCAGCGTCTCCCGAATGATACAGGTTGTCTTCATAGCGGCTTACCCATAGTTCGTTGTCCTCGAACCAGAAGCGGGTGATATTGAGTGCTCCATTGCCTATTTTCGCCGAATGCTCTTTCAGGCTATTCCGCTTTTTGTCGTAATGGAAGAGTCCTTGGGAATCGGACGCAATCCATACGTTTTTCTGAGGGTCGGAGTCTATCCATGTTATGGTGCGGTTGATAGTCCTGCCTGTATCTTCAATAGGAATATCGAACGAGGTGAATTTTTCTAACCGGGGATTGTAGATGTAGACGCCCGCATCAGTCCCTACCCAAATATTTCCTTCGGCATCTTCGTGCAGGGCGGTGATGAAGTTGTTGCCTAATGAAGAGTTTTCTTTTTGGAAGGTGCGGAATACAAGGCCGTCATATAGGTTCAAGCCGTCTTTTGTGCCAAACCACATAAAGCCTTGCCGGTCTTGCAGGATGGTATTCACAGTGTTATGCGAAAGCCCGTCCTTGATGTCCAGCGTACGGAAATAGTAATAAGTTTTTTGGGCGGTACTCTCTGTCCAAAAGGTCGACAGGAGCAGCCCGATGATGGCATATAAAATGTTTTTTGTTTTCATAGCGGAAAAAGGATGCAATGTCTATTCCGGGCAAATATAAACATTATATATGCGATAATTGTAATATGAAGTCTATTTTCTTCTTGAATATAAGAGGAAAGGGTGTATCAGGTTGATAGTGTTTTTTAGTATTTTGCCTGGTATTTCTTATAAAAAATCAAGAACAAAGTAAATCCGATCAGTGCAAACGGTACGCCTGTCAGGGCAGGGTAGCGGTATCCTTCGTTGACTGCGAGTCCGCCTGCGTATGCGCCAATGGCATTTCCCAGATTGAAGGCAACCTGTACGCAGGCTGCTCCCAGCATTTCTCCTCCTTTTGATACGCGGATAATTAATATCTGCTCCGGACTGGATACTGCGAACAATCCTGCCGTACAAAGGCACATCAACAGGGCTGCTGCCCATTTATAGGGAGAAAGGAAGAAGATGAGCAATAACATAATACAGATAAGTGCTTGTGCGGCAGTCCCTACTTTTCCGGGGGTGTAACGGTCGGAGAGACGTCCGCTAATCAGGTTTCCCATCACCATACCGAAGCCAGCAAGGATCATTAAGGGCGTAATGCTTTCAGCGGAGAAGCCGGACACATTGGTAAGCATCGGATTGATGTAGCTATACCAGCAGAATACACCGCCATTACCTAGTGCCGTAGCGCCAAGAATCAGCCACGGAGCCGGAGTTTTAAGGAAACGGAATTGTCCTTTGAAACCTGTATCTTCCAGTCCTTCTACGTGGGGAACCCAGCGCCAGATATAATATAGGATAACGATTCCCCAGATTCCTACCAACAGGAAAGTGACACGCCAGGAGAGCATGGTACTTAGAGAAGTTCCCAAGGGTACACCGAAAAGATTGGCAATGGTCATTCCGGCAATCATGATCGAAACGGCTTCCGAACCTTTTCCTTTATCGGCCAGTCTTTCCGCAACGATAGAACCTACTCCGAAATAGGCACCATGAGGAAGCCCGGAGATGAAACGGGCAATTAGCAATACCCAATAATTGGGGGCCATTGCCGCGCAGATATTACCTATCATAATCAAGGTAACCAGTACTAACAGAATGTGTTTCAACGGGTATTTACGGGCCAATGTCAATACAGGTGCGCCAACACATACGCCCAAAGCGTATGCCGAAATGAAATGTCCCGCAGTCGGGATACTGATACCTAGATCTTTTGCCACATCGGGCAATATTCCCATCATTACAAATTCGGCAATACCCAATCCCAGTGTGCCGAACGCCAATGCAATAAGACTCTTCTTCATACGAAACCCTACCTAATACCTGTTACTTTTTTACCTTTATTTTTTGCCGCTTTTTTATTTCGGCTGCAAAGGTAAAACAAAATCTTTCAAGGTGAGTTCAGACCGGATGATTTTGATTTAAATCAATTTGTACAGTTTTTCTCTTAGGGGTATGCAACAAGGAACTCGAAATGGTATAAGGATTAAAAGAATAAAACTGAATTGGTCTACAAAGATGTAGAAATGAACAATCGTCTTATTTTGTTTAACTAATACTTAACGATTTGTGCTCTTTTTATTGTCAATCTGTCAGGATGATATTTAAGTGGTTGAATACCAATTTTATACTGCATGACAATAGATGCTGATAATAGGTTGAAAGTAAAAGATATGCATTTTTATTGTCAGCCTTGATTTCTTGTCAAATGCCTTGTTTTAAGATTAATCAAGTGGGACTTTATGGGGAGAGTAGCTGGTATACTTATGTTGGGATACTGGTATAGTTACGTTAGGATGCCGGTATAATTCCACTAAAGTACCGGTATCTTTAGTGCGTCACGGCCGTGACAAGATCTTCCCACGGCTGTGGTAGGAACTCGTCACGACTGTGGGAAGAAGTCACCACGGCCGTAGGAAGTTAACAATATCGGCACGTTAATGTACAAATGGTTATGGGATAATGGAAGTATAACAGTTGTACAACGGTTGTTTAATGGGTGCTTGTCATAAATTTCTATATGACTTCTTCCATAATTTGTTCCTTTCTTTAGTTCTCATATTCATGAGATTAAAAGTAGCATATTCCCGCAGAAAGAACAAAGAAAGGGAAAGAAAGTTGGAGTGTTGATGCACCAGAGTGATGAATATAAACCTTCGTACTTTTTTATGTCATTAGCCGAATAATGTTTATAATAAATCTGTTTTGTTCTCTCTTTTTAATAAAGATTGTTCTTCCCGCTTGCAATAATTTTCTCCTGAAAGCCGGAAGTTTCTGAAAGACTTTTATCTTTGCAACTATAATACATACGGCACTATGAAAAAAGTAATTTTGATTCTTCTGGCAATCGCCTTCCCCGGCCTGCTTTGTGCAAAAGATAACAAGAGTACGGATGCGTTACTCCGTGAGATTGACGGTCTCATTAAAAACCGTCGGACTTATGGAGTGGAAAAGGAGGCGCGTATCGCTGACCTGAAGAAATTGTTGGCGGAGGCTACTTCCGATGAACAACGATATGGTTTTTGCGGACGTCTTTTCGATGAATACCGGGCTTATAATCTGGATTCGTCTTTTGTCTATGCTCAACGGAAAGAGGAACTGGCGCATCGCATGGATAAACTGGATTATCTGGATGATGCTGCCATGAATATGGCGGAAGTGATGGGAACTACCGGAATGTATAAAGAAGCGTTGGAACTATTGGGGCAGATTGATAAGAAAACGCTGCCCGATTATCTCTATGGTTACTATTATCACTTGTATCGCACTATTTACGGATTGATGGGAGATTATGCCGTTACGGAGAAAGCCAAGAAAGAGTATTATCGAATGACGGATTTATATCGGGATTCTCTTTTGCAGGTGAATGCTTCCGACTCTCTGGGGCACGTATTGGTGATGGCGGATAAGTGCATCGTACATGCTCAATACGATGAAGCCATCCGTATGCTGATGGAATATTACAACAAACCTTCTTTGGATGACCATTCAAAAGCAATGCTTACTTATACTCTTTCCGAGGGTTACCGGTTGAAAGGCGACAAGCAGGGGCAAAAACATTACCTGGCCCTTTCGGCCATTGCCGACCTGAAATCGGCAGTAAAGGAATATGTATCTTTGCGCAAACTCGCTTCCCTTGTCTACGATGAAGGGGATATTGACCGTGCTTACAATTACCTGAAATGCTCCTTAGAGGATGCCACTCTTTGTAATGCCCGCCTTCGTACGTTAGAAATCTCGCAAGTCTTTCCTATCATTGACCAGGCTTACCAATTGAAAACCAAACGGCAGCAACAGGAGATGAAAGTATCATTGATTTGTATCAGTTTGCTTTCCGTATTTTTGTTGGTTGCCATTTTCTTCGTTTACAAGCAGATGAAAAAGGTTGCTGCCGCACGTCGCGAAGTGGTCGATACCAATACGTTGTTGCAAGAACTGAACGAAGAACTTCACGACTCCAATTCGCAACTGAAAGAGATGAACCATACGCTTTCGGAAGCCAACTATATCAAGGAGGAATATATCGGCCGATATATGGACCAATGCTCCACTTATCTCGACAAGATGGATTTATACCGTCGTTCCCTGAATAAAATTGCTGCTGCCGGAAGAGTGGAAGAACTATATAAAGCCATTAAATCTTCCCAATTCCTTGACGAAGAACTGAAAGAGTTTTATGCAAACTTCGACATGACTTTCTTGCAACTTTTCCCCAATTTTGTGGAAGAATTTAATGCGCTGCTTACCGAACCCATGCAACCCAAACCGGGAGAACTGTTGAACACCGAACTCCGTATCTTTGCCCTTATCCGGCTGGGGATTACGGACAGTACCAAGATAGCGCAATTCCTCCGTTATTCCGTGACTACCATTTATAATTACCGGACCCGTGTCCGTAACAAAGCTTTGGGAGAAAGAGATGAATTTGAGGCTAAAGTAATGAAAATAGGGAAGGTGGAAGAGTAAGAAAACCACTACTTTTTTAGTTAGTATACTATTTTTTAATAATCTAATTATTAGTGATTTATATAGTTGTTTACTATGCAAATCACTATATTTTTGCTATCTGCTTTAAGGAACAGTATAAAATGTAGATACTTTTGTTTCGTAGTCATTTCAGCAATGACACAGAGAATAAAAACAAAAGTAACCCTAATATTAACTTTAAATTAATGTACATGAAACAGAGTATGAAGTCGAAAGGCTTTGAACGCCGCCTCTTATTAATAATGTGGGGCTTGTTCCTATCTCTTAGTGCATTCGCACAACAGATTTCCATAAAAGGACATGTAGTGGATGCTGCGGGTGAGCCGGTGATCGGTGCCAGTGTAGTAGAAGAAAGTACGACGAACGGTACGATTACCGATATAGACGGTAACTTCTCCCTGAAAGTGTCCCCTAAAAGTATGCTAACCGTTTCTTTTATCGGATATGCCACTCAGACAGTTCCGGTGAATGGCAAAACGTCCCTGACTATTACTTTGAAAGAAGATACCGAGGTGCTCGATGAAGTCGTTGTCATCGGTTATGGTACGATGAAGAAGAGTGACTTGACTGGGGCTATCTCTTCCGTTTCTTCCAAAGATCTGATGAAACAACCCTCTCCTAGTTTGGGAGCAGCTTTACAAGGACGTGCAACCGGGCTTCAGGTAATTTCCAGTGGTGCGCCGGGCGATAATGTGTCAATGAAGATACGTGGTATCGGTTCCATCAACAATAGTGATCCGTTGCTTGTCATCGACGGGGTGCCGACGGATGTTCCTTTGAATATGATTAATATGGATGATGTGGAGACGGTAGACGTGTTGAAAGACGCTTCCGCTACTGCTATTTACGGTTCGCGAGGAGCTTACGGGGTCATTATTATTACCACGAAGAAAGGGAAATCGGACGCCGCTCACTTTAACTTTAAGGCTTCTTACGGTATCGAAAAGGCTATCCGTACACTTGATTTGCTGGATGCTACTCAATTTGCTTCCCTCCATAATGAAATGATGACAGCTAACGGTCAACCGCAGAACCCTCTGTTTGAAGATCCTACTTCATTGGGCAGAGGAACAAACTGGACAGATGAATTGTTTCAGACTGCCGCTATCCAGAACTATTCACTGAACTATTCCGGTGGGAATGATAAAACGACTTATTATGTATCTGCGGCTTATTTCAACCAGGAAGGTATCGTACGTACCACTCAATATGAGCGCTATACGGTGCAATTCAATATGGATACGCAGATGAATAATTGGTTAAAGATGGGAAACAAACTTTCGCTGAATCATGATATTAAAAAGAAGGGCGAGTATAGTATTAAAAATACCATGTTGGCACTGCCTACACAGGCTATCAAGAATGATGATGGTTCTTGGGCAGGTCCTGTAGGGCTTCCGATGTATGTAGGAGATATTGCTAATCCTATCGGCAAGATGATGACCAACTCTACTGCTACTAAAGGTTTCAATATATTGGGTAATATCTACGCCGAAGTAAAACCGTGGGAATGGCTGACTTTCAAAACTATTGTTGGAGTACAGGCACTCTTTTGGGATGATAAAGGCTGGTCGCCCAAGTATGACTGGCAGCCGATTTCCCAACCGGAATCGTATGCTTCCCGGAAGTATAACAAAAGCCTTACTTTATTGTGGGACAATACTCTGACTTTTAATAAGACGTTTGCAGAGAAACATCAACTGACTGTGATGGTAGGTTCTTCTGCACAGAGTAACACGTATGAGTATTTGGGCGGTTCCATTATGGGATTCATCAGTCCTACTGCGCAGCAATTGGATAATGGTACGCTCGAACCGACTGTGAACGGAAATGGAAGTGACTGGGCATTGCTCTCTTATTTAGGGCGTATCAATTATACATACGATAATAAATACCTGTTGACAGCTACGATCCGGCGTGACGGTTCTTCCCGTTTCAGCAAAAAGAACCGGTGGTCTAATTTCCCGTCCGTATCTCTTGCCTGGAGGCTTTCTGAGGAACCTTTCTTTAAAAAGAGTTTCTGGTTGAGTGATGTGAAACTCCGTGCGGGATATGGATTGACCGGTAATCAGGCGAGTGTGGGTAATTATGCGTATGCTTCCACCATCCAGACTATTCAGTATAACTTCAATGGTACGCAAGTGAATGCCATTGCCCCGTCGGTAATGCCAAACCCGAATGTTCGCTGGGAAGAGGTGGAGCAATATAATGTCGGTGCCGACCTGACAATGATTGACGGTCGGATCAATCTTAGTCTGGATGCTTATATCAAGAATACGAACGATATGCTGGTAGATATGGTAGTGCCTATCTCTACCGGGTATTCGGATATCAATGTTCCTAAGATCAATGCGGGTAAGATGCGGAATAAGGGATTTGAGGTTTCTGTCAGTTCCCGTAATCTGGTGGGTGAATTTTCATGGAATACGTCTCTCAATGCTTCTTACAACAAGAATGAAATTATCCGCTTGAATGGGGATGTCCCGATGTATTTCGATAATAATATTCATGCAGTCGGTCATCCGGTCAGTTCTTTTTACGGTTATGTGACGAACGGTATTTTCCAGACACAGGAGGAAGTAGACCGCTACGCCATTCAGACGCAAGGCAATGACCCTTACAACCGTACTTCTGCCGGTGATATTAAGTTTAAGGACTTGAATAACGACGGAATCATCAATGATAAAGACCGTACTTATCTCGGCAGTCCCACTCCGACATGGATTTTTTCAATGAACAATTCATTTGCCTGGAAAGGTTTCGATCTGGAAATCTTCCTGCAAGGGGCGGCGGGAAACAAGATATACAACGCAAACCGGGCCTCTTTGGAAGCCATGTCCGTAGCACAGAACCAGATGACGACCGTTCTCGATCGTTGGCGTGGCGAAGGAACAAGCAACAGTATGCCACGTGCTGTATTCGGTGACCCGAATAAGAACGGGCGTGTTTCAAATCGTTTTATAGAAGACGGTAAATACTTGCGTCTGAAGAATGTGACATTGGGCTACACCTTACCGGCCGCATGGAGCAAGAAGGCGGCGATGTCTTCTGTGCGCTTCTTCGTTTCGGGGCAGAATCTACTGACATTAACCCGTTATACGGGGCTTGATCCGGAAATTTCCGGATCGGGAAATGACAATAACGTGTATCCCATAGCCCGTAACATCACGTTCGGCGCATCTGTTTCTTTCTAACTACTTTTATATAGAACCTTTAATTGATTGACAAATATGAAAAAGTTCAGATATATACTTCCTTGCTTCCTGTTGGGCTTGACATTGAGCAGCTGTAATGGTTTCCTTGATAAAGAACCGTGGGACTCTATCGATACTTCCAAGAGTTTTCAGGCAGCGGAAGATGCGATAGCTGCCGTAAATGGTGCTTATCAACCGCTTCAATGGCCCAAATTATATAATATGCGTATGTGGACACTGGATATCGTAGCCGGTAACAGTATTGTCGGTGCAGGTGGAGGTACGGATGGCATAGAGACTACCGATATGGCTAACTTCATAACCACCACCGATAATGCCGGTGTGCTTGATGTATGGCGCGGTCCGTCTCCGGGTATTCTCCGTTGCAACTTCGTTATCAAGAACGTTCCGGGTATGAATATTGATCAAAGTTTGAAAAACCGTTGTTTGGGAGAAGCTAAATTCTTGCGTGCCCATTATTATTTTATTCTGGTTCGTCTTTTTGGAGGAGTACCTTTACTGACAGAACCGCAGACTTCGGAAGATGATTTGAAACCTTTCCGTGCTTCGAAAGAAGAAATCTATAAGTTGATAGAAGATGATTTGAAAGAAGCGATCAACTTGCTTCCGGATAAATCTTCTTATTCCGCTTCCGATTTGGGACGTGCTTCCAAAGGAGCAGCGATGGGGTTGCTAGCCAAAGTGTATCTGACCCAAAGAAAGGAGTATGCGGAGATTGTACGTCTTTGTGAGGAAATACAGAAATTGGGTTATCGTTTGAATGATGATTATAGTGATAACTTTAATCCGAATAAGAAAAATGGACCTGAATCATTGTTTGAGGTACAGTATTATGGTAAGACCAATTATGATTTCTGGAGTAATGAAAACCAATCTTCTTGGTTGAGTGCGTTTACAGGCCCTCGTAATTCGGATATGGTGGCGGGCGGCTACGGATGGAACCAGCCGACTGCCGAGTTTGTCAGCCAGTACGAAGAAGGGGATAATCGTAAAGATAAGACTATTCTTTATTTGGGATGTCCTGACTTTGACGGAAAGCAATATCAGTCTTCTTATTCTACAACGGGATACAATTTGCGTAAGTTTCTGGTCCCGAAATCCATCTCTATGGATTACAATACCAGTCCGGCCAACTTTGTGGTACTCCGTTATGCGGATGTGCTACTGATGAAAGCGGAAGCGTTGAATGAACAAGCTTTGACAACTGATGCGGAAGCCCCTTTGTACGAGGTTAGAAAACGGGCAGGACTGACTAACCGGGCGGATATCGAAGGATTGACACAGGATCAGATGAGGGAGAAAATTATTCAGGAACGTCGTATAGAGTTGGCGTTTGAAGGAGACCGTTGGTTTGATTTGGTTCGCCTGAAAGACAACTATGCTCTGAAATTCCTTCACTCTATCGGAAAAACCAATGCGGCGGAAAAACATTTGTTAATGCCTATACCGTTGAAAGAGATTGAGGCGAATGGCAATTTGAAACAGAATCCGGGATATTAATAGTAAAAAAGAAAGATTATGAAAACAAAGATATATATTGCTCTGACGGCTTTATTGGCGGGCTTTGTATTTAATTCGTGTACTTCTGATGAGATGGAGACAGATAAAGGAAGTGAGTCTTTGGTATTGTCTGTATCGTCCGAAGTAGTGGAACTGGACCAGTTGATGAGTGATAGGGAAGCTTTTCATTTTGCTTGGACTGCTGGTAGTAACTATGGAACAGATTCCCGTATCAGCTATGTTCTTGAAATGGATTTGAAAGGTAACAATTTCGCAGGAGGACTGAAAAAGGATATAGGTGCAACGGATTCCCGTATTCTGGCATTTAACCATAAAGAGATGAATGACTTGTTGGCAGAAGTGTGGAATAGTTCTTTGGATGAAACATTGGAGTTTGAAGCTCGTGTGACTGCTGCTGTATTGGGGCATGAAGAGTTTACTCAGGTTTCTCCTGTCGTTACATTCAAACTGACACCTTATATAGAACGTTATCTGAATCTGTGGATGATTGGTGGAGCAACTGTAGGAGGATGGAGTCTGGATAATGCTACTCCGATGGAATCAATTGAGGATGAACCGAACGGATTTGTTTGGGAAGGCGTGCTTCTTTCAGGAGAACTGAAATTCGTCTTACAGAAAACTTCTTTTGTTCCTTCTTTTAATAAGGATGGTGAAGATGAGAATAAACTTGTATATAGGGAAAGTGATGACGAACCGGATGAGAAGTTTATGATAAGCACTCCGGGTAACTATCGGATAAAACTGAATCTAAGCACATTGGATATTGAGATTACGGATTTGGGCGGAGAGATGGTTTATCCTAATCTTTGGATGATTGGTTCGGCTACTACGGGCGGTTGGTCATTGGACGATGCAACGAAGATGACTCCGATAGCTGATGAACCTAACGGATTTGTTTGGGAAGGTGAGCTTAGAACGGGTGAACTTAAATTTGTGACTCAGCAGAGCGATTTCTATCCTTCGTTTGGCAGGGACGGAAGTGATGAGAATAAACTGATTTATCGTCAGGATGAGAATGACGGGCCGGATAATAAATTCAATATCAAGCGTGGTGCCAGCTATCGGGTGAAAGTAAATCTGAATACATTGGATATTGAAATCACCAATTTGGATGGTGAAGAACCGGATAACAGTGAATTTTGGATGATTGGAACTGCGGCAGGAGAGACGCCGATAGCCATGACAAAAGATGATTCGAACCCAGAGCTTTTCACTTATAATGGAGAATTGCAGGACGGTACTTTCCGAATTTCAAAAGACAAAGAAGGGACTGAAGTGGTGACAGAAGAGAAGCAGACGTATAAAAGTAAATATGTTGTGACATTCAATGTCGGTAGCCAGGACTTGACAGTGGAACAAATTGTAGTTTACGAGAAGGTTTGGGCAATGGGAGAAGCAGTATCCGGAGATTTTGCCTGGAAGAATGTGAAAGAACTTACGCAAAGCAACTCTAACAAGAATGAATTTGTATATGAAGGAGAATTGGGAACCGGACAGATAAAGTTTCCTCTCCAATTCGGTGATTACGATGGTTTATTCTTTGTTGCGGAAGAAGATAATAAAGGAGTGTATGATGAGTTTACAGGCTCATGTTATCTCTCTTCTGATAAGGGCGACAATAAATGGTATATGAATAATGCCGGAACCTTTAAGGTTACTATCAATACCTATAAAAAGGAGATTCATTTTCAAAAGAAATAACGATTAATACAGATTGAATTATGAAACTGACGAAATATATAATGGCTTGTATCCTGGCTTTTTCATTGGCCGGTTGTATCGACGACGAGCCTTCGAACAATCCTATTACTTACGGAGACGGCTATATCACCGTACTGCTGTCTACCGATAAAGCCGCCTATCAGCCGGGAGAACCGGTACAACTTTCTTTGAACAATCTTCCCGAAGGGCAGGTGACCATTCGCTATAAGCACCTCAACAAGGTGCTTTCCGAAACTCCCCTCACCGGAAAGTCATGGAGTTGGAATCCGCCGACAGATGACTTTAAAGGTTATATGGTCGACTTATATACAGTAGAGAATGGCGAAGAGGTTGTTCTGAGCAGCATTGCCATTGATGTGTCTTCCGACCCTGCACGCTTTCCGCGCAACGGATTTCTCTCCGAATATGGCAAAATGAGCGAAAAGGAGATTAACAAGGTAATGGATAACCTGAACCGCCATCATATCAACTATGTGCAGTATCAGGACTGGCATTACAAACACCATAAGCCATTAGCAGGTTCGCCTTCTGCTCCGATGGATGTGTGGAAAGATATTATCAATCGCGATTGTTATCGTTCTACTGTGCAGGGGTACATTGACGCTGGTCATAAACGGGGTATGAAATCTCTTTTCTACAATCTTGCTTATGGAGCTTTGAGCGATGCGGCCGATGATGGCGTGAAAGAAACTTGGTACCTGTTTAAGGACAAGAAGCACGGAAACAAGGATTATCATCCGCTAGGTTCTCCTTTCAAAAGTAACATCTATCTGACGAATCCGGCATTGCAGGAATGGAGAGACTATATGGCTCAGCAGAATAACGACGTATATGAAGTTTTTGATTTTGACGGCTATCAGATTGACCAGTTAGGTGGTCGGGGAGAATTATATGATTATAATGGAAACTCTGTTGATCTCGCAGCTACTTTCCCGGTGTTTATAAAGGCGATGAAAGAAGCTCAACCGAAAAAGTCGTTGGTGATGAATGCTGTGGGACAATATGGTCAAGAAAACTTGATTGCGAACTCTCCGGTAGATTTCCTTTATACTGAAGTGTGGGAAAAACCGACCGATAACGGCTTTAGCGTCCTTTCAAATATTATCACAAACAACGATCGATGGTCGAACGGAAAGAAAACTGTATTGGCTGCTTATATGAATTATAAGCTTGGCGGTGAAGGGCGTGGCTATTTCAATACCCCTGGTGTATTAATGGCAAATGCCGCTATCCATGCATGGGGTGGTGCGCATCTGGAATTAGGAGAACATATGTTGACTACCGAGTATTTCCCTAACAGCAGCTTGGCAATGAAAGGGGAATTGAAGAAAGCAATGGTGACTTATTATGATTTTATCACCGGGTATGAGAATCTCTTACGTGATGGTGGAGAGTTTTATGGAGTTACAGCTTCTTCTACAGATGGGAAGATGACCGTCAATCAATGGCCCCCTGTCCGTAATCAGATTGCCACTATCGGGAAACGCTTTGATCGTAGGGACGTGATTCATTTCCTTAATTATACCAATGCTGTACATTTGGATTGGTGTGACTCTAATGGGACGCAGGTTGAACCCTCTTTGATTGAATCGGTCCAAACAAAGGTAAGCGTAAAGGGGACGGTAAGAACAGTTTGGGCAGCCTCTCCGGATGCACGTTTCGGAGTCTCTCAAGAGCTTGATTTCGTTCAGGAAGGAAATGAGATAAAGGTAGCACTTCCGTCATTGAAATATTGGACAATGTTGGTAGTAGAGTATGAATGAGGCTGATAGATATGGAATAAATAAGAGGATAGTGCGAATATGAATAGAATAATAGGATGGATGATAGCTTGTTTGTTACCTATCTCTGTGCTTTGTGCCACAGATAACGCAAAGGTATGCACTTCTTTTACACAACAAGGGCGTCAGGTGACTTTTCACCTGACGGACAGTGCTGCGTTGCAGCTACAGCTCTGTAGTCCTTCGGTAGTCAAAGTTTGGTTTTCGCCCGATGGACAGCTGCAACGGAAGAATGCCTCTTTTGCAGTGATTAATGAAGAGTTGGAAGATGTAGGGACCGTCCATGTGGACGAACAGGCGGCCTGTTATGAGATCTTTACTCCGAAATTGCGTATTCGGGTAAATAAATCTCCGTTGAGTCTTCAGATATTTGATAAGTATCAGAAACTCCTGTTTAGTGATTATGCCGACAAGGGGCATGTGAGTGAAGGAACAAAGAAGACGGAATATAAAGTGCTCCGTCGTGACGAGCATTTTTTCGGACTGGGAGAAAAGACAGGAAAGATGGACCGTCGTGGCGAATCTTATAAGATGTGGAATAGTGACAAACCCTGTTACAGTATAGTGGAAGATCCGCTCTACAAGAGTATTCCTTTCTTTATGAGCAGTTATCGGTATGGTATTTTTCTTGATAATACGTACAAAACGGAATTCAAGTTCGGTACGGAAAGTCGCGACTATTACAGCTTTGAAGCTCCGAACGGTGAAATGATCTACTATTTTATTTTCGGCAAGGACTATAAGGAAATTATCGGCCAATACGTCGGACTGACGGGCAAACCTATCATGCCACCGAAATGGGCGCTGGGTTTTGCTCAATGCCGCGGTCTGCTGACAAGCGAAAAGCTAAGTCGCGAAATAGCCGAGGGCTACCGGAAACGTGGAATCCCTTGTGATATTATCTATCAGGATATCGGCTGGACGGAATATCTGCAGGATTTCGAATGGCGCAAAGGAAACTATGAGAGTCCAAAGAAGATGCTTTCGGATTTGAAAGGGATGGGTTTTAAGGTAGTAGTATCTCAAGATCCGGTAATTGCACAAGCTAATAAAAAGCAATGGGAAGAAGCTGATCGTTTGGGTTATTTTGTAAAGGACAGTACGAACGGTAAAAGCTACGATATGCCCTGGCCTTGGGGTGGTAACTGTGGAGTGGTGGATTTCACCTTGCCTGCCGTAGCCGATTGGTGGGGAACCTATCAGCAGAAACCGATTGACGACGGTATCTCCGGCTTCTGGACGGACATGGGCGAACCTGCCTGGAGTAACGAAGAGCAAACGGAACGTCTCGTCATGAAACACTATCTGGGTATGCACGATGAAATCCATAATGTCTATGGATTGACTTGGGATAAAGTGGTGAAAGAACAATTTGAAAAGAGGAATCCGGACCGTCGTGTGTTCCAAATGACCCGTGCTGCTTATGCCGGATTGCAACGTTATACGTTCGGTTGGACAGGTGATAGCGGGAACGGAGATGATGTGTTGCAAGGCTGGGGACAGTTAGCCAATCAGATTCCTGTAATGCTTTCCGCCGGTTTAGGACTGATACCGTTTTCTTCCTGTGACATTACCGGTTACTGTGGAGACATTGAAGATTATCCGGCTATGGCGGAACTCTATACCCGTTGGATTCAATTCGGTGCATTCAATCCTTTGAGTCGTATCCACCATGAGGGAGATAATCCGGTGGAACCGTGGCTTTTCGGACCGGAAGCGGAAAAGAACGCAAAGGCAGCTATCGAGTTGAAATATCGTTTGTTGCCCTATATCTATACTTATGCCCGCGAAGCTTATGATACAGGATTGCCTATCATGCGGCCTCTGTTTCTGGAATATCCAATGGATATGGAAACTTTTTCTACGGATGCCCAATTCATGTTTGGCCGTGAATTACTGGTAGCCCCTGTGGTGAAGAAAGGCGCTCGTACCAAAAATGTCTATTTGCCCGAAGGTACATGGATTGACTATAATAACAAGAAGACGGTTTACACCGGAGAGCAATGGACTACGGTTGACGCTCCCTTGTCCTTCGTTCCTGTGTTTGTGAAGCAAGGTTCTATCATTCCCACCATGCCGGTGATGAACTACACCCATGAGAAACCGGTATATCCACTAACTTTTGAAGTTTTCCCTGCACAGGAGGGTGCACAGGCTGCTTTTACTCTTTATGAAGATGAAGGAGAAAACTTAGGGTACCAGCGCGATGAATTTGTCAAAACACCGATTGTTTGTAATACTTTGGCGAATGGATATGAATTGATTGTCTCTGCCCGTGAAGGGAAAGGTTACACTGTCCCCGGTCCGAGAAATCTGTTGTTTCGTATTTATTCTGCGAAAGTTCCGAAAGAGGTTACTGTCAAAGGAAAGAAAATAAAGAAAGCTAAGACGGAACGCTTGGAAGATAATTTAGAGAATGATACGGAATCTGTGGCGTGGAGTTGGGATAAAGAAACCTGTGTATGTAGTGTGCGCATACCCGATAAGGGTATTGATGAGCAGATTATGATTATTTTCAAATAGTTATTCTTATCTTTACCCCGTATTTAATGTGGTAAATCAACATAGAAAAACATGAGAAAACTAAATTTACTGATTCTGGTATTGATAAGCTCTTTTACGGCCATGCGTGCCGTTACTTCCGAGAAAGACTTGTGGCAACTCCATACTTCAGATATTCATGCTGATTACGTAGGAGCTCCTATGGCTAATGGCGGCATTGGTCTTCTCCCTTGGAAAGAGCCTTTTCCCATTCAATAATCTTTTACCGTATCTCTGAAAAAAGGAGAAACCTATTCTTTTGCATTGGCAGGTGTCATCTGTTCCAAGCGTGACTTCGTAGATCCTTACAATGAGTCTGAACGTCAAATCACTTACGCTATCCACGAGGGTGCCGACCGTCTGATGACTTTCCATTGCCAACTATGGAATGAACTTTGGCAAGGTGATATTCGTATTGAGGGTGATGATGATGCTCAACGTGCAGTGCGTTTCGCCCTGTTCAACCTCTATTCTTTCGGAAGAGAGGGTACCGGATTGAGCATTTCTCCCATGGGGCTGTCTTCACAGGGGGACAACGGGCATATCTTTTGGGATACGGAACTTTGGATGTATCCTCCTATATTATTGCTCAATCAAGGCATTGCCGAATCTATGGTGAACTACCGTACCAACCGTCTTGCAGCTGCTTGCAAACGTGCTATCACTCATGGTTACCGGGGTGCCATGTTTCCTTGGGAAAGTGACGATGCTGGTGAAGAATCTACTCCGACTTTTGCCTTGACCGGACCTCTCGAACATCACATTACAGCAGATATTGTCCCATTAGTCGCATATCTCATTTGAGCTACCTCGTAAGAATCTGATAATATTCCGGATTCATGGATTCATCATCGATATTATCTTCAATGAACTTGATAATCTTGTTCAGTAATAATTCATCCTCTTTGTGCATGGTGATCCCATCCCTTACAATAAGAGAGGAACGGCCGGATTTGAAATACTCTTTCATCAGAGAGTATTTATTAATCATATTCTCTACCGCACTCAACACATGTCTTGGATGGAAAGGTTTAGGGATATACAAATCTGTTCCGTGATTATAGGCATTGATCTGGTCTTCAATAGAGTTTTTGGCAGAAATATGAATAACCGGAATATGAGCTGTCCGTTCATCAGACTTCAATATATCTGTCAGTGTAATGCCATCTAGTTTGGGCATTAACACATCACTGATAATGATGTCCGGTTGCTTTTGTTCTACTTCTTTCAGCGCCTCTTCTCCATCGGCAGCTTCGCGAACCTGATAGTAGGGAAGCAGAATATCTTTCAACAGTTCCCGGATATTCTTTTCGTCTTCTACAATCAGTATGGTAATTTCTTTCTGCTTAGGAATGAAAAGCATTTCACTGACCTCTGTCTCTTCTTCTGTAGCCTGACTTTCTTTTTCGGAATTCACGTACATAGGCGGCAGGGATACATTGAATTCTACATATTCTCCCAAAGTACTTTCTATAGTGATTTCTCCACCTAATAATTCAGTCAGGCTTTTGGTTAGGTTCAGACCCACTCCGGTACTTCCGGCGTGCTTCAGGTTACTGCTCTCGAAAATCTTAAAGCGACTGAATATTTCGCTCGTTTGTTTTTCAGTCAATCCCTTACCAGAGTTGCGTATACGGAAATGTAATGTTCCGGTAGTGGCTACCTATCTTATCAAATAAGACGATACTTGTCTAAAAAGATATCTGCGTTTAGGAGGATGGATATCTTTTTTTAGGCAAAAGCGAATATTTTTTTAGGCAGGTGTTCAAAGGAGTGTTTTTAGATTAACGGGTAGTTAAGGAGCATTAAAGCACTTCGGTGGTTTTCCCTTGCTGTATCTTTGCATCGTGATCACAAAACAACATTTTTATCAAACAATTTAAAAACTTAAAATTATGGGATTACAGTATGCAGTAAAAGAAAGAGTCTTTAATTTCGATGAAACCAAAACTAAGAAGTATGTCGCTGCTCCGGTGAGCGATGGAGTAATTGATTTCTCGAAATTGTGTAAAAATGTATCATTGATTTGTGGTACTCATCGTGGTCAGGTCAAATTAGTCTTAGACGGGCTGCTTGATTCATTGGAAGGATATATGGATGAGGGAAAAACGGTGAAGCTAGGTGAGTTCGGTACACTTCGTCCTACTTTTAACGCTAAAAGTGGTATAGAAGCCAAGGATGTCGATAGTAGTAATATCATAGTGAGAAAAATAGTTTTTACCCCGGGAAGTCAGTTAAAAACGATGTTGGATAAGATGAGTATCTCAAAATATGTACCATTGGACGTTGTGGCAACAAATGGAGGGAATGGTGGCTCTGATTCTGGCGATGGCGGAAATTCGGACGGTAATCACGGAGAAGCTCCCGATCCGGCAGCTTAATTGAGAGACTAGCTGTTAACTTAAAAAATAATAGAGGAGGACAAATGTCCTCCTCTATTATTTTTTTATTGCTTTCTTTTGCTTTTTAGATATGCCCGTATTCGAACTCCGGAATCTCTCCTTTGGTCGATAATTTGGCAAAATCAATCAGGTTGGACAAGTGGCGGAGTACCAGCTCTTTCATTCCATCCTTGTCTTTATCTTTTATCTTTTGTAACATCTCTCTGTGTTCTGCATGGACTGTTTTTTGAGGAACAGCGCAGACTTTATATTTTTGATAATATTTTAATATATCAGGAGTAATGATAAGCAAGAGTGAACTAATCATCTGATGGTATTAGCCTACTTAGACCGTACCGACCGTATTCGTGAGGTGGCTGAACAAAGTATTCTTCCCAAGATGGGTACACAGATTGCTGACGATGGCTCATTGCCCCAAGAGTTGAAACGTACCCTTTCTTTACATTATTCAACTTTCGCTTTGGAAGCTTTGATGGAAGCTAATCAAATCACCAGTCAAGTTGGTATTAATTTATGGAGTACGCCTGCTCCCAATGGAAAAGTGGCTTCACAGGCAGTGGATTATCTATATCCCTACTATCTGAATCCCGAAAGTTGGAAATTCAAACAAATTAAACCTTTCGACCAGTCTCGTGCAGCTATTCTTCTTTATGAAGCAGGAACAGCATTGGGCAATCAAAAGTATATTGATACGGCAAAGCGTATTGGGTTGAAATACAGTACATCTGATGTAGAAACGATACCGTATCTGATTTTGAAGAAGAAATAGAGTTAGAAGACATAATTTATCCTCACCTGATATTAAGTGATAACATGAAATTGAAATTGTTTTTTTATTTGTGTATGCTGCCGTTTCTTTGTCTTGCGCAGGAAACTCAACCACAACAGTTTTCCAATCGTTATGGTATGAAGATGAAGCAGAACGAAGATGGCTCTTATTTGTTGCTATATGCAAAGAAATATGCGAAATTTATTGATGTGAATACAATTCCTGATGTAATGACTCCTTATACTTACCAGGCAAACCGCTTGAAAAGCAAGGATTATAAAGGAGTAATTACAAAAGACATTGTTTACAAAAAGTATAAAGATTATGAGCTGATACTGACAGTTGATTTTGCAGAAACTGATAACCCTGCTCCTTTTGTAGTTTATCTCCACGGTGGTGGATGGGCACGGGGCAATAACGGTTCGTCTAGGTCTTTATCCCAATATTTAGCAAAACAAAAGGGGATCACTGGTGTACGTGTATCTTATACATTGGCTCCGCAATCTGATGCAACCGTGAAAGTTTCTATCCAAGATGTTTGGGATGCTGTGAAATATATACGGGAACATGCTGCAGAGCTGAATATCAACCCTGAATGCTTTGGCTTTCTGGGAACTTCCGCCGGTGCTCATTTGGCTGCGGTAGCTGCAATGACTGTACTCGGAACGAAGGCCTTCGTTGGTTATTCCGGTATTTATGATTTGGAAAAGGCGGCTATCATTCAAAAGACGAAAGACCCTCAGCGTATTGGATATTTCTGTGGCAGGGATCCTAAAGTACTTCGGGAAGTATCTCCTGTCAACCTGATTCCAAAAAAGAATGTACCTGCTTCCATGTTGGTATGTGGTACATGTGATGTTACGGTAGAATGTGAGCAGAGCGGGATATTTGCATCGGCTTTAAAGAAAAGAGGGGGAGTCTGTGAACTGTTGAGATATGAATATTATGACCATAATGTCAGTTCAAAGACTTCTGATAAAATGGAAGAAATTTTCTTCAAATCGGTAGATTTCCTGACTGACCATGTTAAATAAGTCCAAATGAGAAAAGGAATCTTATTTTTAGCCCTTTTTGCTTTTATCGCCTGCTCCAACAGTTCATCGGAAGTGATAGACGAGAAAGAACAACCGAAACCTGAACAGCAGGTGGATGGTACATTGATTGCTGATGGCAATAGTATAAAAACATATGACTTGATTAAACGTTCGGGATATAACCATGAAGCGCCTGATTCTTCACGTGAACATAAGACCGCTCATTTTCAGCATATTCAGCAGGTTTATGATAATCAGTTGAATAAGTATGTATTTGCTTTTTTCATTCATGCTACGATCGATGATGATCGTGGGCTTACAAATATTACTGACCGTCAGCGCAATGAGATAAAGACGGATAACAAATCTCCGAAAAGTCTTGTCGGACAAAAGGGAGAGGCTATGGTATTTCGTTGGAAATTCTGTCTGCCGGTAGGGTTTCAAACGACGACTAAATTTTCTCATCTTCACCAGTTGAAAGGTATTGATAACTCGTCGGGCACAGCAGATGTCAGTTCTCCTCTTATCACTCTGACTGCCTATTCTAACAGCAAAGGGGGACAACAATTGCGGGTACGTTATGATAAACGTGGTGGAAGCACTTCTACCCTTATTAGTACAGACCTTGCCGATTTTCTAGGCAACTGGGTAGAGGTAGAAGAAAAAGCCTGTTTCGGTGAGAACGGTTCTTATGAAGTGATCATCACACGTATCAAAGATGGAAAAGTTCTTTTAAAACTAGGTCCTGAAAAAATGGATATGTGGCGTACGGATTGTACCGGACTTCGTCCCAAATGGGGTATCTACCGTTATTTGGGTGAGAACCGGAGTTGGCAAGATCGGTTGCGTGACGAGGAAATCCGTTTTGCTGATTTCTCTATCAAAAAACTTTAGAGAGGGATTTTAAGAACAATATAAGAAAGGGACAGACTATTGTTTTGTCTATTATGGTGGTTCTCCTGTCTGAAATATATCTTCGGGTATATTTGGGGATAGGAGAACTTTATTTTTTTGGGGGGATAGATATTTAACGTGAGTTCGATATAAGAATAAATATATTTCACTTATAATTAGAAACATAGCGATAAAAGTATTAAATTTATAGCGCTGAATTATAACATTTAAACGATTACCGCTATGTTTCCAGAGTCTAAAGTTACAGAGATTTATTGTATGGCCGATGATTTTTGCAAGGAATTTACATTTCAACAGGAAAAATATATGATTAAGGTATAATAAGACATTTGAAGGGCTTGCCGAGCGTGGAAGATGTTCAATAGGATGGTTCTTCGGATTCAAGTTGCATCTGATAATCAATGACAAAGGAGAGATCCTCAATTTCATGTTCACGCCTGGAAACGTGGATGACCGGGAACCGTTGAAACAGGGTAGGTTTCTGGAAAACATCAAAGGAAAACTATGTGCAGACAAGGGATATATAGGTCAGGCTCTGTTTGAAAACCTTTTCCTTAATGGCATACAACTTGTTACTAAAGTTAAAAATAATATGAGGAACTCACTGATGAGTATTGCCGACAAGATTTTGCTAAGAAAAAGAGCCTTGATTGAAACGGTCAATGACGAACTGAAGAACATCGCACAGATTGAACACTCAAGACATCGTTCATTCAGTAACTTTATAGCCAACTCCTTGTCGGCTATCGCGGCATACTGCTTTTTTGAAAAGAAGCCCGCCATTGACGTAAATTTTGTCAATGACGGACAACTTGCTATTTTTTGATTTTATTTCGAACTCACGTTATATATTGTTTGGAGAAGAAATGGACATCAACAGCCGTTCCTTGACGATATGAGTTTGGTAATGAATTAACGGATATGAACGAATCTTGGCCCAGGATTACAATTTTAGTGTAGACCTGGGCTAAACTTTATATGAACAATATGAAAAAGCTTCTAAGTATTTTGATTTTATGCTTCTGTTTTTCATCTTTTATACAGGGAAAGGTTAAATAACCTGCTATGATGGGAGATCACATGATACCCCAGCAAAATAGTAGTGTTAAGCTGTGGGGATGGGTAGATAATAAGAAAGTTACTGTTACTACCTCCTGGAATAATCAGACTTATCAGGTATTAACGGATAAGATGTAACTATATCTTTTCAGTTGATATTTACTTATTCTTATTTAGTAGGGATTCTACTTGATATTGCTTCTAATAAGAAGAGGTTATAAAAGTAATTTTCATTTTTTGTGTTTTTATTTTCCTTATATTGCATTGATATATCAAAAAGAGTGATATATTTGCAGTGTAATTGAATTGATAACTGAAATTTATTCTTTAACTTTTTTAGAATAGCTTATTTAAGTAGGGACTGTATTGTATGGATATGGATATAACATCAAAGGATATAAAGAGAATAAGTGATATTGCCATGATGCAATCTGGCATATATATGAAAAGCGATCCGGCAGGTGATATAAAGTATTTGCAGGTTAAGGATATTAATCCGAGGAGTAAACCTGATTACAGTCGGATCACTACAGTGGTGGATAGGGGGATTGGTGACCAATACAGGTTACGGAAAAATGATTTATTGTTTGCGGCTAAAGGAGCCTCTAATTATTGTTTTTTGTATGATGGGGTAGTGGAAAAAATGGTAGCTTCTTCGTCATTCATTATTATACGTATTATATCAAAAGATATACTACCAGAATTTCTTTGCTGTTTTCTCAATACCCCATCTGTTCTTAATAAATTAAAAAAATCATCGGTAGGTACAGGAATTCAGGTAATTCCTCAATCGGTACTAAGTGATCTTCAGATCGGCATACCTTCTATGCAGACACAACAGCTTATTGTACAGATGGATCAATTGAGAAGAGAGGGGGAAAGTATTTACAGTGAAATCAATGAACTAAAACGGAGTTTGCAGGAACAGTTGTTGATGGATTCTTTAAAATGAAATATGTTATGATAGAAATTGCATATTATATAGCGGGTAAGGCGAAACAAATCTTAGGTGGAACGCTTTCTGTCAACCAGTATAAGGATTATGTATTGGCTTTGCTATTTCTGAAATCTGCAAGTGAGTACTACAAATCAAATGACTCTTTTCAGTCAGATGAGAATAAACCTTTCCTTCGGTTGTTAGTGTCTGAACGTAGCTCTTTTGACTATCTTTACAAAGAACTTGGCTCGCTGGAGCTTGGCAAGTTGATAAATGTTGCTCTTTATGAATTAGAGCAAGCGAACAGCCGCGTAATTGAAGGTTATGAAATTAATAGAGCTATCAACTTCGAAAGTAATATATTGGGAGATACGGATGAGAGATTGAGTAAATTGCGTGAACTTCTTCATTTTTTTCAGAAACTGACATTAACAGATGATGCTGGCAAGTTAATAGATATCGGTGCCTTATATAATCTGTTATTGTACATTTTTGCCGAAGAGGCGGGTAAGAAGATAAATAATGTCCTTACTCCTAAAGAGGTTATTGGTTTGGTGGCGGAATTGATAGGCGATAATAAAGATAATAATAGTTTGTGCGATCCGGTATCCGGCAGTGGTACTCTGCTAGTTGAAGTTGGTAAAAGGGTTGGAATCAGGGGAGCTAATATTTTCGGGCAAGAGGCAAACTGGAATCAATATGCATTGACAAAAATGAATCTGATGTTGAATGGATTCAAAGATTCCACTTTTTTTTGGGGAGATAGCCTTAGTAATCCTAAACTGACGGATGACGGCGGGTTAAAGCGGTTTGATATTGTTGCTTCTATACCACCATTTGCAGATAAGTGGGCAACAGAGGAAGCAGAGTTTGATCGTTATGGACGCTTTCAATATGGTATTCCGCCTAGAAGTCAGGCTACATGGGCATATATTAGTCACATTCTGGCAAGTTTGAAACCTAATGGGCGGGCTGTTGTCGTGGTTCCGGCGGGGGTTTTGTTTCGTACTAGTGAAAGTAAGATACGGCATCAGATTATTGAGCATAATTTGCTTGAAGCGGTTATTGAGTTACCGCAAAATCTGTTTTATGGTGCGGCTATTTCTACGGCTATTCTTGTTTTCAGAAAAGACAGGAAGACGACGCAGACTTTGTTTATGGATGCGCGTAAAGGATATATTTCGAATAAAGGTATTTATAAACTTTCGGATACAATGGTCGAACAGCTTTTAAACACTTATAAGGGGTTTCTTAGTGGTGAACAGGTTTGGCAGGAAAATAGTTGCCCGGCTTATATTGCTACACAGGAGGAGGTTCGAAACAATAAGTATGATTGGCAGACTGTCAAATATGTGGAGGAGAAGATTGAAAGAGTGGAAGTTGATGTAGAAGCAACTTTGCAAAGAATTGAAAAATTAGAGAAGAGACTGGAGTTTGTCAATGAACAGTTAGAGTATTGTACACAGCAGTTAATCAGGCTAACAAATAGAAAATAGATATACCATGGGAACTATAAATTCTATAATCTGTGCTATTATCAGCGCACTATTTACTGTTTTTTTGGCACACATGTCAAGAAGAAAAACCAGAGTGACAATTTACTGTATGGAAAATACGTTATTGACACAAAGACCGAATGTTCCGGGCCTTGCAGTTTTTGTGAAGTATGAAGATATGACGCCCATTGAAAATCTTTGGAGAATATGCTATATGCTAAAAAATACAGGAAATCAGAATATTGTGGGTGAGGGAATCCAGTCATCTTTGGTGACTAAAGGGCATGGACTTCCTTTGTATACGAGAAATATAAAACAGATTATTCAAATATCCGCTACAGACAATAGTATAGCCGAGTTGAAAGATAACACCCTATATTTTAAACAATGGTTGCCGGATGAATGTATCACCATTGAAGCTTTGGTGGAAAGCGCAGGTGAGAAACCTGAATTGTACATTGATAAGCGGGATATTATTAATGCCAAAGTTATTGTTAAAAGCAATATCAATAAGTGATCTTTTATTATTTTGAAGTGGTAAATTGAATAGCGTTTGTCCAAGTTGGAACTTTACCCAATCAATAGTAAGAGTTCTTTTCTTAGTCTTTTTTGCTTATGTTCTTGGAATAAGGTCTTATCTTTGTTCCTGTCTGAAAAAAGAATGAACTGTTTAGGTTGATAGTTAATGTAATACTGAATCATTGAAAATGAATAAAATTATGAAAAAGATTTGCTTTCTTCTCTTTTTGTTTTCTGCATGCATAGTTCAAGCACAGAACTCTTATTGTACCGATAAAGATATATCTTATGTCCCTGACTCTGAAATGGACGCTTATCGTCTGGAACGTTGTAAACTTGATATTTATTATCCCGAAAATAAGAGGGATTTTTCGACTATCGTATGGTTCCACGGTGGGGGTATGGAAGGTGGAAGTAAATTTATTCCCAAAGAATTGACAGAACAAGGGTTTGCAGTGGTGGCGGTAAACTATCGTTTAAGTCCGAAGGCGAAGAATCCTGCTTATATTGAGGATGCAGCTGAAGCTGTAGCATGGGTTTTCAAGAACATCGAGAAGTACGGTGGACGTAAGGATCGCATTTTTGTTTCCGGCCATTCTGCGGGAGGTTATCTTTCATTGATTCTGGCGATGGATAAAAAATATATGGCAACATATGGAGTAGATGCTGATAGTGTGGCTGCTTATCTTCCGGTTAGTGGTCAGACGGTGACACATTTCACTATTCGTAAGGAACGTGGTTTGCCTAACGGTATTCCGGTGGTTGATGAATATGCTCCGGTAAATAAGGCCCGCAAGGAAACAGCCCCTCTTGTACTGATAACGGGGGACAAGCATCTGGAGATGGCGGCAAGATATGAAGAAAATGCGCTGTTGGAAGCTGTCCTGAAAAGTATAGGTAATAAGAAAGTGACGTTGTATGAGATGCAAGGATTCGATCATGGTCAGGTGCTCGGTCCGGCTTGCTATCTGATTGTAGATTATGTGAAGAGGTTTAAATAATATAGTTATAAATAATAAGAGATTGGAAGATGAAAACACGTAGTGATACTTTTCAGTTTGAGAAAGAATTGGATTGGAAGAAACCAGCTCCGGGAATCCGCCGTCAGATGATGGGATATGACGGGCAATTGATGATGGTGAAGGTGGAGTTTGAGGAAGGTGCCGTTGGGGCTGTACATCAACATTATCATAGCCAGGCTACTTATGTCGCAAGCGGCAAGTTTGAACTGACCATTGGTGACCGGAAAGAAATTCTCTCTACGGGCGACGGTTATTATGTAGAACCTGACCAGCCTCATGGATGTGTTTGTCTGGAAGCAGGTGTACTGATTGATACATTTAGTCCTATGAGGGCTGACTTCCTATTGTAGTATCTAGATCGAAAGTCAGACAGATGTGGTATGAAATTACCACATCTATGGTATTTCCCCTGAACAGAATCTGCACTATCTTTGTCATATCTTGAAACAAGAAAATTTAAAAACATATATATATGGAAAAGATTGCAAAGAAATTGACGGATCTAGTAGGTAATACTCCGTTATTGGAACTTAGTAACTATAATAAAAACAATGATTTGAAAGCCCGTCTGATTGTAAAGATTGAATCTTTTAATCCTGCGGGAAGTGTTAAGGACCGTATCGCATTGGCTATGATTGAGGATGCTGAAACGAAAGGTGTCTTACAACCCGGAGCAACGATCATTGAACCTACTAGCGGCAATACCGGTGTGGGATTGGCTTTTGTTTCAGCAGCGAAAGGCTATAAACTGATTTTGACGATGCCTGATACAATGAGTATTGAGCGACGTAATCTTCTGAAAGCCTTAGGAGCAGAATTAGTGCTGACTCCTGGTACGGATGGTATGAAAGGGGCAATTGCCAAAGCGGAAGATTTAAAAGGTATAACTCCGGGAGCTGCCATCTTACAACAATTTGAGAATCCTGCTAACCCCGCCATGCATTTACGAACTACCGGTCTGGAAATATGGAGAGATACCGAGGGGAAAGTCGATATCTTTGTAGCCGGTGTAGGTACTGGCGGGACAGTTAGCGGTGTAGGTGAGGCATTGAAGATGCGTGATCCGAGTATAAAGATAGTGGCAGTGGAACCATCTGATTCTCCTGTACTGTCGGGAGGAAAACCTGGTCCTCATAAGATTCAGGGAATCGGTGCAGGATTTATTCCTAAAACGTACAAAGCTTCTGTCGTAGATGAAATTATTCAGGTGCAGAATGACGATGCCATTCGTACGAGTCGTGAATTAGCCAAACAGGAAGGTTTATTGGTAGGTATATCTTCAGGAGCAGCTGTATATGCCGCTACGGAACTGGCGAAGCGGCCGGAAAATGCGGGAAAGATGATCGTTGCGTTATTGCCTGATACTGGAGAACGTTATCTGTCTACCATTTTGTATGCTTTTGAGGAATATCCTTTGTAAGGTATAATTGGTCAAATGAAAATGTGAGGTAACTTCCAAAGATTCAGGTTACCTCACATTTTTTATATAAATATTATTCTGGATTCTTTATTGAACCTCGAAACTTCCTTTCAACCGAATATCCACCGAAGAAGCCCCCACCATCACCGAGAAACTTCCCGGCTCTACTGTAAACTGATTATTCTTATCCCATAACCCCAAGTCTTGAGGAGTAAGTGTAAAGCTAATCGTTTGTTCTTCTCCCGGTTGCAAATGAATACGTTCGAAACCACGTAATACTTTATCGTAGGTTGTTACGCTACTAAAATCATCACGGATATAAAGCTGGACCACTTCATCCCCAGCTTTCTTTCCTGTATTCTTTACAGTGCATGAAAGAGTGATATTCTCTTGTGCCCCGATAACTGGTTTGGAGATTTTCAAGTCTGAATATCCGAAGGTCGTATAGCTTAAACCATATCCGAAAGGATAAAGCACACCGGCAACACGGACTTTTCCTTTAGAATCCGAACCCGGTTTGAATGGGAAAGCGAAAGGTATCTGTCCCACAGATTTCGGGAAAGTAACTGCCAGACGTCCGCCCGGGTTATAGTCTCCGAAAAGAACCTTGGCAATAGCATCTCCCATGAATTCGCCGGGGAACCATGCATGAATGATGGCAGGAACATATTTGTTTGCCCAATTGATAGTAGCTGCTCTTCCGTCTACCATTACCAGAACGACAGGTTTTCCTGTAGCATAAACAGCTTCCAATAATTGCTGTTGGCGCCCGCAGAGATCGAGGTTGGTACGTGAGAATTCTTCCCGAACCGTCTTCTCATTTCCACCTAATACAAGGATAGCGACATCCGAAGCCTTTGCTAATTCTACGGCTTCATTAATCATCGCTTGCTCCTGTGTGTCTAATGGAACATTGTATAGTTCACTCTCCGGGAAATACTTATCAATAATATCACAACCTTTTGCATAGCGAACTTCTGCATTGGGCAGATATTCTTTGATTCCCTGATAGACAGTCTTTATAGATGCATTGGCGGGACCGTATCTGCAAGTCAGTTCTTTCACTTCTTCCGCATTCGGACCGATAACAGCTATTTTGCTAAAACTCTTGGATAGCGGAAGCATCTCTTTTTCATTCTTCAAAAGCACGATGGACTCTAAAGCTGCTCTCATAGATACATCCTGATGGGCGGCATTATGCACTACCACTTCCGGGCGACGGTCATCACCGGGATACGGATTATCAAAAAGCCCCATCATAAACTTGACACGGAGAATCTCACCAACACGTTGATCGAGCGTATGCAGAGAGACTTTTCCCTCACTAATAGCACGACGCAATGGAAGAATAAAATCCTGTGGCGGAGTGAAGTTCGTGCGGATATTCAATCCGGCATTTACCACTTGTGCAGCCATTTCTTCTTCAGTCGGAGTGATACGATGTTTAGTGTGTAGAAATTCCACCGCTTCACTATCCGAAACTACATATCCCTTAAATCCCCATTGCTGACGCAGAATTTCCGTGAGGAAATGATAACTTCCGGAAACAGGCTCCCCGTCATAGTCATTGTAAGAACTCATGACGCCCAATGCACCCGCCTCCTGAATACCTTTACGGAATGGTTCCAGATACAGAGTTTTCATCTCACGCGGAGCCACGTGCGGATCGGTACGTGTACCTCCATCGCGTCCACCGACCGGAATACTATAAACGGCAAAATGCTTCGGAGTGGCAACGATTCCTTCACTTTGCAGACCAAGAATCATTTGCTTACCCAATTCGCCTACCAGATAAGGATCTTCTCCATAACTTTCAACTACACGTCCCCAGCGAGGATCTTGTGCGATGTCCAGAATCGGAGCATAAATATTGGTATATCCGAGTGCTTTCGCCTCATCAGCAGTGACTTTCGCAATTTCCCGGATTAGTTTTTTGTTCCACGTGGCACCTTGCCCGCATTGAGCGGGAAACATGGTAGCCCGGTCGTGGCACAATCCGCGTATTCCCTCATTGGTAAAATCGACCGGAATACCCAGTCGTGTCTGTTCCACAAACCAGCGCTGAACGGTGTGGCGATTCTTCACACTGTTGGCATACGGATAGGAGATTTCAGAACCGAACTTACCCAGCCCGTTGGCCTGCTCATCGATATTTCCGATACCGTCTTTCCAGATTTCTGTCGACCATCCGTCGGTAGGCCATGCATCTTTCAGTACCCGTCCCGAACCGTAGAGAGTAGCCATCTGACAGGTCTTCTCCTCCAGTGTCATTTGCGAAAGCAAATCCGCAATACGGGCTTCGATAGGCGCGGAAGGATCTTCATATACATCCTTTACACTGTTCTTGTTGAAGTCAATCCAGGTCTTTTTGTATATATCCTTTGAGTTGTTGCCGGATTTCTTACCGGCAGGTTGGTTGCTTGCCGAAACGCTGCCGGTATAAACACTTCCGGCAGACAATAACAGGGCGAGACATAGTAATTTCTTCATATCTATTTTATTTCACTGTAAGTATAATGCTTTGCAGATCGGTATCTCTTGAAGAAGCTCCCACCATAATCTTGAAAGTCCCTTTTTCTACTCCATAGTGCATATTAGCGTCATAGTAGGACAGCATTTCGGGAGTGAGAGTAAATGAAACCTCTTTCGTTTCTCCTGCTTTCAAAGGTATGCGGGCAAAGTCCTTCAACTCCTTTACAGGGCGGGTAGCAGAACTGTATTCGTCGCGGATATAGAGCTGAACCGTTTCTTCGCCATCCATTTTTCCGGTATTCGTGACATCTACAGTTACTTTCACGCTTTTGTCAGGAGTGATAGTTGCTTCAGACAGTTTGAGGTTCTCATATTTATACGTCGTATAACTCAAGCCGTAACCGAACTCGTACAAAGGTAATGAATTTCCTGTTGCATACGGAAACCAATGGTTGGTAAATTTATGATTGTACATACACTGAATCTGTCCGGTGCTTCTTGGAATCGTAATCGGCAGTTTACCGCTTGGGTTCACTTTTCCGTAAAGAATTTCCGCCAAAGCCTGCCCCCCGGCTACTCCCGGCTCCCATGCTTCGATGATACACGGCATATTTTCATCTATCCATTCGGTAGTCAGCGGACGGCCGTTGACAAGGATAACGACTGTCGGAACCCCCGTAGCAGCTACAGCTTCCACCAGTTCCTGTTGACGTCCCGGCAAAGAAAGCTCGTAACGGTCACTGTTCTCTCCACACGTCTTCTCGTTCCAATGATAACGCATTGAGTTTTCTCCTACCACCAGAATCGCCAGATCGGAGCTGCGTGCCTGTTGCACTGCTTCCTTTATTTGATTGTCCGATAGCAAACGTACATTCCAGCCGAGATCAAGGAAATTATAATTCGTTTCGGGACTGATAGCTTTCAGGCCTTTCAATACGGTAGTGACATGTTCTTCCGGCTGTTCCATTGCCCAGTCACCTAAGATAGACTGATTGTTGGCATTATGTCCGGTAACAAACACTTTCTTATATTTCGAAGCATCCAATGGCAGCATATTGCCTTCATTTTTCAACAGGACGATAGACTTCCGCGCTCCTTCCAGTGCCGTTTGCTGATGTTTCTCATTAAAGACAATTTCATCTTTCTTTTTCAGGTCGATAAACGGATTCTCGAACAATCCTAACCTGAATTTAACTTCCAGAATCTTAGAAACGGCAGCATCTATCTGCTTTTCAGGAATACTCCCTTCTTTCACACACTCAATGATAGCTTCGTAGAATTCCGGTCCATGCATGTGCATTCCCATTCCGGCATCTACACTGATCTGGTAAGCGTCTTTCAGCGTTTCGGCTACGTTGTGATAGTCGTGCATGCGCTCAATATCCATCCAGTCGCTGACAACAAAACCGTCAAACTTCCACTGATTGCGTAATACTTCCGTCATCAGATACTTGTTTCCGTGACAAGGAATCCCGTTCAACTCATTATGAGCCGTCATCACTGTAAATACCCCCGCTTCCAGACAATCTTTGAAAGGCGGGAAAAATACCTCCTGCAACGTTCTTTCCGATAACTCGGCAGGAGCACCGTTGATTCCGTTGGCTGGCTGACTGCCACCTACAAGATGCTTTGCACACGCAATCACTTTATCGTTTCCCGTGAAATCCTTTGTCTGGAATCCGCGTACGGTAGCCGCCCCCATCTGTCCTACCAGATAGGGATCTTCGCCGAATGTTTCGCCCACACGTCCCCAGCGAGCGTCACGCGCCACTTCCACGTTCGGAGTAAACGTCCAGTGCATACCGCTGGCACGCATTTCAATAGCAGTCTCCCGCGACATCCGTTCTACCAGTGCAGGGTCAAAAGTAGCTGCCTGTCCGATAGGAGTGGGGTAAATGGTCGAACCACGATACAAACCGTTTCCATGAATGGCGTCAATGCCAATCAGGAGTGGAATCTTCAGGCGGCTTTGCTGTGCCAGCGATTGCAGATAGTTGGCTTCTTCGGCCTTTACCACGTGCAGGAACGAGCTAATCAGTCCTTTTTTCGTCATCTCTTCCACATCGGAAGAATGTAGATTGGGATAGAAACCCTGCGAATGACTGTGTTTCAAGTCTTCGGCGGACATATCCTTTTCTGCTTTCTTCATGTGTTCCAATCCCACGTATTGGCACATTTGGGCAACTTTTTCCTCCAATGTCATTTGAGACATCAGGCTGGAGACACGTTCGGACACAGGCAGCGTAGGATCGGTGTAATCTTTGCTTTTATCCTGACAAGCTAATGTGGAAATGCCGATAGCACAACAAATTCCCATAGCGATGAATGTTTGTCGCATATTTCTTTTTTAATTTGAATGATTATTGTTATCTGAATGACTATTATTTAGTTAACAAATCCAGTACCTCCTGTTCAATCACGTTTCCTTGTGAATCGCAGAAACCGAATCCTGCTTTATATTCCCAATAAGAGTAGGAGATGTGACGATCCTTCAAGATAGATACTACGTCCCGTATCCATTCCATTCTGTCGGCAGCCGGAGTCTTTTTGTAGCAACCGAATTCACCGCAGTAGAGTTGTACGCCGAGACTGGTAGCTTTCATCTCCGCTTTCAATACGAGTGACTCAAGCGTGGTTTTATCATACGTTCCCATATAAGGAGTCACCAGTTTTTGCATCGCTTCGGATAGTTGGTTGAAGTCCGCCTCTTCTATCAGTTCGCCCGGATAGTGAATGGGTACATTCAGGTCTTTTTCTTCCGTCCACTCGGCTTGGTAGTGCGTGAGGGGATGCGGGTTGTAGAAGTGGAAACTCAAGATGATATTCGGGTCACCGCCGGGAATAGTCAGCTCGTTGAAAGTGTTGACACTCTGCCAGCGGTTAGAGCCGATGATGAGTTTACGTTCGGGTTCCGTTTGCCGGAGTTCACGAATCAGTTGGGCGGAAAGAGAGTTCCATTGTGAGGCGTAAGGGGCTACCGGTTCATTCAATAACTCGTAGGCAACGAGATCGTTGGGATACTGGTTCAGTTCTTCCGCCAGCGTTTTCCATAAGTCGAGATATTTGTACTGGGCGTCTTTGTCTGTCCAGAGTTTGGGGACAACGGTGGTAGTTCCACTTTCAGGGTAAATCTTGTTGTCACCAGTTTTACTGTCGGAGAAGAATACATCGTCGAAATACATCGTTTCTCCTTCTTCCGGACGGAGAGCCACGCGACCGCAGTTTTTGTTATAGTTGGATACATCTACGGCGATTTCTTCCCATTCATTTGCCGTAGTATTGGTATATCCGTAGTAACCGTCGTTCGTATTGTTCTCGTCACTCAATACAACGGTAATAGTGCTTTTGGTGCTTTTGTATATTTTGGCACGCAGGTACTTGAACTGCATTTTGCCTGACCCGACAGGAATAATGGAAAAATCCTTTTTCTTGGCGTTCGACCAAGTGTCCACTCCTGATTTTCGTACCACAGAGAACACCCTGTTGCTGGTGTTTATACCGCTTTTGCTGGGATTGTCCACGTTGTTCACCGTCACGCCGGAGCCATTGGCAAACCATCCTGCCCATTTCATATCTTCAAATGTGTCGTAGAAACTCTCAATCGGGTCGCCCGATGTAGTGACCGTTGTATTGAAGTTGTGATCGCGCAATACGTGCAGGTCTACAATCACTTTCATTCCGGCATCCCGGCACCATCCTATGGCATTGTGCAACAGTGTGAATGCTTCCGGTATCTTCTGACCGTCTTCCGTGAAGAACAGTTTTTCGTCTATTGGCAGACGGATGTGGTCGAAACCGTATCCTGCCAGCTTTTGTGCTTCGGCTTGTGAGAAGCCGTTGGCGGGGATGGCGTCTACCTGCGACAGCCAGTTACTGATATTCACCCCTTTGTTGATGGCAAAAGGAACATAGTTTTGCGGTTCTCCTCCGTTGCTGATTACTTCATCTTTTTCGGAACAGGAGGCTATCAGGCATGCAAACAGACAGGCCAGATAGATTATAAGTCTTTTTTTCATACAATTCTTGTTTTAATGGTTTACTCTGTTGCTTCGGTTACTTGGATAATAGCTTCACGGGTGGTTTCCTTAGTCGGAGTCTTTACAATCAGTTCGAGGTGGAAAGTGCCGATGGTCGAAGGAATGTACGTCAATCCTACTCCTTTATGAATTTCCCTTCCATCCAGATACCATGTCCCCTCGCATAGTTCGGCAGGAGTGTATTGTACATTGATGGAAAGCACCTGATTCAATGGAATACTGAATTTACCCAACGTGCCATCCTCCTGTTTGTCTGGCCAGCGGCCTAATATGCGCGGATATTCGTCAGTGGTCAGTACCGGAGTGTCTATATCGTCGCTGCAACCACTCATGGCAAACAGAGATACCAGCAACGTGCATATAAATATTATTTTCTTCATAATCGTTTTTTCTTTTAGTGTTGATTATCTTAGGTTTATTTGTCCCACCATACCGGTGAATTCCAGTCGTCTTTGCCTCCCATAGCCTGGATGGCAGATTGATAACCCTCCGGATTGTACGAACTTTCAAAGAGCGGGTAGCAGAGACGCAGCGGTGTAGTCTGCGAATCAATCGTCACTGCCCCGTAGTGGGGAGAAGGAAGCAACACCGGAATGTCTGTTCTTCTCCAGTTGGCATATCCTTCGGGGATATTGTTGAAGTGCAGAATCCATAATTGGGTGTTGATAGCGGTAAGCTGTGCATCCAATCCGCTGGCAGGTAGTGAATTAGCCTGTAAATAGGTATCGATGACCTGATCGTCAAAAGTCTTGGCGCCGAATTTCTCCAGGAAATGGATGGCGGCGCGTACTCCGTTCTCATAATGAGTGGAAGCGTCGGCACCTGTTGTGATGTCTCCTGCCCAGCGGGCTTTTGCTTCCGCCAGTAATAATTCCGCTTCCGCGTATGTCATAATCACTCCAGGCATATCGCCTTTCAGGAAAATGTTGTTGAGCTGCGGACGGGTAGCTTTGTCCTGCCATTTATTAGTCAGTTTGCTCCAATAGCCCTCCGGCCATGTACCGTTGCTGTACCAGAAGTAACCCGGGTTGCAAGGCTGAAACTTGGCAGCTTCCGTATTCTGCATTTCCTCCGTCAGATCCACACGTCCGAATGGATTGTTTGCCGAACTTTCGTCATAGCAGCGTCCGAATACAAACTGCCGCGGGTCGGAAGTAGCGTCCAGTTGTTTCCAGAATGTGCTGCAGAGATAAGCCGTAGGATATGCTTCGCGCCCTCTCCATAGTTGGGCGAGTCCGTTTCTGCGGAATTCGTTGGATGCCCAGTCCTGAATATCGGTGTAAGCAATCAGGGCATCGTCAGCGGCCGATTGCATTAGGCCGGCTTCCTGACCGACAGCTTTGATGGCTTCTGCTTTTGCCAGTTCCGGATCTGCGTTTACGATGCGCATTGCATAGCGCAGGTGCAGGGAGTTGGCAAAACGTTTCCATTTGTCGATATTCCCTTGAAAGATAATATCTCCTGTGACTTTGTCACCACTGGCGGTGAGAGCATCTGCCGCTTCGCCGAGTTCTTTCAGGAAATCCTTGTATATCAGTTCCTGTTTGTCGTAGGCAGGTTTTACGTTACCGGTGATAAAGCCTTTACCCGCTTCGAAGTAAGGGCAGTCGCCGTACATATCCGTCAGTATGGAGAAAAGATATACTTTATAAATGCGGGCAACGGAGTGAATGTTGACTTCCCGTTCGTTATCCTTGGTTTTGTCCAGAATGTCGACAATGTTCTTGATGAGTGCCGGGTACATCAGGTTCCATGTGTTTCCCATTTCCGCATCATTTTTGCGATACTGTCCGCCATAGTTGGTGGTGTTCCAGTCGCCCTGCATATATTGTGCAAAAGCAGCCAGATAGAATGGATAGGGCTGGCACATTTGCCAATGTCCCCATGTTTGCAACTGAATCATAGACAGTTGCTGGTTCGGGTCGGTAGAGGACGACTTGGAAGGGTCTGTATTCAGTTCCTCAAAGTCGGTGCAGGCTCCCAGCAGCAGACCGCATATACATAATATACCGAAGGCGATTTTATAGATTGTTTTCATGATTGCTTACTATTAGAATTTTACGTTAACATTGAAACCATAGCTTCTTCTGGATGGCAGCGAGCCATATTCCAGTCCCATACCCGAGCCGTTGTTGTAGTTGGAGTCCGGGTCGATGTTCGGTACGTTCTTGTAGATGATGAACGGGTTACGTGCCACGAACGATACGGATACGGCATCAAACACTTTACTGATCCATCTTTTGGGCAGGCGGTAAGCCAACGTAATTTCGCGCACCTTTACGTAAGAGTTGTCGTAGATAAACGGAACCGGAGTCTGATCGGCTATATGTTTCCAATATACTTCGGGGTCGACAAACTTCTTGTTTTCCGCGAAACTTCCGTCCGGCATTTCTACCACGCCCTCTACTACATAACCGCCTGTCGCTTCCCAATTACTTTCTTTCACTCCGGCTTGCAGTCGTTGCTCTTCCGATTCATACCAGCCGTCGCGTCCTGCAAGAGTGGCTTTGTCTTTTCCGGTCATGTAAGAAGAACGGGCGGACATGGAATAGACATCGGCGCCTACCTTAATATCGAAGATGGCAGACAGGGAGATGTCGCGGTAAGTCAGGTTGGTGGTGATACCTCCTGTCCATTTCCAGGTGGCGTTGCCCAGCACTCGTAAGTCTTCCGTCACTTTCGGAAGTCCCGTAGAAGCATCTACGATAATCTGTCCGGCATCATTTCTAAGGAAGTCTTTACCGAGGATGGAACCATAGTTCTCCCCTTCTACGGCAGCTACCTTTACGTTAATCCAACGTGCCGATTCCAATTCAAATTCTTTAATACCTGAAGCTAATCTTTTTACCTTATTACTATTCTTTGAGAAGTTGATATTCAAGTCCCATGAGAAATCTTTCGTCTGTATGGGGCGTGTGTTCAGTGCGATTTCCACTCCTTTGTTCTCTATTTCTCCTGCATTAATCAGCATGGAGTTGTAGCCGGAAGTTCCTGTGGTGTTGAGGCGCATAATCTGATTACTACTTTTTTGGGTGTAGTAAGTGAAATCCAGTCCGATGCGGTTTTTCAGGAATTTCAGTTCCAGTCCCACTTCGGCAGAGTTGGTCTTGGTCGGTTTCAGGTCTTTGTTCGGAATCGTCGTATTGGCGATTTGAGACAGTGCGTACCCTGAATAGTTTTTGGGAGACAGTTCGTAGGACAGTCCCAATTGGTAAGGATCTGTGTCGCTACCTACCTGTGCCCATGAAACTCTCACTTTACCGTAAGGCAATAGCGTCGGATTGATCTTGAAGAATTCCGAGAACAGGAAACTTCCTGATACCGATGGGTATAGATAAGTATTGTTTCCCGATGGCAGAGTGGAAGAGTGGTCACCGCGCAGTGTGGCGTCGAGGTAGACGAAGTTGCCGTAAGCCAGGTTGATAGAACCATAGAGGGAGTTAATCTGCTTGCGATAGGTTCCTTCGGTGATCTCTTTGCTTGTGAAGCTTTGCAGAGCAATCACGTCACGCATCACCATTTCTTTGGCAGTCACAATCTGGGTTTTGTTGTCCACTTTGTAGAGGTTGCCGCCTATGGTTACTCCATAGTCGAATTTCTTATAACTGTTGTTGTAGATGGCTAGTGCTTCTACGTTATACATTCTGTTTCTGAAATCGCTGATTTGTAACTGTCCCTGTTCGAATCCCGGTGATGTAGGGGCAGCATACTCCTGAAAGTTCATAAAGTTGATGTCCGCACCACCGGTCACCTGAATCTTGAGGTGTTCGTTGACGTTGTAGCGTACCAGTGCCGAACCCATGAACTTATCTTTTCCCGATTCATTGGTCATTTCGTTGAGCACCCAGTAAGGGTTGAGGTTCCATACGTCCCGTCCGTTCCAGTCGTAGTAGTTGCCGTCGGCATCTTTGTAGTTGTCGCGCAGCCATTTCTGGTCGTAGGTCGTTGCCAGAGACATCAGGTTCTTGGCAGGGTTGGCACGGTGGTCAGACAGTGCGGGACGGTTCTTTACGTCTTCACGGGTGTAAGTCACCTTGAAGTCGAGGTCTACTTTCTTGTTGATGGTCGTGTTGGCACGCAGGTTCAACGTATTACGGCTCATCTTCGTGTTGGGGAGAATGTCTTTGTTGCGCATGTCCGTATAAGTGGCGCGGATACCCGTGTCATCTTTCACGGTGCTGACAACGATGGTGTTGGTGGTGGTCATACCGGTTCTGAAGAAACCGTCGATATTATTGGGAATGACCACATACGGGCGGGTGACTCCGTCGAAATACGTCAGGTTCAGTCCCGGATCAATCTTCGGTCCCCAGTTCTTGTTGGAAGAATATTGGTCGTCTGTACCGTTGATACGTCCGCCGGTTCCCTGTCCGTAGACATACTGTACATCGTCCCACTTCGTCAATTGTTTTTCGAAAGTAGTGGTACTGTTCAGCTCCACTGCAAATTTCTTTTTGGTACTTGCCTTCTTGGTAGTGATAAGGATTACACCGTGAGAAGCGCGGCTACCGTACAAGGCAGATGCTGCCGGGCCTTTCAATACGGACATGCTTTCAATATCGTCCGGGTTGATGCTGGAGATACCGTCGCCGAGGTCATAACCTCCGTATTGTCCGGCACTTCCGTAGTTACTGTTGTCCAAAGGCACACCGTCTACTACATAGAGCGGCTGATTGTTGCCGGTCATCTCCGTGCTACCGCGGACGATCACTCTGGACGAACCGGAAGGACCGCCGGCAGTCTGGCTGATAACCAGTCCCGGAATCTTTCCTGCCAGCGAGTTGATGACATTGGTTTCTTTCGCTTTTTCAAGCTCTTCGCCTTTCACCTCACCGATGGAATAACCAAGCGCTTTCCGTTCCCGTTTGATACCCAGTGCGGTAACAACTACTTCATCGATGATTTTGCTGTCTTCTTTCAAGACGATTTTAAGATTAGATTGTCCTTTTACCTGTACTTCTTCCGAACGATAGCCCACATAACTTACTATTAATGTAGCGTTTCTGGAAGCGTCGATACTGAATTGACCGTTGAAGTCGGTAATCACTCCCTGGGAAGTTCCTTTGACGGCGATACTGGCTCCGATTAACGGTTCACCTTGTTCATCCGTAACAGTGCCTTTTACTTTGGTAGTTTGCTGTACAATTTGATGATTTACTTCATCTTCCGCATATCCATACATAGGTATGAATAGCAACAGACAGAGAAATAGGGTTAACTGCTTTTTCATCTTAAATAGATTATTAGATTGTTGATTTACCTCGCAAATATAGGACGTAACCATGTCCTGACGGGTTTGAAAGCTATCGGAATAGGTTGAAAAACTATCGGATTTGCATCTTTTCGTCTTTTTATGCTGCAAGTATACAAAAAGAATCTGGTATTAAAGGATAGGATAGCTGTTATAATAATGTTATAAACGGCTGTTTGGGTGCTGATGTATAGGGAAATAGATGTAATGAAGCAGGGAAGCATACCTTATCTCCCCTTTCTTTTTATATTAAGTAACCGGTCTTCTTACATTAGACTATCGGTATAGTTAGCTTCCCACGGCTGTGGTGAATGTACCATATCGGTAGTTTAACGGATAGATAACGAAGGGATAACAGATGTATGCCGGTTGTGTTTCCTGTGTATATCGGTTGCATTTCTTATGTAATACAGGGAATCAGGACGAGACATAGGGTGAGGGTGTGAGGGTAAAAGTGATGCAAACTTTTATTTAGAGAAATTTGCTTGGAGATACTCCGAAATGCTTTTTAAATGCTGTACTAAAGTACTTGGAATCTGTGAAACCGACCAGGAGAGCGACATCTTGCACCGGAAGCCCTTGTTTTAGTAGGTTGGCAGCTTCTGTCATGCGCATGAGTTTTATAAATTCGTTAGGCGCCTGTCCTGTCAGAGCTTTCAGTTTTTCGTAGAATATCGTACGACTTAACGCTAGTTCGCGGGAGAGCTGGTTGATGGTGAAGTTCGGGTTTGCCAGATTTTCGGTAATGAGTCTTGTGCAACGTTCCAGAAACTCTTTGTCCATGGCAGATAAGAGGTTGGCACATTCCGTATCCTCTTTCTTTTCACTTGGTTCGGCAGCAGGGACGGAAGGAAGCGAATGAGAAAGAAAATACTGTCGCATAATCTTGCGGTTCTGTAATACTCCCTTTATTTTTGTCTTTAGGATTTCCGTATCGAAAGGCTTGGTCAGATAATCGTTCGCTCCGCTTTCCAATCCTTCGAGGATGGCGTCTTTCTCCGTTTTGGCAGTCAGCAAGATAACGGGGATATGCGAAGTGGTGAAGTCTGATTTGATCCGTCGACACAGTTCGTCTCCTTGAATCCCAGGCATCATGACGTCAGAGATTATCAAATCCACAGATTTATCTTGCAGATATTCCAGTGCGGATTCTCCGTCAGGCTTGTCGATGACGGTGTAGATGGAGGCAAACGTTTTTTTCAGGTAGAAACGCAGATCGTCGTTGTCCTCTACAATCAAGATTCGTTCTTTGGCAGTATGGGCTGTCTGGTTCGGCTCGTTTTCATCGTATCGGTCTGTATGCTGAACGGTTCCTGCTTCCCGGTCTGTATTTACCTCCGGTGATAGTTCGCTGCTATTGTCTTCTGTGGATATATCCGATAGGAAGGTAGATAGAGGAGAGGTTTTCCCCGACAGGATGTAGCGTGCTAGATGGCGGTTCCCTTTTCGGAAAGTGAGCAGGAAGGTGGAACCTTCGCCCTCGTTGCTGGTAAAGGAGATGTTTCCTTTATGTAGTTTCATCAGACGACGGGTCAGCAGTAGTCCGATGCCGCTTCCGGTTTCTTTGGAGTTGACGGCATTTTCGGCACGGTAGAAATTGGAGAAGATATACCGTTGTGCTTTACGCGGAATACCGATACCGCTGTCTTTGACTTCTACGGTTATCTTTTTATCATTCTGTTCTATTGTGATTGAAATAGTTCCGCCGACAGGGGTGTATTTCACTGCATTTGATAACAGGTTATCGAATATTTTGTCTGTTTTGTCTTTATCCATCCAAAGTGAGACGGGGGCTTCGGGCACTGATAATTCCATCCGGATTTTTTTGCTTTCGCAAAGGGACTGGAAGTTAAGCACTTTTTCCTGCAAGTATGATTTCAAATCGTACTCTGCAACCTGAAGTGTGAGATGTGTTGTGTCTATCTTCTGGAAGTCGAGTAGTTGCGTGATTAAGTTGTATAGCTTTTCGGTGTTCTTGCGGGCTATCTGGAGGTATCGTTTCCCTTCTCCGGACAGTCCGTCCTCCTTGCTTAAATCGCTAAGCGGAGCCATGATAAGCGTCACCGGAGTGCGAATGTCATGGGCGGTGTTGATAAAGAACTGTATCTTTTCGGAGAAGTGCTTTTTCTCCATCTTGTTGGCAAAGAAACGCCAGATGAAATAAGTGATGCCTGTCAGCAGGATGATGTATATCAGCCAGGCGACTGCTGTATTCCAGTAAGGCTGCGCAATGTGTATGCGGATGGTGTGCCCGTCTAGTTGCTGTCCGGCGTTTTTGCTCATGCTTTTTACGTGGAACGTATAATTGCCCGGAGGAATATTGGTATAACGGATGCTTAATTCGTTGGTAGGAGCACTCCAATTTTGTTCGAAACCCTCCAGTAGGTAGCTGTAGTGGATGTCTTGTTGATACTGGTAAGAGACGGAGATAAAGGAAATGAGAAAAGAATTCTCGTTGTATTTCAACTCGATCGTTTTTCCTTCGTTCAGCATCCGGTTGAATTGAATCTTTTTCTCTTCGGTCTTTTCACGTGACTTTTGCGGAACTTCGAAGGAAGTGAACAACAAGGGGGCTTTGTAAAGAGGGCGGGTAAAGTTTTCCGGGTTGAAGCGCACGGCACCGTTGGTACTTCCGTAGACAAAGTCCCCGTTTCTTAGCCGGGTGTAGGACATGAAGTTAAATTCATTTGCCAGTCCGTCGAGGAAGCCGATGTTGGTTATTGCGGGAGAGGGGGAGGTGGTGATGTAAGCCAGTCCCTTGTCTGTACTAAGCCATAGGTGTCCTTTGTTGTCGGGAAGGATGCTGTATATATAGTTGGAAGGAAGGCCGTTTGCTGTGGAGTAGGTGACGGCTTTGCCTGTTTTCAGGTCTAATAAGTTGATGCCTCCTCCGTCTGTACCAAACCACACTTTGTCGGGGGTGGGGAAATACATGGAGTAGATGAAGCTGTTGCTCCGGGTGTCGGCATTGGATGGCGAGGTGAAATATTGTTTGAAATTGCCGGTTTGTTTGTTCAACAGGTAGAGCCCGTTGGCAGTGGCAAGGGCTATCGTGTCTTTGCCGACTGTGGTTATTGAGTTGATGAGCGTAATGCCGTAGGAAGCGAATTGTTCCGCTTTCCCTGCTTGAGACGGGGTATATCGGATGAGGTTGCCATATATGCCGCCAAACCATAGATTCTTGTTGTTGTCTTCTACGATTGAGTAAATGTAGTTTGTTGTCAATGTGCCGGGACGTTCGGTGGTGAGATGCTGGCGGATGCCTGTATGTTTGTTGAGGCAGTAGACGCCTGTGCCGTAACCTCCGGTCCATACATTCCCGTTTTCATCGTTACAGAGAGTCAGGAATACGTTTTCTTTCAGGAAGTGTTTCCAGGTTCCGGACTTTAGCAGGTGTACACTGATTCCCTGGTTGGTGGCATACCATAAGTCGCCTTCATGATCTTCGAGGATAGCGTTGACGTGGTTGTTTATCAGTGATTGCGGGTTTTTGTATTCATGTTGGGTAAGTTCGAAGAGATATTTCTTCGGATTTGCGTAGGCTACACCTCCTGTATAACTGCCGATCCATAGATTGGAAGAACTGTCTTTGCAGAGGGCATAAATGCCGTTTCCTTTCAGTTCTCCTTCTTCTTCCAGGTTCGCATTGAGGAAGGACCAGGAGTATCCGGTATCACGGGTGGCTGCATAGACACCTGCTCCGTCTACTCCCAATAATAATGTTTGTGGGTCGTAAGGGATGATGGAACGGTAGGGGAGGTGTGGCAGCTGGTTCAGTGATTCGTTCGACAGGAAATCTCCGGTACGGGTATCCTGCACTTTTACTCCGGAGTTGAAAGTTCCTATCCAGAGCAAGTGGGTTGCGGGATCGTAGAAAACGGACTGGATGTAACACTCGGTCAATAGGGTGGTAATTGTTCCATTCTGCTGGTTGCGTTTATACAATCCTTCGGTAGTGGCGATATACAGGGTTTCGTCGGATGGTGAGAAATGGATGGTGTTTATACATTTCTTTTCTAGTATATTCTCTATGTGCCGGTTGGTGCTGTCGTAGCAGAACAAACCGTTTTTCAGTCCGAACCAGAAGCAGTCGGATGAGTCGATAAAAAGATTGTTAAGAAAGATCCCTTTTTCCGTTAATTCCGCTACGTCAATCTCCAGTGTGAAAGCGTCGGAGATGGGATCATATTTGAATACTTTACCGGCACTTGTATATGCCCATAGCGTTTCGTGTGAGTCTTTTGTGAGGTAGATCATGCGCCCGGCTCCGTCAACGATGATGTCTTCCCCGAAAAGGCTGTAGTTTTTTACGGTTCTTCCGTTGAAGCAGTCTACCCCTGAACGTGTAGAAATCCAGATGAAGCCTTTCTTATCTTCGAGGATGGAGAATACGCGCTGGTTGCTTAATCCTTCCTTGGTTGTAAGGTATTGATAGGTAAAAGAGTGACTGTTTACCTGCTTATCTGATTGTGCGAGAGTGGGAAAAGCAGGTAACAGAAGGAAGATGGTCAACAGGTAAAGAGCCGGGAAACGTTTCATGGCTTTTCGTTGGCTCGCAAACCGAAGACTTTTCCCGTCATCTGTTCGATGGGCACTTGCCATACTTTGACATTGCGCACGGCAGGTTCGGAATAATTGAATTCATTATCCGTGTAATGACGCATGATAATATCCAATACCCGGCGTTTTTCATCCATATCTTCTATGAATGTCACTTTTCCACGGCACATGGCGCTTTCGGAACGCATACTGTAACTGCACGCTACTTTCTCGTGCTGATATACGAGTTTATGACCGATGCTGAAAGTGATGCATACATTATTATTATGTTCCAACATCTCCAACTTGCTGCCTTCGGGACCCGAATGAAGGTATAGGACGCCATTCTCATAACCGAAGTTCATCGGAACTACGTAGGGATTACCTTCTAAATCTGTGATACCTACAAAGCAGGCATCGCAATGGAGGATAATGGACTCGATTCGTTGTTTGTCTTCAATAATAAAAGTTTTCATAATTTATTTCTCAATTAATTCGAAGTCGAGCTGTTTCTTTTCCAGATTGGCACGTGCTACACGAACGGTAATGGCATCTCCTAAACTATATGTTCTGTTCTTGCGGCGTCCACGAAGGCAATAGTTCTTTTCGTCAAACTCATAATAATCGTCATCCAAGTCACGGACAGGGACGAGACCTTCGCATTTATTCTCGTTAAGTTCGACATACAGTCCCCACTCGGTTACTCCGGAGATGACACCATCGTAAATCTGTCCCAGACGTTCGCTCATGAATTCCACTTGTTTGTATTTGATGGAAGCACGTTCGGCGTTGGCTGCAATTTGTTCCATATTTGAGCTGTGATCACAAAGATCCTCGTATTTGGCCTCGGATACACTGCGCCCTCCATCCATATACTTCGTTACTAGACGGTGAACCATCATGTCCGGGAAACGGCGGATGGGTGAGGTGAAATGAGTATAATAATCGAATGCCAGCCCGTAGTGACCGATGTTATGTGTAGAATAACGGGCTTTTTGCATAGCACGGATAGACACGGTCTCAATCAGATTCTCTTCCTTCTTTCCATGTATATCATCCAACAAATGGTTGATGGATTTTGAAATATCTGTTTTTGTTCCGCTTGTACGTACCTTGTAGCCGAAGCGAGCGATGAATTGTGACAGATTCTCCAGTTTCTCCGGATCCGGCAGATCGTGGATACGGTAGGGCAGTACTTTAGGCTTTTTGTTTTTGGGTACACGTCCTATCTTCTCTGCTACGGTTTTGTTGGCAAGAAGCATAAATTCTTCTACCAGTTTATTGGCGTCTTTCGACTCTTTGAAATACACACTGATAGGTTTCCCTTTCTCGTCAATTTCGAATTTCACCTCGTAGCGGTCAAAATTGATTGCTCCCGCTGCGAACCGTTTTTCGCGGAGTGCTTTCGCGATGGTGTCCAGCATAAGTACTTCTTCTTTGTAGTCACCTTCTTTAGTTTCAATAATCTGCTGAGCCTCTTCGTAAGTGAAACGGCGGTCGGAATTGATGACTGTATGCGCAATGCGTGAGTCTTTGATTTCTCCTTTCTCGGTAATATCGAAAATCACGGAGAAAGCGAGTTTCTCTTCGTTCGGACGGAGTGAACAGATGAAGTTGCACAACCGTTCGGGGAGCATTGGGATGGTGCGGTCTACCAGATAAACGGAAGTGGCACGCTTTTCAGCTTCTTTGTCGATGATTCCTCCTTCTTTTACATAGTGTGTCACATCGGCGATGTGTACGCCTACTTCCCACAATCCGTTTTTGATGGAGCGGATGGAAAGCGCATCGTCGAAGTCCTTAGCATCTTTCGGGTCGATAGTGAAAGTTGTCACCTTGCGGAAGTCTTCACGCTTGGCTATCTCTTCGGGAGTGATTTCTGCCGGAATCTTATCGGCTGCTGTCTCTACTGCTTTCGGGTATACGTATGGTAAGCCGAATTCTGCGAGAATGGCGTGCATCTCAGTGGTATTGTCACCTGCTTTGCCCAATATGTCTATCACTTGTCCGATGGGATTCTTTGCCTTGTCAGGCCACTCTGTTATTTTCACGATCGCTTTATCTCCGGTTTTTCCGCCTTTCAGTTTATCTTTCGGAATAAATATGTCATTGGCAAGTGTACGGTTTTCCGTTACCAGAAATGCGTATGACTTGGCTACTTCCAATGTACCGACAAAAGTGTCGTTGGCACGTTCCAGTATTTCGATTACTTCCCCTTCTGCCTCCCTGTTCTTTCGTTTGGCATAAAATGTAATTTTTACCTTGTCATTGTTCATGGCATGGGCGGAATTGCGCTCTGCTACGAATACCGGTTCACCTCCTTCTTCGGGAATAAAGGAATTCTTTCCATTGCTTTTGCGTTGGAAGGTACCTATCATTTCTGTGCCGTGATTATTCAGACGGAACTTGCCCTTCTCAATTTCGGAGATATAATCGTCATCCAAAAGGTCATGTAATATATCGACGCATAGCATTTTCTGCGGATGGGTGGTAAGACGCAATTCCGAGAAAATGTATTTCATACTTAGAATTTCACTGGATTTGGCGTGGAAAAAGTCTATTAACAACGCTGCCAGCTCTTTTTTACTCATTCTCTTACCGGCCTTTTTCTCTTTCTTTTCTTTCTTTTTCGCCATAATATGTATTTTTATTGGTCATCATCTATTGATATGGCTACAAAGTAAATAAAAAAAACGGTAATAATACTATTATATTTATCGTATCTTTGTAACCGAAATTTTAATTGTATTTATATAGAGCCGAAAAGTAGGAATGGAGAGTATTTTAATTACGGGTGCAAGCGGTTTTATCGGGAGCTTCATTGTAGAAGAAGCGTTGAAACGAAAGTTTAGTGTGTGGGCGGGAGTTCGTCCTACCAGTAGCAGACAATATTTGAAGAATCGGAAAATACACTTTTTGGAACTGGACTTTGCACATCCTAATGAACTTCGTGCCCAACTCTCCGGTCATAAAGGGACATATAATAAGTTTGATTATATCGTTCATTGTGCCGGTGTTACGAAATGTTTCGACAAAAAATCTTTCGACTACGTGAACTATCTTCAGACAAAGTATTTTATTGATACGTTGAGGGAGTTGAATATGGTCCCGAAGCAATTTATATATATAAGTACGCTTAGTGTGTTCGGTCCTGTGCGCGAGACAGATTACACTCCGATAAAAGAGGACGATTCTCCCATGCCCAACACGGCTTATGGTTTCAGTAAGTTGAAGGCTGAATTATATATTCAAAGTATCCCCGGTTTTCCTTATGTCATTTATCGCCCTACGGGAGTGTATGGACCTCGTGAATCAGATTATTTCCTAATGGCTAAGTCCATTCAGAAGCATTTTGATTTTTCGGTTGGTTTCAAGCGGCAAGATCTGACTTTTGTCTATGTGAAAGACATTGTGCAGGCTATTTTCTTGGGTATAGAGAAAAGAGTCACCCGAAAGGCGTATTTTCTGACAGATGGGAAAGTCTATAAAAGCCGTGCGTTTTCGGACTTGATACAAAAAGAATTAGGGAATCCGTTTGTTCTTCATCTGAAATGTCCGTTAATTGTGCTAAAAGTTATATCTTTGCTCGCTGAATTTGTTGCTACGCGTTCCAAGAAGTGCAGTACATTGAATTCTGATAAATATAAGATAATGAAACAACGCAACTGGCAGTGTGATATAACCCCGACAATTAACGAATTGGGATATACCCCCGGATACGATTTGGAGAGGGGGGTACGTGAAACCATTGCCTGGTATAAAAACGAAGGATGGCTTTAGACTTATTTAAGCGTGTAGAGACCCGGAAAGGGTTGTTTGCTGTGGAGAAGATTACATTGATTTATAATCTGCTGACTTCCATATTGATTCTATTCCTGTTTCAGAGGATGGACCATCCATGGCATATGTTATTGGATAGAGCCATGATTGCTGCAATGACTTTCCTGTTGATGTATCTTTATCGGCTTGCCCCTTGTAAGTTCTCGGCGTTTGTGCGTATCGTCATTCAGATGAGCCTGCTTTCCTATTGGTATCCGGATACTTTTGAATTCAATCGCTTTTTTCCGAACTTGGACCATGTCTTTGCTACCATCGAACAGTTTATCTTCAGTGGACAACCTGCTATCTGGTTCTGCCATACGTTTCCTCATATTTTGGTCAGCGAAGCGTTTAATATGGGATATTTCTTCTATTATCCGATGATGCTGATTGTGGCGTTGTTTTATTTCATTTATAGGTTCGAATGGTTCGAAAAGATGTCCTTTGTACTGGTTACTTCTTTCTTTATATATTATTTGCTTTATATCTTTATCCCTGTGGCAGGCCCTCAGTTCTATTTTCCGGCTATCGGATTTGATAATGTGGCTAAGGGAGTTTTTCCTGCCATCGGTGACTATTTCAATTATCATCAGGAGTTGTTGCCCGGACCGGGATACCAGCACGGATTCTTTTATAGCCTGGTAGAAAGTTCCCAGCAAGTGGGTGAACGTCCCACAGCTGCTTTCCCAAGTTCACATGTCGGTATTTCTACTATCTTGATGATTATGGCTTGGCGCGGCAGTAAGAAGCTGTTCGCCTGTTTACTGCCTTTCTATTTGTTGCTCTGTGGGGCTACCGTATATATTCAAGCACATTACGTCATCGACGCTGTGGTAGGATTTTTCTCCGCATTCTTATTGTATGTAGTGGCAACCTGGATGTTTAAAAAGTGGTTTGCACAGCCGATGTTTAAATAGTAGCAAGTATCTCATCAAATATCCGAAAGAGCTCCTCCTTAGTTTCCGCCCGTAGCATGGCAATGCGTGTGTTGCGGAAATTGGGAATTCCTTTGAATAGGGGGCTGGCGGCCAGATGACGGCGTACGTGCAGGATACCTCTGCGTTCGTCCAGCAGATTGACACTGTCGACCACCTCCTGGCGTAGTACATCCATGCACCAGCCGAAACTGAGTGGTGGCAGTTCTTCACCGGTTTCCAGATAGTGTTTCACTTCCTTGAATATCCACGGACGTCCGAAGCTGGCACGCCCGATCATTACTGCATCTACTCCATAGCGGTCAAAGCACTCTTTGCAGCGTTGAGGCGTAGTCACGTCACCATTGCCGATAATAGGAATATGCATCCGTGGATTCTTCTTCACTTCACCTATCAGTGTCCAGTCGGCTTCTCCGGTATACATTTGTGCACGGGTACGGCCATGAATAGTCAATGCGGCAATTCCGCAATCTTGTAACTGTTCCGCTAAATCTACGATAATCTTATTATTGGCGTCCCATCCCAAACGGGTTTTCACAGTTACGGGAATCTTTACTGCATCTACTACGGCACGGGTAATCTCCAGCATTTTCGGAATATTCTGCAACATTCCTGCTCCTGCCCCTTTTCCGGCCACTCTTTTCACTGGACATCCGAAATTGATATCCAGAATGTCGGGCTGCGTTTCTTCCACAATTTTGGCTGCTTCTACCATTGTCTCCGTATCTTTTCCGTAGATCTGAATAGCGACAGGGCGTTCTTCATCACTGATACTGAGTTTTTGTGCGGCCTTGCTGACTGCACGTATCAGTGCGTCGCTTGATACAAACTCGGTGTATACCATGTCTGCTCCGAACTTCTTGCACATCAGGCGGAAAGCCGGATCAGTCACGTCTTCCATAGGAGCGAGCAGGATAGGGTATTTACCCAAATCTATGTGAGCTATCTTCATATATAAGTATTACTGCTTATTATTCGTTTTCTTATTGGTTGCTTTATATTTTTGTTTCGGATGATTGGGTACTCCGGGATATAAATATTCGATAGTCCTATTCTTTAGCATTCGTGGAATTATTTTATTGGCAATATAGTCAAAGGTTCTGTTTGCTCTTTTAGCGATTTCATCTAATGTGATGTAGTCTTCTGCAATGGATATTATTATGGATTGAAGTTCTTCGAATTTGAGTCTTTTTGAGCTTCCAACCTTCCTCTCCGGATCGTTGACATGATATTTTGTTCCCCTTCTGTTTCCTTCTGAAATAAGGAATCCTTGATTACAAAGCTTTTTCAGCATTTTTGTAATATCAGAACGGTGTTGCGGAATAACATATTGCAGTTGAGTATTATTAATCCCCCCCTCACTGTAACAAGTTACTAAGGCTGTCAACTCATCTTGCGTCAAGTTCTCAACCTTTCCATCAAACAACTCCTTTAGTTTAATTACAGCATCATCCGGCAATAAACTAATCATAGGCAGGGTTAGTTCCACCTTATCCGGTCGGCTGAATTCTTCAACATACGGTTTCTGCCAGTTTGCTTCCCTCCAACCTTTAATGATCTTATTTACTCCGCTTCCCGCTTTTTCGGAAAAACCGATTAGCATAAACATCTTCTGCAAGGCTTTATTGCGGCAGACGCTATCTCCTCCTAGATAATATTGAGCTTTGCTGACCAGCATTGTTCCGGGATTTTTAAATCGGTACTTATCTACCCATTGTTCGACAACAATATTGCCCTCCTCCGAGAAATCACAGTGGATAAGCGTATTGATAAAAGCTTCGCGCACAGCAATGTGCGTAGGTGTCTCATCAATACGTATTCCGTTTCTGATAAGGAAGGGCTTAGGCAGGGGAGCAGTTAGTTTGGGATGAACCTTGCGATAAAACTGAAAGAGATTGGCTTCCCAAGTTCCGTCCGGACAGATTCTATCCGTCCATCGAATATCGGAGTTTTCGTTAAGATGCTCTCTATAGTCGGGGAAATAATTGGGCGCACATTCGGGATCGGTAATACTTTCTGTCTTTCCAAACATCAGTATGCCTGCCAATGTGAAACCTTCTACTTTCGTACTTCTGTCCTTGCGATATGCTTCAAGTTTAGTCAGAAATTCAATATCATTTAAATTAAGCCATGGATGAGATGGTTTCAAATTGGCAAAAAGCTGTCTGTATTGAATCAATGTTTCCTTATCAATGTCTTCCATCGAGTAATTGGGCAGAATCCTAGAGTCACGGGGATGACTTTCGTCCGAATCGGCAATCATGCGTCTGACTTCTGCATCCGTACACTTATAATCTCCTTCATGGTTGCGTTTAAATGTATGCCCACCGAAAGGGTTTCTTGTCCTGTAGATAGGGCGCTGCCTACGGTTTGCACGGGGAACATAGATGAGAAGCAGATTTCTTTCTTTATAGCGACCTTCGTATAAGTCATTGTCGGAAAGCAGATTCTCATTTACGCAATCCGGATTATTAATTTGATTCCAGAAGTCTTTTTTGTATTGGCTGATTTGTTCTTTAGTCAGTCCTTCTATAATGAATTGCTGTTTATGCTCTTTCACACCAAGCACAATGACTCCCCCATCCGTATTGGCAAAAGAAGAATAAGTATCCCATAAGCTATTAGGAAGACCATCTTTGGCAACCTTGAATTCCAAATCTACAGCCTCCTCTTTTTGTATCAACGAGTCTATATAGTCGGTAAAATCCCACTCTTCCAGATTGTTGAGTACGATAGGTTTCTTATTTTCCATTTCTTCTTTCTGCTTTATTCTCTGCAAAAATACGGATAAATTCGTACCTTTGCATACTTCTATCATATTTAATGATTATCAGACAGTAAAATGAATATAAAAGATTTTGAAATAATGGCTCCTGTGGGGTCGCGCGAATCTCTTGCTGCGGCTATTCAGGCAGGTGCCGATTCTATCTATTTCGGTATAGAAAACCTGAATATGCGTGCCCGTTCGGCTAATACATTCACGATTGATGATTTGCGGGAAATAGCTCGTACGTGTGATGAGCACGGGATGAAAAGTTACCTGACGGTCAATACGATTATCTATGATAAAGATATCCCTCTGATGCATACTATTGTCGATGCAGCCAAGGAAGCGGGAATTTCTGCGGTGATTGCAGCTGATGTGGCAGTGATGAATTATGCCCGTCAGATAGGACAGGAGGTGCATCTTTCCACCCAGTTGAATATCTCCAATGCAGAGGCTTTAAAATTCTACGCACAATTTGCAGATGTGGTAGTATTGGCTCGTGAGTTGAATCTGGAACAGGTGGCCGAGATTTATCGTCAGATACAGGAAGAACATATCTGTGGTCCGAGCGGCGAACAACTTCGTATCGAGATGTTCTGCCATGGTGCGCTTTGTATGGCAGTATCGGGTAAATGCTATCTCTCTTTACATGAGATGAATCATTCGGCCAATCGCGGTGCTTGTATGCAGGTATGTCGTCGTTCTTACACGGTTCGTGATAAGGAAACGGATGTGGAACTGGATATTGATAACGAATATATCATGTCTCCCAAAGACTTGAAGACCATCCATTTTATGAATAAAATGTTGGATGCCGGTGTACGTGTATTCAAGATTGAAGGCCGTGCCCGTGGACCTGAATATGTACGTACGGTGGTTGAATGTTACAAAGAAGCTATCAAGGCTTATTTGGATGGAACATTCACCGATGAAAAGATTGCGGTTTGGGATGAACGCCTGAAAACCGTATTCAACCGTGGCTTCTGGGATGGATATTACTTGGGACAGCGTTTGGGCGAATGGACCAGGAATTATGGTTCGGCAGCTACGGAACGTAAGATTTATGTAGGTAAAGGTATCAAATACTTTTCCAATATCGGAGTTTCCGAATTCCTGGTAGAAGCTGCTGAAGTAAGTGTAGGCGATAAGCTTCTCATTACAGGGCCGACTACCGGTGCACTATTTATGACTTTGGAAGAAGCCCGTGTTGACTTGGAATCTGTGCAAACAGTGAAGAAGGGACAGCATTTCTCCATGAAATCGGATAAGATACGTCCCAGTGACAAGCTGTATAAACTGGTATCGACCGAAGAATTGAAGAAGTTCAAAGGGCTCGATATTGAGCAAAAAAGAGGCTAACTGTTATTTCTCAACTTTTAATTCTCAATTTAAATGAACTATATCTATGAATTGGAAATGAAGGTTCGCGATTACGAATGTGACCTTCAAGGTATTGTCAATAATGCCAATTATCAGCACTATCTGGAACATACCCGTCACGAGTTTCTGACTTCGGTGGGTGTCAGTTTTGCTGCACTTCATGAGCAGGGAGTCGATCCGGTAGTGGCACGTATTAGTATGGCATTCAAGACTCCATTGAAAAGCGGAGATGAGTTTGTCTCGAAACTATATATGAAAAAGGAAGGTATCAAATATGTGTTTTATCAGGATATCTTCCGTAAGAATGATAATAAAGTAGTAGTGAAATCCACTGTTGAGACGGTATGTGTGGTAAACGGACGTTTAAGTGACAGCGAATTGTTCGATAACGTCTTTGCTCCCTACCTGAAATGAACAGCTCCGAAGAAGAACAAATTTATAGTATTGCTCTGACAATGGTGCCCGGTATCGGGCACATAGGAGCAAAACATTTGATAGATGGAATGGGTAATGCCGTTGATGTCTTCCGTCTGCGCAAAGAAATACCGGAACGTATTCCAGAAGTAAGTCAACGGGTGATAGAGGCATTGGATTGTCCGCAAGCTGTGCTCCGCGCTGAACAAGAATATGAATTTATCCGGAAGAATCGTATCTCCTGTCTGTCCTTTTATGATGAAGCTTATCCTTCCCGTTTGCGGGAATGTGAAGATGCCCCTGTCGTCCTTTTCTTTAAAGGAAATGCCGATCTAAATTCCCTTCATATCCTGAATATGGTAGGAACCCGTAATGCTACTGATTATGGGACACAAATCTGCGCCTCTTTTCTGCGAGATCTGAAGGCGCTTTGTCCTGATGTACTTGTAGTCAGCGGACTTGCTTATGGAATCGATATTCATGCGCATCGTGAAGCTTTGGCTAATGAATTACCTACAGTAGGTGTTTTAGCTCATGGGTTGGATCGTATTTATCCTCATGTCCATCGGAGAACAGCTGTTGACATGCTTGAAAAAGGGGGATTACTGACCGAATTTCTGTCCGGAACGAATCCCGATCGCCATAATTTTATCAGTCGAAACCGTATTGTTGCCGGTATGTGTGATGCTACCATCGTCATTGAGTCGGCAGAAAAGGGAGGTTCATTGATTACAGCCGAACTTGCTGAAGGTTATCATCGCGATTGTTTCGCTTTCCCCGGTCGCATGGGTGATGAATATTCAAAAGGATGCAATCGGTTGATTAGGGATAATAAAGCATCCCTGTTATTATCTGCCGAAGATTTTGTGCAGGCTATGGGCTGGAATATGCAGACGACTCTTTCAGAAAAGGTAAGTGTGCAGCGTAGTCTTTTTATTGAACTGTCTGAAGAGGAACAAAAAATTGTCGCTATTTTGGAGAAACTGGGAAATCTGCAAATCAATTCTCTTGTAGTAGAAGCAGATATTCCTGTAAATAAGATGACCGCTATTCTTTTTGAACTGGAAATGAAAGGGGTGATTCGTGTATTGGCAGGAGGAATGTACCAGTTATTGAATTAACTCGCATGAACTAATCTCACATATGGACATAAAAAAAGGAGCAACGCCTTGCTCCAACCTTTGTTAACCTTAAATCTAATACTATGAAAAAAATCACATGACAAATGTAAATGTTCAACTGATTCTTTCCAAATAATTCTGTTGTATTTGTTTCTCTTTTAAATTCTTTCACTGATTTTCACTGTTATCGGACACGACGCACTTCTAATGGATAAAATATAGTACATTTATGGTAAATAATGGAGAGAAATGCAAGCCTTCTTGAATATGTTTCATTGTATTTCGAAGGGCTCGTGAAATATATACTTGTATGTTGCTGTGTATTTGCGCTTTATAATTTTAGGTTCTCACTAATACCATTATTTACTAGAGTAATAACAATAAAAAATGATGAAATCTTTATTTTAATGATTCAGTCAATATTGCATCTTATATTAATTATTGTAATAGTAATTTTGAGTATAATAAAGCTCTTGACAAGTGGATTATGCCTGATGGTTATCTTGGTTTGTTTATACCTTGAATGAAGTCGATGAAGTATTTGGCGATCTTAAAGGAATGATATATGTACGAACATAAAACAATTTGATTTGTTATTTATAGTGAATGGATCTATATAGGGGGTGGTTTTCTTGCATTATGATATTAAACATCTCTTTATATCTATTTTTTAAGGTGATTGTTTGACTATATGTCAGTTTAAACCCTTATATTTGTATATGTGAAGTTAACCGAAGAAAAAATCACTTATTATTGGCTATGATGAAAAAGGAAATTAAATTCAGTCTTGTTTATCGGGACATGTGGCAATCTTCCGGTAAATATCAACCTCGGGTTGATCAGCTTGTCCGTATTGCTCCTTTGATTATTGAGATGAGTTGTTTTGCTAGAGTTGAAACAAACGGTGGTGCTTTTGAACAAGTGAATCTGTTGTACGGCGAAAATCCTAATAAAGCCGTCCGTGCTTTTACTGCGCCTTTTAAAGAAGCGGGTATTCAAACGCATATGCTCGATCGCGGATTGAATGCGTTGCGCATGTACCCGGTTCCGGCAGATGTGCGTAAACTGATGTATAAAGTCAAGCATGCGCAAGGAGTGGATATCACCCGTATCTTCTGTGGACTGAATGAGACGAGAAACATCATTCCTTCTATTAAATATGCTTTGGAAGCAGGTATGATTCCGCAGGCAACTCTTTGTATCACGTATTCTCCGGTGCATACCGTTGAGTATTATGCCCGAATTGCAGATCGACTGATTGAGGCCGGTGCACCTGAAATATGTTTGAAAGATATGGCAGGTATCGGTCGTCCGGGTATGTTAGGAGAATTGGTCAGGACTATCAAGGAGAAACATCCGGATATATTGATTCAATATCATGGTCATAGCGGACCGGGATTGTCTATGGCTTCTATCCTTGAGGTTTGTGAAAATGGTGCGGACATCATTGATGTGGCTATGGAACCGATGTCTTGGGGCAAAGTGCATCCGGACGTAATCTCTGTGCAAGCTATGTTGAAAGATTTAGGCTTCCAGGTTCCCGACATAAATATGAAAGCATATATGAAAGCTCGTGCGATGACGCAAGAATTCATTGATGATTTTCTGGGTTATTTTATGGATCCTACCAATAAATATATGTCTTCGCTTCTACTGAAATGTGGTTTGCCGGGTGGTATGATGGGGTCCATGATGGCAGACTTGAAAGGGGTACATTCCGGCATCAATATGATATTAAGGAGTAAGAATGAGCCGGAACTTAGTCTGGATGATCTGCTTGTGATGCTTTTTGATGAAGTGGAATATGTATGGCCCAAGCTGGGTTATCCTCCTTTGGTGACTCCTTTCAGCCAGTATGTGAAAAATGTTGCATTAATGAATCTTATGCAGCAGGTAAAAGGGGAAGAACGTTGGACAATGATAGATAACCATACTTGGGATATGATTCTGGGTAAAAGTGGACGTCTTCCTGGTACGCTTGCACCGGAGATTATAGAGTTGGCGAAATCTAAAGGATATGAATTTGTCGATACCGACCCGCAGTTGAATTATCCGGATGCTTTGGATGAATATCGAAAGGAAATGGATGAAAATGGCTGGGAATATGGAGAGGATGACGAAGAACTTTTTGAACTGGCTATGCACGATCGCCAGTATCGTGATTATAAGTCGGGTGTTGCCAAGAAACGTTTTGAGGAAGAGTTGCAACATGCTAAGGATGCGGCAATGGCAAAGAACGGGTATTCGGAAGAGGAAATTAAGAAGTTGAAACGTGCCAAGGCAGATCCGGTTATTGCCCCTGATAACGGACAGGTACTTTGGGAAGTTTCCGTAGAGGGACCATCCATTGCTCCATTCATCGGGCGTAAATATCAGCATGACGAGGTCTTTTGTTATCTTTCCACTCCGTGGGGGGAATATGAAAAGATTCTAACCGGATTTACCGGACGTGTGGTGGAGATATGTGCACAGCAAGGCGCTACCGTACGTAAGGGAGATGTTATCGGTTATATTCTGCGGAGCGATATCTTTGCGTGAGATAAGCCATATTTAAACACCGAGTTATTGGCATTGATAAAAGAATATCGTATTTTTGCATCTGAAACTTATAAACTTGAATGATCCTTATATGTATAATTCCATAGAAATATGTGCAGGTGCAGGCGGTCAAGCATTAGGACTTGAGATGGCGGGATTCTCTCATGTTGCATTGGTCGAATATGAAAAAGACTATTGCGAATGTCTGAAACGCAATCGTCAGGAATGGAATATTTTCTGTAAGGATGTGCATCATTTTGATGGTAAGCCTTACTACGGGCAGATAGATTTGCTAGCAGGAGGCGTACCTTGCCCTCCGTTTAGTGTTGCAGGCAAACAACTGGGAGCTGATGATGAGCGTGATCTTTTTCCTCAGATGCTCCGACTTGTGCAGGAAATTAATCCGCGTATCGTTATGATAGAAAATGTCCGTGGAATTTTAAGCTCTAAGTTTAATGCTTATCGGGAACAGGTACTTCAAACGTTGAAAAAATTAGGCTACAGTACACATCTTCAATTATTAAATGCTTCTGATTATGGTGTTCCTCAGCTACGGCCACGAGTAATTATTATTGGAATACGGAGAGATCTGGCAGATGTCTTCATGTTTCCCGAAAAGATACCAGAGAAAACACTGTCTGTAGGTGAGACTTTATATGACTTGATGTCAGCTAATGGTTGGAAAGCTGTCGAAGAATGGAGGCGGACAGCCAATAAAATAGCTCCCACTCTAGTAGGCGGAAGTAAAAAACACGGAGGTCCAGACTTGGGCCCGACAAGAGCACGTAAGGCGTGGGCAGAGCTTGGTGTAGACGGTCGGGGGGTAGCTAATGACGTTCCTGACGCAGACTTCGTGGGAATGCCACGATTGACTCCGGAAATGCTTGCAAGACTTCAGGGATTCCCCGATAGTTGGGATTTCGGCAAGCGTAAGACGATTGCCTGTCGGATGATCGGCAATGCTTTCCCTCCTCCTGTTGCTATGAAAATAGGGTTGCAAATCAAAAAGGTATTGGATTATGAACGCACTTATTGCAGAGGCGAGAAAAAAATATCACAAAGAGCTGCTATCTAGCGGTGTAATGACTATTGATAGCAAAGGAATTCCAAGTAATGCTGACAGTTCCTCCAAACTATCAATAAATATTGCCCACGGCATTGCTGACCAATTAATGGCTGAAGTCCACGAAAAAGCAGTAGGACAGACTTCGGGTGCTAAATTTGAGCAAATGAATATGAATTTCTTGATGAATACATTTCCCTACCTGCAGAATTTACGTCCGGGAAAATGGCATATCTCCAAACTGGGTAACCGTAACTCCGTCAAAACAAGTAGTTTTGCTCAATACGAACATTTGGAATACCTCAGCCTGCTGACCAAAAGCGATGCTCGACTTGCCGCTAGCATGGGTAACGATTATATGGTAGCACCGGATGTGGTTATTTATCGAGAGACAGAGACGGATGATATGATAAATGAGAAAACTGATATTATTGATGATTCCGTGTGTAATCTTGCCGATATACGAAAAAGTAATGGCGGGTTACCCATTCTTCATGCTTCTATTTCAGCCAAATGGACGATGCGTAGCGATCGTGCACAAAACAGCCGGACAGAAGCTCTCGGATTGATAAGGAACAGAAAAGGGCACTTACCGCACATTGTTGTGGTAACAGGAGAACCAATGCCCGCACGATTGGCATCATTAGCTTTAGGCACAGGAGATATTGACTGTATTTATCATTTTGCTTTGTATGAGCTCATCAAAGCGGTTCATGATACCCATGCAGAGGATTCTATTGAATTATTGAACATCTTGATTCAGGGAAAACGGTTGAAAGATATCAGTGACTTGCCTTTGGATTTAGCTGTATAAATAACTTTAATATTACCAATATATCTGTTCATGATAATTGATTATTAATAATAATCATGAGCCATTCATACATAGGGATATTCCTAGGGATATTCCTAAAATAATAAAATTTAAGGCAACTACTTCATTGCGAATTAGT
>ERZ1673753.211-NODE-211-length-82294-cov-170.974513_pt1 | contig 82294 bp, 61 predicted proteins | sample MGYA00580201_ERZ1673753 | MGnify/ENA primary metagenome ERZ1673753 (study PRJEB41218, sample SAMN15661747) | gut metagenome | host: Homo sapiens | place: Canada: London | collected 2015-08-20/2019-03-30 | study: EMG produced TPA metagenomics assembly of... | reverse complement strand
TGGCATAAATTTAACCCCGACTTGCTTGCAAATCGGGGTTTTTCTACAGTCTGAACCGCCCTGCGAAAGCAGGGCGGTTTTCGCTTAAAACTGTGCTGTTGTTACGTTTGATTCGCTGTTTGCAGATTCGGCAGTGTCGTATTCGTCCGACAGATTATCCTCTATCCACTTAGCCATCATCAGCGGTGAAAGTATGATGTCCATCGTCTTCTGTTCACCGTCGCTGACGCTTTCCATAGTAACTATCTCGCCCTTTTCACGTCCCTCACTGCCTATTATATCGTAGGTCAGCTGACAACGGTACTTGATGGAGCAGAGCAGGAATTCGGGAGGAATGACCTCACAGCTTGCAATCTCGTCAAGCCATACGAAAGGACTCATTCCGCCTATGCTTATATCCTCAATGATCCAGCCGCTTGCCGCATAGGAATCGTTAGCGCACATATAAAGAGAGAATTTGAACTTTTCTTCTCTGTCGTCCTTGAACAGACCGACTTCAAAACTCTTTATAGCGTAGTTGTTTATAATGCTTGATTCAAATCCGCAGCAGGAGCAGGTTCCGCCGTAGCCGAACATCGTACCGTTAATATCCTTTGCAAAATAGTTGCGGTAAACACGCAGGTTTGAAAGGCTGCGGAGCGACTTGTATCTTGTACGCAGGTACTGAAGCTCCTCAGCGGTAATTGACGGCAGAGGCTTATAGTAGTACGGAATCTGGTCAAGAAGTACCTGGTTCGGTTCTTCGGTGCTTGAGTAGAACTGGCTGAGAACGTTGTTGTTCTCGCCTACCAGCAGATATTCGACATATTTTGCGAATTCGGGTTTGGTGCAGTCGTCACGGAGTATAACATACTTTGTGATGCTCTGACGCTCCTCATCACTAATCGGGTCGTTTATATCTATAATACGGATAATCTTGTCTTTTTCGCCGAGAAGTGCGATACGGGGGATTTTAAGGTCGCAGATATAAAGGTTAGGCATAGTTGCCGATACCTTTTCATCTGTCAGATTGCTCTCACGCAGAAGGCTCATAAGCGAAGCCTTTTCGAACGAATAGCCGGACTTCATGAACGGGAAGTCGAATACACGTCCGTTGAACATTCCGCAGTTGATAAGCGCATAAACGTCGCCGATTATCTCAAGAAGGTCGGCGTTTGTGATACTGCTCGGTATCATGAACTGTTTGCCGTATGCGGCAAATCTGAACTTCTTGTTAATATCAAGCTGGAGCGTGATGTCACTGCCCTGCGATTTCATCTCACGCAGGAAGGTCATAGTATCCTTGCCCTGTGTGAAGGTGTTTATCAGCATATTTATGACTTCGTTGTATATCTGGTGATTCTCGAAGCTGTTCTTGTGCGCCACAATGCAGTCATAAGCCCGCTTGAGATTATGCACCGTCATTCTTGCAACGTCAAAGTTATGGGTGATGTCACGGTAGTGGACGTTGAACTGGTAGTATCTCATTCCTATCTTATAATCCTGACCGTACATCGTATCGAACAGACCGAGCGCTCCGATAAGTGCGTCCTCATCGGCAACAGCGTCATTTATAACATACTTGCCGAGCTTAAGGCTGACTATACTTCTGAAGCCGAAGCTAAGGTCGAAGTCTTTGATAGCGGGATTTCTCTCGCTGTCAAGAACATATGTATTACCGTCAAAGTTGAAGTTGTAGCAGAACTCTCTGCCTTCCTCGTCACTGTCCTCGTCAACCCACTTATAGCTTGCCATTATGATGTTTTCGGGCATATCCGATACATCCTTACGCATCTTGACAAGCTCATCTTCGATATACTCGGTAAATGCCGAGCCGTTCTCATGCTCCTGCTTTGAAACGTGGTCGGTGAGCGAGAAGAAACCAATCTCTTTTACTTCGGAATACGGCATAGCCTCGCTTTTTCCGGGTAAAAGCAGTGAGATGCTGTTGTGGAAAACACTGCGCAGATCGCCTACCATAACGCTGGTAGAAAGATAATTGCTGAAGAATTCAAACACATAGTGCTTCGGACGCATATAATATTTGTCTGAATTCGTTCTCGGCAGCAGCTCGATAACGAAATAGCGTGAATACTTTTCAATCATATATTTGAGATCACGGTTTATAGCTTCCGAAACCTCCTCCTCACATTCGTGGCGGATGCCTGTTCTGTGAGTGGTAATATATGAGTTCGGCACACTGATGAAGAATGCCGACAGCTTTTCCTTGATGAAATCTTCTCCCGTTGACTTGATAAGACCTGTCAGCTCATAAGTGGAGAAGTAGTTGTATTTATCAAGCAGGACTTTTACCAGCGTGTCACGCTTTGCGGAAGAAACCGCAAACGGAATAAGATATACAAAGCCCTCGTTTTCGTGCCAGATAAATTCGATAACGCTTTTGCCGTTCTGTAAGAAACGCACTGTCGGGTCGTCGTCAGGCGTTTTCTGATAACGGATAACCTTATATACCGCAAGAGGCTTGCCCATATCCATAACGGCAACATTGAACGTGCGGTTGGGGTTTTCCGCTTCACCGAATCTGCCAAGCTGCTTCTTTCTGATAAATGCAAAGCAGAATTCGACAAGGTTTATATATTCGCCCTTGTGTATAGTGAGGTTTACGAGGTTTTCCTTGATCTTAGCCTGTTCTTCTTCGGAAACCTTGAAAACAATCTCTGTACCTTTGAAAACGGGTGCGGTAAGGTTAAGCTCTCTTATCTTGAGAATGCCAGCATCGTTTACTATTCTGAAATTGAAGTTGTTCGAACGCAGTTTCAGCCACTCAACGTTCATAAATACGCTCTTTGAGCCTACGCCGAAACGTCCTTCACGGGATTTGTCGCCGTCGCTTCTGCCGATACTGAGATAATAGAGTATCTGCTCAAGCGTAAAGCCGTCCTCGTTGTATGTGAGCCTTACTTCGCCGTCCTGCTCAAAGTTGAAAAGAACCTTGATGTCGGGGTCGGAGTAGTAACAGCCGAATGTGTTCTGTAATAGCTCTCTTATTATTGATTCCTTCGGATAGTCGCTTACGGACAGCGAAGCGTTATACGGTGTGCGTCCGCCGAATACCGAGTTGAAGTAGTCTTTGAACGGGGTGCTGTCGGCTTCACCTGTGTAAAGCAGGTTCTGCATCTTCATCAGCGACTGTTCCATCACTTCACGGTTCTCGTTTGCGTGCGCCTGATAAAAATCGCCTAAAAGCCCCGCAATTTCTTCGTTACGAAAAGCCTCCACCTTACATCACTCCCTCGTTATATTTTTTCATGAATTGTCTGAATGTTTCCTGTATCATAAAGTTATCGGTAAGATAACGCCAGGAGTTGAGAAGCACAGGCATCTTTACCGTGTCAGGCAGCATATTTACGCATAAACGCAGTTCCGCATTCTTGTTATCTGTGATAAAGTTCTCAAAAGCCTTTTGAGCGGCTTTTATGCCCGCCGAAATATCAAGCGTGGAGCATTGCTCCTTATATGAATGGTACTGCTCGCTGTACAGACATTCCTCAAGCGCCGCTCCGCCGAGTGCAACTATATGCTGCTGATCGTCCAGGTAGAGCAGTGCTCCGCTGAAGCGTTCCAGCGCTTCCTTTATCATAGGTTTCAGCACCTTTTCTTCTGTGGAGGTGTTTTCCTTTATTCTGTTTTCAAGACCGAATGCACGGTAGATTTTATCCAGCTTCAGCTTTGTGTATTCGTGCGTCTTTGCCGCAGAGGAAATATCTATAGAGGGCGAAATGTTGTAATCGCCTTTGAATTGCGTTATTAAATCGTGGCAGTTTGAAACCTCGCCTGTGTAGGAGCAGACGTACTGCAAATCCCGTATAGCGTCGGTTATAAGCTGTGCGGCATTAGGAAGGTCGAAAAGCACGTTTCGTCCGGGAAGCCCCGCTACAATGCTCTTGTATATCTTTCCGAACAGAACCTTTGACAGCATTCTTGCGTCAAACAGATTGTTCTTGTCGCACATAACTATGAATTCTCTTGATTGTTCGTTTCTGCCTCCGTGACGTGCGGCACGCTGTTCAAAGATAACAGGGCTGTCGGGAAGTTCATAGTTGAATATATGGGTAAATCTCTTTACCTGAGGGTTTATCGAGCCGATTTTGTCAACTGTAAGCACTACTCTTGCATTGTCACGCACATCGTTTGTGAAATTATCGTAGCGTGTGTTGAATATGTCGCCTCTGTCTATTTTCAAAAGACCGTTTATATTAGGATAAAGAGCGGATATAACTTTCTTCAGATACTGGATGGTCGAGCCGGTAACACAGTAAACGACTGCTCTGTTTTCCGAACTTTTCAGCACCTCGTCCAGCTTTGTAAGGAAGCAGTCGAGCTTCTTGTCGACCTGACGAAGCTCCTGCACGTCAGCTATATTATAGGAGGGCTTGGTGTAGGTTTTCTTTGCTTCCAGTCCGTATTCCTCAAAGACGTTACCGCCCTGCGCATAAAGAGGAAGGCCTGTCTTTATGTCGATAAGACGTCGTGAGTTCGAGATGAAATCCTGTGGGAATTCATATTCGAGCATCACAACATTTCTTGCTACCTCGCCGTTATAGACCGATTTGTCGAAATAACGCATTACCGGAGTGTAGGGGTTGAAGCATATTGATTTTTCGTCAAAGCTGATGTCATCGACCGCATTGGCTTTATTTTCGTCGGCAAGCAGTGCCTTGACAAGAGACTTTATCTCATCGTAGCTCTGGTGATAACCGCACGGTACAGGGCTGAGAATAACGAGCTTGTTCGTTTTTGCTTTCAGATGCTCCGTATAAAGTCCGCACTTTATACCCGATGTGCTGAGACCTGCGTCTATTATCACAAGGTCCCATGTAAGACCTGCGTCCACAAATTTCTGCATCAGAGGATTGTCCGCCTCAAGCGCTTCTTCTGCAATTATATATGTATTTGATGCTTTTTCGTTAAAATATGTGATAGCCTTAGACGAGCCAGAGATCATCTTGAAGTCAACGCCGTTACCTGTTACGACACAACGGTACCAGCTATGCATAAGGTGTCTGGGACATATCAGCAGAATGTTCGGTGTCTGAACCTCAAGCACCGTATCAAGTATACCTATCTGAGCCTTTGTCGCTTTATCCGAGCCGTATTCGTCAAGGACAAGACAAAAGCCGTATTTATTTAATTTTTCGTGAAAAGAACAGCTTATCGCACTTATGTCCTTGCCATAATACGATATCCATTTAATCTCTTCGGTATTCAACAAATCACCCTCCGCTCTCCTGCATCTGCCGACGCAGATTAAATAATATAACTATTATAATACATTTGAGCATTTTTTACAACAGATATTTCGCATTTTATAGAAAATAAATAAAAAATGAAGTGCGATTTTAGCAAAAACAACAAACGTATCTCCGGATTTATAAATACATTATCAAGAAAAAAAAGTCAGTAATTCTTGGCTTTCGGTTCGACTTTACTTGACAAAAGCCGATAAATATAGTATTATACTGATATATGTAAAAGGGGAGTGGTGCGCTTGTATTTCGGTAGTGTCAGATTTTTCAAGCATCTTATTCTGACTGTAACGGCATTACTGATAATAGTGCCTACGGTGCTTTGTATATTGCTTGCGGTTGACAACAGCAAAAAGTCGGATGAGATAGACAGGCTGAATTCTCAGCTTTCTGCGCAGTCGCAGGTGTCACAGACATCGGACGATCAGAACAGTACGTCTTCGGCGACAGAAAGCTCCGACAATGTTAAAGCGGAGCCTTCTGTGACCGAAAGCGCAAAGCCGGAAACATCGGCGGTTCCCGAAACGTCGGCGGCTGTCCCGGAAACCACAAAGGTGCCTGAAACAACGCCGGCTTCATCGTCGGTGGTTGAAAGCGCCGACAGTTCCGTGTCCTCCGGTGCGGACAGCTATACTTTGCTTTTCCCGACGCTGTATGCAGATAAATATGACGGCGAATATGAAAATAGCGAAAACACCGTTTATCTTACATTTGACGACGGTCCTTCTGTGCTTACGGAAAATCTGCTTTATTATCTGAGACAGGAAAACGTCAAGGCTACTTTCTTTGTAGTTCCCGAAAGAACGGAGTATTGCTATTCATTACTGAGAGAAATAAGCAATGCGGGACATACGATAGGCATACATTCCGCATCTCACGATTATGAAAAAATATACGCATCTGTTGACGCATTTCTCGAAGATTTCAACGAAGCGTACGAGATAGTCCTTGAGGCTACGGGCAAAGCACCCGACATTTACAGATTTCCCGGCGGCAGTGTGAACGATTATAACGAAAAGACTCGTGACGATATTATCGCAGAGATGGATCGCAGAGGTTTTACATATTTCGACTGGAACGTGGACAGCAACGACTGGCAGGGTTACGGCTGGACAACGCTGTACACAAACGTTTTAAAAGATGCTGAGGAATTTTCCTCGCCTGTGATACTCTTCCATAATACAGGCGACCGTGATAATACGGTGCTTGTGATAGAGGATATAATCAAGGCGCTTAAAGACAAAGGCTATAAATTCGGCAGTCTTTCTCAGAAGATAAAGCCGGTTCAATTTTAAATTCTGATTTCAAGAAAGGGATAACAATGGGAATCAAGGATAATTTCACACAGGCTATGAAGGAGCTGACGAATCCCAGACCGTCTGACGCTCGTAAAGAGGTCAGGGACGTTGCCTCATATATGAATGATACTGCCGACGCACAGCCGACAGAACCTGTACAGCCCGTACAGAATACTCAGCCGTCCGAGAACAAACAGCCCGAACAGCAGGCGCAACAGGCACAGCAGAGCGTAAAGCCCGAAACAGCAGGCAACGGCTTTACACAGCAGGAGCAGACACAGGATTTTTCACAGAGGATAGCCCGTGATATGAATGAACAATACACACAGAACAATTCGTTTGATCAGAATGTACGCAGTGACGCTTTTACGCAAACACCTCAGAACAACGGATTCTCAGGCGGTCAGAACGGATTTGCACAGAGCGGCTCAGACAACGGTGGCAACAATCCTTTTATGAGCGGTATGAGGGCTGACAATTCGCAGGAAATAACCGTTATATCCAAAAACACCATGATAGACGGCAATGTACGCTCGTTTGCCGATATGAAGATTGACGGCAATATAAAGGGTAACGTTGAAACGACCAAGAATATCACTATAAACGGCAAGGTTGTAGGCGATCTTACCTGTGACAATATCAGCATGAAAAATTCGGCTGTACAGGGTAATGTACGTCTTAAAGGACAGGCTGTAATGGCTAACGATTCGATGCTGATAGGCGACCTTTCATCACAGGTGGCACAGCTCAACGGCAAGATAAAGGGCAATATCGAGATTTCGGGCAAGATAATGCTTGACAGGGATTCTGTCATAATCGGTGATATAAAGGCAGGCTCGATTGCAATATCCGACGGTGCGGTTATCAACGGCTTTGTTACCACGACTTATCTTTCAAAGGATGAAAGTGCCAACATCTTCCCCGAAAATATCGCACTCGGAGATTAAACATAAAAATATTGAAGCCCTGCGTTGCGGGGCTTTTATTTGACTTTATATGAAAAGGAGGTTTTGCGATGACGCAGAACAACGAAGCAAAGGTACTCACACCCGAGCAGATTGAAAATAACAAACAGCAGATAATAGATATTTACAGAAATTATGTTAAAAGAGAAGGCTCGGATAAACTGCTCGACTATCTTATAAACAAGAGCGATTTTTTTACAGCCCCCGCAAGCACACGTTTTCACGGTGCGTATGACGGAGGACTTGCACAGCATTCTCTGAACGTTTACAACTGCTTCAAGGCTTATCTTGAAAGAGATCGTGTCCGTGAGCTGTATAATCTCAATGCAAGCGATGAAACGATAGCTGTATGTGCTTTACTTCACGATATATGCAAGGTCAACGTCTACACAAGAGGCACAAGAAATGTGAAGAATGAAGAAACGGGTCAGTGGGAAAAGGTGCCGACATTCTTCTTTGATGACGGATTGCCTTACGGGCACGGCGAAAAGTCAGTTTATATGATAACGGGCTTTATGCGTCTTACCCGTGAGGAAGCCTTTGCTATACGTTATCATATGGGATTTTCGGGCGAAGAAAACGCAAACAACGTAGGAAAGGCATTCGGAATGTTCCCTCTTGCGTTTGCTCTCAGCACCGCCGATATGGAGGCTACATATTTCCTTGATTGATAATACGCAATAATATAAAAGAGCAGTCGCTGTCACACGATTGCTCTTTTTGCTATGTGATGCTCGCTTAGAAATTAATAACCCCTAAATGCTCCAGCAGGATTTTAGTACCGATAAGTATCAGTATGACACCCCCTGCAAGCTCCGCCTTCGACTTGTACTTTGTGCCGAATACATTTCCGACCTTCAGACCTATCGCTGACAGGATAAAAGTTGTTGCTCCGATGAACAGGACAGCCGCAACTATATTTACATCGGGAAGAAGCGCAAAGGTTATTCCGACCGCAAGTGCGTCTATGCTTGTCGCTATCGCAAGCAGCAGCATTGTCTTGAAGCTGAATGATGCGTCAAGCTTTTCCTCGTCCTTTGAAAGCGCTTCTCTTATCATATTTCCTCCGATAAAGCACAGCAGCACGAACGCTATCCAGTGGTCAACGGCTGTGATATATTGTTCAAAGGTCGAGCCGAGAAGATAACCCACAGCAGGCATCAATGCCTGAAAACCGCCGAACCAAGCGCCTATTATCAGATAATGCTTAGCTTTAAGCTGTCGCTCGGACAGCCCCTTACAGACGCTCACCGCAAACGCATCCATCGAAAGTCCCACAGCGATAAGAAATAATTCCAACAGTCCCATAATTTGTCCTCCGGTGTTTTATCTTAATCTTATGCGGGAGCCTGATGCGAAATGTGCAATAAAAAAGACCTGAGTACAGTTTTCCTGTACTCAAGTCTCAACATTTAAGACAAACCAGACGTGATTTAAGAGCATTATCACCGTCAGTGTGTTGACTTGTCACGGTATTCCGCCGTCTACTCCCTTAAGTTATCGGTATTATAGCACAAGAGTCAGCAAAAGTCAAGCGTTTTATACTTCTCCGACAATGCCCGATATTCCCTTACAGCACAGCTTTCCGTCCTTGTTGACAAACATATCTGTTCCGCCAAAAGCACTGCATAATCTCCTTTCCTGCGGTTACAATATCTGTAACTTAAGAAAAGGAGATGTTTTTATGCAGTTATCCGAATCAAAGACCCTTGAGAACCTGAAAACCGCATTTGCGAACGAGTCTGCGGCGATGGTGCGTTATGAGATATTCGCCGAAAAGGCAAAACAGAACGGCGATGAGGAAATATCGCAGGTTTTCCGCACCACAGCAAAAAATGAAAAGGCTCACGCACAAATATGGCTCGGACTTATCTACGGAGGAATACCGGAAGCCGCTGATGCGCTTGAAAAGGCAATGCACGGCGAAAACTACGAGTGGACGCAGATGTATAAGGAGTATGCCGAAACCGCAAGACAGGAAGGGCTTGACAATATAGCCGACCTGTTTGAAAAGGTGGGCGATATTGAAAAGGAGCATGAAAGCAGATTCAAGCTGTTCGTAAATAAGCTGACCGACGGAAGCCTGTTTACCTCCTGCGGCGAAACTGTGTGGCTGTGCAGGAACTGCGGTCATATACATTGCGGAAGTACCCCTCCCGAATACTGCCCTGTCTGCAGAAAACCGCAGGGATATTTTCAGCGAAAGGACGACAGCATTCTGTCTTAGCCTGCAAAAAAAAGCAAAGGAGCGGCAGTATACGCTATGTAGCTGTCGCTCTTTGCTTTATCCGCATTTACGGAATTTACACATATTGACGGTTATACGCAATTCTCTCTTGCATTACTCACGGCGATGTAGTATAATTATTAAGATAGGGCAGATATGTCCGCAGTACAGCTATAAGCAGAAAGAGGAACAGTATGGCACAGGAATTTACCGTATCGTTACAGGCAATAATCGACGAGTGCAAGCTCGAGGTTATCCACACACCGCAGGACCCTGCAAAGATATTCATTTCAAATATTGATGTAAACCGACCCGGACTTCAGCTTGCGGGATTTTACGAATATTTCGACAAGGGCAGAATTCAGATAATAGGCAAGGCGGAAACCGCATATCTTGAACAGTGCGGAGCAGAGATAAGAGCGCAGAGAATAAAGAAATTCTTCAGCGAACAGCCGGCGGCTGTGGTAGTGTCGAGAGGTATGGATATTATGCCCGAGATGCGTGATCTTTCAAAGGAACTGAACGTTCCGCTTTTACGCAGTGAGGAAAGCACCTCGACGTTCACGTCAAAGCTTGTTGCTTATTTAAGCCTTCAGCTTGCGCCCAGAATCACACGTCACGGTGTTCTTATCGAGGTATACGGCGAAGGTATGCTTATTCTCGGCGAGAGCGGAGTAGGTAAGAGCGAAACCGCCATAGAGCTTGTAAAGCGAGGTCACCGTCTGGTAGCGGACGATGCCGTTGAAATAAGAAAAGCGTCAAATATTACTCTTGTAGGCAGTTCGCCCGATAATATCCGTCACTTTATGGAACTGAGAGGCATCGGCATCATCAATGCAAGACAGCTTTTCGGTATGGGTGCTGTAAAGGTAAGCGAAAAGATAGATATGGTAGTTGAACTTGAGCTGTGGAATCCCGAAAAGGTATACGACAGAATGGGTATTGACAACCACTATGTTTCCATACTCGGCGTAAAGGTTCCCTCGCTGACTATCCCCGTAAAGCCCGGACGTAACCTTGCGGTTATACTCGAAGTTGCGGCAATGAACAACAGACAGAAGAAAATGGGCTACAATGCCGCACAGGAACTGCTTGACAATCTCGGACTTGATATGGAGAGCAGTGATACAGTCAAGAGCATGGGCTGATAAACAGATATAAATACAGACAGAAAAAATAAAAAGTGTAAGAACAGATAAAAGAAAGGATATGACCCTAAAATGAAATTCGTTGCTGATATGCACACTCATACGTTGGCATCGGATCACGCATACTCAACTATAAGCGAGAATGCCGCTTCAGCCGCAAAGGCGGGATTGAGCTATCTCGGCATGACCGACCACTGTATAAATATGGAGGATTCGCCGCATATATGGCATTTCTGCAATATGGGCGTTATACCTCATTTCCTGTCGGGAGTGCGTATTATAAAGGGCGTTGAAGCGGACCTTACAGGATATAACGGCGAGCTTGATATAAACGATGATATTTATTACAACGTTGAGTGGATAAATGCGTCGATGCACAATCCCTGCATAATACCGGGTACGGCTGAGCAGCACACAAATGCATATATAAAGGTTATGGATAACCCGAAGGTGTGCGTTCTCGGACATACCGAATCGGCGGATTATCCGTATGATTATGATGCGGTAACAAAAGCGTGCAAAGAAAAGAACGTTGCAATGGAGTTCAACGTCAGCCGTTTCAGAAGTCAGACCTCTGTACAGCGTCTGCACGATATTATATTGCCGACCTGTGCAAAAAACGGCTGTTATGTTATCGTTGACTCGGATGCGCATTTCTGCGACAAGATAGGTGCGTTCAAAAAAGCTGAGGCTCTTCTTAAGGATATTGATTTTCCCGAAGAGCTGATAGTAAATGCCGATCTTGAACGCTTTGAAAACTTCCTCAGGCTGAGAGGAATAAAGACAAATGCCGAAATAGAGCCGGATGAAGACTGACGGCGAATAAGCATAAAAAGCAAGGAATATATTAAATATCGGAAGGAAATATAACATAATGTACAACATAGGAATTGATCTTGGCGGAACAAACATAAAAGTAGGAGTAGTAAATGACGATTTCAAAATCGTAGGAAAATCAAACATAAAGACAGACCTGCCCCGTCCTGCCGAAGAAATCGCAGACAGCATAGCAAAGGGTGTTGAGCTTGCCTGCAAGGAAGCAGGGATCGATGTAAAGGACATCAACAGCATCGGTATCGGAACACCCGGAGTTGCCGACAGAAACACGGGCGTAGTGCTTTATTCCTGTAATCTGGGATTTAACAATACCGATCTCGGCGGACTTTTAAAGCACCGTCTGGGCACTGATATATATGTTGAAAACGATGCTAACGTTGCCGCATACGGAGAGGTTCTCGGCGGAGCGGCAAAGGGATATAAAGACGTTGTCGTGATCACACTCGGTACGGGTGTAGGCGGCGGAATTATAATCGGCGGCAAAATATACACGGGCTTCAATTTCTGCGGTGCGGAGCTTGGACACGTTGTTATCGAATATAACGGCAGACAGTGCAACTGCGGAAGAAAGGGCTGTTTTGAAGCATACAGCTCGGCTACCGCACTCATCACAGCCACAAAGAAGGCTATGGAAGAAGATAAGGACAGCGCAATGTGGAATATAGCAGGCAGTATTGACAAGGTTGACGGCAAGACTGCATTTGACGCTATGAGAGCAGGCGACAAGAGCGGTAAGGCTGTTGTTGAAGAGTACCTGAATTATCTCGGATGCGGACTTACAAACGTAGTAAACACATTCCAGCCCGAAATGCTGCTTATCGGCGGAGGAATTTGCAAGGAGGGCGACTATCTCACAAAGCCGCTCGAGGAATATATAAAGCGTGAGAGCTACTGCATAAACCCCGAACGTTCGACTGTTCTCGGCATATGCAAGCTTGGAAATGACGCCGGTATCGTCGGAGCGGCAAATCTCTACAGACTTAAAGACTAAAGGCTCATAAGGGGAAGTTTATTTGGCGTAAAACGCAAAAAAATAAATTTACAAGGAGTATGCTTTGAACGATTACAGCATATTGGAGCAGACCGCCGGGAAATACGGCGCAGTCGTGCTTAAAAATGAACCTATGAAAAATCACACCTCGTTCCGTATCGGCGGACCGTGTGATGTTATGATAAAAATAAATTGTGAGGCGTTGCTGTGCGAGCTTATAAAGCAGTGCCGTGAGAACGATATTAAATACTATGTTGTCGGCAGGGGAAGCAATATCCTTGTCTGTGACGAGGGGCTTCAGGGAGTTGTACTGCTTATAGGAAGCGACTTCGGCTCGGTGAGAGTAGACGGTGAATATATAGAGTGCAACGCAGGTGCATCGCTTGCGGCTGTCTGTGCTGTGGCTCTTGAAAACGAGCTTACGGGGCTTGAGTTTGCATACGGTATACCCGGTTCTGTCGGCGGTGCTATTTTTATGAATGCGGGAGCTTACGGCGGCGAGATGAAGGACGTGGTCGTATCCTGCCGTTATATCACCGAGAAAGGCGATATAAAGGAAATTCCGCTTGAAAAAATGGAGCTTTCCTACAGACACAGCTTTTTTTCGGAGCGTAGCCTTTGCATAACATCCGTAAAAATGAAGCTTGCAAAAGGCGAGCGTGAAAAGATAAAAGACCGTATGGATACGCTGATGGAGCGCCGTAAGGACAAACAACCGCTCGAATATCCCAGTGCAGGCAGTACATTCAAGCGGCCCGAGGGCGACTTTGCCGCAAGGCTTATAGAGGTCTGCGGACTTAAAGGTACAGCCTGCGGAGGCGCAGAGGTCAGCACAAAGCACAGCGGATTTATAATAAATAAAGACAACGCAACGTTTGATGATGTAATGGGCGTTGTGGATATAGTAAAACAAAAGGTCAAAGAGCAGACAGGCGTAACGCTTGAATGCGAAGTGCTTATAATGAAGTGAAATTTTCAGATAAGTGTCTTAGATATGTGACCGGGCGAGATAAGACAAGGCTTTATCGGAAGCTGACGGGTATATAAATAAAACGGCACACCAAAATCATTCATTATTCATTAAAGAGATAAAGGGCGCAGGGAAAGGAACACAAATGAAAACCGAATTTGTTATAGTAACGGGAATTTCGGGTGCAGGCAAATCCTGTGCGGTAAACGTTATGGAGGATATAGGCTATTTCTGCATAGACAATATGCCGCCTCAGCTGATACCGAAATTTGCCGAGATATGCGAAGAAAACGATGATATTTCAAAGGTCGCTATTGTTACCGACATTCGTGGCGGAACTATGTTTCTGAACCTCAACGCCACCATAGAGGAACTGAAAAAGTGTGGCCTTGACGTAAAACTGCTGTTTGTAGATGCAAACCATCATGTAGTAAAACAGCGATATAAGGAAACACGCCGTAAGCATCCGCTTTTTGATGTGACAAACGGTGACATAGACAAGGCGATAGACGCAGAAAGGGAGATAATCGAGCCTCTGCGTGAAATTGCCGATTATTACATTGACACAAGCCTGATGTCAACCTCTACGCTGAAGGAAAACGTGCTTAATATTTTCCTTGACACTCCGTCTGACAGCATGACTATAAGCTGTATATCCTTCGGCTTCAAGTACGGTGTGCCGAATGAGGCAGACCTTGTTTTCGATGTGCGTTGCCTGCCGAATCCGTATTACATACCCGAACTTAAGGAAAAGTCGGGACTTGACAAAGAGGTAAGGGATTATGTAATGAGCTTTGAAAGCTCGCAGACTTTACAGACAAAGCTGTTCGACCTTATCGACTTTCTGATACCTCAGTATCTTCACGAGGGAAAAAGCCAGCTTGTAATAGCTTTCGGCTGTACGGGCGGCAAGCACCGCAGTGCGACATTTGCGGAAAATATGTGCGAGCATCTCAGCAAAAATCACCTTAAAGCAAGGGTGCTTCACAGAGATGTGAATAAGGATAAGAAGTAAAATCGTTTAACGGAGGGAAAGGTATGCTGTGTATTATTTTCGGAGAAATACCCGAAGATATGGAGAAAAAATACGTCTATAACACCAGTATGTATTTTGACAATACCTATCTTGATAACTGGCTTACCGACGACCTTTCGGTTAAAATGATAAAAAGCGTGGACAAGGCTGTGGTGCTTAGTCCGAATGCGGTTGACAGCAAGGCTCTCGGAGTTATTCCCGTAACGAAAATATCCGGAGGGCTGAAAACGCTTTTGCTTCTGCGGCACGATGATACAAAGATTTTCAATGCCTCGACCTGCGGTGACAACTGTGCAAAATGGATACTGCGCATAGCTAAGGAATCAAAAAAAGATATTGTTATCAATTTAAGGCACGTTATGGATTTCGGAGATAAGCCGTTTGAGATAAAGATACTCAATAACGGAAAAACGGTTCACAATATTCAGGAATATGTAATGAATGCAGGCTTGTATTTATAGGGTGGTGTCGCTGTGAAAGGTAAATATGAGGTGGTGGTTAAAAGCCGCCGTGTACAGTATAAGTTTTCCGTTATAAGAAATATCACGATACTTCGTGGCGACAGTGCAACAGGTAAGACCACCCTGATAGATATGATAGCCGCATATCAGGAAAACGGCGAAGCAAGCGGTGTTACGGTAATAAGCAAAAAGCAATGCTCGGTGCTTACAGGCATACGCTGGCAGGAAAATCTCAGTCTTATACACGACAGCATTGTATTCATTGACGAGGGCGATAAATTCGTTGCGTCTGAGGATTTTGCGAAAGCAATAAAGAATAGTGATAATTATTATGTAATCGCAACAAGAACTCCGCTTTTCAATCTGCCGTACAGCGTGAAAGAAATATACGGCATAAAAAATGTATCGGGTAACAGATTTCAAGGGACAAAACGGCTTTATGCAGAGTTTTACCCGCTTTGCAGAGTGGATACCGACATTTCGTTAAAGCCCGATCTGGTTATAAACGAGGATTCAAAAAGCGGTTATCGCTTTTTTGAGAATTATTTTTCGGAGTACGGGATAAATTGCGTTTCAGCCGCAAGCAAGACGAAAATATACAACGAGCTTATAACAAGGCAGTACGAAACGGTACTGGTAATTGCAGACGGAGCCGCATTCGGTCCGGAGATACAGCGTGTCCTATCGCTCAGAAAAGCAAAAAATATCGTACTTTTTCTGCCCGAATCTTTCGAGTGGGTCATTCTGCGTTCAGGTATCGTAAAAGATAAAGAAATAAAAACGATACTCGAAAAGCCGTATGACTATATAGAAAGCGGCAAGTATTTCAGCTGGGAGAGATTTTTCACAGCTGTGCTGACAGAGAAAACAAAAGATACTTATCTTGAATACGATAAATCCCATCTCAATAAGAACTATATCAATCCCGGCGAAAAAGATGCGATACTGAGTGCTATGCCGGAAATAAAGCTTTAATCAAAAAGGCAGGATAAAGGAGCGATTCTGATGTCATTTGCCGCCGATGTGAAAAATGAGCTGTGCAAGGCGGAACACAGCAGAAAACAGCTTGAGCTTTTGTCAAAGGGAGCGGCGTATGCCATGACGGAAGACGGCGAAGGCTGTTTTTTTAATACGGAAAACAAAAGGGTAGCCGATAGCATTGCCGATGCTTTCGATTCGGTCGGCAAGGAATACTCGACCGGTGAAAGCACCTTCAGAGGAAGAACGCTTTACACGGTTACTCTTGCGGATAAAAGCTACGCTTACCCTATGCCCGACTGTTCGGGCGATGACGCTTTCGGCGTGTATCTCAGAGGAGTTTTCCTTGTCTGCGGACTGGTTGCAAATCCCGAAAAAGGCTATCAGCTTGAGCTGTTCCTGCACGATGAGAGCAAATGCAGAACATTGCTTTCCATGATAGAAGAACACGGTATGGGGGCAAAGCTGTCAAGCCGCAGAGGCAGCAGCTTTCTTTATATCAAAGAGAGCGAAAAGATCTCCGATATGCTGACCTATATGGGCGCTATGATGCAGGCAATGGAGATAATGAACGTAAAAATCTATAAGGAAGTACGCAACAACGTCAACCGAAGCGTCAACTGCGAGGCGGCTAACCTTGACAAGACTATCGCCGCCGCACAGAAGCAGGCGGATGATATTAATTACATATTCGAAAAAAGAGGAGAAGGGTATCTGCCCGACGAGCTTTTGCAGGTGGCAAAAATCCGCCTTACCGCACTTGAGCTGTCGCTGAGCGATATAGGCAAAATGCTTGAGCCGCCTATAAGCAGGAGCGGAGTAAATCACAGGCTCAGGAAGATAAGCCTTATAGCAGATACACTCAGAGGAGAAGATAATCGGGGAGAGTAAAAGTGAGCGGTTTTGTACATCTGCACGTTCATAGCGAATACAGCCTTCTTGACGGCGCCTGCCGTATAAGAGGGCTTGTCCGTCGTGCAAAGGAAATGGGACAGACAGCCGTAGCACTGACCGATCACGGCGTAATGTACGGCAGTATCGACTTCTATAACGAATGCGTCGAAAACGGCATAAAGGCAATAATCGGCTGCGAGGTGTATGTTGCACCCCGTACAAGATTCGACAAAAGTACAAAGTCCGATATGAAGCCTCACCACCTTGTGCTTCTTTGCAAGGATAACGAGGGCTATAAAAACCTTTCAAAGCTGGTGACGCTGGGCTATACAGAGGGCTTTTATAATAAGCCGAGAGTGGACAGGGAGCTTTTAAGACGTTATTCAAAGGGGCTTATCTGCCTTTCCGCCTGCATTTCGGGAGAGCTTGCAAGAACGCTTCTTGACGGAAGGCTTGCGGACGCTGTGACGCTTGTAAAAGAGTACAGGGAGATATTCGGCGAGGACTATTATATAGAGCTTCAAAGTCACGGCATAAGCGAGCAGGAACGTATTCTGCCGTATCTTCTGCGTGTGGCGAAGGATACAGGCACACAGCTTGTCGCAACAAATGACGCTCATTATGTCGAAAAAGAGGACAGCTATGTACAGCGTGTGCTGACCTGCATTGCTACCAACACTACCCTTGACGATAAGAACTCAATGCAGTTTGCCACCGATGAATTTTACCTCAAAAGCGAGGACGAGATGAAAGCACTCGGCTTTCCGCAGTCAGCCTATGACAATACCGTAAAAATTGCGGAAAAGTGCAATGTCAGCTTCACATTCGGACATACTATCCTGCCGTTTTTCAAGGCGGAAGGCTATGACAACAACGAAATATACTTTAACGCTCAGGTAAGAAAAGGGCTTGTAAAACGCTACGGAGATCCCGTGCCGAAAGAGGTTCTTGATCGTGCCGAATACGAAATGTCGGTAATAAAGAAAATGGGCTTTATCGACTATTTCCTGATAGTAGCCGACTTTATAGGCTATGCTAAAAGAAACGGCATCGCAGTAGGTCCGGGCAGAGGTTCGGGAGCAGGAAGCGTATGTGCATACTGCCTTGGGATAACCGATATTGACCCGATACGCTTCAATCTGCTGTTTGAACGTTTTTTAAACCCCGAGCGTGTTACTATGCCCGACTTTGACGTTGACTTCTGCTATATAAGGCGGCAGGAGGTCATAGACTATGTCGTAAGAAAGTACGGCAGGGATCATGTGGCGCAGATAATAACATTCGGCACAATGGCGGCAAGAGGCGCTATCCGTGACGCAGGCAGGGCTATGGGTCTGCCTTACGGCAAGGTGGATGCCGTAGCAAAACTTATCCCTATGTCGATGCACTCCACGATTGACGGCGCTTTGAAAAGCGAGAAGGAGCTTGTCAAGCTGGCATCATCTGATAGCGAAGTCAGCCTGCTTATAGAAACCGCAAAAAAGATAGAGGGTATGGCGAGAAACACGTCTATCCACGCCGCAGGCATAGTAATTACCCGTGACCCTGTAGCAGACTATGTGCCGCTGTATCAGAACAGCGAGGGCAAAGTTATGACGCAGTACACTATGACCGCTATAGAGCGGCTCGGACTGCTGAAAATGGACTTTCTCGGACTTCGTTATCTTACCGTGACACAGGACTGCTGTAAGCTCGTAGAGAAAAACAATCCCGGTTTTGACATAGAAAAGATACCGGAAAACGATGCCGAAACATACGATATGATGTCATCGGGCGGCACTCTCGGAGTATTCCAGTTTGAAAGTGCCGGAATGACCTCGCTTTTATCCCGTATGAAGCCACGCTCTGTTGAAGATCTTACTGCGGCATTGTCACTATACCGTCCCGGACCTATGGATTCGATTCCGACCTATCTTGCAAACCGCCGCAACCCCGAAAAAATACGCTACAAGCACCCTCTTTTAAAGGGCATACTTGACGTAACCTACGGTTGTATCGTATATCAGGAGCAGGTAATGATGATATGCAGGGTGCTTGCCGGCTATTCATACGGCAGAGCCGATATTGTCCGCAGAGCTATGGCAAAGAAAAAGCCTGAGGTAATGGTAAAGGAGCGTGCGACATTCGTTGAGGGCGCTGTCGCAAATAACGTTGACAGACAGGTAGCCGAAGAAATATTCGACGATATGATGAGTTTTGCAAGCTATGCCTTCAACAAATCCCACGCCGCCGCATATTCACTGCTCGCTTACCGCACGGCATATCTCAGATGTCATTATTATAAGGAATATATGGTCGCCCTGCTTACAAGCGTGATAGGCTGGGGCGGCAAGACCGCCGAATATATCGGCGACCTTGCACAGCACGGACTTAAGCTCCTGCCGCCCCATGTTAATTACAGCGAAACCGGCTTTTCGTGCGAAAATGACGGAATACGTTTCGGCCTTCTTGCAATAAAAAATGTCGGCGCTAATATGATAGCCGATATTATAGAAGAAAGAACCAAGCACCCGTTTAAGTCGCTGTTCGACTTCTGCGAAAGAATGTCGGACAAGAATATAAATAAACGTGCGCTTGAATCGCTTATCAAGTGCGGAGCGTTTGACGGACTTGGCAATAACCGCCGTGAAATGATGATTTCCCTTGAGCTGATGCTTGATACTCTTTCACAGCGCCACGATCTTGAAGGGCAGATGAGCCTTATGGGCGAAGATGATACGGCGGATGAAGGCACGTTTCAGATAAAGCCTGCCGATGAATATTCACACGCACAGCTTCTGTCATACGAAAAGGAAATGCTCGGAATATATATTTCCGGACATCCTGCAGATCCGTTTTACAGGATTGCCCGTGAATCCGGATATGAAAATATCGGCAGTATTCTTGAAAGCAACAAGGATAAACAAAATGTCAGGGTAACGGCACTGCTTACATCCGTCCGCAACCATATCACGAAATCGGGAAAGGCAATGGGCTTTATCGTAATAGAAGACGCAAGCGGAGAAATCGAGTGCCTTGTATTCCCGAAACTGTACGAGCAGTATTCGTCAATGCTAAGGACCGGTAATGTTTACGCTTTCGAGGGTACGGTATCTGCGGAGGACGAGGGTGACCCCAAGCTGCTGATAAATGCGATAACACAGCCGGATCTTGCTAAGCTGCGGAAAATGCACGACAGCCGAAAAACAGGGCAGGATAAGGCGGCTGTGCTGTATATAAGGTTTTCCTCCCGTGACGATGCCAATATTCCCGCTGTAAAGGCGCTTCTTAAAGTAAACAAAGGCAACACTCTTACGAAGATATGCTTTGAGGATACAAGGGAAACTATAACCTTGCCGCCTGCTCTTTCCGTTGATTTGAACAGTGATTTTATACAAAAATTGAACGGGATTTGCGGCAAAAACAATATAATCATAAAATAAGTCGAAAAAATGAAATTACCCCTTGACTAAATTGCATTTTAGGAGTAAACTAAGGTGTGTGTAAAATAATCTCGGAGGGTGACCTCTAAGGAAGGATGTACGATATTATGAAAAAGATTGGCGTTTTAACAAGCGGCGGCGACGCACCGGGCATGAATGCCGTTATCCGTGCGGTAACAAGAGCTGCTATTGCAAAGGGAATGGAAGTCGTAGGTGTCCGCAGAGGATATAACGGACTTATCAACGGCGACATTATTCCTCTTAATGCAAGAAGCGTATCTGATATAATTCAGAGAGGCGGCACAATGCTTTACACAGCAAGATGTGCAGAGTTCAGATATGAAGAAGGTCTTCAGAAGGCTAAGAAGACTTGTGAAGAACAGGGTATCGAGGGTCTTGTAGTTGTCGGCGGCGACGGCTCGTTCAGAGGTGCGGCTGACCTTTCTGCAAGAGGCATCCTGAGTATCGGTGTTCCCGGCACTATAGATAACGATATTTCTATGACCGAATATACCATCGGTTATGATACAGCTATGAACACAGTTGTTGAAATGGTTGACAAACTGCGTGATACAGCACAGTCACACGACAGATGCTCCGTAGTTGAGGTTATGGGCAGAAATGCAGGCTACATAGCTCTCAATGCAGGTATCGCCTGCGGTGCGACATACATTATTACTAAGGAAGAGCCATTCACTGTAAACGATGTTATCTCAAAGATAATCGAAGGACAGAAGAGCGGCAAGCACCACTTCATCGTTATCGTTGCAGAAGGTATCGGCGGAAGCGAACAGCTCGCTAAGGAAATCGAACAGGCAACAGGCGTCGAGAGCCGTGCTACAATTCTCGGTCACGTTCAGAGAGGCGGCAGCCCCACAGTTCAGGACAGAGTAGCAGCAAGCCAGCTTGGTTATTATGCCGTTGATCTTCTTTCAAAGGGCATAGGCAACCGTGTTGTAGGTCTTCAGCATAATGAAGTTGTAGACTATGACATTCAGGAAGCACTCAAGATGAAGAAGGAATTCCCTCACGATCTGTACAAGATCGCTAATGAGATTAGCTTCTGATTTTAAAAACGTTTATAACGGTTTTCCGTTATATAAAAAGACTGCACCGAAATTTTAACGGTGCGGCCGACAGAGTAGGTTAACGTGCGTAAAGTGCCTGAGGGACGGGGAGTTGTCCTCAGGACGAACACTGAAAGGTGGCGGTACGTTTTCCGCATCTCGCTGTTGCATATAAGAGATAATCGCCGTATTTATCCCGCATTATGCGATTGCGTCAGCTTGCGTCATTGAGGAGGTAAATATGGCGTTTTTTCGTAATTTCAAAAAGTCGTTCGAGGAACTGAAATCTATTCGTTGCCTTACAGTAACGGCGCTTCTTATCGGTGTTTCGGTAGCACTGAAATTCGTAATGATCATGCCGAGCGAAACGCTGAAAATCAGCTTTGCGTTTGTAGGCCTTGCGGCTATCGGTATGCTGTACGGTCCTGTTGTGGCAGGACTTGCAGGCGTTGTCACCGATGTAATAGGCTTTCTTGTAAAGCCTACCGGTGCGTTTTCACCGATATTCACACTGGTTGAAGTCGCAGGTGCTGTAATTTATGGCATATTCCTGTACGGACTTAATCCCGTGAAGCTCGATTTTTCAAGCAGATCCGCATTTTTCGGCGGACTCAAGACAAACGGCTTTCAGGTGTTCAGAATATTTATGGCGAAGTTCTGCGTCAATCTTTTCTGCAATGTGTTCCTGAATACAATTGCAATGGTGATAATGGGCTACTTTGCACCGGAGGTATTCTGGGTAAAGATAACGACACGAATAGTAAAAAATCTCACGATGCTGCCTATAGAGGTATTCATACTTCTGCTGGTGCTTTATCCTGTTATGGTGGCATATCGTGCGGCATTCAGAGAAAAACGCTCGGCTTGATACAAGAAAAGAGGACTTAGTATGACTGAACTTGGATTTTTAGGCGCAGGTAATATGGGCAGTGCGATAATGCGTGGCATCTGCTCATCGGATATGCAGATAAGCGTTTCGGCGTATGATAAGGATACGGCAAAGCTTGAAGCACTTTCGGCATTCGGAGTAAAGCCCTGCAAGAGCGAATGTGAACTTGTTAAAAAGTGCGATTACATACTGCTTGCGGTAAAGCCGCAGGTGCTGGGCGGAGTGCTTGACACTGTCGCAGGGGAAGTAACGCACGATAAAGTAATAATCTCTATCTGTGCGGGAATATCCGAGGATTTTATCCGCAGTCATACAATACCCAACGCAAAGGTGGTGCTTGTTATGCCGAACACCCCTATGATGCTCGGTCTTGGCGCAAGCGCAATATCAAGAGCGGACGGTGTGACCGATGAAGAATTTGCTTTTGCAAAGTCGGTTATCGAAAGCTGCGGTATCGCAGAGGAAGTGCCGATAAACAAGATGAAAGAAATAATTGCCGTAAACGGCAGTTCTCCCGCTTTCATCTATCTTTTTGCAAAAGGCTTCGTAGATTACGCAAAGAGCGTAGACATTGATCCCGATGCGGCACTCAAGCTGTTTGCACAGTCGCTTGTCGGCTCGGCAAAGATGCTTACAGATTCGGGCATGACGGTAGACGAGCTTATAAAGCAGGTTTCTTCTCCGGGAGGAACGACTATAGCAGGTCTTGACAAGCTGTATGAGGGTAAGCTCACAGATACGGTCGATGAATGCTGTAAGGCTTGTACCGCAAGAGCATACGAGCTTGCAAAAAAGTAAATATTGTTACGGCTGTCGTATCTTGCGGCAGCCGTATTATTTTGGCTGACATTGTTATCTATACTTATGGTCTTCATAACTGAGCCTGTCCGGAAACGCAGATACTTTTCCGCAGTAATACTGTATTCTACGGCATAAGTCACTTATCTTGCAATGTTAAATGCCTGCGATTATATCCGTGAATATAAAACCTTCAATTCGTTCCCGGATAAACCGCTTTCGAAATCACAACATAACCGGTTCATCGCTGAATATAAAATTTTCGCATCGAAAACCGTAATGTTCCGCACGGGTTAAGCCCGTAATTCCGCATAACAAAGCCGTTTGGTTAGCTGCTTCTAACCATTTTTTTCTTGACTACACCGTTTTACCGTGATATACTTAAATCGGGCTGGATTAGCTATATCTAACAGCCGCAGTATTTTAACATTTTGTTCTGTCGCAGTAAAAACGCAGATATTAAAACCTGTCGGTTTTGTTCTGACAGGTTATATTTAAGCCTGCGAAAGTGCTGAATTACGCCTGAAACATACAGATTACAGAATTAATCGGAACAGAGCATAATGTTTACGGAGGTCTTGTCAAAATGACAATGGATGAATTAAAACCGGGAGAAAGCGCATATATTGAAACGGTCGGCGGAAGCGGAGCCTTACGTCACCACCTGCTTGATATGGGACTTACACCCGATGCTGAAATAACCTTGCAGAAGGTCGCACCTATGGGCGACCCGGTGCAGTTTGAGGTGCGTGGATACGAGCTTACCCTGAGGCTTGAGGAGGCTCGCAAGGTCACTGTAAAAAACGTACATAAGAAAGACAGCCCCCTTAAAGCCGCAGGATCAAGACGAAACGACACGCCTCACCCAGGCGTCGGAGAATTTGCCAAATACGAGAAGCTGCATCTGAAACACGGGATAGTGCTTGAAAAAGGCGCACCGCTTACATTTGCTCTTGCAGGAAATCAGAACTGCGGAAAAACAACGCTGTTCAATCAGCTGACAGGCTCAAACCAGCACGTCGGAAACTTCCCCGGTGTTACGGTTGACCGCAAGGACGGAACTATCAGAAATCACCCCGAGGCGACAGTTACGGATCTTCCCGGTATATATTCCCTGTCACCGTATTCGAGCGAAGAGATAGTGACCCGTGATTTTCTGCTGAACAATAATCTCAGCGGTATCATAAATATAGTTGATGCTTCGAATATCGAGCGTAACCTTTATCTTACAATGCAGCTTATGGAGCTTGGCATACCTATGGTGCTTGCGCTCAATATGATGGATGAGGTAAAGGCAAACGGAGGTTCTATCCGTGTAAACGATCTTGAACGGATACTTGGAATACCCGTAGTGCCGATTTCCGCCGTAAAAAACGAAGGTATAGACGAGCTTATCGACCATGCGATACATATTGCGAGATACGGCGAAAAGCCCGCCCGTATGGACTTCTGCACCGACAGTGACGATCCGCACGACCCGGTCGCCGCTGTTCACCGCTGTATACATTCAGCCGCAACACTGCTTGAGCCGGATATAAGGGCGGCAGGGCTTCCTGTAAGATTCGCCACAACGAAGCTGGTTGAGGACGATGAACAGATAAAGAAAAAAATCACCATTCCGGAGGAAAAGCACGACGCTTTCGACCACCTTGTTTCCATAATGCAGCAGGAAACAGGTATGGACAGAGAAGCGGCGCTTGCCAATATGCGCTTCACCTTCCTTGAAAAGCTGTGCCGTGAAACCGTAGTACGTCCGCACGAAAGCAAGGAGCATAAACGCAGTATGGCAATTGACCGTCTGCTGACAGGAAAATACACGGCTATCCCTTGCTTTTTAGGCATAATCGCACTTGTATTCTTCCTTACGTTCTCCGTAATAGGTGCGGCACTTTCCGACGTTATGCAAATGGGCATAGATTTTCTCACCGACCTTATCGACAAAGGACTTACGGCGTTTGAAATAAACCCTGTAGTGCATTCGCTGGTAATAGACGGAATATGCGCCGGCGTAGGCAGTGTGCTGAGCTTTTTGCCTACTATAGTAACGCTGTTCTTCTTCCTGTCTATTCTTGAAGATACGGGCTATATGGCACGAGTTGCGTTTGTAATGGACAGGCCGCTCAGAAAGTTGGGTCTTTCGGGCAGAAGCTTTGTTCCTATGCTGATGGGATTTGGCTGTTCAGTACCTGCGATAATGGCGACAAGAACGCTCTCAAGTGAGCGTGACCGTAAAATGACTATACTGCTCACTCCCTTTATGAGTTGTTCCGCAAAGATACTTATATATACAACCATCGCAGGCGCATTCTTCGAGCCGCAGTACCGCTGGCTTGTGCTTGTAGGCTTGTATCTGTTCGGCATAATTTGCGGTATTCTCTATTCGCTTATACTTAAAGTGACGGTATTTCACGGCGAACCCGTACCGTTTGTAATGGAGCTTCCGAACTACCGTCTGCCCGGAGTAAAGAGCGTCTGTCAGCTTATATGGGAAAAAGCAAAGGACTTTATCCAGAAAGCATTTACAGTAATCTTTGCGGCATCTATCGTTATATGGTTCCTGCAAACATTTGACATACGGCTCAATGTGGCTGACAGCGCCGAAAACAGCTTGCTTGCGATGCTCGGCAGTCTGTTTGCACCGATATTTGCGCCGCTGGGCTTTGGCGACTGGAGAGCGTCTACTGCACTCATCACAGGTCTTACCGCAAAGGAAAGCGTTGTTTCCACCCTTACTCTTCTGCTCGGCGGAGATGTTTCGCAGATACAGACGCTTTTCACACCGTTCACGGCTATTGTGTTCCTCGTATTTACTCTGCTGTACACCCCGTGCGTTGCCGCTATAGCAACAGTAAGGCGTGAGTTAGGAAGTGTACGTTCTGCCGCAGTAACAGTGTTTATGCAGTGTGCTATTGCGTGGATAATGGCGCTTCTTGTACGCTGTGTCGGAATGATTTTCGGCATTGCATAAGGTGAAATTATGGATGAGATGAATATACCGAGCATTATTCTGCTTACGCTGATAGTAATCGCTCTCGTGCTTGTGATCATACATATTATAAGAAACGGCGGTTGCTCCGGCGACTGTTCGGCGTGCAAGGGTTGTAATAATTGCAGCAATTGCAAAAAAGGCAGAAAAAGCAAAAAGTAAAACATATACTGAAAGGCAGAGCCGAAGCTCTGCCTCAGACTGTCGAAAAAGTCAAGCAGAAATGCTTGGCTTTTTCATTGATATGTGGTATAATAAATATGGTGATGAAATGTGCTGAAAACAGGAAAATAAGAACGACATCAGATAGAATTTGTATGTATGGACTCGCTTGCTAAAACATTGAAGTTTGTTTCAAGGTGGTAATGTAACCTTGCTGTTTTGACATATTCCTTTTTTGAGCGATGTACACTATATTCTTTCGCCGTATAGATTTCCATTAATATGCGCATAATAATAAGGGATTTTTTGCTTACCCGATTGACTATTCGCTTAAATTGTGCTACTATTTAAGGGAAAACCGATGGAGGTGAGAGAATGAGAGCGTTTAATTATTCCGCAATAAAGGAACAAAAATGGGATTCAGAGATCTTAGGGTTGGTTGCCGCCATATATAAAGAAGCGGGAAAGCAGGAATTATATTTGAAGCAACGCCCCGAACAGCTTGAAAAGCTGGTTGACATCGCTAAAGTACAAAGCACAGAGGCATCAAACGCCATTGAGGGCATTGTCACGACAAATACCCGTATCCGTCAGATTGTCAACGAAAAAACAACACCTAAAAATCGTGATGAACAGGAAATAGCGGGATACCGCGATGCGCTGAACATTATCCATGACAGCTTTGACGCTATCCCTATCACGCAAAATTATATCCTTCAGCTTCACAAAATAATGTACAGTCACATGAATAACCCGCTTGCAGGACGTACTAAAACCGTACAGAACTATATAAGCGCCACCTATCCCGATGGTCACACCGAAACCTTGTTTATACCGCTTGCTCCGTATGAAACACCCGAAGCGCTTGACAGAATTTGTGAAGAATACAACCGTGTTATCGGGAATATGGAACTGGAACCGCTGATTGCTATTCCGATTTTCATTCACGACTTTCTGTGTATTCACCCTTTCAACGACGGGAACGGAAGAATGAGCAGGCTTCTCACCGCATTGCTTCTGTATCGCAGTGGCTTTTATGTAGGAAAGTATATTTCCCTTGAAGCCAAGATAGCCAAAAACAAAGACCTGTACTACAATTCGCTTGCAAAATCACAGACCGGTTGGCATGAAGGTAATGAAAATGCTGTGCCGTTTATCAAGTATATCCTCGGTACAATTCTTGCCGCATACAAGGATTTTGAAGAACGTATGTCGCTCGTGGAAACAAAGCTGACAACTACCGAAACGGTCAGAAGGGCAAGCAAAAACAAAATCGGGCGATTTAACAAACAGGACATACGGGAGCTCTGTCCTGCAATCAGTGACAGCTCTATCGAAGGCGCACTGCGAAAGCTTGTCGCAACAGGTGAGTTGAAAAAAGAAGGTAAGGGAAAAAGCACTTGCTACTACAGACTGAATTAACGATATACCGCAAGCGCCTATCGTAAAAGGAAATCAATAAATATGAACTCACCGAATTTAAAGCAAATATCCGATACTACACTTGCCTATTATTCGCTTTGGATAGGGCAAAAGAATAATCTTTCGCAAAGCAAAAACAGCATTGAATTTCTATATTCGGAAGAACGCAATAAAACTCAGCAGGGCTACGGCGCTCCGTTCGACATATATATTTTCAAAAGCCCGGAGCGCACGGTTATATCATACGGAAGCAAAGCAAAGCCGTATATAAGCACATTTAATGAAAGCATAACAGAAAATATGACGATCGACGAGATTGGCTGTATTGCCGAAAGGATTTTTCATATCAAGCCTGTTCACAACATCAAATATGTATACGCAAAACAGATAACGCTCAGCTCGGACGCCGTTACTCTTATAGCGGCGGATTTTGATAAATACAAAGAGTTTTTTGAAAAATGCCATCATATAACGGCAGGCGACTGGTTATACGACTATTTTATCGCAATGGCGGAAAAGCGCTTATGCTGCGGATTTTTTCTTGACAATACTCTAGTCAGCTGTACAGATGCTCCCGATGTACCGTATATGAATGATACGGTTGTCGAAATAGGCGTAAATACATTGCCCGACTTTTACGGCAAAGGATTTGCAACCGAGTGTTGTAAAAAATGTATTTCCAACATACTTAAAAACAACTTATGCCCGATATGGTCAGCCTCATCGGATAACATAGCTTCGCAAGCCTTGGCGGAAAAAGTGGGATTTGAAAAAACTGCCGATGTTATCACTTTGACTATGCCTTGATTTCATCGGTATTTTTCACTTATTGCAGATAACTGTTGAAAAGCTGATTTTTCGTGATGTAATATTACGAATTAAGTACAGAAAAGCAACAAAGGCAGAGCCGCAGCTCTGCCTTTTATATTACACTTTATCAGCCCTCATTTGTTATAAATCTGTATCCTTCCGATGTTTTCTTTACATCAAAATAAGCAACGTTTACGCCGTAAGTCGTGTCATCTGTACCTACGCTGTAAAAATACAGAACGCCGATGCTGAGTCCCGTTCCGCCGCTTGTACTCTCATTCACTGTAAAACAGCGTGGTGACACGTCAAAAATGTTATATGTCGGTGCATTGAACGGCATTTTTCCGCCGATCAACTGCTCGTCGGGTCTGCCTGTCGCATAGTAGAAATTTCCCTGCTCGTCAAATTTGAAATACTCACTGTATCTGCTCAGGAATGTATCATAATCCGGCATATCGGCATATAACGTACAAGCGGTATCGTACCATTCTTTCATACTATGGCAGTTGCCCGGTGTCGCAGGTGTAATATGCCATTCATCGTCATTTTCATATCCGCAGGACAATATAAATCTGTTGAACGTCCGCTGTATCGTTTTGTTATATTCGGTTCTTGCTTTTACAAGCGAATTCGGTTGTTCATTGATGCTTATATCACCCGTATACACATACGAAATCAACTTTGTGAATTCGTCATCGGTAAGTTCATCATTCATTATTTTATCATGAAACGCCTTGTTGATAAGGCAGTTTCCGTTATCGTCCGTTGTTATTTCAGGCTGTGTTTTGGTATCAGCCGCATCATCGCACCGAATGTCAAATGTGGCGGTTTCGTCAAATCCGCTTTCCTTGCAGAGCATAATAAAAGTCACATTATCGTAGGACGGATGCTTGTAGTATGTTGTTTTCAAGCCGTCGTACTTCGTGTCGGAGTCGTTGCCATTGCTAAGCGTCACAGCTTCAAAACCGCACTTTGAAGCGAAATTCTCAAGTGTTACCGTTGAAATATCGCCGACAAGAAAATTCCTTGCCGAAATTTCACAAATGGCTTTACAGCTGTCACCGAATGTATATTTTCCATATCCGTTTTCAAATGTATACACGTTGTCGTTTTCTGCCGTTACAGTGCCATATTTTTCTTCGATTTCATAAACGGTTTTCCCTATTCCCCACATAACATCATCGTTTATAACTGCATAATCGTAATCGGCAGATGACCCTGCTGAGTTTTCAGAGCCTGAACTGTCTGTTAAACTGTCTTTGACATTCGAGATATTTTCCCCGTCCTGCACATTGTCTTTGCGGTCATCCGCTTTGCTTGCTGAAGCATCGACAGCACTGACAGCACCCGATGAACTTCCGCTGACGGTATAATCAATGCCGTTGCCCTTTGTCACAAAATGCACGCCGACTGTCACAGCCCCGACAACCACGACCATTGCCGCCGCAACCGATGTGTAGCGAATAACCTGATGTCTGAAATCCGTCTTTAACTTACTGCTTTCTTCTATACGTCTGAAAATATCTTTTTTCTGCTTTTCCGTAGGATCGATTTTCTCAAATTCGTTTCTGATACTCATACTATACTCCTTTCCGAGCCTAAATGCTCTTTTAATCGCTCTCTCGCTTTTTGTAGCCGTGAACGCACCGCCGATGCGCTTATGTGAAGCATACTGCCGATTTCTTTGCTGTTATAGCCGTCACAATAGAACAGATACACGGGTACCTTAAGCTCATCGGGAAGAGCCGACAGTTCGATCATCACATCACTGACCGCAGAACTGTCATTCACCGCAATATCTCCTGTCGGTGATTCACGCCGCCTGCTGTTTGCCCTTAGCATATTCTTGCATACGTTCTGAGATACCCGTATCAGCCACGCTTTTTCATGCTCGGTACTTTCAAAGCACTTTTGCTTTTCAATCAGTTTCATAAAAGTATTATGTACTGCGTCCTCAGTATCGTGTACATTTCTGAGGTACATAAAGCACACTCTGTACACTGTGACAAAGTGCCGCTCGTATATTTCTCTTATATTTTCAGAAGAATAATCCGACATAAAACCCCTCCCTTTTTCTTTTTGTCGGAAATGTACATCTTCATACATAATACACCGCAGTGAAGATAAATGTCCATACAAGAAATCGAAAATTTTGCAAATTTGGCGTGACGTTAAAATTTTCCACCGTATTTTTGTTTAATATTGCTAAAATAAGCTGTACAATATTGCAATTTTTTACCGCAAGTGTTATAATTAATGTGTTGAATAAAATTGTATCTTCGATGAGGGTACGGAATCGAGGCAGACACTTATGAAATCTATCAGCAAAAAAATGACACTGTTTACAGTATTACTTATAATCATCTCGCTTCTTATGGCGACATTGGCATCTGTAGGAATCATTTACAGCACCACAAAAGCGTTGACCGATCAGACGCTCACAGAAACGGCTATAGTAGCCGCAGACAGAGTTTCCTGGGAACTGAAATCAATGCTTAATGTTGCGATACAGGCAGGCTGTAACCCGAAATTATCATCGGTAGTATATTCCAAAGGTCAGAAACAAAGCGAAATAGACTTGATCGCTTCGACCTTCGGTCTTGACAGAGGAACTGTAATTGATAAAAACGGTCAGGCATCAAACGGCAACGAATATTCCGACCGTGAATATTTCAAGGCGGCTCTTGAGGGCAAAACGACAATAACAGAGCCTATGGTAGGCAGGTCAAACGGCAAGATAAGCGTTATAATCGCCGCTCCTTTATGGAAGAACGGCGTGCTTAATTCGGAGGTTGAGGGCTGTGTATATTTTGTACCTGACGAGGAATTTCTGAATGATATTGTCCGCACACTCAAGATAAACGAAAACGGCGCTTCATACATAATCGACAAGAACGGTAACACGATCGCTGATTTTGATATGCAGCTTGTCAAGGACGGAGAGAACATACAGAAAAAAGCTGAGGAAGATTCAAGCTATGCGGCACTTGCTCAGGCACACGAAAAAATGGAGGCCGGTGAAAGAGGCTCAGCCGAGTACACATCAAACGGCATCGCAAAACATATAGGATATGCACCCATACCCGAAACAAACGGCTGGTCTATCGCAGTAACAGCATACAGCAGTGATTATACAATACATTGTCTTAAGGGACTTCTGGTGCTTGCGATAATCTGTGCCGCATCAGCGGTAGTAGGCGGTATAATCGCAGGACTTATCAGCCGTAAGATAGGCAAGCCCATAAAGCTCTGCGCTGAGCGTATCGAAAAGCTCTCCGAGGGCGATCTTACAAGTCCTGTACCTATGGTTAAATCACACGATGAAGTCAAGATACTCGCAAAGTCTGCCGCAAAGGTAGTAAATGAACAAAATGCTATGATCAGCGATATCGGCAATATCCTGAGCAATATGGCTAATGGCAACTTTGATGTGCACAGTAAAGATGCAGATAATACATACCGAGGCGATTACAAGGTACTTATTGAATCTGTAAGAGATATCAACACAAGGCTCAATGATACTTTAAGTCAGATAAGCATTGCCGGCGATCAGGTATCCAGCGGTTCACAGCAGGTATCTGCAGGCGCTCAGTCACTCGCTCAGGGAGCAACGGAACAGGCGGCATCTGTAGAAGAGCTTGCCGCTACTATCCACAATATCAATGCTCATATTGAGGCTACAACGGAAGATTGCCAGAAAGGCAGACAGCTTGTTGATGAAACAGCCGAGTATATCAGTGCGGCTAATAACAAGATGAACAGCCTTACAAGTGCTATGCAGGATATCAGCGATGCTTCGGCAGAGATAAGCAAGATTATCCAGACTATCGAGGATATTGCGTTCCAGACAAATATTCTTGCACTCAACGCCGCAGTTGAAGCCGCAAGAGTAGGTGAAGCCGGCAAGGGATTTGCCGTAGTTGCCGACGAAGTAAGAAACCTTGCAGGTAAATCTGCCGATGCGGCTCATGATACGACTGTTCTTATCGAACGCGCAATTGCCGCTGTTGAAAACGGTAACAATATCACAAATGAAACCGCTCAGGCTGTTGCCGAGGTTGAAGCAAGATCGGGCGGTGTCAGCGATATAGTAAACAAGATTGCAGGTGCAAGCCTTGAACAGACGGATATGGTAAAGCAGGTCAATATAGGCGTAGAACAGATTTCAAATGTTGTACAGACAAACTCGGCTACTGCTGAAGAAAGCGCCGCCGCATCCGAAGAGCTTTCGGCACAGGCACAGACGCTTCAGAAGCTGGTAAGTCAGTTCTCCTTTAAGGATGCAGAAACGCCTGAAACAGATAAATAAGCAATGTATGCCCCCGTCTTAACGGGGGCATTTCAGTCTGTCGAAAAACCTCCTGCTTATCTAAAAATGGGGTCGCAGGGGCTACCGCCCCCGTACAGGTCGTCAGCCATTTGTGCCACTGCATCGTGCAGTGGCTTTGTGTGGCTGACTGCAAGCATCCTTGCTTGGTCTAGGGGCGGTAGCCCCAGTAATATAGCCCCTTTCCCGGGGAAAGGGGTTTGGGGATAGGGATTGAGAACAAGCACTTTTTTTGAAAAAACATACTTTTTCTACAAACCGGTATGCCCCCGTCTTAACGGGGGCATTTTTCCTTATTATATTGACATTAAACCGATGTAATGATACAATTGAAATATAATATAAACCGGAGTGTGAAATTTTGCTATCATCATTAATCGCAACGGTCGATTCACCGACCGATAAAGAACTGATAATACAGCTTTACAATACATATAAGCAATTTATGTACAATATCAGTATGTCGCTCCTCGGAAAGCGTGAAGACGCCGAGGATGCCGTCCAGGATTCATTTGTGAGGATTATTGACAATCTTGACAAGATAAACAATCCGTATTCCAGAAAAACAAAATCCTATATAACCGTTATAACCAAAAACGTCTGTCTTGATATGATACGCAGAAATCACAACGACGAAGAGCTTGAGGACAAGGATATTCCGTTTGAGGACAGCTATACGAATTTTGAAAACAGCAATGCGACATACGAACAGATTATCAAAAATCTAAAGCAGCTGCCGCCAAGACTGAAAAACATAGCGTTCCTGTTTTTTGTACAACGGCTAAGTCCTAAAGAGATAGGCGAAATGCTGAATATCAACACAAATACGGTTTATGCGTATGTTTCAAGAATAAGAAAAATCCTGCTCGATACAAAGGATGAAAATATATGACCAACGATGAAAAAATCGCCATAGCATTAAAAAGCGATTATCTGTCCGAGCTGTCTGTTTTTGAGATGCTCCCGAATTCAAGGATGAGATCCGGATTCGACAGACGGATGAAAAAAATGATAAGCGAATCATATACCGACACCGCAAAAACGGTAAGGCGCCGCAGAGTAAAGCTGAGGCTGGCAATTGCCGTGATAATAGCCGCTACTGCCGCTCTGGCAACAGGAGGAACTATCCTGCTGAAGCACTGGGATACGTTTGCGGTCAAGGAAAATGACAAATACTCGGTCATATTGATAAGTGATGCCGAGGATTCGCCTCAGTGTATTACACGGTATTATGAGCCTGATCTCGACAAAACCGCATACGCCACACGGCTTATAGAAAAAACCGAATATGCCTATATTGTCGAATACATAAATAAGCACGGCAAACAGCTGATTTTTACTCAGTGTACAAGATCACAGATGGAAAATGCACAGATCGGAACGGAGGATGCACAGATTCCTCCCGAAAAAGTCGAACTGGGGGATAAAAGTGCGATGTATTGCGTTTCCAAAAAAGGTATGGCATTTCTTATGTGGGATAACGGCGAATATATGTTCCATATCACAGCGACCGGTTTTGGCAGGGACGAACTGTTCCGTACCGCAATGTCGATAAAAGAGTTAAGCGCAGATCAAGGCTGAAATTTACCCGATAAAATAAGAATTATAAGCGAGGAGCAACCATGAACAACAGAAAGGCAATTGTATTAAACGATAAATCCGTAAAAACGATCGGAAGAACCTATTTATATAACGATACGCTGTGGCTGGCGTTTTCCGGTGCGGGTGCGGAATTCATTTTCACAGGTAAAAAACTCGAAATCACCGTCACGGGTGACTTTGCATCGACAGCAGGCAATGACGAGAATTATGCAAGGATCGCAATATATGTCGACAATGAACGTGTTGTAGACGATATGCTCGATGAAAAGGAAAAAACGTACAAGGTGCTTGAAAGCGAAAGTGCAGAATGCAGGAATGTAAGGATAATCAAGCTGTCCGAGTGCGCAATGTCAACATTCGGGATAAAGCCCGTTATGATTGCGGAGGATGAAAAGATAGAGCCTGCGCCCGCAAAAAATATAAAGATGGAATTTATAGGCGATTCTATAACCTGCGGATACGGAGTTGACGATCCCGATAAGGAGCATCATTTCAAAACAGCCACAGAAGATGTCACAAAAGCGTATGCGTATAAAACGGCTCTTGCGCTGAACGCCGACTACAGTATGGTTTCGGTGAGCGGCTACGGAATTATTTCCGGCTTTACGAATGACGGGAACAAGATTCCGCAGCAGACAATACCGCAATATTATGACAAGCTCGGCTTTTCGTATAATAAGTTTGCGGATAGTATCACGGTTTCGGAAACCGAGTGGGATTTTGAAAGGTACAAGCCGGATATTATAGTTATAAATCTCGGAACAAACGATATGAGCTATGCGACAACAGATGAGAGAAAAGCAGAATTCGAAGACGGTTATCTCGATTTTCTGAAGAAGGTACGCTCGCTCAATCCAGATTCCTATATATTCCAGACCTACGGTGTAATGGGAACTTCGCTTGAGGAAAATATCGAAAACGTCCGCAGAAAATACATGAGTGAAACAGGCGATGAACGAATCACGTTTATTCCGCTTACGATGCAGGACGAGGATGCTGACGGAATAGTGGCGGACTGGCACCCAAGCCCAAAGACGCACAGCCTGGTTTCCAAAAAGGTCACAGCGGCAATAAAGGAAACTCTCGGTTACAAATAACCGTCCGGCTAGACCCGACGGCACTGGCATATCCGCATTATTTGAATGTTTGCGACCGTCAGAGCAGACAATTTTCAAAAATGACTTGACATCGGCAACCGATTAAGGTATAATATTTAATTGCATAGGCGCAAGACAGGCACACATCGGTGCCGAGTAATAACAGGAGGAAGAAAGAAATGAAAAGAACATACCAGCCTAAGAAGCTCCAGAGACAGAAAGAACACGGATTCAGAAAAAGAATGTCTACAAGAAACGGACGTAAGGTTCTCGCAAGAAGACGTGCAAAGGGCAGAAAGCACTTAAGCTACTGATTCTGTCAATGAATGAGTATGCAAAGAAATACGTCTGCATAAAAAAGGACAAGGAATTCAGATTTCTGTTCAAAAAAGGTGACAGTATTGTTACCGATGCATTCGTATGCTACGCAAGGGAAAGCAAGAGGCGGGTAAACCGCATAGGAATCGTTACAGGCAAAAAGGTCGGCAATGCCGTAAAACGCAGTCGTGCCAGAAGGGTCATAAGAGAAGCGTTCCGCCTTATTGAACCCCTGCTCCGTGAAAAGACACAAAAAAGATACGACTTTATTTTCGTTGCAAGGGCAAAAACCCCTGTGATGAAATCGACAGAGGTATATCTTCGGATGGAAAAGCAACTGCTGAAAAGATATGCCGCACCGGCGAATAATCAACCGGACAAAATACAAAAATAAAATGAAATATGTACTTTTATTTTTCGTAAAGATATACAGAATGACTTTGTCAAAATGGCTGCCTCGTTGTTGCCGCTTTACTCCGAGCTGTTCGGAATATGCGATGATCGCACTCCGCCGCTTCGGTGCGGTAAAGGGCAGCTATTTGGCTATACGGAGAATTATCAGATGCAACCCTTTTTCTGAGGGCGGCTATGACTATGTACCCGAACAATTTTATTTTTTCAAAAGGACTAAGCCGTAATATCGGCACTACTAACGGAGGGTGATTTCCATAGATTTCTTATACACCATAATCGGTACGCCTCTCGGCTACATTATGTGGCCTATTTATCTTCTTTTACAGAATTTCGGTTGGGCGATACTGATATTCACTGTAATAGTCAAAATAGCAATGCTGCCGCTTCAGATAAAGCAGCAGAAGAATATGGCGTTTTCTCAGCTGTTTGCTCCCAAGGTAAAGGAAATACAGCAGAAATACCGCAACAACCGTGATAAGCAGGCAGAAGAAATGCAGAAGCTGCAGGCACAGGGCTATAACCCTGCCGGCGGCTGCGGACCTCTTGTTCTGACAATGGTAATACTGTTCGGTGTCATCGACGTTGTATATAAGCCCATGACACACATGGAGCATTTGTCATCATCAGATATTTCAAGCACTATAACAGTAGCGCAAGAAACCGAATATGCAAAGATATTCTTAAACGAATACAACAAGCAGGATGCCGAGCTTATATTAAAGTACAAGAACGGCGATAAGGACGCAGTTTTCATTTCGGAATCCAGCGACGGCGCTCAGCTGACGCACGAGTTCAAGGATGACGAGAATTTCAAGAACAATTACACCGATAAGGATCCCAAAACGATCAGCACAGCAGACAGAGAAACCTACGGTTCATTCTCTGCCGAGCAGTACAGCGATTTAACAGGTGATAAGTCAAGACTTACAGCTGAAACAAAGAACAGACTTGCAGCTGTTGCAGGCAAGTACAAGGGTATGCAGATGGAGCTTCTTGCTCTGCAGGTTTATGAGCAGTACCCCGATACGTTCAAGGAAAGTAAAATACTTTCAGATAATGTAAAGGACAGACTTGCATCACTGTCACACAATATGATGTTCTGCGGTCTGAACTTCGGTTCAACACCTAAGCTTGCTTTCGAGCCGCTGATAATCATACCGATATTTGCGTTCGTTCTTTCACTTGTTCAGACTGTACTTTCCCAGTATCTCAACAAGAAGAACAATCCCGAAATGGCAAACGCAGGCGGTGCGGGTATGAAGGTAATGCTTTATATTATGCCCTTATTCTCACTGTGGATCTCGTTCAGCGTTCCTGCCGGAGTAGGTTTCTACTGGGGTGTCAACTATGCACTCGGCATTGTGCAGTCACTGGTAATGCAGAAGCTGTACAGCCCTGAAAAGCTCAGAGCCGAGGCTGAAGAGAAGATGAAGGAAAGAAAGCTCAAGGAAAGACAGGTCACAACGACCGCTGTTGTTACAGATGCCGATACAGGCGAAGAAAAGACCGTAACAAAGACTGAAACACTTTCACAGAAGGAAATCAACAGACGTAAGCTGGCGGCGGCAAGAAAAGCCGATGCCGAAAAATACGGCGAAGAATACCACGAAGAAGACGACGATTGAGAATCGACGGAAAGGACAGACTTATGAAAAAGATATATACAGGTAAGTCACTTGACGAACTCAAGGCGCTTGCCATATCAGAAATCAAGGAACTCGGCGTTGATGAAGCTGACATAAAGATAACCGTAGTTGAAGAACCTGTCAAGAAGCTGTTCGGCAAGAAGGGCGACTATAAGATAGAGGTTGAATTCGAAACTGTTACCGAAGCCGCTCCTGCTGCTGCCGATGAAACTGCTCCGGCTGAAGCCGCTCCTGCCGTAACAGATGCTGACCACACAGAAAAGGTAGCTATGGCTGCGGCTTATCTTGAAAAGGTTCTTACCGCTCTCGGCGTTGAGGACTTCAAGGTAAACATAATCGAAAAGGAAGACATAACTGTCCTTGATATAGTAGGCGAAAAGCTCGGTATCGTAATCGGCAGAAGAGGCGAAACACTCGACTCTTTACAGTACCTTGCAATTCTTGCAAGCAACCGTCACGATGAGCCTTACTGCCGTATCACAGTTGATTGCAACGGCTACAGGGATAAGAGAGAGGAAACTCTCAAGTCGCTTGCAGAGCGTACCGCTAACAAGGTGCTCCGTCAGGGCAGACGCATTACCCTTGAGCCTATGAATCCTTATGAGCGCCGTATCATTCACAGCAAGGTCGCTGAGATTGAAGGCGTATACAGCAACTCTATAGGCGAAGAACCTTACAGAAAGGTCGTTATTTCGGCTTCTCAGCCCCACAGAGATAATAACAGAAGAAACGACCGCAAGGGCGGCAGAAGAAACGGCAACGGTGCAAACCGCTCATACAAGCAGAGCACCGGTTTCTCGACATCTTTTGAAAGAGAGTACAAGCGTTCACAGACAGCTGTTGAAAATACTGCGTCAGATGCAGGCGAATTCTCTAAGGAAGCGGTTGAAACAGAAAGAAACGCCACACTTTACGGCAAGATTGAGCTTTAAGACTTGCAGAAATCAACGGTTTTTCAATGGTTTTTACGCAATTTTGAATTATCGTACAGGCAAACTTTCAAAATTTGTGCAAAATGACATATTGACAAATCAGCCGACATAGTGTATTATAATAACTGTAATCAGAAACGAGGACGTTTTGAGGGATCAAAGCGTCCTTTTCTTATTTTTCAAAGAACATCTAACGAAAGTAGGAGGAAAAGGAAAATGGCAGAGAAAACTTATGATGTAACGGAGCTGTTCGGCTCGGACGTGTTCAACGAGGCGGTAATGAAGGCACGGCTCCCTAAGGCTATCTTCAAGGAGCTGATGAAGGTAATGCACGGTAATGCTGAGCTTACACTTCCCATTGCCGAAGTAGTTGCCAGCACAATGAAGGACTGGGCAGTAGAAAAGGGTGCAACTCACTACACTCACTGGTTCCAGCCTATGACAGGTATCACAGCCGAAAAGCACGACAGCTTTATTTCACCTGTAGGTGACGGTACGGTTATTATGGAGTTCTCAGGCAAGGAACTTATCAAGGGCGAGCCTGACGCTTCATCATTCCCCTCGGGCGGTCTTCGTGCTACATTCGAGGCAAGAGGATACACAGCGTGGGATCCGACATCATACGCATTTATCAAGGATAACACATTATACATACCCACAGCGTTCTTCTCATATTCAGGCGAGGCACTTGACAAGAAGACACCTCTCTTAAAGTCAATGGACGCTGTATCAAAGCAGGCATTAAGAATTTTAAGACTTTTCGGCAACACCACAGCAAAGAGCGTTGTTGCTACAGTCGGTGCCGAGCAGGAATACTTCCTTGTTGACAAGAAGACATACGATAAGAGAAAAGACCTTATCTTCACAGGCAGAACACTTTTCGGTGCGGCACCTGTAAAGGGTCAGGAGCTTGAAGATCACTACTTCGGTGTTATCAAGCAGAGAGTAAGCGACTATATGAAGGACCTCGACAAGCACCTCTGGGCGCTCGGTGTTTCTTCAAAGACAAAGCATAACGAGGTTGCTCCCGCACAGCACGAATGCGCACCTATCTTTGAATCCGCAAACCTTGCGGCCGATCACAACCAGCTTATGATGGAAATGATGAAGAAGGTCGCTCTTGAGCATAATATGGTATGCTTACTGCACGAGAAGCCTTTCGCAGGCGTTAACGGTTCGGGTAAGCACGATAACTGGGCGCTCTCAACAGATGACGGTCAGAATCTTCTGAACCCCGGCGATTCTCCTATGGAGAACGCACAGTTCTTAACATTCCTTGTTGCAATCATCAAGGCTGTTGACGAATATGCAGATCTGCTCAGACTTTCGGTAGCTACAGCAGGCAACGACCACAGACTCGGCGCTAACGAGGCACCTCCCGCAATAATCTCTATTTTCCTCGGCGAAGAGCTGAACGATGTTATCAATGCGCTTGTTGCAGGTACAAACGTAGAAGCAAAGCACGCACAGTTTGATATAGGCGTAACCTCACTGCCCAAGTTCCCCAAGGATACAACGGACAGAAACAGAACATCGCCTTTCGCATTTACAGGTAATAAGTTTGAGTTTAGAAGCGTTGGTTCTTCACTCAACATTTCCGGCCCCAACATCGTTCTTAACACAATCGTAGCAGAAGAGCTTGAACAGTTCGCCGATGAGCTTGAAAAGGCTGACGACTTCAAGAAGGCTCTTAAGGAACTGCTCGTAAAGACAATAAAGGAGCACAGCAGAGTAATCTTCAACGGCAACGGTTACGATGCCGCATGGGTAAAGGAAGCTACCGAGGTAAGAGGTCTGCCTGAGCTTAAGTCTACAGTAGACGCACTTCCGCACTTCCTTGACGAGAAGAATGTCAAGGTGTTCACAAAGCACAAGGTATTCACAGAAGTTGAAATGCACTCAAGAACAGAGATTCTGCTTGAAAACTACAGCAAGACCATCAATATAGAGGCTCTGACAACAGCAGAGATGGCTACAAAGGAAATTCTCCCTGCCGTTATGGCTTACGAGAAGCAGGTTTGCGATGTTCTCCTGTCAAAGAAGAACGCAGGCATTGCTTATAACCTTGAGCAGTCTATCGCAAACAAGATTGATTCTCTTGCTGAAAGTCTGAACTCCAAGATAGCAGAGCTTGACAGCGTAATAGTTAAGGCACAGGGCATTTCGGATGTTTATGAAGCCGCTAAGTGCTACCACGATGAAGTATTCGCTACAATGCAGAGCCTTCGTGCTGTTGCAGATGAGCTTGAAACAATCGTCGGTGAAAAATACTGGCCCTTCCCGACTTACGAGGAGCTTCTGTTCAACGTATAATTATAGAGATACGCTTTTAAAAACGGCTTAGAGGGATTTTACCCTTTAAGATAATCTGCACCCTTTTCCTATGGCTATGGCACTTCGGTGTCATAGCCTCTTTTCTTTGTAAAAATCTATTCAAAACAGCGATATTTACCGATTTTTCGTCATATTTTCACATTATATGCTTTACAAATCAGTAAAAATGGGGTATACTGTAACAGTCAGATTGAATCGACAAAGTTACGAAAGGAATTTAGCAAATGACCGAATATAACGATATACTATACATTGTAGTACCCTGTTACAACGAAGAAGAGGTACTTCACGAAACGTCAAAGCGGCTTAAGGAAAAAATGACAACTCTTATCAACGACAGAAAAATATCCGACAAGAGCCGTGTGTTATTCGTGGATGACGGAAGTAAAGACAGGACGTGGGATATAATCGAGGAGCTTCACGAAGGCGATGATTTGTTTTCTGGGCTTAAGCTGTCACGCAACAAGGGTCACCAGAACGCCCTTCTTGCAGGCCTTATGACAGCAAAGGACCTTGCGGATATATCAATTTCAATGGATGCAGACCTGCAGGACGATATAAACGTGGTTGACAAGTTTGTAGACAAGTATCACGAAGGCTGTGATATAGTATACGGAGTACGTTCTTCAAGAAAGAAGGACACTGTTTTCAAGCGTGGTACTGCCGGAATGTTCTACAAATTCATGAGATTGCTCGGCGTTGATATAATTGACAACCACGCAGACTACAGACTTATATCGAAGCGTGCGCTTGAAGCGCTGTCACAGTTTAAAGAAGTCAACCTGTTCCTCAGAGGTATAGTAAAGCAGATAGGCTTCAAGAGCGACATAGTATATTATGAACGCAGTGAGCGTTTTGCCGGAGAATCGAAGTATCCGCTTAAAAAGATGCTTGCTTTTGCGTTTGACGGTATCACCAGCTTTTCGGTAAAACCGATAAGGCTTGTTACCGTAGTCGGATTTTTAGTTTTCCTTGTCAGCGTAGCGATGATAATATACGCTATTGTTCAGAATTGCCTTGGAAATACCGAAGCAGGCTGGAGCTCGCTTATGTGCTCGATATGGTTCTTAAGCGGACTTCAGATAATGGCACTTGGCATTGTCGGTGAATATATCGGAAAGATTTATACCGAAGTAAAGGCAAGGCCGAAATACATTATAGACAAATTTATAAACAAGCAATAAGAAAAGAGCCGTCGGACAGGAAAAGACCGACGGCTCTTTGATTTACTTCTTCTTTGAAATTACTTTTTTCAGCTTTTTTCTGCCGTTTTTAAGTGACGGGAATGCCTTGTAAAGACGTTTATGCTTTGCTTTAAGCTCTGACAGCTTTTCGTTAAGCTCGTTAAAGCGTTCTGTAAGCTCCTCTCTGCGTTCCGAAGCGTTGCCCTTTAATTCACTCAGGCGTTCCGAATTACGTTGTTTAACGCTGTCTGAGGCTGTTTCCAGCTTAGCTTTGAACATATCCGCCTTTCTTTGCATTTCTTCCGCTGTGATTCTGTGTTCCTTTGTAAATTCCACAGCCTGTGCAGTCTTATCAGACAGGTCTGAACCGATAGCGTCGGATACGGCAGTAAGCTGTTTTTCAAGGTCGTCTATAAGCCTGATTTCGTTTCTCAGCTTCTTTACCTCGGGGAAGGTCAGTATAACGTCTGTTATTATTGCCGCATAGAACAGGCACAGTGCCGCTATGCCGACAGGCTTCCAGATAAGCCCTACGGCAAAAGCTATCGCAGGCTGTACCACCTTCATTATAAGCAGGCAGGCAAGCCCCCACACAACCGTGAACTGCGGACAGATGTAACCGCCGATGTTGAACTTCTTGTCACTGTAGTCCCACCAGCGTCTGCCGAATAGCTTATCAAGCACAAAGCCCGTTATAAATTCAAGCACGGTTGTAAGAACGGCAGAACCGACAAACAGAAGCAGCCATGAATCTTTAATCGGTGTAAGGCAGATGATAACGATTATAAGCCCGAAGCCGTATATAGGACAATATGCGCCGTGTAGCATTCCACGGTTTACAAACTTTCCGTGCCGCACAGTTGCAAAGACAACCTCTCCGCACCAGCCTGCAAACGAGTATATTGCAAAATAGAACAAAAGGTCGTAAAAGTACTCCATTATTACCTCGCAGTTTTTTATTATATTATACCCCGATTTTGCTTACAGGTCAACCTCGTATAAAAGCAAAATGGGGCAAAATAAATATCCGCCGACCGTTTTCGAGCCGACGGATATATTTCTTTTGACAGCGTTACTGCTCTTCTACTTCTGTATTCTTTCCTACAAGCACAGCTATCGCTCCACCTACAATAAGGGCTGCTACACCTGCGAGTGTTTCAAGGTTGAAGCCGAAGCCATCAGGGAACACAGCATACAGCGAGCCTATTACAAGTCCCATAATTGCACTGTAAACAAGCAGAGAATAGCGTTTCATAAGCGCCGAAATCAGCTTTGCACCGAATACAATGCCGATAAACACACCGATAGCTGTCGGTATCAGTATCATAAAGTCAAGGCTCTTGATAGCACCGATGACCGTAGTGTATAAACCGAGCAGTACCATTACAAACGAACCGCTGACACCGGGGATTATCATTGCTACAGCCGCCACGGTAACTCCGAGCAGAAGCGTTATGAACAGCACAGGATTCATCTTATAGGTATAGGTGAAGCTGTCGGTCTGTATTGAATCAATATCAGTGCTCTCGGGGAGAGTAAGCGTAATGCTTCCACCCTTTGCGATAGCGCTGTTTTCTGTTCCTGTGAGGACGGTAGTATCGGCTGAGAATTTCTTTACAACACAGCCGGTAAGTTCTCCTTCTACCTTGCCGTTGACCTTTAACTGCCAGTTTGATTTAATATCATAAGAGCCGTTGTTTGTGATGGTCACCGTGCAGTCAGTGGCGTTGTGAACAGCATTGACAGTGAAGCTTTCATTCTGAGGAAGCTTGTTTATAAATGTCATACCGACAACAAGCGCAAGTGCGGGAATAAATGCAAAAAGGCATTTCGGCGTGATTTTTTTGCCGCCGACGGTCATATTCCTGTAAATGAGCGGGATACTTCCGATGATAAGTCCCATAAAGAACATATTCGTTGCCACAGGGAAGTTGTCAAACAGCCACGTTATCACAAACGAAAAGCCGAGTATACCGATAACGGCGCCGATTCCGAAAAAGACGATGAATCTGATGTTCTTTTTGATAGCCGACAATTTCAACGTCAGCACGTCTACCACCTTGTCATACACGCCGAAAACCACCATCATAGTTCCGCCGCTTACACCCGGTATAACATTTGCCACGCCGAATACGATACCGTAAACGATATTCAGTAGATGTGAGATCATATTTACTCCTTACTTATGTTCTTATTTGTTGAGGTATTTCTTTATCTGAAGCCCTGCGGGAAGAGCGACTCCTGCAAGCACTGCTACTATGCTTGCAAGCGGATTCGGCACCGCAAAGCCAAACAGCGAGTTTATAAACGGAATATACGGCAACAGCACCGATGCTGCCGATGTAACCGCTGCTGTAACCGTCATATATTTCGGAATTGCTCCGTTTTTGAATGCTCCTGTACGTTTGTCTGTGACAACAAGACACATTGCGCCTGTCATAACCGTGAGAAGCGTAAGCATTACCGATGAAACCTGCTGCGCGGACATAAGTCCTCCTGCAAGAGTGAGGAACAGAGCGGATATTGCACCGCAGATAAGTCCGCAAACGGCACTTCTTATAAAGAATTTTTTATCCGGTTTTCCCTGCGAAATGAAGCCCGACGGGGTCATATTACCCTTAAGATCCGATTTTACGTTTCTGAAGCCCGTACAGCAAAGAGGTATCACTGCCGCTGTAAGAACAGCCGCAAGCATAGGGGTAATTATACCGTATCCCGTTATCATATCGGCAAGAGAAGTGCAGGCAAACGCTATAAGCGTTGACAGGAGAATAAATATACAGCGTTTGATGTTTCTGTGAAGCTGTCTTGCCTCTTTTATCATTTCAACGACCGATGAGAAATTATCGTCACGGACGATAAGACCGCTCGCCTCATAAACGCTTCCTGTCGTATTTTCGAGCGATGTTATGCCGAGATCCGCATGGGCAACAAGGTCGTAATCGCTGTCGCTGTAACCCACAGTTGCTACTGTTTCGCCCGCTTCTTTCAGCTTTTCTATAATATCCACACGCTGAGCCGCATTTACACGGCAGAATATCTCAGCCTTCTTATAATCAAGCGGTTCTCCCGTTACAGTGCTTTCTGCTATTTCATCTCCGGAAATCATTCCTGCGTCGGAAAGTCCTATTTTTTTGCCCATTGAGCTTGCTGTTTCGGGGCTGTCAGAGGAAGTCAGTACAAGCCTTACTCCCGCTCTTTTGCAGCCCTGCAATGCAAGAGGTATCATATCTCTTGTCGCATTCATAAAAGACACAAGCCCCATATAATTATATTGCACTGCGTAAAGGCTCTTGGGTATTTCTTCGCCCTCAGGTATTATATAATATGCAACCGTCCACACTTCAAGTCCACGTTTTGCAAGAGCCGCCGCACGAGCGGTTATTCTGAACATTTCTTCGGGGCTCATATTGCAAAGGCCTGTCACCTTTTCTACAGCACCCTTTACGCAGATAAGATGAGTTCCGCCCATATTATAGATATTTCCGCCTATTCTGTCTGCGTCATTATAAGGAAACTGCGCTGTAAGCTCGTTTCTCTTTACAGTTGCCACATCGGTTCCGCCCAGAGCCGCATTAAGCAGGAATGCCTGCTCTGCAAGTGTCGGTTCATCCTTATCGCACGCAAGCACCGTTACCGTTGTCATAAGGTCTGTATCCTTGCTGTATATTCCTGCGACCTCAAGTGTATTAGGCGCTACAACAGCGGATTTATCAATGACAAGCACGGACAGGCTGTTGAGCTTTTCGGGAACGGTAAGATTTTTTATGACAGCCCCCTTTAATTCGGCACGGCGTACAAAATTCATATTGTACATTCTTATATACAGCTCTACAAACGGCATAAACATACATATAAGCCAACCGCAAGCGCTTACGATAACACCTGTTACATTGTCTGTTCTTCCTGTTAAAATCTGTGACAGAGTGCCGATAACACAAAGCAGTATTGCCGCTACCGCAAGCGGAAGCCTCAGCTTGACGCAGGTTTTCTCATAGCGTGAGAAATTCGGATCTGCCGCTTTTCCGTGCTTTTCACCTTGTCTTGCTCTGTATGTATCCTCACCCGTTGCCACTACTCTCGCTACCGCAGAGCCGTTAAGCACTCTTGTACCTGCATATATACAGCTTTTCTTAAGTCCGGTCGCCTTCGGGTCTGCACCGTCATGCTTTTGCACAGGGGTATTGTCGCCTGTAAATCTGCTCTCGTCAACTGTAAGTCCGACATACTCAAGTATATGTGCGTCCGCAGGAACTATTTCTCCGCCCTGAACAATTATTATATCATCCGGAACAAGCTCTGCCGCAGGAACAAGCTGTAATATCCCGTCACGCACCACCCTATATTTCATCTTTGCGGACAGGGTACGGTTACGGATATTTTCGTTGTTTTTCTGACATATCACACAAAGCGTAACCGTCTGTGCTATCGCCATTATTATGCACATTATGCCTGTGACATACTGCGACAATGTAAATATCTGAAGTAAGCCTGAGATCAACAGCAGAACTGCCGTGGGGTCAAGCAGGTAGTGATATGCCTTGAAGCTCTTGTCTTCGGTTTCTGTAAAAATATTATTTCCGTACATATTGAGATTATCAGAGGCTTTCTTTTCGCTGAGTCCCTTATAATCTCCCTTGAAATTTAAAAACTGTGCCATATTTCTCTTTTCTTAATCTGTCGTTTTATTTCCCGTTCCTCTCCGTCTGCTGCGGTGCGGATAAACTTTCCTATTTTATATTATCTCATAATTCAAGCGAAAAATCAAGAGCCTTGAAACATACGCAATAATATCACAGCCGTAATTTCGCATTAAAACGACGTTTTCACAATACTTTCACCGTTTTGTAAAGTTTTTGTAAAACTCTCTAAGGTTTCTTTAAGGAAAAAGAGTTATCATTACAGCACAGACAAAGAACAACACCCAAAAGAAACTGAAAGGAATGAGATAAATGGATAAAAGCATTTTTAAACGTCATGAGCTTAAATATCTTGTGAGCGCTGAGCAAAGGGAGTTTATCGAAAGCGAATTCGCACGGTATATGATACCCGACGAACACGGCGAAAGCACGATATGCAATATCTACTATGATACTCCTGACTTCAGGCTTATAAGAAGATCGCTTGAAAAGCCCGTTTACAAGGAGAAGTTAAGGCTTCGCAGCTACGGTACTGCGTCAAAGGACGAAAAGGTTTTTCTTGAACTGAAGAAAAAATACAAGGGTATCGTCTACAAGCGCCGTATATCGCTCAACTGTGATGAAGCACAGGATACTCTCGAAAACGGCGAAAGACTTACCGAAAACAGCCAGATAGCAAAGGAAATCAACTATTTTCTTGACTTTTACGGGGACATTTTCCCTGCTGTCTATCTTTGCTACGACAGAACGGCATATTTCGGAGCGGACGATCCGGATTTAAGAATTACGTTTGATCGCAACATACGTTGGAGAACGGAAGATATTGACCTTAAAGTCGAGCCGTACGGTGAGCAGATCCTTGACAGAGGATATTCGCTGATGGAAATAAAAGCGGCAGGCTCGATGCCTTTATGGCTTGCAGAGCTTCTTGCACAGGGCGGTGTAAAGCAGACATCGTTTTCAAAATACGGAATGGCATATATGACAATGCTCAGACGAAGCATGGGCATAAGAACGAAAAAAGTAAAAAGTGAGGTAACGGTAAATGTTTGATACGGTAATACAAGGAATTTTCAGCAGTACGGCTGATATAACACTGGGCGGTTTTCTTATCGGCGTAGGCTCGGCACTGGTACTCGGAATAGCGATGGCTTTTATGTATATGTACAAAAACAAATACACAAAGAGCTTTGTTATCACGCTTGCCACACTTCCTGCGATAGTCAGCATAGTTATCATGATGGTGAGCGGTTCGATAGGCGCAGGCGTTGCGGTAGCAGGAACCTTTTCTCTTGTAAGATTCCGTTCTGTACCGGGTACGGCAAAGGAAATAGGCTCGATATTTCTTGCAATGGCGGTAGGACTTGCGTGCGGAATGGGCTATCCGCTGTATGCACTTATCTTTGCGGTGATAATGGGAGTTGCAAACATAGTGCTTACCGCTACCCCCTTCGGAGAATCGAAGAAAAACGAGCTTGACAGGGTACTGCATATAACCGTTCCGGAGGATCTTGAATATGCGGGAATATTTGACGATATATTTGTAAAATACTTAACGCAGTACAAAATGATTCAGGTAAAAACAACGAATCTCGGCAGCCTCAACAAGCTGACCTATAACATCACGCTCGGCAAGGCAGGCTGTGAAAAGCAGATGATAGACGAGCTGAGATGCAGAAACGGCAATCTTGAAATAAACATAACTTCACAAATTACAGACGGCAGGGAACAGCTCTGAAAAACGTTATGATACGAAAGGCGGTAATTTTATGAAAAAGAAAATCTTAGCTGTAACAGTTGCTACAGCGCTTATAGTTTCATGCTTTACATCATGCGATAACAACACATCATCGGATTCTCAGGCATCACAGGCTGAAAGCAGTACAACCGTCAGCGCTGACAGCACTTCTTCAACCACAGATATAAGTTCGGCATCGGACAGTAAGACTTCTGACAGCGATAAACAGCTTACAGCGGACGATATGTTCTCCGACCGTGATCTGTCGGGCGATTACTCGGAATGCACAGATATAACTCTCAGCGACAGTACGGCAAGCTGTTCGGACAGTTCTGTAACAGTTGCAGACGGCTCGGTCACAATAACCAAAGCCGGAACGTATAAGTTCAGCGGAACATTCACTGGTCAGATAATCGTAAATGCCGGCGACAGCGATAAGGTACAGCTTGTGCTTGATAACGCAAGCATCACCAAAGAGGGAAGTGCGGCACTTTATATTATAAATGCCGACAAGGTATTTATAACAACGGTAAAGGGAACAGAAAACACGCTTTCAAGCACGGGCGAATTTGCTTCATCAGATGATGCAACAAACGTTGACGGTGCGATATTCTCAAAATCGGATATAACCTTCAACGGCAGTGGTACTCTTAACGTAAAGTGTGAAAGCAAGCACGGCATTGTAACAAAGGATGACCTCAAGATAACGGGCGGAACATATAATATCACCTCCGCATCACAGGGTCTTTCGGGCAAGGACAGCGTAAGAATCGCAGGCGGTAATATTACCGTTACATCCGGAACGGACGGAATCCACAGCGAAAACACAGACAATACCGAAAAGGGATATGTATATATTTCCGGCGGTACGCTGAACATCACAAGCGGCAAGGACTGCATTGATGCATCGGGTACGGTTGACATAAAGGACGGAACGTTCACCTTTAAGGCAGGAGGCGGTTCGTCCGAAAAGACAACAGGCGACAGCACCGAGTCATATAAGGGCATAAAGGCTGACGGTGTGCTGACAATATCGGGCGGTACGTTTGATATTGATACGCTTGATGATGCAATCCACAGCAATGCCGATGTTACGGTATCGGGCGGTACACTTGATATAAGTACGGGCGATGATGGCATTCACTCCGACAACAACACAGTTGTCAGCGGCGGCGAAATCAGCATTGCAAAATGCTATGAAGGTCTTGAAGGTCAGACGGTAACGGTCAGCGGCGGCAAGGTAACACTTACGTCATCGGACGATGGAATCAATGCCGCAGGCGGCGACAATCAGGGCGTGGGCGGAGGCTTCGGCCCCGACTCATTCTCAGCCGACAGCGACGCTAAAATCACCATAACAGGCGGTGAAATACACGTCAATGCAAGCGGCGACGGACTTGACTCAAACGGCGATATTGAAATATCGGGCGGTACAGTTTACGTATACGGTCCTACAAGCAACGGTAACGGCTCGCTTGATTATGAAAATAACGCTGTGATAACAGGCGGTACGGTAATTATGGCAGGCTCAAGCGGTATGGCCATGAACTTCGGCTCGGAGTCAACGCAAGGTTCGATACTCGCAAGCACAGGTAACGCAAGTGCAGGAACTACAGTAAAGCTCACCGATTCAAGCGGAAACGTAATTGCGGAGTTTACACCCACTGTATCGTTCCGGACAGTTGTAATAAGCACTCCCGACATCACATCGGACGGAACATACACCCTTACAGTTGGCGACAGCACGCAGGAGATCACCATGTCCGGCTACATCTACGGTAGCGGAATGGGCGGAGGATTCGGCGGTGGCGGCATGGGCGGAGGTCAGCCCGGAGGAAACGGCGGCTTCGGCGGCGGTAACCGTCCCGGCGGTAACAATCAAGGCGGCTTTGGCGGAGGCAATCCTCCCGATATGAACGGCGGTCAGACAGCCAACGCATAAGACAGCGTGTAAAATCAATATATACCTTACAGTGAAAATCCCTCCGGACTTTTGGATTCGGAGGGATTTGTTATTATTTTGGTCTGGTATAATGTGGTATTTGCCTTCAAAGACGGGAAGGAAGTCACGATAAAGGGATAAAGACACAACTAAAACAGGTCGCTTTGATGGAGATTAACCATTTTGGCGACCTGTTATTTTCATTCATCTTTTGTCAGAACTTTCTTCTGCCAGCATCTTTTTCCGCATTTTGGGCATTTCATGTACCGTGTGGTATTCATATGTATGGCAAAGGCCGTTTTCAATAGAGATGACGGCTTATATATATGACCACATTCAGCACACTCGTAATAACCGGTTTTTACTTCAATTCCCAGACCTATTAAAGCCGCTGCCACCACGATTACGCATCCGGACACGATTAAAACGACAGCGAGCGGATCATTTTCGCCATTTTTCAGCGCAATAATAGTTCCAGCTATTATCATGGCAAGACTTGCAACCACTCCGACTACTACAATATACGCTTCGCTGCGGAGGAGCCTTTTAGCGTATTTTTCATTTTCAGACTTTAAGCCAAGAATGACTTTCTCTGATTTTGCATTATAATCTTCCATCGTGATATGCTCGCCCGACAGGAGTTCATTCACATTGATTTTCAGAAGCTCACACAGCTCCAGCATGATCCCGGAATCCGGCATCGACTTTCCGGTCTCCCATTTTGATACTGCCCGGTCACTGATTCCGAGCTTCTCGGCAAGGACTGCCTGAGTCATGCCTTGTTCCTTTCTGCAGGATGCTATGAATTTTCCAATTTTGATCTGCTCCATATCTGGCACCTCCTTTCAGGTTTTAGCATAGTCGGTATCATCATGTTTTTACACGAACCGGTGGTTGATTTCAAACAACTCAACTACTGGTTGAGCTGTCATTGTTCCGACCCACTCCCCTTTATTCGCCCGTTTTTTAAGCCTTATTCTTCGTAAGGTTCAATCAGCTGTTTTCCCGAGTCTGTCACCTGATAATACTTATCGTTTTCCGTATCTACCATAAGTACCGGAATAACTCCGCTGTCGAGAACAGTGCCGTCTATGTAATAGTGAGATTCTCCGTCGAAATAAATGTCGTGGAAGAACTTGTTGCCGGATATTTCGGCGGTGCCGACATGACCTGCGACTACTTTCATGTCAAGTCCCTCGATTTTGCCGGTTTCAGCGGGATATTTTGAGGTGAATACATCTTCCGATGTTTCCCATTCCCACATATCACCCGCTTCTTCATCAATACCGGCGTGAACGAAAATCGTGTTTCCCTCCACATAATACAGCGGAAGGGAAGAAAGCCAGTTGATATACTCGTCATCATCGCTCTCATCCTCCCACTCTTCTATACGGGCATATACTGAATTGTTGCTTATGGTTGACGATCCGTTGACTACCCATTCATCGTGGTTGCCGAGCAGAGCAATAATTCTGTCCGAACCGAAACGTTCCCGGAGCTTCATTATCCTGTCCAGAACACCACGGTTATCCGGACCGCCGTGGATATAATCGCCGAGAAGAACGAGCTTCGCCTTGCACTGTTCTATATCATCGAGAACAAGCGAAAGTGCGTCCTCAAATTCCGCAAGGCAACCGTGGATATCACTCATACAGTAAATTATCATTGTAAACTCCTTTCACGAGCCACATTCTTTAGCGTCTGAGTATATGCAACAGCATATAAAATACTTATAGTCTGCTGATATGCTACATCTTCTTCATTCGTATTACCTTTACCTTTTACCGAAATATAATTGCCTTTGGAACAGTAACTATCTCCGGTTTGTATTTCTGCCACTCTTCATATTCTTTATTCGTGATTTGCTTCATACGTTACCTCTTGATTCTCAGTTCACATTCAATTTGCTTTTCTGCTTGGTGTTTTTTATGGCAAAGCCAATGAAGAATCCTACCGCTATGCCAATAAAATTACAGATCAAATCGTCGATGTCAAAACTCCTGCCAAAAACCATCTGCAGTAGTTCTATAATAAAGGGAACAGTGGTGGCCGCAATGAAAATACTCTTTCTGTTGATTTTTTCTGTAACAAAAGGAAGAAAGAAACCCATTGGCAAAAACATCGCAATGTTCCCTATGAGCATTGTTTTTACCCAACTGCCGATAGTAAGCTCACCCGATAATGCCTTTATGAATGATGGTACTAAATTGAACTCGCCAAAGCTAAAAATCGGGAGCATCTCATCCCACCAGCCTAAGAATATACCGTCAAAAAAGCTCAACCAGAAGTTTGCAGGTAACACTACAAGGCTGATTAATCCCGTAAGATAACAGGAGAAAAGCAGCCTAATTATTTCTTTCAACCATTCAACTTTAAGATGGTTTCTTTTTATAATGGCTACTCTAATGATCACATATATGATTCCTACAACACAGGTTATTGGTACGGCTTGTAAGAAATAACCCGGCACCGAGCCTGAGTTCATTATTGATCTCAACCAGTTAAACATATTAAATACCTCCTTAAATCTTGATTTCTCGCCGTCTGTTATACCGACGATGTATGAACATTTCTCCCGATTTTGAGCCGATTTTCGATTGTTCCCGGAAACATATCACTCGGCACATTATGCCCAACACTCACAAACCGCACCGTTAAGCCGCATACCCCAATTTACTCTGATTTCCTTGACATCGAAACCACGCACTCCACATGGTACGATTGTCCAACAAAAAACATACCCACCCCCTATTATACAAGGGAATGGCGGAACGCACCTTTTCACTTAAAATCCGGTGGTTCGAGCCTGTGATAACCTTGAATTGCCATATAATTTGTATAGGCAAACAGGGTAAAGCTCAGTTCCTTAAACTTCATTTTTCATGTCATCCCTACAAACTGGAAGTTAATTAATGGATGCCATTTTATCAGTCGGCCATGATCTCCTAAGAGCCACATAGGAGATTAAAAAGTTTGCAAGCCAGCCAACCGGTACCGCAAGCCAGACAAAAGCAATGCCGAAACGTGGTGCACAGATTAGGGCAACGGACAGACGAATCGCAAGATTCACTATGTTTGCAACGAGGAACGGACGCATAATTCCGAGACCGCGAAGAACTCCATCGGTTGCCATCTTGATACCCATGAAGATGAAAAAGTAACCAATCCACCTCATATAATCACCGGACACCTGATAGGCAAACGCCGTTCCGTCTTTTCCTAAGAATAGTGAGGAGATCTGCGTATGCAGTGCTTCAATGGTCACAAACGCAATGACCGCAAAGCACAGATTCAGCACCAGTGCAGCATGGTATCCTTTTTTGATACGATCAATTTTCTTTGCACCAAGATTCTGGGAAACATACGGTGAAACCGCATTGCCGATGGATACAAAGATCAATGAAAAAACATTTTCCACTCTCATCGTTGCTGCATACCCGGCGAGTGCCTGTGTACCGAAAGGATTTACCACTGCCTGCACAATCATCATACCGATGGACACTGTGGACTGCTGTAAAACCGACGGCACCGCAATGCGAAGCATGGAATACAGCTCCTGCCGATCAAACCTGTTAAAGGGGCTTTTATATTGCTTCATCCGTGCAAAGAAAATCAAAAACGAAAACACTGCGGAAATTCCCTGTGCAATCAGGGTTGCAATAGCCGCACCGAACACACCGAGACCTAGCCCGGCTACCATCCAAAGATCCATTAAAATATTCAGGATGGACGAAAAAATCAGCAGTCCCAGCGGAATTTTGGATTCGCCGATTGAGGTGAACATAGTAGAAAGAATGTTATACATAAACAGAAACGGAAAGCCCACAAAATAGACCCGCAGATACAGTACTGCATCATCCAGTATGTCGGCAGGGGTTTGCAGTCCACTCATCATCGAGTTGGCAAAGAAAAAGCCAAAAACACCAAGGACTATACTTAGAAGCAAAAAGCTAATCAAGGAGGTTGACACGATTGTTTTCATTTTGCCATACTCCCTGGCTCCGAAATAACGGCTCACAAGCACACCGGCTCCGACACCGGCTCCCAGCGCCACACAAATGAACACATTGGTCAATGCTGCACATGCACCGACAGCTGCAAGTGTGGAAGAACCAACAAACTGACCGACAATAATAGAGTCGGCCATATTGTATATTTGCTGAAAAAAACTTCCAAGAATCATTGGCATTGCAAAAACCGTCAACGCTTTGAGGGGCGTATCGGTTATCAAATACTCATCTTTCGACATTATCATATTCCTCCATGGTATCTTGCATCGTGGTATCCCATTCACTTGCCTTCTCAAATACCGATTTGTCGATTTCATTAAATATGAATTTTATCTTTCTCCAATGGATACAGATATATAATCGGATTCTGTGCCGACTGATTCAACTTCAATCCAGCTATCGACTTTCCAATGTAGAACGATTCATTCTCATCCAACGGAAATCCCTGCTCATATCTTTCATCCACAAAGAATAATCTGTTTTCACTTTTCGGTGTAAGAACAATAGCTATTACATCCTGATGCAGAAATAAATTGTCGTCTTTTGTATGGATACCCCATATTCTTTTTTCTTCGCTAGGCATATTTCTGCACCTCCTTACTCTACACCCAGTGCTTTAAAAACTGCGTCCTCCGCACTGCTATAGAAAATCAAATTAAAACTTCCAATCAGGTCTGCCGGTACAGTTCCAAGCTCTGCTGCCGATGTAATTGGCAGAAGTACTCTCTTTGCACCACTGTCCAAACATACCTGCAATGAATTTGCCAGCTCATCTACTTTCATCATGGTTCCGCTGATACTAATTTCACCAAGTACAGCAAGGCTGCTGAGTGTTGGTTTCCCAAGTGCAATGGAACACATCGCAATCAATGTAGGAAGGGCTAGCTTTCCTGTCATGCCAATGCCCTGCAAATCCTGATAATTAATGATATAGTCTTTCGTTGTAGTACTTATAGAACCACTGATACGGTTTCCATTTGCTTTCAAGAAGTTGAAAGCCGTATTTGTGGATTCTTTTGCATCACGGTCACTACCAATACCTGTTCTCTCAAACTTCCCATTACCCGGAAGCATCTGACTCTCTAAGCGAAATACACCAAGCATGCCACTCTTGCCCTGAGAAACAGTATAAATCTGTCCCGGATTGCACATTCCTTCCGGGATGAGCTTACCACCACCTTGCTCAGGTACGGAAACATAATGTTCCTCAAAGGTCTCATTGTCTATGTAGGAGAAGTTTACATCGTAGAACTCCATGCCTCCCAGCTTCTTCAACTGCTCCTTAACACGGCGACGCATCTCCAAGGAAATCCGGAGAACTTCTTCTACTTCTTCTTTTGTAAAGTTTCCATCCGGATAGAGAAGCTTCAGATATCCATCTGCCATTCTACGCACAGCAATAGTATCTCTCTGGTTGAGATTCTTGCCGAGACGGAAATAATGGTCAATAGCATCACCGTATTGCGCCTTACGTAACTCACGAATGAACTCTGCAAGATAGTCGCTAATGAATCCATAATCATTTGTAAAATGCTCCGGACGAAACTTCGGGATTTCCCATCCTGGCAGATAGCAATGTATACGGTCAAGAAATGCAGTATCTGTTCCCATTTCCGGAGGGAACGGGTCAAATAGACTCGAAGTCTTCAGAAGTACATCTACGCTCTGATTGATATTACCAACAAATACCATAGAAGCGGATGCTGCCTTTTCTTCCTTGCCTCGTGCAAAGGAACCAGATGCCATGTAATCTTTCATAATCTGCACGCCATCTTTATCCTTGAAACGAATGCCTGCAACTTCATCAAAAGCTACGCAATCCCATAATCCAACCAAGCCAACAGTCTTACGGCCCATGTTATAAAACAGGTTTGCTACTGTAGTTTGGCCACCGGATACAAGGATACTGTTCGGAGAAATCTCCTTATAAAGATGCGACTTACCGGTGCTTCGAGGACCCAACTCACAGAGGTTGAAGTTGTTCTCAACCAGCGGGATCATACGAGTCAAAAGAAGCCACTTCTCACGATATGTCAATTCGTCTGGCTCCATACCAATAGAACGCAGCATAACATCCAACCATTCCTCCTTGGTAAAAGCCTGACGTCCCCTCTTCAAATCCTCGATATCAATATGAGGCATCTGAATTGGAGTCAGCTTACGAATGCTGATTGGAGAGATGTCTTTCTGCTTTTTCTGCTTTGACTGAAGTGTATTTCCATCTGCGTCGATGATTCCGAAGTTATTATCGCCTTCGGTTTCATAATCAAGCTGAACGATACACCAGATACCGCCGCAAAGAAGTCTGTCGTACTTTTCCGGGTATTCATCCGTGATGGGAATATTGGCTAATCCCAAATTGGAAAACTCCGCAAAGAAGCAGTCCTTCTTAATATCCAATCGTACCGTTACCATGTCAATGATGGTATGACTGCCTCGACTTCTAAGACGAGACAATACCTTCTGCGCTTCATCCGGTCTTACAAAGTTATCGGCAAGGATATGCTTTACATTCTGCACGCCCTGCTCGATAACCTTATCATCGTCTGAACTGCAATATTGCCCCAGCAGGAATTCAAGGACATAAACAGGTACATTTGCACCTTCCTTGATTTTCTTAGTCAGATCCTTTCGGACAATCTTACCATCAAAGTTTTGACGCAGTTTGTCCTTTATAATTTCACGAGAGCTTGCGCCCACTTCAAGATTGTCACTCATTACTGCTCCTTCCGAGCAAGCCCTTAGCTGAAGAAATTAAACTCATCTACCGCAAATGCGATATCAATCTGGAACTCTTCTTTTTGCGGCATCTGCAGACCTGTTTCATCTGCGATGACTAAGTAGTAGCTTGCTCTGTTATCATATTTCAGTGATTTCAGATTGAAGCTGCAGCGGAATGTTCGCTCCTGTCCATTATCACTGGTCTTATCTGCGATAATCTTTGCTGTATCACTTATCTGCTTTTCGTTAGAATCAACAAAGTACAACAAATAGTTTGCTGCGCTGCGGTTATCGCCAACCGCATCCTTCTGATAGAAGTTCAACGAGAATATCATATTGCTGATTTTACGGTTTGCAGAAAGAAGTCCTACTTCTACCGGCTTCGTGTCATACTTAGCCTTATTGCGCTGATAAGTCTTGGAATCGTTACGAAGATAATGATATTCAATAACCGGAACCACCATCTCCTGAAGGCTGATGCCACCATGCACGAAATTAAGTCCTCCGCCTTTCTTCTTGATACGGACGCTTTCTCTCGGCGCAAATGCATCGTAACCGTCATCCATAAACTTTACCGGAAGTAAGTAGTCCGGAGTTGCTCCCTTACGGGTAATCAGATAACGACGGTCAATCTCTACATCCTGCTCACTCGGTGTTGTCTTATCCACCTTGGCATCCTCAGACAGAGGACTGTAGGTATAGAGGAATCCGTGGTCAGCAGTAATGTAAACACGAGTACCACTAAACTCATTACGGATGATTCTCACAATATTTTTGATTTCTTCGATTGCATCATCACATGCCGGGAATACCATGCTGTCAGAAGTATGGCTTGCCTCATCCACCTTGTCATGATAGATGTAAACGACATCCATACCCTTAACCAACGCACTTCTCTCCGCACGCTTCATCGGTGCAATATCTTTATATTTCAAGGCTACGCTATTAATGTTTGTGGCCTTTAGAACTTTATCTCTGTTACCTGCATCTGTAGACATTCCGTCTGCAAGAATCTGCAAGTCCCCATTGCTGCGCTCACCCACAGATAACTGCTTATGCGGAAGCAATGCGGCCATACCAAACTTTGTGATGGTCGGGAAAATACCTGCACAAGAGCCAAGAGAAACCTTACTCTGCGTCTCACGACGGAGCTGCTCTGCCAGAGATGCCGCCACCTCATATCGAAGCGCATCAGAGATAATGACGAATACACGATTGTCCTCGCCCTTTACCTTCTGATTATAGAAGTCTTCCTGCTGAGGAACTTCCATGATGCGTCCATATTTCTTCAACTCATCTGCACAGGCATCAGACCAATTGTTGCCCAACTCACCAAGGAACCAGTGTGTATAAAGGCCTTCCACCTTATCGGTCACCTGCTTGAAAAGGTCATCCAGATGGTCGTTGCCCACTGTCAGGCTCTTTCCAAACGCTAAGTGATAGTGGCGATAATAGGTATCCATACGGTAGTAATCTTCTGTGTACTCTTTCCAGATATTTCTTGCCTCTACGGTATGGAAGCCTGCGGAATGTTCCAAGAAGAACGACTGCATTTTTGCTACCTGAAGAATACCCTCATAGTAGCATTCCACATCATCGTACCACGCCAGCGTTCGACGTTTCTCGACCGTATTTGTAATCACATCTACATTGATTATATGATTGCTGATTTCAGTCATGATCTGAGTCAGAATGCATTCATTCACACAAGGAAATACCTCTATGCCCACCAAATCATCCAATGGCACCTGCTTAAAGCGCTTTCTGAGAATAAGCTCTTCTTCTACGTTTTGCAGGATTTCGACAAGTTCCTGTCTATTCTCTCCTGCGATCCATTCAGATACGAAGTCATAGCACCAAGCCTGATGTGGTGTGGAAATGAAGCTATCAAGGCCTGACAGATACTCCATACGAAGTGTTCTGGTCGTTGCTGTAAGCAAGATATGCGTTACCAGCTTGTTAATTGTAGAACTTTCGCCCTCAAAGTATCCGGTAGCCTGCTTTACAAGTGCCCAGAACGGGGCTTCGGCTCCATAGTTTACAAGGCTTTGGAATACCTCGTTGGTTTCCGTATCAGTTCCACCGCTGATGACAGCTTTTACAATACTGTCAGGCTGTGCATCATCGGTACCACAGATAGCCGCCATAACAGTAAGATGCATCTGCGATGGTGTGCTGATGCCTTTATTCAGTTTTGCGAATGTTGCTCTTCTGGTCTGTGCTCCGAAGAATTTCTTATAGGTCTTAACAAGTCTACGGAAATCAGGCGTTGCCGGAAGGTCAATCTCATTCATCCAGATAGATACCAAATCGGCCCTGAACTCTTCACTGTAAAGCTCGATATTCAAAAGCCAGTCATCTTCCTGCGACTCATAAGAAATCGGACTGTAAACCAGATAGTTACCGGTGGTATCATCCACATTCAGTAGCTTCTTGGCTGCAAAATTGTTGGTACCTGTAAGCACCAGCAGCTTTGCATTATCTATCTGGATGTCGTCCAGCTTGTCCTCAAACTCTCTGTCCTCATCATACCAGAATATGATACGACGCTTATAAAACTCCGGCAGCGGTGCAGCAAATCGCTTATTCAAATCTCGGATTATTGTTTCTAAATCCATACTGGCCATGCTGCCACCTCCTTATTTAATCTTCGCCAGAACATCCTGGAACTTAGCGTAATTCACCTTCACACCATCATCAAGGTCAATGGAAATCATTTGGTCTGCCAAATGATGAATCTTTTCTTCGTACTCGTGAATTTCCGTAGCTTGATCGTTCAGTGTTTTGAGCTGCTTATTCAGCTTTACTCGTCCACCGGTGGAAGCATTTGCAATACGGGTCTCCAGATCAGCGATTGCTGTACGGTAACGAGCCTGTTGTTCATGCACATAGTCGGTACGGATACGGGCAATAGTGTCCGGCTGATAGCGGTGCATATAGATCAGCGCCTTGAAGCCGTTCTTCTTGCCGCTGTCAAACAGCCAGTATATCGGGCGTTTCTGATAAATCTTGCAGTGGTCGGAGTAGAAGTCATTCAGGAAGTAATTCCGAATCACATCCTTCGGCTGACCCTTGCCGCCTAATGCATCGGCAATGAATTTCAGGTTTTCGTCCAGCGTATCCTTACCATACACTACTTCTACGAACTTCACAAAACGACCGACGATGTCATCTTCAAAATACTCGTCATCGCTGATAGGTATAATATTATCCTTATCCGCAGCAAATGTTGAATACTTGCTGTTATCCCATTCACCGCCTGCATAGGCAAGCCCGTCCACATCCAGAGAGTAGCGCCCGAACATACAGCCCACGGCGTAGGAGATAAGCGAAACGATCTCGTCACGCATAGTGCGGACATAGTTACTGCCATTCATGGATTCCGGTACATCATCCTTGCTGTCAAACACACGATGCACGGTCACATCCTTGTCCGCCACATCCGGCGTCAATTCGTCCTGCAAGCCGTAAATGTCAATAAAAATGCGGTTGAGTTCTTCTTCGTTCTTTTTGAGCTGCAGAAAGCGGTCTTCGCATTCCTGCTTCCAAGCAGCATATTTATCGGAAATCAGTCTTCCCATATCAATTATTCCTCCAAAAGTTCCGCCGACCTCTTGCTTACGGCATATTCAATCAGTTTCACTCTGTCTTTGTCAAGATTATACCTGCTGTGTTTAGGTAACTTAAAGTTCAATAACTTTCTGACTGCGTTTCGATTATCGTGCGTTAAAACTTTTTTTGCCTCCGATACGAAATCGTCATATACACACGGTAGCTGTGTTTTAGCGTATTTCCAAAAGCTTTCTTTGCTTTTAAGTGCGTCTGTGCCGACAAGGTTAAACAAGCTGTTTCCGTGGTCAAACAGAGGTGCCGGAGCTATAATTTTGTTTGTATGACTGTCAATAAGAAATCCGAAATTGCCGTAATGTCTGTCCGTGTTAAAAATCAACGCATCAAAGATAATCATATCGTTTAATGCTTTCTCAAATTCAGCACCTAAGTTTTTATAATAATCTCTTACCGCCTTCATTCCTCCGGAACGAACGATTCTTCCCACCGGTACAAATGAAACATCCTTGCTTGTAAACAATTCGCAGGTTGAACACAATATACCTTTCCACTTTGAAATACTATACGGTATAGCATCAACGCCGAGAATTTTAGCTATTTGATAAGCATAAAATTCCGAATACGGCTCGTTGCCGGTGTTGGACGCACCTTGTGTTCCGCCTTTGTATAAAAGAATTTTGCCTTTTTCCCTGCGCCAGCATTTGGGCAGTATACCGTTCGTTGTAAATTCAGGGCTTGATGTAAGTCCTGAAGCATTACCGCTTCCGTATCCGGTAAATGCTATTTGTCCCAAAATACGGCTGAATTTGTTATCGTACAAATTTACGCTGTCAAAATCATTATTATTGCTTTCGGATTTAAGCCAATAACAGTCGTTTAGACTCAGACCGCTTGACACGCGAATAATATCAAACGGACGGTTTATACTTAATCCCATTGAAGACAGCAGAGTGTCAACATAAGCACGATTTTTCGGAATAGAACGGTGCTTTATCCATGATTCAACGGCTTCTGCTGACACTTCCGCTAAATCAAGTGGAAATAATTCTCTGTTTTCATCGTGTATCTTTATTATTTTAACGCCTGCCTCTGCCTTGTTTTCAGCCGAAAACTCAATAAGCGGCGTGTCGAAATGCGTAAGAGTATAAATCATTTTGCGACACCTACCTTTAATATTAATTTTGTTATTTTCAAAAACTATATTCATCGGTAACTGCTAAACCAGCGGACTCCGCTTGAAATCCCACGAGGTTTCGTAAGAGTCCCAGTCAGTTTTCGATAATTGAACACACTTTATTGTCAAAGAATCAACCACATTATGCTGGATTGCATCAATAATTACCGGAATTGAAGCAATATGTCCAGTTTCATAGTTCAATGTTGGAGATAGAAAGTCCAAACACTTTTGTGCATAACTTGAATTGCAAAGTGCAAGAAGATAATAAAAATTCTTGTTGTCCGCTGGAAATAAACTTAATCCCGCCACATCAAACATGGTTCCGGTGTCTTTAACTTTGAATGATGCTACTGAGGATGAAATCTTGCTCCAGCTTATTGATTTCATAAACTGATATTTTAAGCTTCTTGGAACAAGATGCCCATACGCTTTAACATCAGCACCATCGTCGAACCAATTAAGAATATATTCGTTGTTACCATACCACTTTCTGAAAGCACCACCCTTATTGTATGGAAACCATCTTTTCTGGCTTTCCTGCGCATAATTGCGTGATATTGCATCAAAGCATATTTTATTGTACTGTACTTCTGACCAGACTCTTAAAAAACGTTCATTATCTCCTGTAGTAAATCCGTTATTCGTACTTCCGTACATATCAATCTTTTTTTCGATAAAGGATCGAATTAAGGCTTCGCTCACCCAATACGCCACCGGCGACCCCGGAATTTTTAAGAAGTTGGACTGATCCGCAGTATAACGGTTTTCACAACTAAGGAACATATCCTCTTTTCCTTGCTGAGAAGTCGGCTCAATCAGGCGACAATACTTGCCCTTGTAGTCCACAATGTGACTTTTACGGATAACAAACGAGGTGGTCTGCACCACTTCGCCGCCGATTTCTTCAAACGCTCTTGCACCGAGGTGTGCCATATTGACAATATCCACGGACAGCAGTTTTGTACGCAGCTTTTCAAAGCTGGACAGGAACATCCAAGCGTGCTGTGTGATCATCGCCTGATAGCCGTTTCTTTTTGCCATTTGCCCGCACTTTTCGATAAATACGGCAAACAGATCACTCTTACTATCCGAATAATTCTTCTTTACAAAATCCGTCAGTTTCGCACTCATACCAGAACTGCCCATATACGGCGGATTCGTCACCACCGCATCATATTTCTGTGTCAGTGCTTCTGCCACCTGCACCAACGGCAGTAATTCTCTCAATGCCGTCTCACGGGACATATTTATATCTTCCGTAATCTCTGCAAAGCGGTCATACAAAGCAGACCAATCCTGCGGTGTTGCGGTCAGAATAGAACCGTATTCCTTTGCATCATGCAATTCACTGATGATGGTATCCATAGCTTTTTTTAGCTTGGCATCGCCATTGCAGAAATACTCCAACGCAAACGAATCCACATGGTTGCTCTCCGCAATGGCATACACATGGGGCTGAATACCACGGCTGAAGAAGCGACGGTCATATTGACGGGCTTTCATCATCACCGCAAAGTAAGCCAGCTGTGCCGCACGGTCGTCAATATCCAAACCGTACAGATTGTTCTCCACAATGCTTGCCACCGCTTCACGGGTGGTATAACCGTAGGATTCATAAATCTTCATCAGCACATCGAACATATACGCAAGGATATGACCGGAACCGGAGCAAGGGTCAATGACTTTCAGCTGATCCGGTGTCAGTGCGGCGTATTCCTTACGAATCTCGGCAAGCTGTGCCTGCACTTCCGGCTCCTGCTCGGCTTCTTCCAGATAGTAATGCCATTTGGTATCTTCCGGGTCACGGTTTCCGGCAACATAGGCAGACTGTTCTTCCTCGGTAGGAAGAAGCTGTTCTTTCACATCCGGATGTCCCTCCAGCCACAAACGGCCAAGAGAGTTCTCGACCATGTAGCGAACGATCCAGTCCGGTGTGAAAAGCTGGGTTGCTGCAGGGATGTTTTCTTTTGTGATTTTCACATTCTTTTTCAGAGCGGCGAAAACATCATCTTTTTTCTCACTGTTGTAATACTGATACAGCCAGCCGATAATCTGGACAGCATCCTTCCAGTCATCCTCCGGTATCAGCTCAATCATCTGCTGAATCACACTACCTTCACGAAGGAGGTTGTCAGGAAACAAAAGCTCGGTATAGTCAGCAATTTTCTGAAACATACCCGGAAGCACACTATTGAGAGCATTGCACTGCGTGATCAGAAGATACTTATACAATTCATCATTGTCATTGGCTTCCTTATAGGCGTAGACTTTCTCCATATCAAGTCCGTCCAGCTCCAGATGAATGGCTTCGGAGATAATCTGCGGCTTGAAGTTGTTTTCCTCGTCCGTGAACACACGCATATGGGATGGGAGGTAGCCGTTGACCTCCATAAAACGCAGGGCAGAGAAGCGGTTGAACCATGTGTAGGCAACCTCCTCCATAACCTGCTCGTATCCTTTTTCTTTAATCTGCGCAATCAAGGCAGCTCTCTGCTTCTTTTCGGTAGAAGAAAGCAAATGCCCACCCACACTATCGTCATTTGGATTTCCGACCTCTTTATCGGAAATACCGTATTTCAACGCTCTCTGGCTCACACGGGAGATTAATTCCCGGCGAGCTTCAGTGGCGAATTTTTTTATCGCATTCTTGTTCATAACGGTCTCCTTAGCTTAATTTGATTCCGTCGCAATCCTTCATCATTGCAGTGAGGTACGCTCTCATTCGTTCAACATAGGCATCGATATCTTCCTGACTTTCCAAAGTCTTAGAAGGAAATGCCGCCTGACGGTATACATTCTTGATAACCTTCTTCGGAGCCGGAGGAGTTACTGTTCCACCTTCATTCGGTTTGACGGTTGGTGCAACCTGAGTCTTCGGATGAACGATACCATCGATTTTATCGACTGTGTCATCCTTATATTCCCACATCTGAGGTACCAGACCATCAAGAAGCTGCAGGCTTTCCAGCTCTGCCACTCTTGCTTTCTGCTGATCAAAGAATTTATCTGCACGCTCAGATATTGCTCTGGCATCATAAACATCACCGGCAAGAGTATGGATTTCTGACAAGCACTGACGGATGATTTCAAGAATTTCTGCTCGCTTTGCTTCAAGAAGCCTTCCGTGACCCTCACGAACAGTATCCATCAATCCGTTCAGTTCAGGGATTCTCTTATAAACGCTACTCTGTCCGGCATCCAATACGGTAATCTTACGAATCTGATTCAGTGCCTGATTTGCCTCCTCTTCCTTCTGAAGATAAGAGAGGTCGTTTCTCAGCTCTGCTTCCATACGAACTGCTGCATCGAACACCTGCACCTGATTCTTGAAGAAACCTTCAACGTTCTGTATGTCATCCTTATTATCAAGGAGGCTGCCTTTCTCCTTCAGAAGTCTGTCAATCAGAGCTGTATTATCCTTACGCTGAGAAAGCACGCTTTCCATTAGGCTGAGAGCTTTTGTCACAAGGTGATGGTCAGGATATTTATGACCCTCATAACGTTCATTCAGCTCCTCATAGTGTGCCTTCTGTTCTTCAAACTTCTCAACAATATATCCAACTAGTCCGTCTTCATCATCCGGTACGTCCATTACATCGAAGTATTCACGCAGCAATTCTTTGACGGCACGCATCTTAGTTGCCGTAATGATCTGACGCTTAGAGATGCTTGTTCTGCCAATCTCACTCTTCTTACGAAGCATATCCGGAAGTTTTGGATTACCCGGCTGGATAGTTTCGCCACCGTACTTAATCGTGACCTTCTGGTCGTAAATCAGCATTGCAGCCACAACCGCAATGTCGATTTCCTTCCATCCATAAGGGATCGCCTGATAGCGGCTCTGTACATCTGCCATTGAAGTAGGAAGTTTTTTTGCGTACTGCATCTCAAGATACTCTTCCATCTTCACAGCTGCATCATGGTTTGCTTCAAGACCGGCCATAACACCGTTCAGATGTTCACCCTGCAGTACTGCCAATATATCATCGTCTGTATCTGCATTCTTTGTAATAAGACCAAGTTCACTATAAACATGAGTAACTAAATATTCCAGTGCTTGATCCAGCTTGCTCTTGGCATCGCCGCCCTTAATCTCGATATGCTCTCCGTCCACATAGAATTCAGCACCGATGATAGCCTTCTTCAAATTTTCCTCTGCAGATGCTTCATACTTGTTAGCCTCATCCTGATGATTTCGAATGATGTCCTGTACGGACTTCGGTAGCTGTGCTACATTATGCTGCTTTACATATTTACGCACTTTCATTGCTTTTTCCAATGACTCGTAATATGGTGTTTCAGCAAGTACAACGATCGCCTGATTCTTAGATTCTGTCATAAGACGAAGTTCACTCTTCTCGACAGTGTCTGTTGCTACCGTCATGATGCGAAGTCTCATTCCCCCTGTTACCGCACCAATGCTTGTAGTGTCTACCATCTGGTCAAATGGGAAATCGTACTTTCCGTGACGATATTTCTTTGTTGTATAAATATCAGCAAAAATCATCTGACCGATACGCTCCACGATTGCAGAGGTATCGACCTGAGTATTTTTGTAAATGTCTCTTTGAATATCCTGCTCTTCATCAGTCAGGAAATTATAAGTGTCGCCGGTTCTTCCGATATAGTTCTGGCTAAGCAGACGGTCGAGACTGCCACGTATCTTTTCACGCATCGTAATCTTATCCAGACGAATATCATTGGCCATAAGGATTACGATGTTGTCAAGATTAGCCGGAATATCATCGACATAACGAATAAGGTACAAGAGCTTTAATACGTCCACATCCTGCTGCTCAATGCCATCTCCGTTATCTGCTGCCTTCTGGCAACGCTCAATAACACGACGAATAGAACTGTCAAGGAATGTATGTACGGTATCGTAGAACAGATAAAACGGTGCCAATGCATACTCGTCCTTATCCTGAATCTTCTGTGCTGCTTCTTGGAATCCTGAAAGCATCGAACGCTCGCCACCGGAAAGATGCTTACCGGAGTTACCATGTTTACGGATTTCAGCAAATACCTTCTGCATGATAATGAACTGGTAAGGTACGAACGGGAAGTTTCTGACAAAATCCTGCGGGCCGGTATATCCCTTAATGTCCAACATTGCATCAGTAAAGCTGAACAGATTACGAAGAACGGAATCATTCTGGCTATATACCTGTTCCAATGCCGGTTCCACTTCAGGCTTTTTCTTCAAAATACGTTTCTGGATAACTTCATCTGCGGAAGAAGAAGTCAGCGAAAGTCTGGTCTTGAAACGGGCCTGAATACGAGAAAACTCATTTTCACGAGCCTTGATGATTTCATCGATAGCTTCCTGACCGGTACAAACAACCCAAATCTTACCGCCGCACTCACTGCCGATTTTCTCAACAAGAGACTGCAGGTTAATAAGAAGGTCTGTATCGCCGCCTACATACTGACCAACCTCATCGACCATAAATAGCAAGCGGAAGTCATCCGTCTTATTGTCCACATAGTCTTTCATCTCAGAAACAAGCTGTGCGATGCTGGTCTCTACGGTCTCGGTTCCATTGAACCAGTTTCGTGCAGCATCCTCGCTCATACCGAGAACCTCTTTCAATGTATCAACAACATCGTCTTCAAAGAAAGCAAAGGCATCTCTTGACTCAAGCCAGGGACCACCGTTTTTCTCCTCAAATACACGACGGAACTCTGCTGTCTTTCCACGCTTTTCGATGAACTGCTCCAGCTTTGCCACCTTAAGATTCTCTCCATAAAAACCAAGGTAGTTATAAAACATCTTTGCAAAAACACGAAGAACAGCAGTCTTGTCCTTGTTGATTGAACCCTCAATATCGATATTGAAAAGGATAGTATCCGTATGACCCTTAGTAACGGAATCAATCAACATGAATGTTGCCGGATCCTCCTCAAATTTTTTACGAAATCGTTCTACTGTACGAACACCCTGTACCTCCTGATTAGCAAGCAGGTAGGAGAGCATTTTCAGGAAGTGAGATTTACCACTTCCAAAGAAACCGGAAATCCAGACACCAATATCTGCAGTGCCTTCATGAAATGACTCTCCATAGTTATTAAAGAAAGTAATGAAGTGCTTCTTCAAATCTTTGGTGATGACATACTCATCCAATTCCTGAACAAGAACATCAGTAGCATCTTGGTCTACTTTAACGACGCCATTGATTTTACGATTAATATCCTCTTGGAATAATTGTTCAATAACCATTGCTGTTCCTCCTTAAATTACATTGAAAGCTCGGTAGTAAGGATTTTTCTTCAGGCGATTGAAAAGCTGCACATCACGGCCATCATAATTGCCCGGATAGAACACCAGAATCGGAACATCTGGAAATTCTGGCTGCATCGCATTTAAAAGGTCATGGACTCTGATAAACGGAAATGCATCTCCCACTCCTGTGATGACAAGTACGTCACCGGCTTCATGTGGTTCATATTTCATCTTATTTACAAAAGCTGTATTATTAGCCATACGGCTCATCTGGTCTCTAATAAATTCTTTACCTTTTTTCTCTTCCATCGCAGGTATTGTTTTTGCGATGCGCTTATCTTCACAGATAGAAAGAAACACTTCATATAAGTTATGTTCTATCAGGTGACAGTTCATTGACTGATCTGTCATAATCTGCTCGATAAAGTGTCTGACCATCATCTCATCGGATGGGTCATAACAGAAGATTCGTATATTTACCTCATTGCTTAAACCTTTGCCTTCAAGAAACTCCGGTTCCTGCATTAAGGCTCTGAGGTTATCTAGTCTTTCTTTCAATTCACTCACTTGGGCCTACCTCCTTACGAAAAGCAATTGAATGCAGGAAGAGCAATCTCATCACCATTTTCACGGATTGCATTCTCAAGCACCGGATGAAGCCATACCGGGTTGAGCTTTGTCGCTCTAATGCTATCGATATACTCATTCTCCACCAGCATCTTTGCAATGACCTGTTTCAACTTCGTAACTGTGGAATCGCTCCATGTTGCCACCCGGTCATCCTGCTCCTGCAAGCGCAGAAAATAGCTATTCAAGTCTATTTTACCGAAAGTAGTGTCCGATAATCTGTACTTCTCACCGATGACTGTAATCATAAAATCCCAAATCAATCGGTACTGTTTCATCATGGCGTACAGACATATCTGCTTTGCCACATCAGACGGTTGTGTTGCGATTGCCTCCACCAGAGAATTAACCTCAAGTGCATCCAGTCTTCTCAGGCAGGAAAGTGCCATCTTTCTCACCGACTTTTCTGTCGGATATTGAAATAAATTATCTGAAACGATACGTTCTACTACTTCTTCATGGTTACATCCTTCGTGAATCAACTTGGCAGTAGTTCGCACTTCATAAAATAAAAATTGTTCTCTTGTTATGGCAGCATTATATGGGCTTGCTGCCTGTAGAGCTGCTTTGTTATTTCGCTCCATCCAAATCCTCCTAACGAATTTTACTCTTCGTTATTCTTAGTTTCTTCGTCTGGCAAAGTCTCTAAAATATCACTAATCTGACAATTCAATGCCGTGCATATTCTCAAAAGCACATCTGTAGTAATATTGTCTCCCTTACCCAGCTTTGCCATTGATGCAGTACTGATTCCACTAAGTTCTCTCAGTTCTTTTTTATTCATGCCCTTATCAATAAGCATTTTCCATAACGGGTTATAACTGATACGCATTCGGTTCCTCCATTTATTATGACTCTTCAATCACACCGGTTTCTGTAGCAATGTGTTTCTCTCTTGCTGCTTTCTTTGCCCACGACCATCCAAATAATTCTCCTCCGTTTTCATGAAGTTCAATAATCTTAGTCGAATGGATAATGTCACGTGTCACATCATAAAATGTATCTTCTTTATCAAATGCAATAAAAATCTGCCTTTCACTCTGGTTGTATAGCTCCATGATTTTATCTATCGGCAAGTCTGCAATATTTATGAAAATATTAGAGTCATGTGCTATAACCGGCAGTTCCGTGAGCCGTAAGTGTGCAAGGTCAAAAATAATTAATCCCTTGAAGTTCATACCTGCTCCGGTGTCGTCTTCTGTCCAAAATTCATAAGTTGGCTTTCCACTTCTGGAATTTCCGAATTTTATAGCAGGTGTACAGATGGGTCAATAAATGTCACTTCATAATTTGCTCCGAGCTGTCCTCCTACATTCACAAATAACGGTGTGCTGCAGCCATCATTCGGACAAACACTGTGTTCTTCCGCCACAAGCAGAGCTCCATATTGCTCTTTGATAGACGGCAAAATTGTTGCATCCACTGTTGTTTCTTGAGACTGAGAAACAAGTTCTGTTGTTTTCTTACGCTTGCGCTTTATTGTTGCTGCATTACAAATAATTTCTTTAAATCTCTCTGCAATTTTATTTTTAAGTTTTCGTTGTCGATTCCGGGACATTCATCGGCAAATGCCGCGCATAAACCTTTAATAGTATCGTCCGTCTCTGTATCGATAAATTCTTCAAAATACTGAGAGTCCAAGTCCTTATTTATTTTCTTCGCCAAAGTGGTGATGTTGTGCGCTCCGTAAAAATAACCACGCAGCGTCCTAGGCCCATGTCATGTAACAAAGTGTCACCATTGGGATTGAGATAAATTTTCTTAAAAAGTGTCCTCGTAAATTCTTCCGGCGACAGGTCTCCTTGAAAATACGTTGCTATTTTTTGAGCAAACACTTCGAATTCAGCTTTTGCCAATCCCAAACACCTTCATTTTGAATCAAGCGTGTACAACTGTGTATAAGCATGTACAGCGTTGTTCGGTAAAAAATGCACTTTCCTATATACTTAAGTCATAGGAAGTGAAAAACGCATCTGAATATAGATACACATTTTAATAAGTATATCACAGAGCTTTTCGTTTGTCAAATTTGTGTTTGTCATCGCAAATTTCTGTTCAGCGATACAGCAACATAATTTCACTCATTCATTTCCTATATTAATCACTTCAGCGGTTTGCGCAGACAGCTTTCCAGTGCTGACGTGACTTTTCAATTAAATATATTGCTCCCGGCAACCGGAAAGGCCGGTGGCACACATGAGATGGAGATTTCTCCTGACCGTGGTATCACTATACCCTTTTGCCGGTAGCATCAAGGAACCTCCATCTCGGATTGACAAGATGGAGGTTTTTATATGTCAAACAATGCAAATCAGAGTAAACAGCATCGTATGATTATTACCAAATCCATCAGCCGATTTGCACGAAATACGCTTGACTGTCTTAAATACATACGTCAGCTTAAAGAACGTAATTATCAACCTGCAAAATAATATTCTCTATATTGGAACATCTCCCGATTATCAGTGGTTATTTGGTCAGATGATTCAGGAATTGCAGCTTTGCAGACCACGGTATGATGAATTGATTTCTTTGCAGCTGCGAAATATTTTTGTTTTGATAAGCCGTGCAATCATGAGTGCAAAGAAATTCAGCAGCACCATTGAAAAAGAGGTTGCTTTTGCGATGCACTATTTTCGTAAGAATTACAACACAGAAATCAGCATTGAGGAGTACTCCGAATCCAGAGGGCTTAGCAACTGTTGGTTTATTCAGTGCTTTAAAGAAATCACAGGTTCCAGTCCGCTGCAATATATCTTAAAGCTGCGAATCTCCAACGCACAAAGTTTGTTAGAAAATACGGACTACACCATTACTGAAATTGCAAATATGGTTGGATATACCAATTCGCTTTATTTCAGCAGACTGTTTCATAAATACATTGGTATGTCACCAAAAGAATATCGAAAAGTAAAACTCAAAGAAAATCTCAGGGAGTAAAAAACAAAACTCGTTTGGCTAAAGCTAAACCAAACGAGTTTTGTTGATTTTTGATTAGAAATAAGGAATGGCTACATTATATCACAACACTTGCAGGCAAGACAGGTGTTAAACCAATACTACTTGTTTTTAATCCAGAGCAGACTAACAAAGTAATTGGAGAATTTATCAATGTATTAGATGCTCACGGGCTCTATGAATAATAAAGGTATATGGAAAGCTATACAAAATGCCTTGCGGTTGAACGTTCGGCAGTCGACAATCTTTGATAAGTTCAAGAAAGACCGCACCTTTATATCAGTGCGGTTTTTCTGTTGTTACGGACATTGATTAAACATTGAATATTCAGCTGCGTTGTGATATACTTAAACCATAAAGATATAAAACGCATAAACCTTGCTCATGATGAATTTTCTGAATATCGGAGGGAATACCGTGTTTGAAAAAATACCCGTAAAATAAATAACGTCACAGCAAAAAAAGTCAGAATTCCGCTTGTTGACGATAATGATATCGACATATAGAATTATTGCGGTAAACAAAGAAGAATGAACTCTCTTATACTACAGAAACAGGAAGAGGTAATTGCTTTGGCACAATTTGATATAAAGGATGCTGTACTGAAAAAATGTCTGCTAAAAGAGGACGAAACTGTCATTACCGTGCCTGACGGTGTAACGACCATAGGCAAGGACGCCCTCTGCGGCTTACAGAGCGTTATTGCCGTTACGCTCCCGGAAAGTCTGAAAGTCATAAACGACGGCGCATTCTACGGCTGTTCATCGCTGACTTCTGTCACGTTGCCTGGCAGTGTTGAACGGCTTGGAAGCTGTGCTTTCGCCCAGTGCAGTACACTCAATACAATATATCTTGATAATAAACTTACGGAAATCGGGAATTCTGCATTCTGGGGATGCACAAGCCTTGAAAGTATTGACATTCCAGCAGGCATCACTAAGATAGGGTATAATCTTTTCGGCAGTTGCCTGTCGCTGATATCGGTATCTCTGCCCGATACGGTCACAGAGCTTGATGAGCGAGCATTCAAAGAGTGTACAAGCCTTGCTTGTATCACGCTTCCCGACAGTTTGATTAAAATAGGAAATATGGCATTTCTGAACTGCCACAACCTGAAATCGGTAAATATTCCCGACAGGTTGGAAAGTATAGGAGAAAAGGCATTCTTTATGTGCGAAAGCCTGCATGAACTTGAGATCCCGGACGTCATAGCTTCAGTCGGCGGCGACGCATTTTCCGATTGTGTAAGCGTTACTGTCAGAAGCACAATCAGCGGGAAACCGATTTATAAAGCAGTTACGGCGACCGACGGATCATCGGCGTACAATTTTATACTGCGTAATATCTGGGACAAAGGCGGTTTTGACTTTACGGCGCAGGATAATTATTTCCCCGCTTTGCAGGACGAAAATCTTCAATATGCGATAGCGTTTTCACGTCTTATGTACAGAGTGAATCTCAGCGCCTCAGCAGAGGAGCATTACCTTGATTTTCTGCATAATAATGCGGAAAACGCCGTACGTTACTGTATTACGCAGGACAGTGCGGAGCTACTCGGAATATGCAAGAAAAACGGCTTGATCACCGCCGGGAATGTAACAGGGCTTATTGAATTTGCAGACGAGCAGGGTAATACCTCTGCTGCCGCATTTCTTCTGACGGTTGCAAACAGTCCGGAACACGACAATTTTTGCGATCCGCTGTCATCGCTGGAACTATAGCCTTATATGTGACTTTATATACACGGCACCGCTTTTGCGGGATGTACCTCGCTGAAGGAGCTGACTATTCCCGATACGGTGCGAGTTATAGAGCAACACGCATTTGCAAATTGTACTTCCCTTGAAAAGGTGACGCTAAGTGAAAATACCTTTATTTCACGGAGAATTTTTTACGGTTGCGAAAAAATACATATTTACTCATCTCAGACAGGCAATGAAATAACCGATTGGTACAACGGGATAACTTATTGAATCGACAAAGGAAGTGATTTTACGGATAAGGAATATGAAAAGGCAAAGGAGCGTGCCGAGAAGCTTTCAGCGCTTGCAACTGACATACTTATGCTGTCCCGCAATACGCTTGCCGTAAATCTCAGATTTCTTGACAACGCAATTAATATGCTGCCGCTCAAAACCTCAATCATAACCGAAACTTTTGCTACTGACGGCAGATACATTTTCTATGACGAAAGCTATGTGCTGAAAAGCTATAAATCCGGATATAATCTGACACGGGCATATCTTCACATGATGCTTCATTGCGTGTTCCGCCACAATATTGTCGGTACGCTTGTAGACACGCTCAGGTGGAATCTGGCGTGCGATATCTCCGCTGAGAATATCATGAATGAGCTGGATATAAAGGCGCTTTCTTCGCCCCGACAAGTCAGACAGGGTAGTATTATCGACAAAATCAAAACGGATTGCCGGTTTGTCACCGCAGAGAAGATATATGACTATCTTCTGAGGAATGTTGACGATTTGCAGGTCTATGCCTGGTCGGAGCTGTTTGCGGAAGACGACCACAGAATCTGGTATGCAAAGCCGCCTGAAACAGAAGCTTCAACGCAGATCAAAAGCAATCCGGACAGCAAGGACGGCAACAGCCGGAACAGTAATGACATGAATTCTGATAACGGACAGTCGGGTAATGATACGGATAACAGCAATGGCAACAACAGAAACGGTAACGCAGAAAATCCCGGAAATGAAGATGGAACGGGAAATGATATGCAGATGTCAGCTGAAACCGCCTCACAGCTTGAAAAGGACTGGAAAGAAATTTCGGAGAAAATGCAGATCGAAATAGAAGCGTTTTCAAAGGAAAAAGGCGATACAAGGGGCAGCTTCATTCAGAATCTGAACGCCGTCAACCGTGAGAAATACGACTATACGCAGTTTCTGAAAAAATTCTCTGTAATGGGAGAAGCGATGCGTGTAAACGATGATGAGTTTGATTATATCTTCTACACCTACGGACTGAAATTATATGAGCGTATGCCGCTTATAGAACCGCTTGAATACAAGGAAGTAAAGCGAATAAAGGAATTTGTTATAGCAATCGATACATCGGGCTCGGTATCAGGCGAGCTTGTACAGAAATTCATTCAGAAGACGTACAATATCCTCAAAAACGAGGAAAGCTTTTTCACAAAGATAAATCTTCATATTATCCAGTGCGACACAGACATACAGGAGGACAGAAAGATAACCTCGCAGGAAGAGTTTGACGATTATCTTGCTACAATGAAATTGCACGGATTCGGCGGTACGGATTTCCGCCCGGTATTCGCTTATGTTGATAAGCTGATACAAAGCAAAGAGTTTACAAATCTCAAGGGGCTTATATATCTTACAGACGGATACGGGGATTTTCCCGCAAGAAAACCGCCGTATGAAACGGCATTTGTATTCATAGACGATGAGTACAATAATCCCGATGTTCCGCCGTGGGCGATAAAGCTTGTTCTTCCGTCGGATGAGATCTAAAGGAGCAGAGTATGAATATAAAAGAAGCAAAAGAACAGATAAAGAATGCCATGACGGCATATTTCACAAAGGACGAAACGGGCGGCTATGCAATTCCTGTTGAAAAACAGCGCCCTGTATTTCTGATGGGACCTCCCGGAATAGGCAAGACTGCGATAATGGAGCAGGTAGCGTCGGAAATGGGAGTAGGTCTGCTGTCGTACTCCATGACGCACCACACAAGGCAATCCGCACTCGGACTGCCGTTCATTGTACACAAGAATTACGGCGGTAAGGAATATGACGTGTCGGAGTACACTATGTCGGAAATCATCTCGGCAGTGTATGACCTTATGGAAAATACGGGTGTAAAAGAGGGAATACTGTTCCTTGATGAGATAAATTGCGTATCAGAAACGCTCGCCCCGATTATGCTCCAGTTCCTGCAATACAAGGTTTTCGGCAGACACAGAGTGCCTGACGGCTGGATAATAGTCACTGCGGGAAATCCGCCCGAATACAATAATTCCGTCCGTGAGTTTGACATTGTAACGTGGGACAGACTGAAAAGAATTGACATCGAGCCTGATTTTACAGCGTGGAAAGAATACGCTTACAAGGCGGGCGTTCATGCCTCTGTGCTTACCTATCTTGAAATTAAGAAAGCGGATTTTTACCGCATAGAAAGTACGGTTGACGGAAAATCATTCGTTACGGCGAGAGGCTGGGAAGACCTGTCGCAGATGATAACCCTGTACGAGAAAAATAATATCAAGGTCGACATAAAGCTTATTCGTCAGTACATACAGCACGACAGGACAGCGAGAAGCTTTGCGGCATATTACGACCTGTTCAATAAGTACAGGAGCGACTATCAGATAGACGAGATACTCAGCGGCAATGCAAGTGACAGCATAAAAGACAGGGCTGAAAACGCAAAGTTTGACGAGCGTTTATCCCTGCTCGGACTTATCCTTGACAGCGTTACGGCATCGGCAAAGCAGGTAACAGACGGCGAGGATATGCTCCGTGAAACGCTTGTAACGCTGAAAGAATTCAAACTGAGAACGCATGACAGCGATATTTCCGCAGAAAAGCTGATGAATGAGCTTATAGCGGTAAAGAAAAATGAGCTTGAAAACGGCAAGCAGTCGTCAAGCATTTCCGTATCACGTCAGAAAACGCTTGCAAGAGCAATATCACAGCTTGAGAATATGACTGCGCTCACAGTCGGCAAGGATGGAAAAACGGCGTTTGCGGATATCAGGAGCAGATATGACAGTCTTGTGTCTGAACTTAAAATTTCGGCGAAAACGGCACGGGATAAGATGTCAAACGCATTTATTTTCTGCAATGAAGTGTACACCGACGGACAGGAAATGCTGATACTTGTAACCGAGCTTACCGCAAACAGCTACACGGCAAGATTTATTTCCGAGTTTGGATGTAAGGAGTATTACGAGCATAACAAGGCTCTGCTGTTTATCGACAGAAGCAAGGAAATTATGCAGAGACTAGAGGAGTTCGGGGAGATATAAACTGAACTGTGCAGCGCTTCATTTTATAAACAAACATACTTTTTCTACAAGCTGAAATGCCGCCCTGATGGGCGGCATAGAGAGTCTGAATAATAAACTGTGTAAATGCCAATAATGACCATAAAGAAAATTAGAGGTAAATTGGTATGAAAAACAGAGATCACGGATTAAGCAAAAAGGAACTCGTTCAGCTTCTGATGGCAGACTGTGAAAGCACAGAAGATATTCAGGCAAAACTGAAAAAGCTGTTTGCAGGAACGATCGAACAGATATTCCAAAAGAGATTTTTATGCGGGTGCAGGACGAACTTGTGCGCCGCAGGCTTGTAAAGGTCAGTCCGAACGGGAGAAAGCACGGTTTCAGCAGTAACCATGTTTTTTCGCAGATGATAGTCTGCGGAGAGTGCGGCGAACTATTTCGCCGTATTCACTGGAACAATCATGGCTGCCGCTCAATTGTCTGGCGGTGCGTTAGCAGATTGCAGCCGGCCGGTGTGATTTGCCACGCTCGGACAGTAAACGAAGAAGTGCTGAAAAATGTGGTCGTGCAGGCATTCAATGAAATGCTCGGCAGCAGGAGCACCTATCAGAAACGGCTTCGGGATAACCTTGCAAGGGTACTTTGTGGGTATGAAGATGAGCAGGCTTTGGAGATAGACAAGCGGCTGGCTGAACTTCAGCAGGATCTTATCAACCACGCTTCCCGCAAGGAGGACTACAACGACATTGCCGATGAGATATTCCGGCTTCGTGAGATGAAGCAGAAGAACTTCACTGACACCGCCGTCCGTGACGAACAGGTCAAGCGTATCAATGAGTTAAACGAGTTCATAGAGCAGCAGGATTCCGAACTGACCGAGTTTGACGAGAGCCTTGCGCGGCGGTGGATTAAGGAGATTGTCGTCTGGGACGATAGGTTTTCTGTGGAGCTGAAGTCGGGGGTTATTATTGAGATTGAAATATGATTTTTGAATATGTATGAACCCCTCTCGGCTGTGATGGTCGGGAGGGGTTATTTTTTGTTGTTCATCCCCAATTATTCCCAATTAGCTTTGTAAATTTTGCAAATGATAATTAAGCTTAATACCAATCCATGCTTGCCCTCATTTCAGATTCATATTCTGCTCTCATTTCATTTTCATAATCTGCAATTGCATCTAGCATTGAATCGCAACTATCAAGAAAATTGATTATTGCTTTAAGGTATGCATACACATTAATTATGTCTAGTATTTTATCATCAAAACGATATTCCAAACTATATGATGTTGGGTACCGGAAATTATCACCATTCTTATCTAATGTGTTTATTTCATCTAGTAAGCTTTCGACAATATCAATAGTCGTTAGGTCTTCACCTGAATCATTGGCATATTGAACGATAACCGGTTTGACGTTCTTCCACAAATCCTTTTTTATATAATGGCTTTTTCGTTTTGAATTAAACACTTTTAGCGGTACACCATTATCAACTCTACTATAGAACAACCTCTTCAAACATAATTCAATCGTATTTCTAAACATAAAGATCAGAGGATAGAGTTTATCCTCATTGGTAATATTCTGATTCTGATAAACGTAATCAATTACCTCAGAATACCCTGTAACCTTAACATGAAATCCTTCGTCTGAGATCCCTTGCCACAAATAACAATTACCAATTCCATGTGACGCAAAAACAAAGAACTCTGGTTTTAGTTTGCTGTCAAATTCATCTTCTTTAAGAACAATTCCTTTCTCAATGCATTTCTTTACTAACGCAAAACACTGAAGCAAATTATTAGCGATGTCAACATTATTTAAAAACTTATCCCTGTATTTAGAAAGAAACTCATCTTCAAAAGGGAACCTGAACATATCAGATTTTTTATCTACTTCTTCTAGAGAATCCAAATACTTAGTTAACCATTTTTCCTCTTCATCAGTCAAATACTTTTCAAGTCTTGTGTTAGTGTATTTTTTATATAACATAGAAACATCATGACAACATTCTTCAAAAGCATTCTCTATATCTCTCTTCCGAGAAAAAACTCTGCACAATAAAGCCTTCAATCCTAGTTCAAGACTATGACGAACTAAGAATATACCTGTTAAAAACCACATGTCCGATTTAACGTTATCATGCCCGCTGCCAATCACTTCTTCAAATGTTTTGTATCCACACTCATAAAACTGATATGATAAAGTCTTATAATCTTCAAAACAATTGTGGCTCCACTTAATTGTCACCGAATTTGTTTCGTTAACAATTTCCCAAAAATTCATATCCGAGGATGGCCAAATCCACTTTGGATAATTCATAAAGTTTCCTCTTTCCTTAACACCTAATTCATTGCCAACTATATTGCTAACAGTCAAGTTATCAGACTAGACAGTATACATATTATTCACTCAAACTGAGTTCGTACCACATAAAACATCTTTTCCGCCCACTATCACAGCACTCCCGCACACCCGACCCACGCCCCGTGTATCGCTGCGAAACTGCTGTCACCGCAGACATATTACCCTATACGCCGAACCGCCATATCATGCCAAAACAGTACAGTTTGTCCAACACGCACAAACCGCACCGTTAAGCCACCTATTCCGATTTACTCCGCTTTCCTTGACATCGAAACCACGCACTCAACATGGCACGAGCCGTTTCAAACAATGTCTGCGGTGGCTTAAGGAGATTGTTGTGTGGGACGACCATTGTATTGTTGAATTGAAATTTGGAATTAAGGTCGATGTTGAAAGAAAATCATAAGCCCCCAAAACCCTCTAAGTCTTGACAGCTAGGAGGGTTATTTTCATACTGTAGAAAGCCCATATATTTCCTACCATTCCTTTATTTGTTTGTCGGCTTCAATATATCGACTTACGGGTATCGGTGTCCCATTTCCAATAAACATTCCTTCCCTGAAAGCTTTCAGCATGGAAATTGAGGTATCGTCTATAAGCCCACTGTTTTTATCTTCGAGTAGCAGATCAATCTGTGTCGTAATATCTTTAGAGGATAACTGCTTTATTCCTCTTTGAATCATTGCAATTCTCTCCGGGTCTGTTCCATCATCCATTACAACTGAATTATTGAGAATGTTTAAACTGGCTGCTATTATTAAAGCATTTCGCCTTGCTGTATCTAATAAAATTTCTACTTCTTCTGGCGAAAGTGCGTATTTTTTCTCTTCCTGATTCTCAACCCCATTAACAATCTCAATCTCACTTACATTAGAGGTATTTTTCTGTTCAGCGATAATTTTGGCAGCCTTTATGGGTTTATCAGAATGTTTTAACGCAGATATGAACAGCTTAAGATTCCCCCACCCGGCCTTTACTTTTGCTTTTGCTACTGGAACGACTTTATCTTCTATCCACATCGCTGCTTTTTCAGTTCCATACTCAAGTAGCTGAGTTGTTACGTCTCTGATTACAGGAATAGCAACTTCATCAACAAGTCGTTCTATCAAAGAACGCTCCTCTTGTGGAACTTGAATGTACTCGGTCCTTATCAATTCTTCTTCATCAACTTCTTTCAAATCAACGGGACCGTTCAAAATATTATGTTCGTCTGTAAATTGCAAAGCAGATTTCGAACCATCAGGATTTACTTTCGTATTTAAATGACTTCCCTTTTTACGAACCACCCTATAAAGTTTATCATCTTCATATCTATCAGTCATACATCAAAACCTCCTAACATCTAATCCCACCACCATCACACCACTTCCGCACACCCGACCCACTTACCGTGTATCGCTGTGAAACTGCTGTCACCGCAGACATATTACCCTATACGCCAAATTACCATATTCAACCAAAACAGTGCTGCTTGCCCAATACCCACAAACCGCACCGTTGAGCCATCTATCCTGATTTACTCCGTTTTCCTTGACATCGAAACCACGCACTCGACTGTTGTTTCAGTTTCCAAGGGAAGTTCTTTCACTTCCTCGCCATCAACAGGCACAGGGAAGTTGAATACAATCTTCTTTATCCAGCTTCCGTCTTTTCTCTTTTCCGGGAACATCTCAATTCGCTCAATAAAGGCTTTCATAAACTCTTTCTGTTCTGCTTCCGTTGCGGAATGGTAGACTTCATCAAATGCCAGTAAGAGCCGATAAATGTTATCGCCGGAGATTTTCTCCTGCTGGATGCTGCGTATCTGACTTTGCAATTCGCCAATCTGAACTTCGATTTCCTCTATCGTATCATACTGCTCATCATAGCGGCGCTGCAAATCCAAAATTTTTCTGTCATAGTGGGCATCGTTGATGTCCAAGGTATCCATCTGACGCTCCAAGCGGCTTTTCGTTCCAAAGGCTTGCTTTAGCTGTCCTTGCAGAACGGCGATCTGCTTTTCCATATCCTCTGTATCAACCGCCGTTCCAATTTTCGCTTGAATTGCTTCTATAAATCGGGGATTGCTGACCATAGCGGAGATGACCTTCGCCACAAATTTGTTGATTTCCGTCTGCTCGATATTCAGCCGGAAGCTGCACTCATGTCCCGTCGGCGTAACCGTATTTTTGCAGTAGTAATAATACCGTGTTTTCTTGTCCTTGCTATGAGCCTTGGCAATATTGCCGTACATACTCTTTCCGCAACACGGGCATTTCAAAATACCGGATAGGATGTGCGCGTGGTCTGGATTGTTGACCTTTTCCCGCTTAAAGGAATTGATCTTGCGCTTTTCCTGTGCCAGATACCAATCTTCTTCGGAAATGATGGCTTCATGCTGACCATCGTAAACAGGGAACTCCGACTGCTCGACCACGTGCATCTCATTTCTTGTACCTTGCCTCTTTTCGGTTCTCCGTCTGCCATAAGCAATTTTACCCATATAAACGGGATTATCCAGTACGTCCTGCACGAAGTTCCTTGAAAATCCGGGGATGGTGTTATTTTGCCGCAGCTTCTTCACAAACCCGTTGCGGTTGAGATATTTAGCAACTCCGGCAACGCCCTCATTGGTATGGATGTAGCGGTCATAAATAACACGGATTACTTCCACTTCATCCTCCGCAATGACAAGGTTTCCGCTTTCCAATTTGTATCCATAGGGAGCGAAACCGCCGTTCCATTTGCCCTCACGAGCCTTTTGCTCCCGTCCTGCCATTGTCTGTGTGCGGATATTCTCTCGCTCGATTTCCGCCACCGCAGACAGCACGGAAATCATAAGCTTTCCGGCATCCTTGGAGCTGTCAATGCCATCCTCCACGCAAATCAGGTTGA